>Ga0210378_10000228_pt1 | contig 27206 bp, 29 predicted proteins | sample PLM1_60_b1redo_FD_155465 | JGI IMG/M metagenome (GOLD analysis project Ga0210378, IMG submission 155465) | Groundwater sediment microbial communities from an aquifer in East River, Colorado, USA - PLM1_60_b1 redo | ecosystem: Environmental > Terrestrial > Soil > Riparian zone | place: USA: East... | reverse complement strand
CAGGGCACCGAGCCTGGCCGCCTCCACCAGCACGGCCGGCAGCTCGTGCCATCCCAGCGGTGGGAACTCCGCCACCCCGGACGGCGCCGTGAAGCACTTGAACCCGAACACCCCGTCCTCGTGCAGGGCCGCGAGCTGGTCGCGGTTGCCGGGGATCGCGCCGCCCCAGAACCCCACGTCGACGTGGCACCGCCCGCGTGCCGCCGCTCGCTTGGCGCGCAGCGCGTCCACGTCAACCGTCGGCGGGATCGAGTTCAGCGGCATGTCGATCACCGCGGTGACCCCGCCGGCCGCGGCCGCCGCTGTCGCCGTCACGAAGCCCTCCCACTCCGTGCGGCCGGGCTCGTTGACGTGCACGTGGGTATCCACCAACCCCGGCAGCAGCGCCACGCCGTCCAGGTCCACCTCGCGCGCCGACGCCACCCGCGCGCCGTACGGCTGCACGACCGCGATCCGCCCGTGCTCGACGCACACGGTGGCCGGCGCGGGCCCGGTCGGCAGGTGCACGGCCCGCGAGCGCACCGTCAGCTCGTACTCCGTCATCGCCGCTTCATGGCCAGGTACGCCCGCCAGTCCCCGATATCCGAGATGTCCACCAGCCCGTCGGCACCCTCGAACGGCCGGCGCAGCACCATCGCCAGGCAGGCCGTGCCGTCGTCCAGCTCGATGATCCCGAGCTCCAACTCGGGTGGCTCGGCCGGCAGCAGGTGCCGCATCAGCACCTCCAGAGGCACGTCGTACACCTCGCCGACCACGCTGCGCCCGCCCTCGCTCACCGGTTCCATGGCCGGGAACTCCCCGCGGCCCGCCCAGAACCGGTACTTCGCCGCCGTCCGCGCCACCCGCACCAGCGGCGCACCCAGCAGGTGACCGTGCAGCGCCCCGCCACTCATCCCCCCGCCGTTGAGGAACATCAGGGTCATCGTTGGGCTCCCGCGCTGCGCTGGTCGACGCGGTCACCGTAGCAACGACATCCGCCCTACCATGTGTGTGTGAGTGCGGAACGTGAGCCTGACGGTCGTGATCAACCGGGAGGACGACCGCCACGTCGCGCACTGCCTCGAGGTCGACGTGTCCAGTTTCGGCGACACCCAGGACGAGGCCATTGCAATGATCACCGAAGCGCTCGAGCCGTGGTTCGAGGAGACACCCGTTCCGGAACACCTCAACCGGCCCGTCGTCACGACAGTAGACCTGCAAATCCCCGCGTGAGCCCATCGCTGCCCGCGGTCACCGGGCGCTGGCCTCGATACTGCGGCAGGCCGGTCTGAGCGCCGCCGAGTTTGCAAGCCTGCTGTAGGCCGTACGGCGCCTGCGTGACCGATGCGAGCGCCGCTCGCCGCATCCGCCATCGCCGACACGCCGGGAGGGTGCACGAGGTGCCGCCGGCGGGTCGGGCAGACTTGGCGGATGAGCCCCGTGAGCCGTGGCCGTAAAGGTAAGAGGAACAAGAAGTCCACCTCGCGGGCTGCCGGACCCGACCTGCTCGATGCGCAGGACGCGTGCGATTGCCCGGCTTGTTCCGGCGAGGGCTTCGACCCGCGGCCGCTGATCGACGAGTTGACCACGGTGGCCGCGGGAGTCGCTGCGGCCGAGGACCCGCTGTATGCGGAGATGATGGGTGCGTCGTTCCTGTCGATCGGTGAGATCGCCGGCGAGGCATTCGAGGAGGCGTTGGTCGGCGGGTTCATCCCGATGTTCGAGGCCAGGGCCAGCACCGAGGCGCTGGCGATGTTGCTGGCGATCGGCTCGGTCGCCGAAGGTAGGGCCGCCAAGGCCGCCTCGGCGGCCGCCGACCGGCTTGCCGATGCCGGTGTCCCCGGTCCGGAGTGGGCGGCCGAACTGGCCGAGCCGGTGACTGTCGCCGACGGTTGGCGCCTGACCGACTCGCAGGACACCGCGTCGGTGCTGGCCTGTTCATTCCATCGCGCGGGCCGCTCGCACGCCGTCACGATGAGCGTTGATCATCGCGATTGCGGTGCCGCCAGCGAGATCCTCCTGTTCGAGGCGGACCAGCTACCCGAGGCGCTGGAGACGATTCAGGCCGATCACCGAGAGGCGCTGGATCCCGCCGAGCTCCGCTGGCATGTCGAGAATGCCCTGGACGCGCGGGCGGTGCACGACAGCGACCGGCCCGCACTGGGAACCGACGACGTGTCTGTCGATCATGACGACGTCCCGAACTACCGAGCGATGGCCGTGTTGTTGCGGGCACGGATGAGCGCCCTCCCCGCGCCGGACAGGTCCAAGGCGGCGCATCGATACGGGGACGGCGGCCCTGTCCTGCCAACGGCGCTGGACATGCTGGCGCAGCTTGCCAGGAGCGGGGGCGGCCCGTTCGGTGCGGGGACGGCGGTGGCCGTCCTGCCGGCAAAGCGAAAGAAGTCCGAAGGTCCGGCGCCGGTGTTCCAGATCAAAGTGGGGCTGCGCGGCGCGAAGCCACCGATCTGGCGGCGCCTGGAAGTGCCGGCCGATATCAGCCTCGCCCGGCTCCACGAGGTCATCCAGATCGCGTTCGACTGGTACGACTGTCACCTGCATGTCTTCGAAACCCCGTACGGCCAGTTCGGGACCGCCGACAGCGAACTCGGTCACCGCGCGGAAGCGCCGGTGACCCTGGAGCAGGTCGCACCCGGCGTGCGGAGCAAGATCCGCTACACGTACGACTTCGGCGACGACTGGGAACACGACATCCTGGTGGAGAAGCTGCTCGACCGGGACAAGTCGGCGAACTATCCGCGCTGTACGGGAGGGCGCCGCGCCGCCCCGCCCGAAGACTGCGGCGGCATCTGGGGCTACGCCGACCTCGAGGAAATCCTGGCCGACCCCGGCCATCCGGACCATGAAGACAGACTGGAGTGGCTCGGACTCGACGACGCCGCCGAGTTCGACCCTGACGGCTTCGACGCCAACGCCGTGACCCAAGCACTGTCCCGCCTGCGCTGACTTCGGTACGACCCCGCGCCTCACGTTCCCGTGAGGTGTTCCGGGCGGACGGGGGCGCGGGTCAGCGGCAGGCCGGTGGCGGCGCGGATCGCGGCGACGATCGCGGGGGTGGAGGAGATCGTGGGCGGCTCGCCGACGCCGCGCAGGCCGTACGGCGCGTGCGGGTCGGCCAGTTCGAGCACGTCGATGGTCATGGGTGGCATGTCGAGGATGGTGGGGATCAGGTAGTCGGTGAAGGACGGGTTGCGGATCTTGCCGTCGTCGATCTGGATCTCCTCCATCACGGCGAGGCCGAGGCCCTGCGCGGAGCCGCCCTGGATCTGGCCGAGGACGGCCTGCGGGTTCATCGCCTTGCCGACGTCCTGCGCGCAGGCCAGCTCGACCACGCGTACCAGCCCAAGCTCGGTGTCGACGTCGACGACGGCGCGGTGCGCGGCGAAGGCGTACTGCACGTGCGCGTCGCCCTGGCCGGTCAGCGGGTCGATGGGGAAGGTCGGGCGGTGGCGCCACTCCACGGTCTCGTCGATCACGTCGTCAGCCAGGACGTCGACGAGGTCGGCGAGCACGCCTCGGCCGATCGAGATGACCTTGCCACCGGCCAGCGAGAGGTCGTCCGCACGGCCACCGGACCGCGCGGCGGCGCGCTGGAGGACCCGCGACCGCACGGCCTCGCAGGCGGCCCGCACCGCGCCGCCGGTCATGTAGCTCTGCCGGGACGCCGAGCTGGAGCCACCGCTGCCGACGGTGGTGTCGGCCGGCGCGATCGTCACCCGCTGCACGCCGAGTTCGGTGCGGGCGATCTGGCCGAGCAGGGTGACCAGCCCCTGCCCGACCTCGGCGGCGGCGGTGTGCACCAGCGCCACGGGCTCGCCGCCGATCACCTCCAGCCGCACCCGCGCGGTCGAGTAGTCGTCGAAGCCCTCGGAGAAGCACACGTTCTTGATGCCGACGGCGTAGCCGACGCCGCGGCGGACGCCCTCACCGTGGGTGGTGTTGGACACCCCGCCGGGCAGTTCGCGCAGGTCGACGCCGCCGCCGGGTAAGGCTGGCGGCAGCGGCTTGGCTGCGACGCGGCGCAGCAGCTCGGCCACCGGGGCGGCCGAGTCGACCACCTGCCCGGTCGGCATGACGCTGCCCTCGCTCATGGCGTTGCGCACCCGCAGCTCGACGGGGTCCATCCCGAGCACGGCGGCTAGCTTGTCCATCTGCGACTCGTAGCCGAAGCACGCCTGTACGGCGCCGAAGCCGCGCATCGCCCCGCACGGCGGGTTGTTGGTGTACGCGCCGTAGCAGTCGATCGAGGCGTTCGGCACGTCGTACGGGCCGACGCCGAGCGTCGCCGCGTTGCCACTGACGGCCGAGGTGGTCGACGCGTAGGCGCCGCCGTCGAGGTAGATCCGCGCCGTGACGTACACCAGCCGCCCGTCGTGATCGGCGCCGTGCTCGTAGTACAGCGTCGCGGGGTGGCGGTGCACGTGCCCGAAGAACGACTCCTCGCGGTTGTACACCATCTTCACGGGCTTGCCGGTGTGCAGCGCGAGCAGGCAGGCGTGGATCTGCATGGACAGGTCCTCGCGCGCCCCGAACGCCCCGCCGACCCCGGCCAGCGTGATCCGCACCTTGTCCGCAGGCAGGCCGAGGGCCGCGGCGATCTGTTTCTGGTCGACGTGCAGCCACTGGGTGGCGACGTAGAGGTGCACGCCGCCGTCCTCGGCCGGCACCGCGAGCCCCGACTCCGGCCCGAGGAACGCCTGGTCCTGCATGCCGACCTCGTACCGCCCGCTGACCACGACGGGCGCGGTGGCGTCCTCAGCGTGGTCGCCATGGCGGATCCGCACGTGGCGGACGAGGTTCCCGCCCCCGGGGTTGTCACTGTGAAGGGCCGCCGCGTGCGGGTCGGCGACGGCGGTCTCGGCATCGGTGACCGGGGTGAGCACCTCATAGTCCACCGCGATCCGCCCGGCGGCACGGCGCGCGGTCTCCGGGTGGTCCGCTGCCACGATCGCCACCGGTTCGCCCTGGTAACGCACCACGTCGATGGCCAGCACCGGCTGATCAGGGTGCTCGAGGCCGAACAACCTGGCGCCGGGCACGTCGTCGCCGGTCAGCACGGCGTACACGCCGGGGATCGTGAGCGCCTCCGAGACGTCGACGCCCACGATGCGCGCGTACGGGTGCGGGCTGCGCAGCGTCGTGCCCCACAGCATGTCCTCGGCCCACAGGTCCGACGAGTATGCGAACTCGCCGCGCACCTTGAGGATGCCGTCGGGACGCTGCGGGCTCTCGCCGACGCCGCCAGCGGTCGTCGTCCTTGGCGCAACCGCTGTACCGCTTGCCGTGTTCATCGCGACCCCCGACCGGAGTGACTGGCGGTCGGCAGCTGGGTGTGGCCCCACAGTGCCGAGATTGGCATAGCGTAGATCTTGTCGCCGAATGGCAGGTTCACCTCGCCCATGTGCAGGACGGCCCCTGCCACGAACTGGTCGCCGAGTTTGGTGGCGAGCCAGCGCAGCTGCCGGGCGTCATCGCCACGAGGAGACAGGTTGGACTTCACTTCGAGCGCGGCGATCCGGCCGTCCCTGGCCTGGAGCACGAAGTCGATCTCACGGCCGTCCCTGTCGCGGTAGTGGTAGATCTTGATGTCGAGCTCTGAGAAGCTGGCGAGCTTGAGTAGCTCGGAGTACACGAAGGCTTCCACAAGTCCGCCCATAGCGGGATGCCCTGGCCGCTGTAGCGCGTGCTCGTCAATGCCGAGCAGATGCGCTGCCAGCCCTGAGTCGGTCACGAATGCTTTCGGCGCCCTGGCCACCCGGTGGGTCAGATTCGATGACCATGGCTGCACCAATCCCACCAAGAACACCGTATCCAGGTACGACAGGTAATTGCGTACAGTTGCCGCACTAATATCAAGGCTGTTGGCCAGATCCGCGACGACAAGAGGGCTGCCGGATCTGGCTGCTATGAGTTCTAGCAGCCGTGGCAACGCGTGTCGGCGTTGGATGTCGGCAAACTGGACAATGTCCCTGCTGATCACGGTATCGAGGTAGCCCTGGTACCAGATCGACCGGTTCCTGGCTCGGCCGAATCTGACCGCTTCCGGATAGCCCCCCGCACAGAGCACGGTGAGGTAGTCCTCGCGCTGCCAGCTGGACGCCCTTCCTACCAAGCTGCCCGCATCGGCGAACAGTTGGTCGATAAAACATCCGGCAACACCGACGCGTTCGGTCATGGAGAACGGCCACAGATCGACGAATACGGCCCGCCCTGCCAGCGACTCGGACAGGGTCGGAACGGTCAGGAAGCGAGTGGATCCCGATAACACGAACTGGCCCGAGACTGGTGAGTCGTCGACCATTCGTTTGACGGACAGTACGAGCGGATCTCCACCACGCTGTACCTCATCGATGATAAGCGGCCGCTTTCCGTATCGGACGAATGCGGCAGGATCGGTGGTCGCCACCGTGAGAAACTCCGGATCGTCGAGCGACACGTAGGTGCCGTGCCGCTCCCTTTCGAGGATCCGGAGCAGTGTCGTCTTGCCGGCCTGCCGCGGGCCGTTGACCACCACGACACGGAAAGCGTCGATCCGATCACGCAGCGCCAGCAAAGCCTGTCGCGGGACAAGATCGGGCATGCATCGACCTCCTCGACCGAACGGCTCATCATAGCCAACGATCTGCCGACTAAATCACCGACGATCTGCCGACTACCCTACCAACGATCTGCCGAGATAGAACTCACCGATCTGCCGACAGTCGGCGTCCGTGGCTCTCAGCCTGCTTGCAGCCGGCGGCTCGCGACGGCCAGCTCGCCGGCCAGCACGGATTCGTCGGCTGTAGACAGCCGGCCGTGTTCGACGACGGCGCGGCCGCCGACCAGCAGCAGCTCCAGCATCGGCAGCTGGCCGAAGACGAGCGCCGCCACCGGGTCGGCGATGCCGGCCTGGCCGAGGCCGTCGAGGCGCCACACGGCGAGGTCGGCCTGCTTGCCGACCTCGATCGAGCCGAGCTCGTGCTCGCGGCCGAGGCACTGGGCGCCGCCCATGGTGCCCAGCCACAGCGCCTGGCGGGCGGTCAGCGCGTCGGGCCCGGAGCGCAGCCGAGCTAGCAGCATGGCCTGCCGCAGCTCGTCGCCAAGGCCGCCGTGCTCGTTGGACGCGGCGCCGTCCACGCCGAGCCCGACGGGGGAGCCGGCAGCCAGCAGGTCGGGCACCCTGGCGATGCCGGCGCCCAGCCGGGCGTTGGAGCTGGGGCAGTGCGCGACGCCGGTGCCGGTCGAGCCGAGCCGCTCGATCGCGCCGTCGTCGAAGTGGATCCCGTGCGCCAGCCACACGTCGGGCCCGAGCCAGCCCAGCTCGTCGGCGTACTCGATCGGGGTGCGGCCGAACTGGGCAAGACAGTGCTCCTGCTCGTCCAGGGTCTCGGCGAGGTGGGTGTGCAGCCGCACGCCGTGCCTACGGGCCAGCGACGCGGCCTCGCGCATCAGGCGCCGGCTGGCGGAGAACGGCGAGCACGGACCCACCGACACCCGCACCATGGCCTCCGGCGCAGGGTCGTGGTAGGTGACGATGTCCGCCTCGGTGCCGAGCAGGGCCTGCTCGGTGTCCTCCACGATGTCGTCCGGCGGCAGCCCGCCACCGGAGCGGCCGCGGTCCATCGAGCCGCGCACGAGCTGCAGCCGCACCCCGACCCGGCCGGCCGCGCCCACCAGCGCGGCGTTCAGGTCGCCGCCGCCGCGCGGGTACACGTAGTGGTGGTCGGCGACCGTGGTGCAGCCGGAGCGAGCAAGCGCGGCCAGCCCCGCGCTGGCCGCGGCGTGCTCGATGCCCTCGTCGAGGCCGGCCCACACCGGGTACAGCGCGACGAGCCACTCGAACAGGGTCGCCTGCTGGGCGAGGCCGCGGCTGGCCCACTGGTACAGGTGGTGGTGCGTGTTCACCAGTCCCGGCGTGACCAGCAGCGCGCCCCGCCCGTCGACCCGCCGCTGTTCGTCTCCGGCCCGCGCAGGTGCCGGTGCCGCGCCATGGCCGACGGCCGTGATCACGCCGTTGTCGACCACGACGTGGCCGTGCGCGTGCTCGGTGCCGGCGCCCGCGCGCCAGTCCGCGGTGTCCACCGTTGCCACCGCGGCGTCGTCGATCACCAGCCGCTGGGTCACCCGGCCAGCTCCGCGGCGGCGTTGCGGACCGCGTCCATGATCATCTCGTACCCCGTGCACCGGCACAGGTTGCCGGCCAGCGCCTCCCGGATCTCCGCGTCGGACGGGCTTGGCGTGCGGCGCAGCAGGTCGTGTGCGGCCACCACGAGGCCCGGCGTGCAGAAGCCGCACTGCACCGCGCCGGACGCGACGAACGCGCGCTGCACCGGGTCCAGCTCGGCGTCGCCACCGAGGCCCTCGACCGTGCGGACGCTGCGGCCGGCGGCCTGACCGGCCGCGACCAGGCACGCGCACACCACGGTGTCGTCAAGGTAGACCGTGCACGACCCGCACTCGCCCTGCTCGCACGCGTTCTTCGACCCCGGCAGCCCAAGCCGCTCGCGCAGCACGTACAGCAGGCTCTCGCCGGGCCACACGTCATCGGCGGTGTGCTCCTCGCCGTTGACCGTCAGGCTGACTCGCATGGCACGCATCCTTGTCGTGAACCCCGCCCCGGTGCCAACTGTAGATAAGTCGTGAGTGGCGTTTGGTGCTCCAGCACCATTTGCCACTCACAGGGCGTGGGCCTGCCAGGCCCACGCCAGTGTGCGGCGGGCGAGGATGGCGAGCGCGTGCCTGCGGTAGGCGGCGCTGCCGCGGACGTCGTCGATGGGGCTGGCGGCGGCGGCGACCAGCTCACCGAAGCGGGCCGCGACGGCGTCGTCCAGGGGCCCGCGGCCGGTCCAGTCCAGGGCGCCGGCGAGGTAGGCCTCGGCGTCGTGCGCGCGGCGCGGGGTGGGGGCCGCCGAGCCGATCCCGGTGCCGACGGTGGCCCGGTCCGGGTGCAGGGCCAGTGCGAAGGAGCACACCGCGATCACCATGGCGTTGCGGGTACCCACCTTGGCGAACTGCTGGGGGCCGGTGGCTCGCGGCACCCGCACGGCCGTGATCAGCTCGTCCGGCGCGAGCGCGTTGCGCTTGACGCCGAGGAAGAACTCCCCGATCGGGATGTCACGGCCGCCCCGGACGGAGGCCACCTCGACGACGGCGTCGCTGGCCAGCAGCGGGGGATGGGCGTCGCCGGCCGGCGAGGCCGAGCCGAGGTTGCCGCCGACCGTGCCCCTGTTGCGGATCTGCGGCGAGCCGACCGTGCGCGAGGCCATGGCCAGGCCCGGCAGCGCGTCACCCAGCGAGTGGATGATGCGGCTGTACGGCACGCCGGCGCCCAACCGGACCACACCGTCCACGGTGGACAGCTCGGCGAGCTCGGGCACCGAGGTCAGGTCGAGCAGCGCGGCGGGGCGGCGGTGGTCGAAGTTCAGCTCGATCATCACGTCGGTGCCGCCGGCGATCGGCAGGGCGTCCGGCCGCTCTGCCTTGGCGGCCAGCGCCTGCGCCAGCGACGTCGCTGCGATGAAGTCCATCGGGCTCACCACGCCTCGCCGGCCGGCGGCGCGTCCTCGCGCAGCACCGTGCCCTCGATCAGCCCGTACGGGCGATCGGCCGCGTGGTACACGGCGTCAGGGTTGTCCAGCCCGAACGGTTCGAGGTCCACCAGGAAGTGGTGCCTGTTCGGCAGCGCGAGGCGCACCTCGACGATCTCCGGGCGGTGCTCGAGCACCCGGCGGCCCATGGCGTACAGGGTCTGCTGCAACGACAGCGACGGCGTGCCGGCGAACGCGGTGACCAGGTGCTCGACGGCCCTGGCTTGGGACGCGGCCCAGTCGGCCGGCTCGGCGCTCTCGTGCCGCCAGCTGGCTGTCACCGCGGTGGCCAGGATGCGGTCGGTGGCCTCCCGCAGGGTGGTGTAGCGGTCCCTGGCGAAGCCGTGGAACTGCGAGCCCGTGGTGTTCAGCACGGTGAGGTCGGACACCCCGGAGACGACCCACGCCTTGCCGCCGTCGTAGGTCGCCGTCGCGGTCCTGGTGCCGGCGCCGCGGGCGAACGAGTGGCCGGTGCCCGCGATCGGGTCCCACCGGTAGCTCTCGATGCGCACCCTTGCCAGGTGGATCGCCGGCTGGGAGTCGACGAAGTGCCTTGCCAACCGCAGCGCGAAGTCCTCCGGCTCGCCGACCCCGTCGCGGGCGAAGGCGTACACGGTGTTCTTCTGGGTGTCCGTCGGCAGCACGCCAGTGTTGTCGCCGGTCAGGTGGGTGGCGTCCAGCTCACCGGCCAGCGCGGTGCTGACGTTCAGGTCGGTGACGTGGTGCTGCTCGCCGCCGCGCTCGACGTGCACCAACCGGGTCTCGGCCTTGCCGTACCGGTTGTCTCCCAACACGATGCCCATCAGCTGCCCCGGTAGGTCGAGTAGGCGAACGGGCTGAGCAGCAGCGGCACGTGGTAGTGCTCGCCGGGGTCATCGACGATGAACGTGATGACCACCTCGGGGTAGAACGGCGAGTGCCGCGCGGTGTCGAAGACCAGCCGGTGCACCCCGGCCTGCGGGGTGGCCGCCACGGCGGCGATGCGGCCGTCGGCGTCGGTGCGGCCGTCGGCCAGCGGCTGCCAGCCGTCGTCGGTGCGGCGCTCCAGCCGGACCGCGACCTCGGCCGCCGGCCGGCCGCGCCCGGCGTCAAGCACGTGGGTCGAGACGCTCACCGCGCCACCAGCCTGGCCAGCCGCAGCTCGACGATCCTGCGCAGCTCCTCGCGGACGACCCGCCGCTCGGCCTCCTCGTCGTTGCCGAGCCGCTCGCGCAGCGCGGCCAGCACCTGGCCGGCCGACAGCCCGCTGGCGCAGATCAGGAACACATGGCCGAAGCGCTGTTCGTACTCGGCGTTCCCGGCGGCGAGCTCGTCGGCGGTCTGCCGGTCGTCGGTGGCCGCGGCGGCCTGCTCGGACCGCGACCACGTCGCGTCCCGCTCCTCGCCGTGCGCCCGCTCGCCGCTGTGTCGCTTGCTGCTGGGTCGCTTGCCGATGGGCGGGTGCGCGGCCATGGCCTCCTGCACGTCGGACCAGTCCAGCGCAGCCAGCGCGGCGTCGGACACCCGCCGCAGCGTGTCCAGATCGTTGTACGGGCGCCGGGCGGCTACCTCGGCCGCCCACCGGCGGGAGGCGCAACAGGCCAGCAGCTCGGCCTCGGCCTCCTGCTGGGTCTCCGCGTCGAAGGCAACCAGGAACTCCCGGTTCACCGAGGTGTCGGTCATGTCCACCTCCAGGTCATGGTCCAGATCATCGTCAGTGCCGGTCAGTAGACACCGACCGGGGCCGCACGACCAGCCCGCGAACAGCCGACAGCGGTCCGTCATGGGATGACTGCACCCCGGTAAAGCGCCGTGAAAGCGGACCAGTACGAGTGCCGTATGGCCGCACACGGGTAGGTGAAACAGTGGTGGTGAAATGCCGCCGAATGGCGCCGCCGCCGCCGCACCGGCTGAGGGCTCCCTGACCGGTCGCCCGGGCCGCCCTTTCGGCGAGGATGTGACGTCGTGCCACCTAGAGTGGGGAAATGCCACATCCTCGCCGGCGACACGAGCCGGTGCGGTACGGGCGGGAGCGGGCGGCGCTGGTGGCAGCCGGGCGGCGGCTGGCGCGGAGTCGGCTGGTGATCGGTACGGCCGGCAACCTGTCGGTGCGGGTCGGCGACCGGGTGCTGGTGACCCCGACCGGTGGTGAGCTCGGCCGGCTGACCGCGGACATGATCACGGTGGTTGACGCGGCCGACGGCACGGTGTGCGACGGCCGGTTGGAACCCACCTCGGAGCTGCCGCTGCACCTGGCGGTGTACGGGTCGACGAGTGCCGGCGCGGTGGCCCACGCGCACGCACCGGCGTCCATCGCGGTGGGGTGCACGCACGACGAGCTGCCGGCGGTGCACTACAACACGGTGCTGCTCGGCGGCGTGGTGCGGGTGGCGGAGTACGCGGTGTTCGGCTCGGCGCAGCTCGCCGCGAACGTGGCCGCGGCGCTGGCCGGCCGCCAGGCCGCGCTCATGCGCAACCACGGCTCGGTGGCGTGCGGGGACGGCATCGAGCAGGCCTGCGACCGGCTGGAGCTGCTCGAGTGGCTCGCCGAGGTGTACTGCCGCGCGGCCGCGCTCGGCCGGCCACGGATCCTCGAGGAGGACGAGCTGGCCGCGGTCAGCGCCGAGCTCACCGGCCGCGGGTACGGTGCGCCGCGTCCCGTGGGCTGAGCCGGTCAGTCGTCCCCGTCGTCGGGCATGGCGTGGTCGGGTTTGCCGGGCGTGGGGTCGCGGGACAGGTCGACCAGCGGGTGCGGCCCGTCGGCGTCGTCCGGCAGCGCGTGGTCCGGTACCCCAGGCGTGGGGTCGCGGGACAGGTCGATGTACTTGCGGTCGGGGAACCCGGCCGTGGTCTCGGAGTCGGTGGACACCAGGCCCTCCTCGTGGTGCGGCACCAAGATCGCGGTGGACGCTACCACCGGCTCAGCGCGGAGCCGGCAGCGGGACCTCGCGCCACTTGGCGGTGACGGCACCCAGCACATCGCTGCTGGTCACCATGCCCACCATCACGCCGCGGCTCACTACGAGCGCGGCGTCGGCGCCGCTGGCGACCATCGTCTCCGCCATGGTCCGCAGGCTCGAACCGGCAGGCACGGCCGGGGCCGGCTGGTGGCACAGCTCCCCGGCGGTGAGGTCCGCCCCGCTGCGCCCGGACGCCAGCCCACGAAGCAGGTCGGTCTCGGTGAGCATGCCGACGCACTGCTCGCCGGCCACGACCGGAAGGTGGCGCACCTCGTTGCGGCGCATCACGGTGAGCGCGGTGAAGGCGTCCGCCTCGGGGTGCACGGCAACCAGCCGGCGGCCTGGTTGGATGGTGGGGTGTTCGGTAGCTGTGGTCCGACTGGTCGGGCTACCCATCATGACCCCCCTGCGCTTGGTCCCTCGGCCGACGGCGCTCCGCCGCCGCCTGCCACCAGTGTGCCGCGTAACCGGGTGCTACGGACAGCAATCAAATGACCCAGATGGGTAGGACTTAGGTCCTGAACCAGCCCCGATCGGCAGGTACCGCATGACGTACCTGACGAGGAAGATCGTCGTTGAGCGTGCGGAGGTAGGTCTGCTGTGCCCGATCAACCGACGCCGAGCCACGGCCCGCTTATCGATGCCGTCGTGGCCGTCGGCGCCGAACACGACCTCAGGTCGGTGCTGCGCAGGATCGTGTCCACCGCGATCGACGTGGTGCAGGCGAGGTACGGCGCGCTCGGCGTCGTCGCCAAGGACGGCAAGGGGCTCGACGAGCTGGTGTATGTCGGGATGGACCAGCCGACCGTCGACGCGATCGGCGCGCTGCCCACGTTCTGCGGCGTGCTCGGCCTGCTGATGGAGGAACCGATCCGGCTGGCGGACGTTTCGACGCACCCGCGGGCGGCCGGCTTCCCGCCTGGCCACCCGCGGATGGGCAGCTTCCTCGGCGTGCCGATCCGGATCAGGGACACCGTGTTCGGCAACCTCTACCTGACCGAGAAGACCACCGGCGACGAGTTCACCGCCGAGGACGAACGGGTCGCGTACGCGCTGGCCACCATGGCCGGCATCGCGGTGGAGAACGCCAGGCTGTACGAGGAGAGCCGGCAGCGCGAGGCATGGCTGCTGGCCGCCTCCGAGGTGACCAGGCTGCTGCTGTCCGGCGCCGAGAACAGCGAGGTCTTCACCCGGATCGCCGAGCACGTCCGCGAGCTGAGCAAGGCCACCGACTCAACGGTGGTGCTGCCCACGCCGGAAGGCCGGCTGCGGGTGGTGGCCGGGGTCGGCGACGCGGCGTCCGCGGCGATCGGGCTGGACGTCGACCCGGAGAACACCCTTTCCGGCAAGGTGTTCCGCGGCGGGGCCGCGATCAGCCTCAGCAACGACGAAATGGTCGCCTACCAGCAGGACAAGCCCGAGCACCCGGCCGTCGGGCCCACCCTGGCGGTGCCGCTGAGTGCCGCGGGGCACACCAGGGGCGTGCTCACCGCGTCCAAGCGGCGTGGCGACAGCTCGTTCGCCGGCTGGGAGCTGGACACCGTGCTCAGCTTCGCGGAGCAGGCCGAGCTGGCCTGCGAGCTGGCCGAGCGGCGCAGGGACACCGAGGCGCTGTCGCTGTTCGCCGACCGTGACCGGATCGCGCGCAACCTGCACGACCTGGTGATCCAGCGGCTGTTCGCCACCGGCATGGCGCTGGAGGGCGCGGCCAACCTGGTCGGCGTCGACCCGGCCGACGCGCGCCGGCGGATCGGCCGCGCAGTCGGCGACCTAGACGCGACGATCAAGGAGATCCGCACCACGGTGTTCGCCCTGCAGGCGCCGGTCGACCGGTCGTGGAGCGTCCGCGCCAAGATCCTCGAGGTGATCGACACCGCGGCCGTCACCCTCGGCTTCGCGCCGTCCATGCAGTTCGACGGGCTGGTCGACACCACGGTCGGCGACCACGCCGGCGAGCAGCTGCTTGCCGTGCTCCGCGAGGCGCTGTCCAACGTGGCCAGGCACGCGCACGCAAGCACTGTCAGCGTCAGGGTGTCGGCGCGCGGGCGGCTGGTCCTGCAGGTCAGCGACGACGGCGTCGGGATGGCCGCGGCGTCGCAGCGGCGCAGCGGCCTAGCCAACATGGCGGCACGGGCCGAGCTGCTCGGCGGCGAGCTGACCATCACCGACGGGCAGCCCGGCACGGTGCTGCGGTGGGAAGTGCCGGTCGTCACTCCGTAATCACGTGGTCTTGCCACGCCGCAGCTCGGTGGCGAGCACGGCGGCCTGGGTGCGGCGCTGCATGCCGAGCTTGGCGAGCAGGCTGGACACGTAGTTCTTCACGGTCTTCTCGGCCAGGTACAGCTCGCTGCCGATCTGCCGGTTGGTCATGCCCTGACCGATCAGCTCGAGCACCTTGCGCTCCTGCTCGGTCAGCCGGCGCAGCGGGTCGGCCGCCGAGTTGTTGATGCCGCGCAGCCGGTTCAGCAACTGGTGGGTCGCGGTCGGGTCCAGCAGCGACCCGCCGGCCGCCACCGTGCGGATGGCCTGCACCAGGTCGCCACCGCGCAGTTCCTTGAGCACGTAGCCGGCCGCCCCGGCCATCACCGAGGTGAACAGCGCCTCGTCGTCGGCGAACGAGGTGAGCATCAGGCACGCCAGGTCGGGGAGCTCGGCGCGCAGCTGGCGGCACACCTGTACCCCGTTGCCATCCGGCAGCCGCACGTCGAGCACGGCCACGTCAGGGCGCAGCGCCGGCACCCTCGCCAGCGCCTCGGCCGCGGTGGCCGCCTCGCCGACCACGATCAGGTCCGGCTGGGTCTCCAGCAGCGCGGTCAGGCCCTGCCGTACCACCTCGTGGTCGTCGAGCAGGAACACCCGCACGGCGCGGCTGTCGGAGGCCATACCGTCACCGTAGGCCCAACCGTGGGCCGGTCAACAGCCGCCCATCGGGGCGTCACCGCTCGTCCCGCTCTTGTGAGTGGTAAAGGGCGCCCTGACGCCCTTTACCACTCACGACTTGTGTCCGGCGCGCAGCAGCAGCTGCGGGCAGCCGTCCAGCCCCAGCCGCATGGCCAGCGCGGCCCGCACCCCGGGGGCGTCCAGCACGCCGCCGACCACGGAGGCCACCAGCCCGCTGCTCACCGCGGTGAGCCAGGCGTTCTGCAACGCCCAGCCGGCGTGCAGCCAGTCCGGTGGACGGTCGGCCTCGGTGGTGACCAGGATCAGCGCGCCGCGCTCCAGCTGCTCGATCAGCGCCGCGCGGTCGGCCCGCGGCGTTCGGCCGGCGCCGTCTGAGAGCCACTGCACCACGTCGGCGAGCTGGTCCTCGTCGCCGCGGCGGTGGGTCACGGCGGCGGCCAGCACGGTTCCGACGGTGCGCAGCCGGTCGCCGCCCATGGTCAGCGCCCGCACGCCGTTGCGGCGGGTCGCGTCGTGCAGCCGGGCGTCGAGCTGGGCCTCGACGGGGCGCGGCGCGAACGGCAGCGGGTGGCTTCGCCGGTGCGGCATCGCCATGTGCAGCAGCCGCTCGGTCGGATCGGGATGCCGGCCGTCGCCGATCACCACGGTGGCCAGGTGCAGCGGATCGTCCGCGTCGGGCAGCAGCCGTACCTGTGGCCCGTGGCCGAGGTTGGCGACGGCCAGCTCCATGTTGCGCAGCGCCGCGCCACCGGCGATGGCCCTGCCGCGCCCGATGGGGTCGACCGTCGGGCCCCTACTCGGCTCGGCGTGCAGCTCGGCCCCGTCGGCCAGCACCCGCAGCCGCCAGCGCGCCCGCTGCCGCAGCTCCGGCGCGGCCCGCACAGCGTCCGACAGCGCCGTGGCTCCCTGCGCAGGGCACGCCTCACCCGGGCGCGCACCCACGCCCGGCCGCCGTGACGCCTCCCTGCTGTACACGCCTGGATGTTCGTCCCTCACGGCCCGCGGCGGCAGCGCGCTTCGACCTGAACGGGTGGGGACCAAAGTCCCTTGCCATGCCGGGCCACCGCGGCGCCAACCTGGCCCATGCCGAATGTCGGCGTGACGGTCACGTCGCGGTGGTGCCACCATGAGGTCGTGAGGGTCGACGAGCAGGCCGTTGCCGACGCGCTGCGCGCCGCCGGCGCACGCTTTGCGCTCGTGCACGGCAGCAGGGTGGCCGGCGAGCCATCGCGCCCGGACAGCGACCTCGACGTTGGAGCATGGTGGAGTGGCACCGCACCCGCGTCGTGGGAGGTCACGCTGCCCGGCTACGTCGACCTGGTCGTGCTCAACGACGCGCCGCTGTGGCTGGCCGGGCGAATAGCCCAGTACGGTCGCCTGTTGTTCGACGACGACCCGCCCGAACGGGTGCGCTGGCAGGCCGACACGCGCCTGCGATACGTCGACGAGATCCCCGCCATCCGCGACCGCTACCGCCGCCGGCGCGAACAACTGGCCCGTGGAGGGTGACCCGTGGTCGATCAGGAGCGGCTGGATCGACTGCTCGATCGCATCGCATCGGATCTCCGAGAGCTGGTAAGGCTTCGGGATCGTGGTCCGGACGATCGAACCGAGCTTGCGGCGGTGAAGTACTACTTCATAACGGCGATCGAGGGCTGCGCCAGAGTTGCCCAACACATCATCGCCGCCGAAGGCTGGCCGGTGGCCGAGACCAATGCGGACGCGGTCCGTCGTCTTGCGGCGAACGGCGTGCTGCCCGTGGCGTTGGCCGAGTCGGTGGCCAGGGCGGTTGGCTTTCGCAATGTACTCGTGCACGAGTACGCCGAGATCGACAACGACAAGGTCCTGGCCAACCTGTGGCAGCTCGGCGATCTCGAAGACTTCGTCAAGACGGTTGCCGGCTGGTCCAGCACGTCCTAGTCAGGGCGGCCCGGCCGTCAGGGCTGGTCCATCGTGGCCTTGCGGGCGCGCCAGCGATCGAGCAGGCGCGGGAGCTCCTCGCCGACGAACTCGATGAAGGCGAGCGTCTCGGCCATCCGGACGCCGGCGGGGGAGTCAGGGCCGAGCACCGCGATGCCCTCGCGCAGCGCGGCCTCCCAGCGCACCAGTAGCTGGTCGCGGTGCACGCTGGCCTCGTACCAGACGTCGCCGTGCACCCGGAACCGGTCACGGCGCGAGCCGGGCTCGCGCTCCCTGCTGGCCAGGTTCACCTGGGTGAGGTAGCGCATCGCACCGGACACGGCGGCCGGGCTGACCTGCAGGCGCTCGGCCAGCTCGGCGGCGGTGAGGACGCCGGAGTCGGTGGTCAGCATGGCGGCGAAGGCGCGCGACGGCATCCGCGGCATGCCGGCCTCGACCAGCGCGGCGGCGAACCGTTCCACGAACCGGGACACGGCCAGCTCGTCCCTGCTCGGCATCAGCTCCGCTGTCGCCACGGCGGCATCCTCTCTCGGTGTGCCCCACCCGACCTTGATTTATACACTTCCTTAACTTCACGGATTTGTGAAGAGAGTGTAGCTTCTGAACCATGACAACCGCTATCTCGGTGTCCGGCCTGGTCAAGACGTTCGGCCGGACCCGCGCTCTGGACGGCCTCGACCTGACCGTCGAGACCGGCGAGGTGCACGGCTTCCTCGGCCCCAACGGCGCCGGCAAGACGACCACCCTGCGCATCCTGCTCGGCCTGTTGCGTGCCACCGCCGGCACCGCGACGCTGCTCGGCGGCGACCCGTGGCACGACGCGACGGCGCTACACCGGCGGCTGGCGTACGTGCCGGGCGATGTGACGCTGTGGCCGAACCTCACCGGCGGCGAGGTGATCGACCTGCTCGGTCGGCTGCGCGGTGGCCTCGACCCCAAGCGCCGCGCCAGCCTGCTGGAGCGGTTCGACCTCGACCCGACGAAGAAGGGCCGGGCGTACTCCAAGGGCAACCGGCAGAAGGTGGCGCTGATCGCCGCGCTGGCCTCCGACGTCGAGCTGCTGCTGCTCGACGAGCCGACCTCCGGGCTGGACCCGCTGATGGAGGAGATGTTCCGCGAGTGCATCGAGGAGGAGCGGCGGGCCGGCCGAACGGTGCTGCTCTCCAGCCACATCCTGGCCGAGGTTGAGGCACTGTGTGACCGGGTGAGCATCATCAGGGCCGGCCGCACGGTGGAGACCGGCACGCTCGCGCAGCTGCGCCACCTCACCAGGACCAGCGTGTCGGCAGAGCTGGCCGGCATCCCGAACGGGCTGGCCGAGCTGCCCGGCGTGCACGACCTGCACGTCGACGGGAACCGGGTGCGATGCCAGGTGGACACCGACAAGCTGGACGCGCTGCTCAAAGCGCTGGCGGCCGCGGGCGTGCGGAGCCTGACCAGCCAGCCGCCCACCCTGGAGGAGCTCTTCCTGCGCCACTACCAGGACGACCTGGTCGCGCGGGAACGGCCGTTGGAGGTGGCGCGATGACGGCGTTGGCTGGCACCTGGGCGCTGGTGCGGCTCAACCTGCGGCGCGACAGGCTGATGCTGCCGGCGTGGCTGGCCGCGCTTGTGGTGAGCCTGTACGGCTCGGTGGCCAGCACGGTCACGCTCTACCCGGACGCCGACTCCCGGCTGCGGGCCGCCGCAGTGATCGCCAAGAACCCCGCGGTGATCGCGCTGTACGGGCCGACCACCGACCTCGGCACGCTGGGCGGGCTGGCCACCTGGAAGCCGGCCACCCTGCTCGCGGTGCTCACCGCGCTGATGAGCATGCTGCTGGTGGTGCGGCACACCAGGGCCGAGGAGGAGACCGGCCGGCTGGAGCTGGTCGGTGCCGGCGTGGTCGGCCGGCATGCGGCGTTGACCGCCGCCCTGATCGTCGCGTTCGGTGCCAACCTCGTGCTCGCCGCGCTGATGACGCTGTCCCTGCTCGGCCAGGACCTGCCGGCCGACGGCGTGCTCGCGCTGTCGCTCGGCTTCGGCGCCGTCGGTTGCGTGTTCGCCGCCATCGCCGCGGTGGCCGCGCAGCTCACGGACAGCTCGCGGGCCGCCAACGGGATCACCGCGAGCGTGCTCGGCGTCGCCTTCCTGCTGCGCGCCGCCGGCGACGCGGCCGGCAACACAGGGCCGTCGTGGCTGTCCTGGCTCTCGCCCATCGGCTGGGCGCAGAAGGTCCACCCGTTCGGCGACCTGAGCTGGTGGCCGCTGCTGCTGCTGCCGGCGCTGGCCACCGTCGCGACGGTCGCCGCGTACCGGCTCGCCGACCGGCGGGACCTTGCCGCCGGCGTGCTGCCACCCCGCCCTGGCCCGGCCGAGGCCGGCCCGACGCTGCGCAACGCGCTGGCGTTGGCCTGGCGGCTGCAGCGTGGCTCGCTGCTTGGCTGGACGGTCGGCTTCGCGGTGCTCGGCGGCGTGATGGGCAGCATTGCGTCCAGCATCGGCGACGCGCTCGGCGACAACCCGGCGCTGCGGGACTTCATGCAACGGCTGGGTGGCACCGGGATCCTGGTGGACGCCTACATCGCCACCACCATGGGGATTGCCGCGCTGGTCGCGACCGCGTTCGCGGTGCAGGCGACGCTGCGGCTGCGCGCCGAGGAGGCCTCGCAGCGGGTGGAGCCGCTGCTGGCCACCAGGGTCGGCCGCATCCGCTGGGCGCTCAGCCACTTCGTCATCGCAGTGCTCGGGCCGGCCGCGCTGCTCGCCGTCGCCGGTGTCGCCGCCGGGCTGGCCCACGGCAACCGCGTCGGCGACCTGCGCGGGCAGTTCTGGCGGGTGTTCGGCGCCGCGGTGGTGCAGCTGCCGGCGGTCTGGGTGGTCGCCGGCCTCACGCTGGCCGCGTTCGGGCTGGCGCCCCGGTTCGCCACCGCCGGCTGGGCGGCGCTGGTGCTGTTCCTGCTGGTCGGCGAGCTCGGGCCGACGCTGCAGCTTGACCAGCGGCTGCTGGACATCTCGCCGTTCGTGCACGTGCCGCGGCTGCCGTTCGCGGACCTGACGTTCCTGCCGCTCCTGGTGCTGACCGCCCTCGCACTGACGTTGACGGCCGCCGGGCTGGCCGGCCTGCGCCGCCGCGACATCGGCTGATCGGCGGCCGTGGCGCCTTGCGCGATAAGCGGGCTTATCGCGGTGGCGAGGGCGTGGGGGCGTGAGGGCGTGAGGGGCGTGAGGGCGTGGGGGTGTGGATCGCCGCGGTCCGTAGGCTCGCGGGGTGGCAGAGCTGCGGGCGGGGATCGTGGTCACCGGCACCGAGATGGTCAACGGGCAGGTGCCCGACCGCAACGGGCCGTGGCTCGCACAGCGGCTGGGGGAGCTGGGCGCGCAGGTCACGCACGTGCTCACGGTCGGCGACCGGCCGGCCGACCTGCGCGCCGCGCTGGAGTTCCTGCGGGCGCAGGGCGCGCGGCTGATCGTCACCAGCGGCGGCCTCGGCCCGACGGCGGACGACCTGACCGCCGAGGTGGTCGCCGGCTTCGCCGGCACCGAGCTGGTGCTGGACGAGGCGATGGTCGCGGAGATCGCCGCGATCCTCGCCCGGTTCGGGCCCCTGGCCGGCGTCGGCCGGGACGCGCTGGACGAGGCCAACCGCAAGCAGGCTCTGGTGCCCCGCGGCGCCGTTCCGCTGCACCCGGTCGGGACCGCGCCTGGGCTGGTCGTGCCGGTGCCGGACGGTCCGACCGTGGTCGTGCTGCCCGGCCCGCCGCGCGAGTTACAGGCCATGTGGCCATCGGCGCTGTCCACGCCGCCGGTCCGCGAGCTGCTCGCGGGTGTCGAGCCGCTGTCCACCGTGCGGCTGCGGCTCTTCGGGCTGCCGGAGTCGGAGATCGCGGCCACGCTGCGCGACGTGGGCAGGCGGCTGGACCTGTCGCCGTTGGAGATCACCACGTGCCTGCGGCGGGCCGAACTGGAGATCGACATCCGGCACCAGCAGGGTGCCGAGGCGGTGCGGGATGCGCTGGTCGACGAGATCGCTGCGCGGCACGGCCGGCAGCTTTACTCGCGGGACGGTAGCTCACTGGACGAGCAGGTCGCCGCGCTGCTGCGGGGCAGGTGGATCGCGCTGGCCGAGTCGTGCACGGGCGGCCTGCTGGCCGGGCGGCTGACCGACCTTGCCGGCGCGTCGGCGTACGTGGCCGGCGGCGTGGTCGCCTACTCCAACGAGGCGAAGACCGCGCTGCTGGACGTGCCGGCCGCGCTGCTCGAGGAGCACGGCGCAGTGTCCCCCGAGGTCGCACTGGCCATGGCGGACGGCGCGCGGCGGCGGTTCGGCGCTGACGTCGGGTGCGGGGTCACCGGGGTGGCCGGCCCCGGCGGCGGCACCGAGGCCAAGCCGGTCGGCTACGTGTGCGTGTGCGTCACCACCGCGGACGGGGTGCTGGCCCGCGACCTGGAGCTGCCTGGCGACCGCGCCGAGGTGCGGGACCGCTCGGTGACGCTGGCCATGCACCTCATCCGCCGGCTGCTCTCGGCGCCGGCCACCTGACCGCCGGGTGGCTCGGGTGATCCCAGCGGAGGACCACGTCGGCCGCCCGCTCCGGGTCGACCTCGCGGCGGTAGCGGTCGAACGCCGGCAGCGTCCACCGCTGTTCCCGTGCGGTGCGGCGGGCCAGCGCGCCCTCGGACAGCGCCAGGTGCACGGCGAGCTCCAGCGGCAGCCCGCGGCCGAGCAGCAGCGGCCCGTCCAGCACCAGCACGGCCCGCGGCGGCAGCGCCACCCGCTCGGCGCGGTAGGAGCGGTCGGTGGCGGGGTTCCACAGCCGGGACAGCACCTCGCCGGTGCCGCCGTGGTCCAGCGGCCCCAGCACCTCGCGGTGCAGCGCGGCCGCGTCGAGCCAGCCGCCGTAGTACCCGTCCGCGTCCTCGCGGCCGTGCTCCAGCCGCACCGACGCCGGCCGCAGGAAGTCCTCCGCGCTCACCCTGAGCACGGCGCGTCCGCGCTCCCGCAGCGCGTCGGCCAGCCGGTCGGCCAGCACCCTCGGCTCGGCGGCCGGTGCGCCGTCCACCGCGACCCTGGTCCAGCCGTCCGGCCGTACCTGCCGCACCCGCGAGGCCAGCTCGGCCACCAGCAGCCCCGGTGTGACCGGCCGGAACGGTCCCGAGCCGGTCAGCACCGGCCCCCGGCTAACCCGAACTCTATTAGCGCAGCGCCTTGGGCCCGTTCCTGCCGCTGATCGCGGCGTACACCGCCGATCCGACGGCCACCGCCGCGCCGATGACCAGAACCCACATCAGCAGCTTGAACACCGCGCCGATGACCATGAACCCGATCCAGATCAACGCCACTATGCCGAGCACGCGCCACATCGCTGTCTCCCTCGTCGTCGCCCTACCTCAGGTGTACACGCCCGCACCGACATCCTGGGTCAGGGACGGACCCTGAACTGTCCCCGACGGCCCCCGGTGGGGGCGGTCACCGTGGCCGGGCCACCACGCGCCGTGCCCGAGCAGTGCGGTGACGCTCGGCACCAGGAACATGGACATGACGAAGGCGGAGATGAGGATGCCGATGGAAACGGCGAAGCCCATCTCCATCAGGAACGAGATGCCGGCGAGCAGCATGGAGGCGAACGAGCCGGCAAGGATCAGACCTGCCGCGCCGACCGACGGGCCGCCGTGCTCGATCGCCAGGTCGGCCGCGGTCCGCGGGTCGTTGCCCTCCCGCGCCTCCTCGCGCAGCCGCGCGATCATCAGGATGTTGTAGTCGGTGCCGATCGCCACCACGAACAGGTACACCAGCAGCGGCAGCGCGAAGGACACCCCGGCGCGGTCGCCGATGCCGAGGAAGGCGATCACGGTGGCGCCCATGGTGCTGAGGAAGCCGAGCACCACCGCGGCCATCAGGTACAGCGGCGCGACCAGGCTGCGCAGCAGCAGCGCCAGCACCACCGCGATGAAAAGGCCGGCCACCGGGAAGATCACCGCAAGGTCGCGGTTGTTCGCCGCCCTGACGTCGGCGAACGCCGAGCTGAGCCCGCCGACCAGCACGGTGGTGCCCGGCGGCGCGGCGGCGTTGGCCACCTCACGCAGCCGGCCGCCGGCCAGGTCGAGCGAGGCGTTGGAGTAGGCGTTGCTCGCCAGCAGCAGGTCGATCCTGGCCACGGTGGCGTCCCGGTTGAGCAGCGCGAGGCTGCCGTCCTGCCCGGCCGGCATGACGCCGCCGACGCCAGGCACCTTCTGCAGCTCGCCGGCCAGCCCTTGCAGCGCCGCCGCGTCCAGCCGCCGGCCGTCGTCGCTGCGGACGAACACCGTGGTCGGGCTGAGCGCGCCGGCCGGGAAGCCGGACTGCAGGTCGTCGAAGCCGCGCGCCGACTCGGTGCCCGTCGGCAGCTGTCCAGACTGGTCGTAGTCGGTCTTGAAGCCGAGCATGCCGAGCGCGAGGGCGATCATCACGCCGCCGGACACGGCCGCGACGACGGCGGGGCGCCGCCCGGTGAGCCTGCCGAGCCGTTGGAACATGCTGCCGGTGGGCGTGCGCTGCCACGACCTGGACGGCCAGAACACCTTGGTGCCGAGCAGTGACACCACGGCGGGGATGAGCGTGACGACGGCGAAGGCCATCAGCGCGACCGCGATCACCAGGCCGGGTCCGAAGCTGCGGAACCCGGCGAAGATCGCCAGCAGCAGCGCGCTGAACGCGATGATGATCGCCGCGGCCGCCGAGGCGATCACCTCGCCGATCCGTGCCACCGACGTGACCAGCGCCTGCTTCGGGTCGTCGCCGGCGCGCAGCCGCTCGCGGTAGCGGAACAGCAGGAACACGATGTAGTCGGTGCCGACGCCGTACAGCACGATCGTCATCAGGATCTGCAGCGACTGGTCCACCTGGAACCCGAACGCCTTGGCGCACAGCGCGATCAGGCCAGGCGCGATGGCGCTCACCAGGCCGACCGTGAAGACCGGCAGCAGCGCGGCTACCGGGCTGCGGAACATCAGCAGCAGCAGGCCGATGATCAGCACGATGGTGGCGACGCCGACGATCACGAACGCGTTGTTGAAGGCGTCCTGGCTGTCGAGGAACATCGCGACGTCGCCGGTCACGGCGTGCCGCAGGCCCGCCCCCTCCAGCGCGGAGTTGGCCGTGTCCCTGATCTTCTGAACGGCGTCGAGCAGCTTGGGGTCGTCGCCGATGCCGTCCAGCCCGACGTTCACCAGCTGCACCTGGCCATTGGGGGACACCGCCTGCGGACCGGTGACCACGGCGGTCACCCGCTCGATGCCGGCTGCCTGCAGCCGCTGCCCGAGCTCGGCGACCTTGGCCTGGTCGGCCTCGGTCAGCCGCTGGCCGTCCGCGCGCTTGACGACCACCGTGGCGCTGGACTCGTTGCCCTGACCGAACGCCTGCTCGGCCAGCGCGAGCGCCTGCACAGACTCGTAGCTGGACGGCAGGAACTCGGTCTGGTCGCGGTTGACCACCTCGCCAAGTGACGGTGCGAACGCCACGATCGCCACCGTTGTCAGCACCCACGCCGCGATGACCTTCCACGGGTTGTGCACGACGAAGCGTCCCAACCGCTCGAACATTGGCGTCTCCCTCCCTCTCACGCCGGCTATCTACCTGCCGCACGGTAGGTAAGATCGTGCACGGAGGCAAGCCCATTCGACGCTAGGTTCTGCATCCTGAGAACGACCTCAAACTGCGACGGAGGTGGCGCGTCGTGAAGGTGAGCTCCGACACCCGCGCCACGATCCGCGCGGTCGCGCTGGAGCTGTTCTCGACCCGCGGGTACGAGCAGACCAGCCTGCGCGAGATCGCCGAGCGGGTCGGCCTGACCAAGGCGTCGCTGTACTACCACTACCCGTCCAAGCAGGCGCTGCTGCTCGACCTCATCCGGCCGCTCGTCGACGAGTGGCGGGCCACCGCCACCCACGCCGAGTCGTTGCGGCGCACCCCGGCCAACATTCGCGTGGTGCTCGGGCGATGCCTTGACGCCGTGCTGGACAACCGCCCGGCGGCTGGCGTGTTCGTGCGGGACGCGGCCGCCGTCGTCGCCGCGGTGGCCCCCATCTGGGAGGAGCTGCACGAGCTGAACCGGCGGCTGCACACCTGGCTCGCCGGGCCGGAGCCGGCCACCGCGGACACCATCAGGTCGATCGCGGCCATGGAGATACTCGGCGCCGCGATCAGCTCCAGCGCGTACCTGCCGGACATCGCCGAGGACGAGCTGCGCGCCAACCTGCTGGACGCCGCCACCGCGGTGCTGCGGCTGCGCTAGCGGGTCATCGTTGGCCCAGCCACGCCGTGCCTGCGCGCGAGTGTGCCCACAGGTCGCGCAGCATGGCGATCTCCGCGCCGTGGTGGATCAGCTCGCGGTTGTTCCACCACAGGATGTCGCCGAACGGCAGGCCGGGGTCGAGCCCGTACGGCAGCTGGCTCAGGCCGACCACGTCGAGCTGCTCGTCGGCCAGCGTGCCGAGGCCGTCGCGCCACCTGCGGTAGCCGTCGTCGAGCGCGGCGAGCGCCTCGGCCGCGGTGCCGACGAACTCCCGCGTCGGCTGCATGCTGTGGCTGCCGAAGGTCCAGTCCCAGCGTCCGAGCAGGCAGTCGTTGGTCAGGTGCGCCATCCGGCCGGCGATGGTCACGAACGGCGGTGGCATGCCGTCCGGCGAGTCCGACGCCGGCGGGTCGATGACCACTGCCCAGCGCTCGCCGTCGCGGCGCACCGACCAGCAGCCGGGCACCGGCTCCCACCGGTACTCCTCGTCGGTCATGCCGGTGCAGCGCTCGCGCAGCGCGTCGTAGCTGGTGTCGAGTTGGCGCAGTAGCAGGTCGAGCCGGGTCGCGTTGGTCACGTGTATTCGATATCACTGGACCATGACAGAACACACTCCGGTGGCTCATGGCGTGCCCGTCGAGGGCGGCCAGTTGAACGTGTTGCGGTTCGGCGACGGCCGCCGCACCGTGGTTGCGGCGCACGGCATCACGGCGTCCGCGATGGCGTACGGCGCGGTGGCCAGGCACCTGCCACCCGAGTGGACGCTGCTCGCCGCCGATCTGCGCGGTCGGGGTCACAGCGCTGACCTGCCCGGTCCGTACGGGATGGTCAGGCACGCCAGGGACGTGTGCGCCGTCGCCGAGCACGCCGGCGCCGGCCGGGTGGTGCTCGTCGGGCATTCCATGGGCGCCTTCGTCGCCGTGCTGGCCGCGGCCACCACACCGGAGCTGTTCGAGCGGCTCGTGCTGGTGGACGGCGGGCTGCCGCTGGCCGTGCCCGACGGCGCGGACCTCGATGCGGTGCTGGACGCCACCCTGGGTCCGGCGATCGCCCGGCTGTCGCAGACCTTCGCCGACGAGCCCGCCTACCTGGACTTCTTCCGCGCCCATCCCGCGCTCGGGCCGCACTGGAACGCCGACGCCGAGGCGTACGTGGCCTACGACCTCACCGGCCCCGCAGGGGCCATGCGGTCAAGGGTCAAGGCGGAGGCGGTGCGTCAGGACGGGCGCGAGCTGCTCACCACCGCGACCGAGACCGCCGCGGCGCTGCGCGCGCTCGCCGTGCCGGCGCTGCTGCTCACCGCGCCCGACGGCATGTTCGGTGCGCCGCCGCCGTTCGTGCCGGAAGCGGCCGTCGCGCACTGGCGCGGCGAGCTGGCTGACCTGCGCACCGAGCTGGTGCCTGGCACCAACCACTACACGATCCTGCTCGATCCGGCCGCGGCCGCCCTGGTCGCCGACCGGCTCACGGACCCGTCGAGCTGGCCCTCGAGCCGGCCGCCAAGCCGGCCGTCGACCGTCAGCCGGTGATGTCGCGGAGCTTCTCCAGCAGCCGCACCCGGCCGTCGTGGCTGGCGGCGAGCAGCGTCACGGTCAGCGTGCTGACGCCGGCCTTGCGGAACTCGGCAA
>Ga0210378_10000227_pt1 | contig 27207 bp, 25 predicted proteins | sample PLM1_60_b1redo_FD_155465 | JGI IMG/M metagenome (GOLD analysis project Ga0210378, IMG submission 155465) | Groundwater sediment microbial communities from an aquifer in East River, Colorado, USA - PLM1_60_b1 redo | ecosystem: Environmental > Terrestrial > Soil > Riparian zone | place: USA: East... | reverse complement strand
CGCTGTCCACCGCGTTCTTCAGGAACGCGAGGTGGCCCTCGATGTTGCCGGCGCCGCCGGCGATCCGGGTGGCGTCGGCCTGGAGGGTCTCCGCGGTGACGTTGAAGCCTGCAGCCATGCTGTTTCTCCGGGGTGAGTTCGGGTGGGCGGACCCAGGGCGTGTCCGATGGATCGGACACGTCCTAGGCGAACATGCCCTTGATCTTGGTCTCGGCGTCGCCGTACGCCGCGTTCGCCCGGCCGACGAGCGAGCCGAACTGGCCGATGGCCTCCTGCACCTTCCGCTGCGCCGACTCGAGCTGCGCGTAGCGGGCGCCGAACTGCTCCTGCGCGCCACCGGACCAGTAGGACCGGGTGCCGTTGACGGTCCGCTTGATGTCCTCGATCTCGGCGAGGATCTTCTGGGCGGACGAGTTCACCTGGCTCTGCAGCTGCGCGAGGGAGCCGAAGTCGACCTTGATGGTGCCCGACATGGGGTTGTTACCTCCGTGATCGTCATCTGGCCGGGGACGCGGACGCACCTGCTCACGTATGCAGGATAAGCGCACAGAGGAGCGGATTGGAAGGGTAAGCGTGGAAGATCTTGTTGGCGGCTTATGTCCGGATGCGGCTAGAGGAACGAGCGCAGGTCCCACAGCTCCGGGTAGAACCGCAGCCCGAGCCGGCCGCGCAGGTAGGGCGCGCCGGTCGACCCGCCGGTGCCGGACTTGGTGCCGATCTGCCGCTCCACCATCAGCACGTGCCGGGACCGCCACCGCGCCCACATCGAGTCGTGCTCGACCAGGGCCTCGGCCAGGTCCCAGAGCGGACCGTACCGGGTCCGGTCCCGGCTGACGGCCAGCAGGGCCTCCCGGCGGGTGTCGTCGCCGGTCACGTCGAAGCCGGCCTTGCCGAGCAGCGCGACGAAGCCGTCCCACAGCGTCGGCTCCTCCAGCCGGCGGGTCAGGCGGTCCCGCTCCGGCGGATTCGCGTGCGCGAGCCGCTGCAGGTAGGCGGGGTCCTTCGCCCCGGACAGGAACTCGATCTCCCGGAACTGCACCGACTGGAAGCCGCTGGCCGGCGCCAGCAGCGCCCGGAAGGCGAGGAAGTCCTGCGGGGTCATCGTCTCCAGCACGTCGACCTGCTCGACCAGCACCCGCTCCACCGCGTGCGCCCGCTGCAGCCGCAGCCGCGGCGCGTAGTCCTCCCCGGCCAGCATGAGGTCGCGGGCGTCGCCGAGCTCGTGCAGCAGCAGCTTGAACCACAGCTCGTAGACCTGGTGGATGGTGATGAACAGCAGCTCGTCGTGGGCCGGCGGGTCGGACTCGGGGACCTGCTCGTCGAGCAGCTCGGACAGCCGCAGGTAGCTGCCGTACGACAGCCGCGCGCCCTCCTCGCCGAACCGGCGGCCGGTCACGTGCTCTCCTCGGCCGGCGTCATCCCATGTGTGGGTGGCGGTGGTCGGTCGGCGGCACGAACGTCTCCTTGATCGTGCGCGGCGACACCCAGCGCTGCAGGTTGAGGACCGAGCCTGCCTTGTCGTCGGTGCCGCTCGCCCGTGCCCCGCCGAACGGCTGCTGTCCGACGACCGCCCCGGTCGGCTTGTCGTTGACGTAGAAGTTGCCGGCCGAGAAGCGCAGCGCCCGGTCGGCCTGCTGGATGGCCGCCCGGTCGGTGGCGAAGACCGAGCCGGTCAGCGCGTACGGCGCGACGTCCGCGGCCTGGGCGAGGGTGGCGTCCCACTCGGTGTCGTCGTAGACGAGGACGCCGAGGATCGGCCCGAAGTACTCGGTCGTGAAGATCTCGTGGGTGGGGTCGGTGCTCGTCACCACGGTCGGCTCGACGAAGAAGCCCTCGGTGTCGTCGGCGTCGCCGCCGGCGAGCACCTCGGTGTCCGGGCCGGCCTTGACCCGGTCGAGGACGGCGGCGAGCCGTGAGAAGGCGCGGCGGTCGATCACCGCGCCGCCGAAGACCGACAGGTCGGTGACGTCGCCGTACCGGATCGACTCGGTAGCCTGGGCCAGCTCGTCGCGGACCCCACCCTCCCAGAGCGAGCGGGGGACGTACGCGCGGGAGGCGGCGGAGCACTTCTGCCCCTGGTACTCGAACGCGCCGCGGACCAGGCCGGTGACGAGCGCCTTGGGGTCGGCGCTGCCGTGGGCGACGACGAAGTCCTTGCCGCCGGTCTCGCCGACCAGCCTGGGGTAGCTCCGGTAGCGCTCGAGGTTGGTGCCGACGGTCGCCCAGATGTGCCGGAAGGTGCCGGTGGAGCCGGTGAAGTGGACGCCGGCGAGGCTCGGATGCGTCAGCGCCACCTCGGAGACGGCATGCCCGTCGCCGGTCACCATGTTGACCACGCCGGGCGGCAGCCCCGCCGCCTCCAGCAGCCGCATCGTGTGGTGCGCCGCGAGCTGCTGGGTGGGCGACGGCTTCCACACCACCGTGTTGCCCATCAGCGCCGGCGCCAGCGGGAGGTTGGCCGCGATCGCGGTGAAGTTGAACGGGGTGATCGCGAGGACGAAGCCCTCCAGCGGACGGTGGTCCATCCGGTTCCAGCTGCCCGGGGCGGACTCCGGCTGCTCCCCGCGGAGCCGGTGTCCGAAATGGACGTTGAAGCGGAGGAAGTCGATCAGCTCGGCGGCGGAGTCGATCTCGGCCTGGTAGCTGGACTTGGACTGGCCGAGGATGGTCGCGGCGTTGAGGGTGTCCCGCCACGGGCCGGCCAGCAGCTCGGCGGCACGCAGCAGGACCGCCGCGCGCTCGTCGTACGGCAGGTTGCGCCAGGCGGGCGCGGCCGCGAGCGCGGCGTCGACGGCGTCCTGGACGTCCGTGGTGGTCGCCTGGGCGGTGGTGCCGAGGACGGCGCGGTGCCGGTGCGGCTGGACGACGTCGAGCCGGTCGCCGCCGGCCATCCGCTGCCGGCCGCCGATGGTGCCGGCCAGCTCGGTCCGCTCGGCGGCCAGCTCCTTCACCCGCCGCTCCAGACCGGCCCGCTCCGGGCTGCCGGGGGCGTAGCCGCGAACGGGCTCGTTGGTGGGCGTCGGCGGGTGGGTGACCGCGTCCATCTGGGACCTCCCGGGTGCGTCGTCGGACCACGGTGTCTGCCGCCCATCGTGCCACCCCGCCGCGGGTGGTGGAGCGTGCCAACGTCGCGGCACGTCAGAGCAGATCGAGCAGCGGCCCCACCTCCTGGCTGGCGTACCAGAGCAGCTCGTGCCCCTCGGCCTCGTCCAGCGCGAACTTCGCGTCGTCGCTGCCGAGATCGGCCTCGAGCACCGCGTCCGCCGCCGCGCGGACGGCCGGCTCCGCGTCCGGCCCGTCCAGATGCACGGCGGCGACGAGCCCGAGCGGCACCGGCTGCTCGACGCGGACCACAGCCCGATCCAGGTCGGGCCGGGCGGACACGGCGCCGTCGGGCACGTCCGCGGCGACCACGGCGCGGCGGCGGGCCGAGGTCGGGTCCTCGTCCAGCAGCCGCAGCGAGCCGCGGGCGGCCTCCAGCAGCGCGGCGTACTCCAGCTCGTCCACCTCGCCTTCCGCGTACCACTCGCGGAGGCCGGGCGTGACGGCGAAGCCGGTGAGCGGCGCGGGCCCCAGCTCGCCGGTGTCGACCAGGTGGCGGAGGGTCCGCGTCGTCGCCGGCAGGTAGACCCTCACCCCGCGCCCCCTCCCGTCGTCACCCTGCTGCCCGGCCCGTCCGCGCTCCCGGCCCGGCGCAGCGCCTCCGGGCTGGTCCGCAGCGAGGTGGCCAGGACCGCGGTGCGATGACGGGAGTTCATCAGGTTGGCACCCATCGCGGTCAGGTCCTCGGGCCCCGGACCGAGCAGGGTGACGTCGGTGCCGGATCCCCGCAGCGTGGCAGCCTCGGCCAGCACCCGGCGGGTCAACGCCCGCCGCCACCGCCGCTCGGCGCGCGCCACCGGCGACCGGGGGCGGTCGTAGGCGAACGACACCATCGGTGCCAGCACGTACACCTCGTCCAGGCCGAGACCGGCCAGCAGGTCGAGCGAGGTGGGGGAGCTGGTGCCGCCGTCGACGTACCGCCGGCCGCCGATCACGACCGGCGCGTACCACCCCGGGATCGCGCAGGAGGCGGTCACCGCCTGCGCCAGCGCCGCCGGCGGGGCACCGACCCGGCCGAAGGGAACGCGCCGACCCGCGCCGTAGTCCATCGCCACCACCCAGGTCTGCGGGCGCACCGGCCACGGCGGGCTGCCGTCGGTGCGCTCCGGCAGCGTCCGGGAGATGCCGTCGACCATCCGGCGGACCGGCTCGAGGGTGCCGCGCCCGCGGGGGAGGACGGCGCTGAGCGCGGCCAGCGGCGGGACGCGGCGCGGGTGCCGGGCCGCCCGCAGCAGCAGGTCGGTCGAGCCGAGCCCCAGGCCGGGCCGGGGCGGCACGGCACCGCCGCTGTCACGGTCGTAGTTCCAGCCGATGTTGGGGTCGGCGGGCAGCGGGATGCCGCGCTGGTGCCGCAGCACGGCGTCGATGCCGACCCCGCAGCCGAACAGTGCGGCGAGGATCGAGCCGGCGGAGGTGCCTACGCACACCTCGACGCTGCGCGCGTCGAAGCCCTCCTCGGCCTCCAGCGCGCTGACCGCGCCGACCATCCAGGCGAAGCCGAGGACGCCGCCGGCGCCGAGGACCAGCCCGCGCCGTACGTCGCCCTCCCGGTCGCTGCTCATTTCACCGTGTCCACGAGCTCGGCGAGCGACTCCTCCAACAGGGAGCCGATGACGTCCACGTCCGGCAGCGCGTCGCGGTCGGCGTTCAACCCGTAGTAGACGCCGCCGTTGTACGAGGTCAGGCCGATGCAGATGCCCTGGCCCTTCGCCAGCGGCACCACTGGGAACATCTCCAGCATCTGCGCGCCCGCCGCGTACAGCGGGAACTGCGGGCCGGGCACGTTGGTGACCACGAGATTGAACAGCCGGCGGGTGAAGCCGTTGGCGGCGCGCGCGCCGAGCGAGTGCAGCGTGGGCGGGGCGAAGCCGGACAGCGCGACGATGGCGTCCGCGCCGACCGACTGGCCGGACTCCTTGTGCGCCTTCATCGCGAAGCTGACCTGGGACAGCCGGACCACGGGGTCGGGCTCTCCCACCGGCAGGTCGACCAGATAGGAGGAGACGCGGTTGCCGAGCGCCCCCTGCTGATTCTCGGGGCGGACCGAGACGGGCACCATCGCGCGCACCGTGGTGCCGCTGCTCACCGACTCGCCGCGGGAGAGCAGCCACCCGCGCAGCGCGCCGGCCACCGTGGCCAGGACCACGTCGTTCACCGTGCCGCCGTGGGCCTTGCGCACCCGCTTGTAGTCGTCGAGCTCGGTCCGCGCGACGCCGAAGCGGCGCTGCTCGCCGATCGGGACGTTGAGCGGCGTGTCCGGCGCGGGCCGGGCGGCCACCCGGGCCGCCGCGGCGAGGCCGCCCACGGCACCGACCAGCTTGGTGGCCGTGCTGCGGAGGTCGAGCACGCCCATCCGGACCGTGTCGACCACCGCCGTCGGCCGGCGGATCAGGTCGTTGACCGCGCCGGCGACGAGGCCGAGCGCGCCCGGCGGCGGCTGTGGCATCCACAGGTCGTCGGGCACGTCCCGCGGCGTCGGCGTGACATCGAGGATCACCTGACCGATGTCGACCGCGCTGACACCGTCGACCATCGCGTGGTGGGTCTTGGTGACGACCGCGATCCGGCCGCCCTCCAGTCCCTCCACCAGGTACATCTCCCAGAGCGGGCGGTTGCGGTCGAGCCGGCGGGACATCAGCCGGCCGACGAGCTCCCGCAGCTGCGCGTCCGAGCCCGGCCGCGGCAGCGCCGAGCGGCGGACGTGGAAGGTGACGTCGAAGTCGCTGTCGTCCACCCAGACCGGGTTGGCCAGGTGGCCCGGGACCGAGCGGATCTTCTGCCGGTAGCGCGGGACCAGGCTGATCCGGTCCTCGATCAGCTTGACCAGCCGGTCGTAGTCGAAGCCCTCCTCGGGTGGCTGGAAGACTGCGAGGCCGCCGACGTGCATCGGCGTGGTCGGCTCCTCCAGGTAGAGGAAGGACACGTCGAGCGCGCTCAACCGATCAGCCACCGGACGCACCTCCTCGCAGCCCACCGCGGGCCGGTCGGACCGCTTCGGGTGAACCTGATCCATCGTGACACGGTGCGGGCCGGGTCATCAGCCGCCATCCACAGGCCGCGGCGTCGTGCACAGATCCGCCGCCGGTCTTGCCCTTCCCGGTCCGGCGGCGCTACCACGCCGGCATGCCGATCAGCGCAGCCTCAGCCCCAGCAGGAGCTCCAGCTCGGCCACGGTCGCGTCGACGTCGGTGTGCTGGACGCCGACCATCCCGGCGGTCGCCGCGCCGCGCACGTTCGGGGCCAGGTCGTCGACGAAGACCACTTCGCCCGGACGTAGGCCGAGCCGCTCCGCGGCGAGCGCGTAGATCGCCTGGTCCGGCTTGCGCAGGCCGACCTCGCCGGAGATCACCACCACGTCGAAGAGCTCGTCCCAGCCCTCCCGCGGGTAGTCCAGGCCCCACGAGTTGGACAGCAGGCCGGTCCGGACGCCGGCCGCCCGCGCGGTGCGGACCACCTGGATCATGTCCGGCTCGGGGCGGAAGCCGGCGAACATCCGGGTCAGCATCCCGGCCGCCTCCGCCGCGTGCCGGTCGCCGGCCCGGGCGAACTCGGCGGCGAGCTGCCGCTCGAAGTCCGCCGCGCCGATCCGGCCGGTCTCCAGGTCGTGCACCGCGCTGCGCTCGGCATCGGTGCTCAGCCAGCGGCGCATCAGCTCGGTGAAGTGGTCCGGGTCGATCCCGTCGGCCCGCAGCCAGGCGCCCACGGCGTCCTCGAGCGGGTTGGTCAGCACACCGCCGTAGTCGACGAGCAGTCCCCGCAACGGCGTGGCCACGGTTCAGGTCTACACGACGACCCGGACCGCCGCGCACCCGCCGGCGGGTGGCCGACGGATCGCGGTGGGTCAGCGGGGTCGGGTGAGCCGGCGGCGTCGGATGGAAGCCGCCGCGGGGATGCCGGCGAGCCGGCGGGCCAGCTCGACGAGTGCCTGCCGCATCGGGCTCTCCGGTGCGGCCTCGGCCAGCGTCGCGCCGGTGCGCAGAGCGGTGTCCAGGACCGCGGGCGCCCACGGCAGGAAGGTGGCGTCCGTGACACCCGCCCAGCGCTGCAGGGCGGCGGCGATCTGCCGCGGGTCGCCCGGGGCAACGCCCGGTCGGACCCGGTTGACCACGACGAGCGGGACCGCGCCCGGAACCACCTCCCGCAACTCGGCGACCGCGCCCACCAGCCGCCGCAGGCCGACCGGATCGGCAGCCCCTACGCACAGCACGGTGTCCGCCGCCTCCAGCACGGCCAGCGTGGCCCCGTTGCGGCGCGGCGCGGCGGTATCGTACGACAGCTCCTCGTCCTGCTCCAGGCAGAAGCCGCAGTCGACGACAGTCAGCGCCGACAGGTGCCGGGCCTGGTCGAGCACACCGCCCACGGGCCCGGGTCGCAGCTCCGGCCAGCGGTCCGCCCGGGCGGGTCCGGTGAGCACCCGCAGCGTCGGCCGCACCTGCCAGCTCAGCCCGGCCAGCGCCGCGGCGTCGAGCCGGCCGGCGCCCGCGGCGCGGCACGCCGCCGCCAGCCCGGCCGACTCGTCCAGCAGGCCGAGGACCTGCGCCACCGTCCCGCCGTACACGTCCGCGTCCGCCACCAGCGTCGAGACACCGGAGCCGGGCCGTCTCGTCCGCCAGGCCGACCGCGACCGTCGTCCGGCCCGGCGCTCCGGTCGGACCCCAGACCGCCACCACCCGGCCACGCCCCGGTGCCACCGGCGGCGGCCGGGGTGTGGGCCCGAGCATCGGCAGCGCCGCGCCGGGATCACCCAGCGACCGTCCGCGTGCCGCGCCCTCGGCGACCGCGTCAACCTCGGCCACCGCCTCCGCCACGGCGGCCGCGACCGCCTCGACGCCCGCGTCCGCAGGCAGGACCCGGAGCACGCCGACCTGGCGCAGCCGGTGCTCCGCCCCACCGTCGCCCGGGTCGACCAGGCCCACCGCGGCGACGCCGGCGGATGCGAGCCGCTCGACCGCGTCCCGGTCCAACCGGCGCAGGTCGGCCGACAGCAACGCGGCCCGGGCGGTGCCCGTCGCGGCGATCGAGAGCAGCTCCGCCAGGTCGACGCAGCGCCGCACGACAGTGACGCCGCGGTCGGACCGGTCGAGCCCGGCCACCATGTCGGCTTCCCACGCCGCACCGGTGACGGCGGTGAGCACGGGCAGCGGCATCAGCGGCCCCCGTCCCCCCGCGCCGCCGAAGCGCCCGCATGAGCGCACGGGGTGCCGGCGTCCGCGGCGCCCGGGCCGCCGTCGAGCAGGACCAGCCGGATCGTCGCCTCGGCGCCCAGGGCGACCAGGAGCCGCTCGGCGTCGGCCGCACCGACCCGGACCACGACCTGCAGCGGTCCGGACGAGCTCGCCAGGGCGCCCACCCGGTCGGTCCGCACCTCCTGCACGGGCGCCGCGGCGAGCACCCGCTCGGGGCGGCAGTCCTTCGTGCCGGCCCACACGTCGACCGACTGCCCGCGGGACACGGCCGGCGCGTTCTCCGGCCGGACCGGGATCGCGACCACCACGCCGGGTGACGGGTGACGCAATGCCGCGACGGGCAACAGCTCCCCCCGGCCCAGCCGACGGCTGACGGACCGCCCGGTCGGCGACTGCCTGGTGCCGAGGTAGAGCGGCGTGCTGTCGAACAGCCGCACCCGTGCCGGCCGTACGTCCTCGGCGGTCAGAACGGTGCCGGCCGCGACGTCCCGGTCCAGCGCCCACACCTGCACCGACCGGTCCGCGGCGGCGACGATCCTGGCGCCGGTGGCGACCGATACGACGACCAGCAGCACGCCGACCACCAGCCTGGGCTCGAACCACGACGGCGGCCGCAGCCGCCGGGCGACGGGGGACGGCGGGGCCACCAGAGCTTCCTCCTTCGCACCGGATCAGTGCGTCGCGGATATTGTGCACCTTTCTGGATGGAATGGGAGGAGATCACCCGTTCGGGCGACGTCCGTCCGCCTGTGGACGGCGGCCCGATCGGGCGCCTCCCCGGTGCCACACTGACCGCGTCGGCGCCGACCGGAAGGACGAGATGCCCGCGGACCGCTTCCTCACGCTGAGCGATGTCGCCGACGTCCTCAACATCTCGGCATCCCAGACGTACGCGCTCGTCCGCAGCGGAGCCCTGCCCGCCGTCAAGATCGGTGGCCGCGGGCAGTGGAGGGTCGAGCGGGAGCAGCTCGAGTCGTACATCGAGCGCATGTACGAGGAGACCCGCCGGTTCGTGGAGGCGCATCCGCTCGGCCGGGACGAGCCGCTCCCGCCCGACTGATCCCGCTCACCCGCTCCGGACGACACCGATGCCGGCGTACGGCACCGTCCGCACCCGGATCACCGCTCCGGCGCGGCGCGGCTCGCCGGACGGGTGCTCGGCGAGCTCGAGGAAGTCGAAGCCGACCCGGTCGACCGTGCCCGCCAGCGGGACTCCGTCGGTGAGCACCATCCGGACCGGCGAGCGGTCGCGCGCTACCCCGCGCAGCACGTGGCGGAGACCCAACGCGCCGGCGACGTGGCCCGTCGAGCCGGGCGCCGCCGACCGGCGGCCGAGACCGGAGACGGCCAGCACCGCGGCGAGCGGGACGAGCGTCTCGCCGGCCGGCGGGTCGCAGAGCAGCAGCCAGTCCGTCCCGATGCGATCGAGGCGGCCGCGGACCGGCCCGACACCGGCGCAGTGTGCCTCGATCGGGTGACCCTCGGCGGTGCGGAGCCGGTCGGCGATTCGGAGCCGGGACACCTCGATCCGGGTCCGCTCGGCCACCTCGACGTCCATCTCGGCGTCCAGCAGCGAGTCCACCTGCGAGTCGAGGTCCGCGAACAGGCGTGACCAGCGCACTGTCGTCTCCCTTCCGTCCTTTTTCTTCCAGTATCTCCTTGACTGGGCGGCCGGCACCACATACAAAGGCAAACACATGCAAACTGCAGTCAACGGAGGCCGTCGTGATGGTGGCGCGGGTCGGCGTACGGGTCGGCCTCATCCCGGTCGTCGTGCTGCTGCTGCGTTGGGCCGCTCCGGATCCCGTGGCGCTCGCCGGGGCACTGGGCGATCCGGTGGGCCGGGTCCGCCAGGACGGGCTGGACGCCGTCGTCGCCGAGGCGACGGGCGCGCTCGGGTGGCTGGTGCTGCTCTGGGCGGGGGCCGCCGCGTTGTTCGTGGGCGCTGCCCGCCTGCCCGGGGCTGCCGGGCGGGCCGCGGAGGTCGTGGCCGGACGGGCCCTGCCGGCGGGGATGCGCCGGCTCGTGACCGTCGCGCTCGGGCTCACTCTGACGGCGACGACGAGCGAAGCGGCGTTCGCCGCGACCCCTGGACCGGCCACCACCGCACCTCAGGCCGCCGCCCGCACGAGCGACAGGCCGGGGGGTTCGCCGGTCGACTGGCCGCTGGACGGGTCGAAGGGCGAGCCGTCCCCGCCCGGGGTCGACTGGCCGCTGGAGACCGGACCACCGCCGCCGGAGGCGGGCGACCGGCCGCGCGACCCGACGGACGAGCGCGCGCGGCCACGGGTGGCCGGTGCTCAGCCGGAGCGCCTGGTGGTGGTCTCGGCCGGCGACACGCTCTGGTCGATCGCCGCCCGGCGGCTGGGCCCGGGAGCGTCCGCCGCCGAGATCGCGGCCGGCTGGCCCCGCTGGTACGAGGCAAACCGTGCCGAGATCGGTCCCGACCCGAGCCACCTCCGCGCCGGTCTCCTCCTCCGCGTCCCGGGCGCGCCCTGACCCGAGGCTGCCCCGACCCGGGGCCGCCCCCGACCCGCTCCTGCCGAGTCCGCACCGGAGGCCCGCCGTGACCACACCCCTGCTCGAGCCTGCCCTGGCGCCGGTCGCGCCGGTCGCGCCGAGCGCGCTCGACGCCGCACGACCGCTCCCCCGCCGGCCGACAGTGCGCCGGGTGCCGCGGCTCGAGCCGCCGTACGACGACGAGTTGCCCGAAGGGCACCTGCACCTCGTTCCCCAGCTGGAGGAGCTGCCGTTCGAGGAGCCGGCGCCGCGGCGCTTCGAGCACGACATCGACTTCTTCGACCCGCAGCCCACCCCGCGCCGTGAACTGCCGGACCCGGAGCCGTGGGCGACCCGCTTCGTGCAGGCGGTGCTGGAGACGCTGGCCGGCTGCCGCCCCTCGGTGCAGCTGCAGGAGTGGACGAGCCCGGCGGTGCACGCGCAGGTGTGCCGGGCCGCCCAGGAGCGGCGGTGGATCTCCACCGCCGGGGCGCTGCCGGCCGTCCGTTCCGTCCACGTCGGCGAGCCCGCGGACGGCGTCGCCGAGGTGTGTGCGGTCGTCCAGCGCGGCCACCGCTACCGGGCGGTGGCGGCCCGGATGGAGGGCTTCGACGGCCGGTGGCGGTGCGTGGCGCTGCAGCTGGGCTGAGGACACCGCCGCCCCGGACGCCAGAGGGCTCCGGGGCGGCGGTTCGGCGGTCAGCGGGCGCCGGCGGGCGCTCCGTGGCAGCGCTTGTACTTCTTGCCCGAACCACATGGGCACGGCGCGTTCCGGCCCGGCTCCCCGCTGCTGACGGCGGCGCCACCGGTCGCCGGAGCCTCCGGCTCGGCCGCGTCCAGGGTGGGCGCCGAGTACTGCAGGTTGTCCGACCGGCGGTGCGCCTGCAGGCCCTTCCCCGACAGCGCCGGGGCGTGCCGGTCGGCGGCCACCGGCTCGGCCGCGACCGCCGGCGCCGACTCCGCCGCCCCCACCACGGTGGGCTCGGCCCCGGGCTCGGCCGGCTGCTGCACCTCGACCTCGACGTTGAAGAGGAACCCGACGGACTCCTCCTTGATCGCGTCGAGCATGGCGTTGAACATGTCGAAGCCCTCCCGCTGGTACTCCACCAGCGGGTCACGCTGCGCCATCGCCCGCAGCCCGATGCCCTCCTGCAGGTAGTCCATCTCGTACAGGTGCTCCCGCCACTTGCGGTCGAGCACCTGCAGGACCACCCGCCGCTCGAGCTCGCGGGTCACCTCGGAGCCGAGCTCCTCCTCGCGGGCCCCGTACGCCGAGCGAGCGTCGGCCGTGAGCAGCTCGGTGAGCAGCTCCGCCGACAGCCCCGACCGGTCGCCGCCGGCCTCGGCCACCACGTCCTCGATGGTGAGCGAGGCCGGGTAGAGGGAGCGGAGCGCCGTCCACAGCTGGTCGAGGTCCCAGTCCTCCGGGTACCCGTCGGCGGTGGCGCCCTCGACGTAGCTGGTGACCACGTCGTTGATCATGTGCTCGACCTGCTCCTGCAGGTCGGCACCCTCCAGCACCCGGCGGCGCTCCTCGTAGATGACGGTGCGCTGCCGGTTGAGCACCTCGTCGTACTTCAGCACGTTCTTGCGTATCTCGAAGTTCTGCTGCTCGACCTGGGTCTGCGCGGACTTGATCGCGCGGGAGACCATCTTCGACTCGATCGGCTCGTCCTCCGGCATGTTCAGCCGAGTCATGATCGCCTCGACGGCAGCCGCGTTGAACCGCTTCATCAGGTCGTCGCCCAGGGACAGGTAGAACCGGGACTCCCCCGGGTCGCCCTGCCGCCCGGAGCGCCCGCGCAGCTGGTTGTCGATCCGGCGGGACTCGTGCCGCTCGGTGCCCAGCACGTACAGGCCGCCGGCCTCGACCACCTCCTCGTGCTCCTTGGCCACCTGCGCTTTGGAGTCCTCGACCGCGCGCTCCCACCCGGCCTCGTAGTCCTCCGGCGTCTCCGACGGCGACAGCCCCCCGTCGCGCAGCTGCAGGTCCGCGATGAACTCCGGGTTGCCGCCCAGCACGATGTCGGTCCCCCGGCCGGCCATGTTGGTCGCCACCGTCACCGCGCCCGCCCGGCCGGCGAGCGCGACGATCATGGCTTCCTTCTCGTGGTACTTCGCGTTCAGCACCTCGTGCGGGATGCCCCGGCGCAGCAGCATCGAGGACAGCAGCTCGGACTTCTCCACGCTCGCCGTGCCGACCAGCACCGGCTGGCCCGCCTCGACCCGCTCGGCGATGTCGTCGACCACCGCGGTGAACTTCGCGCTCTCCGTCTTGTAGACCACGTCCGCCTGGTCCGCCCGGATCATCGGCCGGTTGGTCGGGATCGGCACCACGCCGAGCTTGTAGATCTGGTGCAACTCGGCCGCCTCGGTCTGGGCCGTGCCCGTCATGCCGGAGAGCTTGTCGTAGAGGCGGAAGTAGTTCTGCAGGGTGATCGTGGCGAGGGTCTGGTTCTCGTCCTTGATCGGCACGCCCTCCTTGGCCTCGATGGCCTGGTGCATGCCCTCGTTGTAGCGCCGGCCGTGCAGCACCCGGCCGGTGAACTCGTCGACTATGAGGACCTCGCCGTTCGCGACGATGTAGTCGCGGTCGCGCTTGTAGAGCTCCTTGGCCTTCAGCGCGTTGTTCAGGTAGCCGACCAGCGGCGTGTTGACCGCTTCGTAGAGATTCTCGATGCCGAGCTGGTCCTCCACCTTCTCGACGCCGGCCTCGGTGATCGCGACGGTGCGCTTGCCCTCCTCGACCTCGTAGTCGACGTCCTTCCTGAGCATCGGCGAGAGTCGGGCGAACTCCTGGTACCACCGGGCGCTCTGCTCGGCCGGCCCGCTGATGATCAGCGGCGTGCGGGCCTCGTCGATGAGGATGGAGTCGACCTCGTCGACCACCGCGTAGTTGTGGCCGCGCTGGACGAGCTCGTCCTTGCTCCAGGCCATGTTGTCGCGCAGGTAGTCGAAGCCGAACTCGTTGTTGGTCCCGTAGGTGATGTCGGCCGCATACGCCCGGCGCCGCTCCTCCGGGCGCATCTGCGACAGGATCACGTCGACCTCGAGGCCGAGGAAGCGGTGCACCCGGCCCATCCACTCGGCGTCGCGCTTGGCCAGGTAGTCGTTCACGGTGACGATGTGGACACCCTTGCCGGGCAGGGCGTTGAGGTACGCCGGGAGCGTGCTGACCAGGGTCTTGCCCTCGCCGGTCTTCATCTCGGCGATGCTGCCCATGTGCATCGCCGCGCCACCCATCAGCTGCACGTCGAAGTGGCGCTGGCCGAGGGTCCGCTTGGCCGCCTCCCGCACCACCGCGAAGGCCTCGGGCAGGACGTGGTCGAGGGTCTCGCCGTCCGCGAGCCGCCCGCGGAACACGTCGGTCTGGGCGCGCAGCTCGGCGTCCGTCATGTCGACGTAGTCGGGCTCCAGCGTGTTGATGTGATCGGCGATCGCCTTGAGCCGGCGGACGATCTTGCCTTCCCCGGCGCGCAGGATCCTGTTCAGTACCACGGTGCGACGTCAGCTCCCTCGAGACGGCTCGTCCCCATCGTAGGCGGCGCAGGCCCCGGAGGACCTCGGCAGTCGAACGCGCGGACCGGTCCGGATGTGCCCGGACGACCGGTCTGGGCGACCCCGGAACTGCGGCGTCGGGGACGAGGAGCCGCTGCTCGACGAGCGGGAGGACCCGGAGGCGCGGCGGTGGGCGATCACCGACCGGGCATGGACGCTGCCGGACGGAGGGCGGACGGACGAGGTTCGCCACGGTCTGATGCCGCCAGGCTGACCGGCGGGTGACCGCCGCCCTCAGGTGATCTCGAGCAGCTTCTCGCGCACCGCGTACACGACCGCCTCCATCCGGGAGTGCAGCTGGAGCTTCTCCAGCATGTTGCGGACGTGGTTTTTCACCGTGTTCTCGCTGATGAACAGCTCGTGGGCGATGTCCCGGTTGTTCATCCCGCGGGCCACCAGCCGCAGCACCTCCATCTCGCGCGCCGTGAGCCGGGGCGCCGGCACCGGCTGCGCGCCGTCGCCCCGCTTGACCATGGCGGCGAACTCGGTCAGCAGCTTCGACGCGAGCGTCGGGCTGATCAGTGACTGCCCGGTCTGGACCGCTCGGATGGAAGATGCGACCTCGTCGATCGGCAGGTCCTTGAGCAGGTAGCCGCTCGCTCCGGCCTTGATCGCCTCGTACAGGTCGCCCTCGTCGTCGCTCATCGTGAGCATGACGATCTTGGCGGACGGCACGACGGACTTGATCGCCGTGCAGGCCTCGATACCGCCGCGGCGCGGCATCCTGACGTCCATCAAGACCACGTCGGGCAGCGTCTCCACGGCCCGCTGCACCGCCTCGGCGCCGTCGCCGCACTCGCCGACGACCGCCATGTCCGGCTCCAGGTCCAGGGTCACCCGCAGGCCCCGCCGGAACAGGGCGTGGTCGTCCACCAGCATGACCCGGATCGACTCCGGCGGAACGGCCTGGACAGGCTCCGCCTGCTCGGTCACCGGCTACCCCCGTATCGCGCGACGCGGCCACGTCGGCCGTCCGACGCCGACACCCCGGGAGTCTGCCAGACCGCCGCTCCGGCGCCCGTCCGCGACGTGCCCGACGAGGGCACGTCCCACCGAGCCGTTCCGGTCAGGAGACGAGTCGGATCACTCCGTAGTCGTAGCCCTTGCGCCGGTAGACGACGCTCGGCTGGCCGCTGTCGGCGTCGGCGAAGAGGTAGAAGTCGTGCCCGACCAGCTCCATCTCGAACAGCGCCTGGTCGATGGTCATCGGCTTGGCCGGGTGTTCCTTCTCCCGGACGATCAGACCGGGCTGCTCCTCGGCATTCGGCTGATCGAGCGTCAAGGTGCCCGCCGGGGCCGGTGAGTCGCCGTCCACCCTCGTGGCCGAGCCGTCGACCGGCAGAGCGCTCGTCGCAGCCGCGACGGATGTCGGTGTGCGCGAGCCGCGGTGCACCCGCCTGCGGTCGGCGGCGCGGCGCAGCCGGCCCTCCAGCTTCGCCACGGCCGCGTCCAGCGCACTGTAGAAGTCGGCGGCGCAGGCCTCGGAGCGCACCACGGGCCCCCGTGTCTTGCAGGTCACCTCGACCCGCTGGCAGGCACTCGACTGGCGTGGATTCCGCTCGTGGTACAGCTCGACGTCCATCCGAATGAGCTTGTGGTCGTAACGCTCGACCCGCGCCAGCTTCTCCGCGACGTGCTGCCGGTAGTGGTCCGGCACCTCGACGTTCCGTCCCCTGACGACTACGTCCACGCGACCTCCTGTGCGGTGATCGGCGTCCACCGGTCGCGGCCCCATGCCACCGCGGACCCTCCTCGCGGTGGTCGACGCGACACCGGATCCAGGGCCGGTGACGGCGGGACGCCTCCTCTCCCCGGGTCCCGTCCGACGGTAGCCGAGCGGAGGATGCCTCCGACACCCCCGGGCTTCGGCCAACCGCTACCGGCCGGTCACTTCGCCGGCGTGGTACAGCTCCGGAGGAGCGGTTCTGGTGTACTTCGTATCGAACTGTCCGTGACTGCTTGCACTCGGAGATGTGCGGACGGTGCCGACGCTGGGTGGCGGCGACCGTGGCCGCGCCGGTCACCACCGTCCCCGCGCCGGTGAGCGCGCGGGTCGCCGCGGCCAGCGTGCTGCCCGTCGTCACGAGGTCGTCGACGAGCACCACGGACGCCTCCGCCCACGCCGGTGGCAGGGCCGCGGCGCGGCGGGGGTCGACCCGGAACTTCCCGATCGAGGCGCGGCCGCGCTCGACGGCCGTCAGCCCGGCGGTGTCAGCTGCCGTCCCGGCATGGCGGAGAACCGGGACGACCGCCGCGGCCACGTCCGCCCGGTGCAGCGAGCGCGTCGCGGCGCGGGCCAACCGCTCCACGTGCTGCCCACCTCTGAACCGGGCCACCGTGCGGCCGGAGGGGATCGGCACCAGCAGCACGAGGCGGTGCCGGCCTCCCCGGCCGCCGAGGATCGCCAGCACCGCCGCGGCCAGCGCGTCGCCCAGCACGCCCACGAGGTCTCGGCGTCCGCGCTCCTTGAAGGCCAGCAGGGCGGCGCGGACGGGTCCGGCATAGGCGCCGGCCACCGCGACCGGCGGCAGGTCCGGCGGGCACGGGTCCGGCCGGTGCGGCCGAGGATGCGCCAGGGTGGACCGGCAGCCGGCGCAGAGCGGTCCCCGCGAGCGGCCGCAGCCGGCACACGCGCTCGGCAGGAGGAGATCGGCGAGGACGTGGATCACGGGCCGACCGTCGCGTTCGGCGCAAGGCCTGGGAAGCCCCCGCGGCAAATCTGTGGATGACGGATCTGCTTGTGGACAACGAGTTGAGGCGTCCGCGCCGGCGCCGGTACGACTGCGGGCGACCGACCGGAAGGAGGTAGCCGTGATCGACCGGGAGGAGGTAGCCGTGATCGACCGGGTCCGCCGGGCCGTCCGGGGGCGCCGGGCGTCAGCCGGGGTAGGCCGGAGCCGAGCCGGGGGACGCGTCGCGGGTGACGCGGGTCCAGGGCTCGTTGCTGGCCAGCGTGCGCCAGACGTCGCCGGCCGCGATCGTGAGCAGCGGCAACGCCGGCGCCGCGGCGACGGCCGAGGGCGGGCCCGGAAGGCCCGACGTCGAGACCAGCCGACCGGTGGTCACGCCGTCGATGCGCATGGCGTACAGACCGCTGTCCTGCTGCCCGCCGCGGACCAGGGCGACCAGGTCGAGCGCCGTCGACCAGCTCACGTCCGAGACGGGGCCCTCGCCCACGTCGAGCTCGAGCAGGTCGTCCACCCGCGCCGCGCCGTTCTCGCGCGTCACCACGCCGAGGTGCAGGCGCTCGCGGCCGGCCGGGCCGGCGACCAGCGCGACCCGGGTGCCGTCCCGCGACAGCCGCAGCACCCGCACGGCGCCGATCCGGTCGAGGGCGGGCACCACGACTGGAGTGGCCTCGCCGCCGGTCGGGACGAGGACGACCTCCCTGCCGTTCAGTACGGTCCACACCTCGTCCGTGTCCGCCCCCCAGGACGGAGGCGTGAGCGACGCGCCGGTCAGCACCCGGCGGAGCGTGCCGCGTGCCGGGCCGACGAAGAGGGTGGGGCGGCCGCCCGGCCCGCGACCCACCACGGCCATCGACCGTTGGTTGATGGACACCGCGACGGCGCGGGCGGCGTAGTCGCCGCGGCCGGCCGGTCCGGGTGCGGGGGAGTTCGCGGTGGTCCAGACGGCACCGTTGCGGACGAAGTAGCCGGGCGCGGTCGCCGACAGCGCGTCCGGGTCGAAGGCACGCCAGTCGCTGAACCGCTGCAGGGACCGCCGGCTCGCGCGCGACTGCAGGAGCTGGCCGTCGGAGTAGATCTCCACCCCGCCGACGCCGAACTGGTTGAGCGTCCAGACCAGCTGGGCGAAGCCGCCCGGTGGAAGCGGGTCGGACCGGTCGGCGAGACCGGTGAGGTAGACACGCACCCGGTCGCTCTCCCGGACGACGTTGCTCTGCAGTTTCGCGTCTTCCAGATCCGACCGGACCGCTCGCCGCAGCGATTCCGACGGCCCCCGCTCGAGGGCGGACACCAGCACGCTGGGCAGCGAGTCCTGCGGCGCGGCGAACCACCGGACGTCCGGCACCACCCGCCTGCGGGTGGAGTCGAGGAAGTAGACGTTGTAGGAGCGGTAGACGTCCTCGAAGGTCGCCGCGCGGACGAAGACACCTGGCGGCGGGTTGCCGATCCGCCACTGTCCGTCGGGGTTCTTCTCCAACTGGAAGGTGTACGGGTAGGGCGCCGCGTTCGGCAGGTAGGTCCCGTCCGCGTCGAGCCGGCCGCGCTGCTGCGCGCGCATGGACACCTCGGCGCCGTCGCGGCGCACGTCCAGGTAGACCGAGTCCTCGAGCACGATGGCGCCGTCGTTGTCGTCCCAGGTGCGGGCGCTGGACTCGGAGAGGTACGCGCGGGCCCGGGCGTGCTTGCGCTCCAGGCTGCCACCGACAGCCAGGTAGTCCCGGACGATGTCCTCGGGCCGCTCCCCCGGCCGCGGCACGATCGGGTCGTACCTCGGGTCGCCGTCGACGGACGGGGGCGACGCGGGGATCGACTCGCTGATGATCTGCGGCCGGGAGGAGCCGGGGATGCTCGCACAGCCGGCGGCGAACGTGCCCACCACGGCGGCGGCGAGCACCGCGAGGACGGGCTTCCGGCGGAAGGGTCGGCTCACCGCGAGCTCTCCGACGCCACCGGCAGCCGACGGATCAGACCGGTCGGCCGGGTGGCGTCGGCCGGTTCGATCGGCAGCGGCGACGAGACCAGCACGTCCCCGTTGCGTACGGGCAGGGTCAACCGGAACTGCGCACCCTGCCCCGGTCGACCCCAGGCGTGCAGCCAGCCACCGTGCAGGCGAGCATCCTCCAGGCTGATCGACAGACCGAGGCCGGTGCCGCCGGTGCGCCGGTCACGGGACGGGTCGGCCCGCCAGAAGCGGTCGAAGACCAGCGCCGCCTCGCCGGGGCGCAGCCCGACGCCATGGTCCCGGACGGTCACCGCAACCGCGCTGTCGTCGCCGCGCAGGCACACCTCGACCGGCCTTCCCTCGCTGTGCTCGATCGCGTTGACGAGGAGGTTGCGGAGGATCCGCTCCACCCGGCGGCCGTCGACGTCGGCCACCACCGGCTCCTCCGGGATGTCGACCCGGACGTCGGCGCCGACCGGCTCGGCGATCCCGCCCGTGGCGGCGACGGCGGCGCGGACCAGGCCCCGGATGTCGGCCGGGTCCGGCTCGAGCACGGCGACGTGCGCGTCGTACCGGCTGATCTCGAGCAGGTCGGCCAGCAGCGACTCGAAGCGGTCGAGCTCGTGCTGCAGGAGCTCCGCCGACCTGGCCACCTGGGGCTCGAAGCCACCGCGGGAGGCGTGCAGCAGGTCGGCTGCCATCCGGACCGTCGTCAGGGGGGTGCGCAACTCGTGAGACACGTCGCTGGTGAAGCGCCGCTGGAGGCGGGACATCTCCTCCAGCTTGCCGATCTGCCGCTGCAGGCTGTCGGCCATGTCGTTGAACGCGGCGGCCAGCGCCGCCAGGTCGTCCTTGCCCCGGACCCGCATCCGCTCCTGCAGCCGGCCGGCGGCGAACCGCTCCGCGGTCTGCGCCGCCACCCGCACCGGCCGGACGACCTGGCCGGTGACCAGCGCCGCCACGCCGGCCAGCAGCGCCACGAGCAGGATCCCGGTGAGCAGGACGGTGCTGCGGACCAGACCGAGCGTCCGCTGCTCGGCCTGCAGCGGGAACAGGTAGTACAGCTCGACCGAGCCGGGCTGCTGGGTCACCGGGGCGCCGAGCACGAGCCCCTTGGTGCTCGTGCCGTCGGCCGCCTTCACCGGGGCGTAGATCTCGGCGAACCTCCCCTTCTCGACCTCCCGGCGCAGCTCCTGGGGCACGTCCGAGGCTGTCGCGTTGCCGGAGACGAACGGGTCGGCGTTGCCCGAGATCACGACGATCGAGAAGAGACCGGCCGCGGTGCCGCGCCGGGAGACCGACTGCTGGACCGCGCTGAGCGTCCTGCCGATGCTGAGTCGGTCCTCCCGCGGGGCCGACGTCAGCTGGTCCTGCGCGATACGCACGCCGTTGGCGGCCTCGATGCGCGCGGCCTGACGCTTCGCGTCGAGGACCCCGTTGGTGATGGCGCCGACGGAGAGCATGCCGACGACCAGGACCACCAGGCCCGAGATCAGCACCGTGGTGGCGGCGACCCGCAGCTGCAGGGAGCGTTGCCACCGGTCCAAGGCCCATCGCGCACTCTCCACCGCGACCCGGCGGACGGTGGACCACCGACCCCGGACAGCGCGGTCCCAGGCCGCCCGCCGCCGCCCGTCACCATCCAGCGGCGGGCCGGCGGTCAGCAGCTGAGGGTCGGTCGGCTCCCGGTCGGCCACCTCGTGGCCGGGGTCCCCGGGCACCGCCGGGTCAGGCCCGATCCGCCAGCCGGCGCCGTTCGACCGGGCGGTCGTGGCGGCGGCGGGCGGGCGGAAGTCGCCCGGCGGGCGCGCGGGCCTTCCGGAGGCGTCACCGAGCTCGTCACCGGCGCCTTGCGTCGGACGGGGCGAGGACGGCGACGTCCTCCCGCGCCGCGTCCAGCGCACCGTCGGCAGTCCGGTCATCAGGGAGGTCCGGCCTTGTATCCCACGCCGCGCACGGTGAGCACGATCTCCGGGTGCTCAGGGTCCCGCTCGACCTTCGACCGCAGCCGCTGGACGTGCACGTTCACCAGCCGGGTGTCGGCCGCGTGCCGGTATCCCCAGACCTGCTCCAGCAGGACCTCCCGGGTGAAGACCCGGCGCGGCTTGCGGGCGAGCGCGACGAGCAGGTCGAACTCGAGCGGCGTCAGCGCGATCGGGATGCCGTCCCGGGTGACCGAGTGGCCGGGCACGTCGATGCTGACCTCGCCGATCGACAGGGCCTCGGCCGGCGGCTCGTCGGTCCGGCGGAGCCGGGCGCGCATCCGAGCGACCAGCTCCTTGGGCTTGAACGGCTTGACCACGTAGTCGTCGGCGCCGGACTCGAGACCGAGGACCACGTCGACCGTGTCAGTCTTGGCGGTGAGCATGATGATCGGTACGCCGGACTCCGCGCGGATCTGCTTGCACACGTCGATCCCGCTCACGCCGGGCAGCATGAGGTCGAGCAGCACGACGTCCGGACGGATGTCCCGGAAGCAACCGATGGCCCGCCCGCCGTCCGCTACGAACGACGGGTCGAAACCCTCACCGCGCAGCACGATGCCGAGCATCTCGGCGAGGGCCGGGTCGTCGTCGACGACCAGGACGCGTCCCTTCATGACCCCATGGTGTCACCTGAACGACGGAACGGACGCCGGGGCGTTGCAGTCAGGTGGCGGCGGGCTGAGCACGGGCCGCACCGACCGCGTGGCACGATTGGCCGACCGGCGCGCAGGCTGCCCGGGCGGCACGGGAGGCGGAGGAGCGCCGATGAGCCAGGAGCAGGGCCGGGACCGCGCGGTCGCGGGCCCCGACCCGGCTCCGCCCGCCTGGTCCGCTCCGGACGCCCCGCCCGACTCCGGCCGGGCGTGGTCCCCGCCAGGCGACCCCCGCGCCCAGTCGGTGCCGCCACCGGCGGCGACCACCGCGGCCCCGCCCGCCCCGGCTCCGCCGGTCTACCGGCCCCGGCCGGGCGGGATCCCGCTCCGGCCGCTCGGCGTCGGCGACGTGCTGGACGGCACCTTCACGACCATCCGGCACAACCCACGGGCCACCCTCGGCCTCGCGGCGTTGCTGGTCACCGTCCAGCAGGGACTCGTCGTGACGGTCCAGCTGCTCACCGGCGGCATCCCGACGCTGACCGGCCTGACCGACGACAGCTTCTCCCTCCAGGTGCTCGGCGGCTTCGACACGATCGTCGGCACCCTCCTGTCCGCCCTGGTGGGGGCGGTGCTCACCGGGATGCTGGTGGTCGTCGTCTCCGAGGACGTGCTCGGCCGGCAGGTCACGGCCGGGCAGGTGTGGGGGCGGATCCGACCCCGGATCGGGGCCCTGCTGGTCGCGTCGGCGATCGCCGGGCTGCTGCCGTACCTCGGCCTGGTCCTGCTCGTCGCTCCAGGCGTGATCCTCTGGGGCGCGTGGGCGCTGACCACGCCCGCGCTGATCCTCGAAGGGCTGGGCCCGGTCAAGGCGTTGCGACGCTCATGGCAGCTCGCCTGGCCGGACTTCGGCCGGGTCTGGTCGATCCGGACCCTGTCCGTGCTGCTGGCGACGCTGATGCAGTATCTGGTGGCGGTTCCGTTCGCCGCTGTCGCGGTGCTGACGGCCTACGCGCTGGGTGCGAACGACGGAGACCAGGAGCCGTTGATCGCGCTGGTGCTGGTCGTGCTCGGTGGGATCGCCGCGGGAACGCTGACCGCGCCGTTCCTGGCCGGGGTGCTCGCGCTGCTGTACGTCGACCGGCGGATGCGGGCGGAGGGTCTCGACCTGATCCTGCGGCGGCAGGCGCGGGCGGCCAGGTCAGCGGCGTCCCGGCTGCCGGGAGCGCCGGGCACGACGGCCCCGGCGCCGGCCGGAGGTGGACCGTGACCCGCCTCGGCCTCGCCGCCCACCTCGGCGCCGCCGAGCCGGTGGGTCGCGACGAGGCCCGGCGGGCGGCCGAGAGCGAGCTGTCCAAGGGGATCTACCACCAGGACGACCCGGGTCCGGTCGAGCGGGTGCTGGAGCGGGTGCTCGAGTGGCTCGACGAGCTGCTCAGCCGGGCGGCGAGCGCGACTCCGGGCGGCGGGCGGGGACTGATCCTGCTCGCGGTAGCCGTGCTCGCCCTCACGGTCTACGTGGCCTGGCGGATGGGCCCGGTCCGCCGGAGCGCGCGGGGCAGCTCGGCGGTGGTCGGGATCTCCGGCCGGTTGGACGCCGCGGAGCACCGGCGGCGGGCGGACGCCTTCGCCGGGGAGGGTCGGTACGCGGAGGCCGTGCGGGAGCGGATGCGCGCGATCGTGCGGGAGTTGGAGACGCGGGGGGTGCTCGAGCCCAGGCCGGGGCGGACGGCCGACGAGGTGGCGTCGGCAGCCGGCGCCCTTGTCCCGACCGTGGCGCCGGATCTCCGCACCGCCGCGACCGTCTTCGACGAGATCTGGTACGGCGGGCGGACCGGCACGGCGCAGGCGGACGCCGCGCTGCGGCAGGCGGACCAGCGGGTCCAGCGCGCGCAGCTCGTCGTGGCCGGAGCGGGCGCCCCGGCCGTGGGCGGATACCAGGTGCCCCGGTGAGCGCCAGCGGGAGCGACCTGGTCGCGGACGGAAGGACCGCCACGGTGACGGACGCCGGTGTCCCGGCGTTGTGGCGCCGCTACCGGGTCGTCGTGTTCGTGCTGCTCGGCGTCCTGGCGGTCGCCACCGCGATCGGGCTCGCCGAGACCAGGAGCGTCGGCGGCCGGCTCGACCCCCGTTCGGTGGGCCCCGAAGGGAGCCGGGCGCTCGCGGCCCTGCTCGGCGAGCGCGGGGTGCGGGTGGACCGTCGCACCGATCCGGCCGGGCTCGCCGCGGACCCGAGCAGTCGCACGGTGGTCCTCGTCGGGTTTCCCGGCCTGCTCGGGGACGGCGCGCTGCGACCGCTGGCCGGGATGGCCACCGGGACGGTCGTGCTCGTCTCGCCGGGCGACGACGTGCTCGGCACCGTCACCCGGGGAGTCGAGCAGTCGGGGACGATCCCGGTTCGCACCAGGAGCCCGGGCTGCTCCGAGCCCGCGGCGAACGCCGGCGGCGACGCCGTGATCGGCGGCGCGACGTACACCACACAGGATGGGACGAGCTGCTACCGAGGCGACGGCGACGACGGAGCGCTCGTGACCGGCAGGACCCGCGGGGGCGCCGAGCTGGTCGTGCTCGGCACCGGCCAGCCGCTCACCAACGAGCAGCTCGCGGAGGAGGGCAACGCCGCCCTCGCGCTCAACCTGCTCGGCGCGGACGGCAGCGCGAGCGAGCTGAGGTGGTTGGTCCCCCTGCCGGGCAGCGCGGCGGACCAGGACGGGTCGCTCTCCTCGGTCCTGCCGGACTGGGTCGGTCCGGCCCTGCTGCAGCTGCTGTTCGCCGGCCTGCTGCTCGCGCTCTGGCGGGGACGCCGGCTCGGGCCGCCGGTCACCGAGGCGCTGCCGGTGGTGGTCCGGGCCGCCGAGGCGGTCGAGGGCCGGGCACGGCTCTACCGGCGCGCGCAGGCCCGGGACCGGGCCGCCGAGGCGCTCCGCTCGGGAGCGCTGGCCCGCGTGCTGCCCCGGTTGGGCCTCGAGCCGGGCGCCGGTGGAGAGCCGCCGCCGGAGGCCGTGGTCGCCGCAGTCGCCAGCCGGTCCGGGCGGCCCGACGCAGAGGTGCACGCCGCGCTCTTCGGGCCGCCGCCCACCGACGACGCCGGCCTCGTCCGGTTGACCGAGACGCTCGACTCGATGGTCCGAAGCACGCTCGAGCAGGAGGTACGAGGATCGTGAGCCAGCAGCCGACGCCCACGCCGCCGCCGACACCGGCCGGCGGCGGCAGCTCGCCGTTCGGCGGGCAGGGCGGGGGGCAGCCCGGTGCGGGATGGCTGGGCCAGGGCTCAGCCGGGGCGCCGGCCGGGAGCGGCCCGGACGGCGAGCGCGCCCGGACCGCGCTGACCCGGCTGCGCACCGAGGTCGGCAAGGTCGTCGTCGGCCAGGACTCGGCGGTCACCGGCCTCGTGATCGCCCTGCTCTGCCGCGGGCACGTGCTGCTCGAGGGCGTGCCCGGCGTGGCCAAGACACTGATGGTCCGGGCGCTGTCCGCCTCGCTCGCGCTGGAGACGAAGCGGATCCAGTTCACCCCCGACCTCATGCCCGGCGACGTCACCGGCTCACTGGTCTACGACGCCCGGGCCGCCGAGTTCTCCTTCCGCGCCGGCCCGGTCTTCACCAACCTGCTGCTCGCCGACGAGATCAACCGCACCCCGCCGAAGACGCAGGCCTCGCTGCTGGAGGCGATGGAGGAGCGGCAGGTGTCGGTCGAGGGCGAGCCGCGGCCGCTGCCGGACCCGTTCGTCGTGATCGCGACGCAGAACCCGGTGGAGTACGAGGGGACCTACCCGCTGCCCGAGGCCCAGCTGGACCGGTTCCTGCTCAAGCTCACCGTGCCGCTGCCGTCGCGGGACGAGGAGTTCCGGATCCTCAACAACCACCACCGCGGCTTCGACCCGCGCGACCTGCGGGCCGCCGGGGTGAGCGCGGTCGCCGGCCCCGAGGACCTGGCCGCCGGTCGCGCCGCGGTCCGCGGCGTGCAGGCCGCCTCCGAGGTGCTCGCGTACGTCGTCGACCTGTGCCGGGCGACCCGGCAGTCCCCGTCGCTGTCGCTGGGCGCCTCCCCGCGCGGTGCGACCGCGCTGCTCGCCACCGCCAAGGCGTGGGCGTGGCTGTCCGGGCGCGACTACGTGACGCCGGACGACGTGAAGGCGCTGGCCAGGCCGACCTTGCGGCACCGGGTGTCGGTGCGGCCGGAGGCCGAGCTCGAGGGCGTCACCGCGGACGGCGTCCTCGACAGCGTCCTGGCCTCCGTGCCGGCTCCCCGCTGAGACGGCGCCGGACCATGGCGATCACCGGCCGCACCGCGCTCGTCGCGGCCCTCGGCGTCTTCCTCGCGCCGCTGGGCCCGGCCTGGCTGTGGGCCGTCGAGGGCGTGCTGCTGCTCGGCGTCGCGCTGGACCTCGCCCGGGCCGGCCGGGTCGCCGACCTGGCGATGAGCCGCTCGGGCGCCACCAGTACCCGGCTCGGCCAGCCGGTCGAGGTCACCCTGCTGGTCACCAACACCGGCCGCCGGCGCGTCCGCGGCGTGCTCCGCGACGCCTGGCTGCCGTCGGCCGGCGCCACCCCCCGCACCCAGCGGGTCGACATCCCGACCGGCGAGCGGCGACGCCTCACCACCCGGCTGGCCCCGACCCGCCGCGGCGACCGCACCGCCGCCCACGTCACGGTGCGGTCCGTCGGCCCGCTCGGCCTCGCCGGCCGGCAGCGGCGGCACCGGGTGCCGTGGTCGGTCCGGGTGCTGCCGCCGTTCACCTCGCGCAAGTTCCTGCCGGAGAAGCTGGCCAGGCTCCGCGAGCTCGACGGCGCCGTGACGCTCAACCGGCGCGGGCAGGGCACCGAGTTCGACTCGCTGCGGGAGTACGTCGACGGCGACGACGTCCGCTCGATCGACTGGCGCGCCACCGCCCGGCGCGGCGACGTCGTGGTCCGCACCTGGCGCCCGGAGCGGGACCGGCGGCTGGTCTGCGTGCTCGACACCGGCCGCACATCCGCCGCCCGGGTCGGCGACATCCCCCGGCTGGACGCCGCGCTCGACGCCTGCCTGCTGCTCGCCGCCGTCGCCGCCCGCGCCGGTGACCGGGTCGACCTGCTCGCCGCCGACTCGGTCGTGCGGGCCTCCGTCGAGGGCGCGTCCCGCACCGAGGTGCTGCCCACCCTGGTGCAGGCGATGGCGCCGCTGGAGCCGGCGCTGGTCGAGTCGGACGCCCGGCTCGTGGTCGCGGAGGTGCTCCGCAGGGAGCGGAAGCGCGCGCTGGTGGTGCTGTTCACCTCGCTCGACCCGGCCCCGATCGAGCACGGCCTGCTGCCCGTGCTCAGCGGCCTGACCTCCCGCCACACCGTGGTGATAGCGGCCGTCGGCGACCCCCGGGTGGCCGAGCTGGCCGGCCGGCGGGGCGACACCGAGGCGGTGTACGAGGCCGCGGCCGCCGAGCGGGCGCTGGCCGAGCGCCGTCGCGTCACCGCGCACCTCCGCCGCCGCGGCGTCACGGTCGTGGACGAGCCCGCCGACGTCTTCGCCTCCCGGGTCGCCGACGTCTACCTGTCCATGAAGGCCGCCGGCCGCCTGTAGACCGCATCCCCAGCAGGCAAGGTCCGACAGCGAACCGCCCCCGGGCGGACCGGGATCAGGCCACCGGCGCGACGTCCTCGCGCTGCCCCAGCCCGAGGT
>Ga0210378_10000226_pt1 | contig 27227 bp, 29 predicted proteins | sample PLM1_60_b1redo_FD_155465 | JGI IMG/M metagenome (GOLD analysis project Ga0210378, IMG submission 155465) | Groundwater sediment microbial communities from an aquifer in East River, Colorado, USA - PLM1_60_b1 redo | ecosystem: Environmental > Terrestrial > Soil > Riparian zone | place: USA: East... | reverse complement strand
TAATGAAATTCTTTATATCGTTGACGCATTAACGTGCATTATGGAGAACAGATTCAAGATAACAATCCTTGTTGCAGTTCTTGCAGTTTTCTGTGGTTTGATGTACAGTACCACAATGTCAACAGCAAATGCACAGTTGAATTATTCCATTAAAGTTGCAAAAACTTCAGAAGGTAATTTTACCATTATAAATGGAGCAAGCTATTTAGGTTCATCCTTTGATACTACATATACGATGACTGGCACAGCTCCTAACTTTACCAAAGCTAAAGATACATTGATTACCTCAATAATTGATGATTTTGATAAGTCATCTACGATAGGATACATAAAAATGAACAATATCAATAATCAAAGCAGTGGAAACATCACTGGACTTGCAAATCCATTTGTGAGTCAAGACCAAATTAATCAAAAAATAAAATCAGTTCTTACTTATGCTCTAGACAAAATAGAGCAGCCTGTTGGAATTACACCCAATGTAGGTGATTCTCGGGAAATCAAATGTAAATTTGGCAATATTCTAAATGACTTTTGGTGCGACATTCCAACCTTTGCGATCAAATAGGCACTCAATCACTACTTGATTTTTAGTTCGGGCTTAACAACCCTCCCTTTTTATCAACTACATATTTACTTATCCATTAACTACGTTGTCATTAAGGAATAATTATTTGAACTTTTTCCTGTTTGATTTTGATATTTTTAAAAGGTTTCTAGCCTGTTCTATACCAGTAATAGGTAAATTTTTAGAATCAATGAGTCCAATTTGTACTAATAGTGATGCTTGATCCCAATAGATGTGTTCATGTAATATCTTATTTCCTTCAAATTTCATAACTACTACATGTGGAAGCTCAACGTACCTACCAGTTGGAGGAATTCCTGGCAACATAGATTTTATTTCTATATCATGAGTGAAGCTTAAAATGATCTCATCCACAACCTGATCTTTACCAACAGTTCTTGAGATGCGAGTAATCTTCGTGTCATCGGGCATCTTGCCAACAAATTGATTTTCATAAAAATTAAATACATTGTCAAAACCAACCCCTCCTGTCAAGACCGGTACATTATGTACGATAGGCTCATTTACCATAGTCTTCATAGTTGCCTCTACATCATGATCAATGAATTCATGTTTTACATGTTTATCAAAAATCTCTCCCAAGTTTTTACGTTTTTTCTGCTTTCGTTTTCTCATTTTGCTAACTATCTCGTTACGCTAAACAACTTTGACAAACTTACTAATTTTCTTTTCGCTAACTTTCTAGTAAGACGCAAATGTCTTACTATTCAGGATTCCTATCATTGCTTGTGTGGTTGTTTGACTTGCAAAGCACTGTATACTTATGGGCTTGTATATAATATCACATTTTCATGTAACTTATTTCCTTGTCAATACGTCGTATCAAAATGGACTTGTGTGAAATTCCACATGGTTCCCACCGAATCCGAATAAAAATTACATGTTATCAGTATATTTACTGTAAATATAATCTGAAATGATAGCCAACATCAAATTGAAGGTTTCATTTGAAAGATCCTGGACGTAGTAACATATGACCCTCCTACAACTATAACAAATCCTCCGGTATGAAATTCCTAGATATGTAAAGATCTTAGTATTTTAAAATTAAATGGTCTAAATGTTAATAAAAGTAACGACCGACGATGAATCTAAAGAAAAGAAGCAAATAAAATAGCCTAGTAGAAATGAAAGACTTGATACTACTGATATTTAAAAATTTGAGAGTAGAGGCAATTAGGGACCAACATTCACTTGAGCCGATTTCAAAGTAGTTGATCCATTATTATTGACTGCCTCTATGCTGAATACATAGGTAACGTTCTGTTTAGGAATAAATGACATTGATTGTTTATCCAGTGAGATATTCATATTTACAGGAGGAAATTCATCTTCTTGATTCCATATGATAGAAGTTATATTCCCTACTGGATCTGAAATAGATGCATTTATGGTAACAGGTTGGTTAATTTCACTTTTGATTGCTGATGCAACAACGATAACAGGTGCTTTGTTTTCCGGTAATGGTAAACTTGCAGTTCCATCTGATGAACTATTTGATTTCTCATAAACTAATAGTGATTGATATCCCTCGGCTTTGTAGTAACTTACAGTCTCTGAAAATTGTTGAGCATCTAATTGTACAAAGGTAGCTGTACTCAGAACTGAAAATATTATGATTATGATGGTTAGCGAAGTTGTAGGGGTAGTAAATATTCCACTGGATTTATCCATAACCTTTTTTGTTGCCTCAATTATAAAACTTATCGTAACTGTAGAACGAATTATGGCTGCTACAGTAACATGTTGCAAATGTAAAGCCCAATTCTAGGTCCTAATGTAAGTCAAGACAAAATACAATACCAAGAATGAAGTTGTTTGGTCTACTAATAGTTAAAAATGACATAAAAATATGAAATTTGCTTATTCTTTGATCACTTATTATACAATAAGCGTGTGAATGAAAATGTCAAGTCGAAATGTCCTTAACGAGTCAAATTAATAATGGCAAATGATCTTCGGTCTAACCAAATTAGTTAATTGTACCAATAGACTAAGTATATTATGAAGTGGTTACTATAAACACTAAAGATATTGCCTGCTTACTACAGACAAAATTCACACTAAACAATGTTAATATTTAAAAGATAAGGAAAATGGAGTAATACTACTTGAAAAGTGGGATTGAATATCCACCAGGACCAAATTATATATTACCATACAGGTTGCTTCGGAAATTCTTGCGGGATCCAATTAAAATATTAATTGATATCTCCCATACATATGGAGACATAGCCCATTTTAAATTCGGAAGACAAAATGTCTATCTATTAAATCATCCTGATTACATAGAAGATGTATTAGTTACTAATTACAAGAATTTTATCAAAAGTAGGGGATTGCAGGTATCAAAGCGTCTTTTGGGTAATGGATTGGTTACCAGTGAGGGGGAGTACCATGATAAACAACGACACTTGATACAACCAACATTTTATCCTAAACGAATTAAGTCTTATGGGGATATTATGGTGAACCAAGCAATTGATATGTGTAATAGCTGGCACGATGGAACAATACTCGATATTCATAAAGAAATGATAAAGCTTACATTAGCAATTATTTGTAAGACCGTATTAGGTTACGATATCGAGCCAGGACATGATGAGGTAGGTGATGCTCTCAAGACATGCATGAAATATTTTAACCGTCTTCTGATGCCATTTGGTGAACTAATTGAAAAAATACCCCTCTTACCTATAAACAAAGGATTTCAGACAGCCAAACGGGACTTGGATTCAATTGTATATAGAATGATCAAAGAGCATAGAAAGAAACTGGATAAAGGACATGAAAAAAAAGAAGATGATGATTTATTATTAACACTTCTGCAAGCACAAGACGAGGAGGCAGGGATAGGAAGAATGACTGATGAGCAGCTGAGAGATGAGGTAATGACTATATTTTTGGCCGGACATGAAACAACTGCAAATGCACTGACATGGACATACTATCTATTGTCCGAACACCCAACAATTGAAACAAGACTTCAAGAAGAGCTTCATTCGATCTTTGGTAGCAACAGAACAACTATCACAGTAGACGATGTACGAAGGCTAGAATATACGGAAATGATCTTGACAGAATCTATGCGCCTCTATCCACCCGCATGGGCTTTAGGCCGTCAAGTTATTGACGATTATAAAGTGGGAGGATATACCATACCCAAAGGATCAATAATTTTAATGAGTCAATATGTAATGCATCGCGATCCTCGATATTTTCCTGAACCCGATCGTTTTTATCCTGGTCGTTGGACAGAAGAATTTAAAAAACAATTACCAAGGTTTAGTTACTTTCCCTTTGGTGGTGGGGTTAGAGGATGTATAGGAGAACCATTCGCGTGGTTGGAAGCAATTCTTCTGCTTGCCACTATATCCAGGCAATGGAGGATGAAACATGTACCATCTCATAAAGTTGAATTGAAAGCTTTAATCACATTGCGCCCCAAGTATGGAATGCCTATGAAGTTAACTAAAATATAATAGGAGTCGATGGAAATGCATCTATATCTTTTTTTAATTAAAATACAAAATTATGATGATAGTCTCTGTTGAAAGATCTTTTTCGCAACTACTTACAGTTTTATCTGTTTGGCTTAAAGAACCACAAATAGTTCAAATACGGCAACCCGTAAAATTTTTTTCGTACAATATTAGAATTCTACTACCATACATGAGTGTTGTAAAAATATTCATTAGTGCAGCTAGAATCTAGGACAATAAGTGTGTTTAGAGAAAAAAACCAAAAGCTAGCTAACAAGTTCGATGAATTAATCTTTGCTAGTAAACTCTATGCTCAAACCTCTTTTTAGGCTTATCTCCAGTTTATAATCCTCATAATCCTCAACAGGGATAACCTCTAGATCCTTGCCATTACATACAGGACAGCAATCAAACACTTTGGAACCTTTTAACAGGGATACAGCCCACAGACAATTGTTACAAATAACCAAGTCCCTATTTTCAGTACCTTTTTTTGAGCTCATATTTATGATTATAGATTATGAGATGATGAAATATATAATTAGTTAACTAATTGGCCAGTATACCGCAAAATTAAGGTAAGTCCCTGTTTTTTAATAAGCCCGGTACAAAGCTTAATTATCGCACCGAACTTGCATGGTATTGTTACCACAATTAGTAAATAGATACAAGATTCAAAATTTAATGATTTAAGGGTTAATATGGAGAATTTGGTTTTTATCATCTATTCTTTCTTTTTTCAAAATAGTCTGTGAAATGTCTAATAACGTAAATAATTGCAAATGTCCCTCCAAGAGATAGAGAAATAATAGACATCAGCCATATTACATCACTGTTCTGCATACCCTATCTTCTATGACTAGCAAGGAATTAAAGGTAACTTGTTTTTTAAAATGCTAAGCCTCTAATGCAATCACACAATCCATATTATATTTCTAATTTGTGCTATTTCAACTAGATTTGGAAAATTGATAAAACCAATCGTAATATACTAATAAGATCATTAATGCTGCATTATGTCTGATAGACCATTAAAAATAATCGGAAATATGATAATCTAACTCATCTTAATATTCTCTAATTCCATATAATCAATCGAAATGCTTGAGAAAAGATGCGCATATAAAAGGTATTACTAGATGAATCAACATACCAATGGAAGACAAATCTATACTACTAAATAATAATATTAAGATGAGATACTTGGAATCAAAACAAGGCGACGGTATTTCTGATAGGCACATTTTGTTCATACATGGTCTTGGTTCATCGGCTGATAGATGGTTAGATATTCCTGATGCAATATCAATGTACTATCACACGATAGCCGTTGACTTAATTGGTTTTGGAGGAAGTGACAAACCAACAGATGTTAATTATACCATTGAACAGTTCTCAGAATTCATTCTAGAATTTATAGAGAAAATTGGACTAAGTGGTGATGATAGAAAAATTACATTAGTAGGTCATTCACTAGGAGGATATATAGCTGTTGATTTTGCTATAAGAAATAAGGGACTGATAGAAAAGCTTGTGTTACTAGATTCTTCGGGCTTTCTGAAAGGACCAACACCTCTACTTGAGCAATACCTTAACGCTGCTAAATATCCATCATATGATAGTGTAAGGAATGTATTTGAACAAATGGTGGCTCAACCCTGGAAAGTCTTGCCTGTAATTATCAATATTTTTATAACAAGGATTAACTCACCTGGTGCAAAATATCCATTTGAATCAGCTTACCGAAATAGTACTACTACGCAGATTGACTTATCAAGATTAAAATCTATCGAAGATATTCCTACATTGATAATATGGGGCAAAAGCGATAACTTGATACCAATAGAGTATAGTGAGCCGTTCAAGCAAGTTTTTAAGAATTACAGAGTTGAGATGATAGAAGATGCTGGCCATGCACCCTTTGCTGAGAAACCCGCTATCATATGCGAAATCTTGCATTCTTTTTTATCACAAAATAATTAATGCGTAAATGAAGCCATCTAGTTCCAATAAAGTCTATTTTAAAAGTCATAGCCGGTGCCAACGATGTTGCTAGGCCAATTGCAGTTGAGCTGCCTGTTACTACAGCCACTGGGATTTGTTTTTCCTCATGGCTTATTTTATCTAAAAATGAATTACTGAGTCACTTTACTTAAGGATTTAGTAATGTTTAGAACGTTCCGAAACTCTGAATTCGTGTATTATTGGTTTTATCTTTTTGGTCTCTAACCAAGGAACTTTAACCTATAGTAACTTATCATATTGCATATACGATATATATAAATAGGTTAATGTCTATATTATATCGTATGACCGATATAATATTTGAAGCAGTGATTGTAAATTGATACCAATGTCAGAAGAATCCATTGTAAATGCAGTCGAAAAAGTCAGTAAGAGTGTAGTCAACATTGCCAGTGTTAGGATGATGCAAGACCAGCTATTCAGAGTATTTCCAGTACAAGGCGTCGGGTCAGGTATAATCGTTGATGATAAAGGACATATACTCACAAACAACCATGTGATAGATGCGTCTGATAGATTAAGAGTAACTCTTGGGGATTCAAAACAGGTAAGTGCAAAAGTAGTAGGAACAGACGAGGAAACTGATCTAGCTGTAGTTAGGGCTGAACCTCTTGAAATAAATAGTAATGATGCGGTTAAATTTCAACCTGTCAATTTAGGAAATTCTGAAGAGCTTAAGGTCGGACAAATAGTCATGGCAGTGGGTAATCCCTTCGGCCTAACTGGGGGACCAACAGTAACCGCCGGAATTATCAGTTCATTAAATAGAAACGTACAATTCGAAAATGGAATCTTGGAGTTAGTACAAACTGACGCAGCAATAAATCCTGGAAATTCAGGCGGTCCGCTAATTAACACAAAGGGCGAAGTAGTAGCAATAAACACGGCAAAAATTCCGTATGGACAAGGAATCGGGTTTGCGGTTCCTATTAATACAGTAAAATCGATATTAAACGACTTGGTAGAGAATGGGCATGTTACAAGACCATGGCTAGGTATAAGTACAGTAAAATTAAATCCTAGAATAGCTAGCTTTTACAGATTACCATTAGTACATGGTGCATTAATAGTCAATGTTGAGCCATATAGTCCAGCGGATAATGCAGGATTGCGAAGAGGAGACATTATCGAAGAGATAGACGGAAATAAGATAGAGAGTCCTTCACAGATATCATCATATATTAGAAAGAAAAAAATGGTGAATGATAGAGTAACTGTCATCGTTAACAGATATGGCAGAGTTTATGAAGTACCTTTCCAAATGGAGGCTCATACATAACATTTGCTTTGTGGGTTGAATTTTATGTGGGTCTTGAATCATTGATACTAGAGAAAATAAGCAAAGAAATATTGAGTTGGCCTGGAGTTACCACTGGTCCAGACCGTTTTGGTGGGACTGAATTTCGTGTAGGAAAAAGAGAGATGGGACATATTCATGGCGATAAATTGGCGGACTTGCCCTTTCCCATGCAAGTCAGGAATCAGCTCATTGAGTCAGGTCGTGCTTCACCACATCATATTCTACCTGAATCCGGATGGGTAAGCAAATGGATTAGGAGTGAGGAAGATGTATCTGAAGTTGTCGAATTGTTCAGAATGCAGTATAAACGGCTAAATCCTCAACATGCAATAGTCTAAAATTGATTCTAGAGAACATAGCTCCATCACTAGAATTACCAGTCATTGACATAGCTGTATTGATCTTCATTTATATTTAACAGCACATGGAGTTTGTATTTCGCAATGGATTACATCCATTACCACGGAAGCCGAAATAAGATTTATATTTACTTTAAAGAATCAGGCCTATAAATCCTGTCATTTTTGACTCACAGATGACCAACTCCAAAACACAAAGCAGTCAACAATTGTGATTCTAACATTATCAATCCCTCTGTTTACAAAATTTGTAAGTATATCATCTCGTCACCTATACTTGTAAGCAAAGCATAAACATTGATGGATTAGTATGCAGGAAGGTCAGATTATTATCAGATTAGTCTGGCAAGCATTCACAATCATTATGGTCCCGATATCAGAAACGATATTAAGAAGCATCAAATGCTTAAATAAAGCTAAGCTTGGATTTTGTATACATTGATAGCAGGGTTTACGACACAATCAACATCTTTTAACTCTCGGTTTGCTAGTGATTTGCCGTTGAGCATTATCTTATTTATTCTGGGCTCCTTTCTGTTATTGATTAATTTAACCCACATTGTGTATGCCGACGGTTTGTTTGAAGAACAACTGTCTGCATCCTTAGGAAATAGGAAGGTCGACCTACTTATTAAGATGAGTCCGCCTGTTGTGACCACAGAAACTATAAAGAATCAAAGCCAAAAACCAATAATACAATTCAGATTATTCGACTCAAGTATGAACAAGAGTCTCGATCACGTGACATACTTTATTACGATTGAAAAGGAAGGCAAACGCCTACTTACAAATTGGTTCCACGATCATGCTGGAGATTTGAGAATCCAGATGAGTCCAAGAAATACCAGTCAGATAGTCGTATACGGAGAACTGGATCCAATATTAAATGCATATACTGGAACGCCTCAAAGTCCAGTCGTTGCTGCTGGTCCGATATTCTTAGAAGGTGGGTTATATCATTTCATAGTTCAGATAGCGACAGTTGATTATGACAGCACCTTAATCCCCGACAACCAGCAACCATTCTATGATGGATATCTTAGTGTTGGGAACACACAGAAGTATGTGATACTAAAAGATAGTAAGGAAGTTCCGATTAAAATAATATCATATTATGATAAGTTGAAGAATATTACATACGACCAAAAAAATAATGAGTTGAAGTTTCAAATGCCATTCGATTGGAACACTGGTAGAATTAAGAATGTCAACATATTTGTTCATGAAGAAGTTTCTGTTCCAAAACCAAGTTCATTTTCAGCTCAGAGTTATTCTGGAAAAGTTAACGGTATTCCGGCAGGGAAAATGCTTATGATCGATCCTTCTAACTCCACTAAGGATGTAATCCACTTTATGATACCCAAAGATGAGCTTATCTCAATAGCAGAAAAAATAAATGCAAATGGCCAGGCGTCGGCAGGGATTATGGACTTTGCACTAAAACTTGAAATTGGAGCTCCTGCAGAAGAGACTATGACTATGAACATGTCGACAATGGAATCCTTTTCGAAGAATGCTACAACCGGTTTAAAAACACTTACTAATTAAAAATTGATTTGGATTCACGTAGATCTATAGCTAGTATGAGTGTAATAACATGAGTAAAAAACATCGCCTTCCCGATTGATAAAAGAAAATTATATCATAACTGTCTCATTAAAGAGGGAGAATCTGACGCAACTAAAGTGCTCGACATGAAAAGAGTCTAAAGAGTAGTTTATTTTTAGCAATTAATTATAAAAGTAGATTGATTGAAAAACCCAGGTCTTGTATCCCAGTTGTATGCCTCCTCATTCGTATTGCAGTGTTCCTACAAACTTATTTCCACAAGTGAACTTCATAAACATCTTGATCTATCTATGTATTATATCGGCACTCTGCAGACTTTACACCATCTGACTTGTCAACTATATCCCTCAATCCATTTGTCATGAATTTATCTAATATGAAGGAAACATCTCTGGATTCATTGGATGTTATATATTTATTGGGTTGAATTCCGATACTCCCAGCTATAGATTTTGTAGAAGGTAACGCGTCAAATATGCTTAGGTTGTCCACAATTCTTTGCAGGTCGACTTTAGGAATATTTGCTGTAACAACACTTCCATTAATATTTGGAAAATATAACACATTTTGTGATGAAGTTACTGTTAGATGATATCTATTTATAAAACTTTCAATTTCTGAATCTTTTCCATTGAAAATTACTGGTATGATGGCATTCTTTGGTTCCACTTTACTCATTTGAAGTATCATTTTCTTTATTTCCATTTCTGCAGCTAAGTTGCTAAATTTCCGATGAGCCATACCCACTAATTCATAGCACTTACCACCAATGTTTATATTTTCATGTTTTTCGGGATAGAAGGAATATACGATAAAAAAACTAATTACTCCGGCAATTACTAGTACTCCTATTATAGGTATTGCTATTATACCGTAGTTTACCGTTTTATATAACCTCTATTTTATTTCCTTCGATATTTACCAATAATAGAGAAGGTAAATTGTCTTTGTCAGAATTAGTTGTAATTGACATAATATTGAAAACGTCTCTCTACTTCTTTGTTATTTCCTCTTCTAATGAGCAGGATTTGGTTATGTAGTTGTTCCTTAATATACTCTAAACATATTTCTGTTTGTTCACTTGGTGGTAGCTGACCTGACAAAATAGCTTCAAATTGTCTCATAAAATCTACTACCTTCTCTCTGTATTCCTCAGCTGACGGTCTTCTGTTACTCGTTACCTTAAACCATGTTGTTGTACATGGGGCTGCATAATTTTTCGCCAATTCTTCAATTACCCGCTCTATCTCAAAATAGTCTTGTTTCATATCTTTATGTAGGCAAAATAACGATATATTTACTACGGAAAAAAATTGTTAACTAAATTTCCAATTAGGCAATAAGACAAAAATATACAAGGAGAGCAATAGGCTCGGTCTTTCATATAATTTCCTAATTGGCAATACATAATAACGATAGAACAGATGTCTATTTATTGGTAGACGAAATCGATAGATTTCTATTAGCACAGCTTGGCAAGAATTCACGCACATCTTCATATGAAATGACAAGATATCTCCAAGGACTAGGGTACAAAATAACCGATAGAACCGTAAGATACAGATTGAAGAGATTGGAAAAATCCAACACCATACTAGGATACTCTCTTCTTCTAAATCCGACATTAATATCAGATAAGATAAATCGTACAATTCTTCTTAAATTCAAATTTAAAGCTGATACTTCTGTTATGATCTCCCGTCTTGAGAAATACTGTGGCCAAGCAGACTTTTGTGTTTACTCTGCAAGAATGACAGGAGACTTTGATTGGATATGTCATTTTGTTTTCGATTCTGTAGAACAATATGAATTTGAAAGTAGCAATTTTTTGAATAGATTTGTCGATCTGATAGATGATTTCCGTTCTTATGAATCTAGCATAGTGAAGGTTACACCTTATACTTTATTTGATGATCATGACATAAGAGACCAAAAGTGGCGTGCTTACAAGATCCTCAGTTCATTGAAGAAATATCAAAAATTAAATGAAAAGCTCCAGTTTATCGTGGAGAGTTTAGTAAAACATTTTGGCGCAAAGTTTTCTCGGATATGGTTATTGGACAAGGAAAGGAAAAATCTTATCCTAAAATTTAGTGCCGGAAAGTACAAAAATATAGATGGCGAATTTTCGAAGGTTCCTGCAAACTCTAATAAGATTGGGAATATAGTAATCACTGGCAAGCCATCAATAACAAATGATGTTGTTAATGACAAGAGGATAAGATATCCTGAATGGGCTAAAAGAGAAAACCTTCAATCATTTGCGGGGTATCCTCTAACCCATGGTGATAATGTTATTGGGGTTCTAGCTATGTTCAGCACTAGAAGAATGCAGGCAGCTGATTTTGAAGTTCTAGGAGTATTCTCAAGCCAGGTCTCTAAAGAGCTCGAAGGATTATACGAGGCCGTGGATTTCCTGATGCCTGGCAGGATTAAAGAATAAAACAATTACCACCTTCTGCGTAGGATTCAGATCTAGTTACAACCTTGCTTAAAGTGCATGTTTATTGAGTACAACGTTGATTTATAATCTGTTCTCTGCTGGTGGAACATAATCAAAGTGTGAAGTCTGTTCCGCTGTTGGAGATGATATTAACAAATTCCCACTAGACTTTAGAGATGCACAAACAATCACATACTTTATGTCAACAATATTTAACGAAGCCCAAACACAATTTTTTCCCAATATTTTACGTTTTCATTTGTATAACGATTTTTTGATGTCGTGACCGTTTAATTATTGGTCTCTATAACAGTAACTGTATCTGAGGCCATGAAATACAAGATTTGTGCCTAAATTTAAGTATGCTCTTCAGCAATTAAGTACTTTAGTATGTGCCAAATAATCTGTAAAACAAAAGAAGAGTCTGTAATGATCATTATGCTTGAAAAAATGGAACAAGATCTAAAGGAATGTGTCAACTGGGATCAGTTGGGATATGCTTATATATTTTTAATATTATAACGACCGCAGAAAATGTTTCAAGTTAGTTTCCCATCAGGCCGTAAAGTTGTACCTGCTTTGATCGTAGTAGATATGCAAAATGGTTTTGTTAGTAAAGGTGGTTCTTATGACAAATTGGGAATGAACACTTCCAATTACAGGGAGATAATACCTAAGCTCAAGGATGTAATCAATTTCTGTAGAGGTAAAGAAATTCCTATCTTTTATACCGAAGCAGTCAAGGAGGCTAGCGGAATTGATGTGTTAACAAAAATACACAACTTTCTACCAAAAACAAGGCAAGAGCGCCTAAAGATTCCGATCTGTGTCAGAGGCACATGGGATGGAGTTACTATCGACGAGCTAAAGCCGACAGAGAATGATCATGTAGTCATCAAACGGAGAGATTCAGCTTTCGAAGATACGGAATTACGAGTTTGGCTTCAGAGCGAAGGCATTAACTTGCTATTTTTTACCGGAATCGATACTTCAATTTGTGTAGAGACATCATTAAGAGACGGATTTAACATAGGATATGGTGTAGGGCTCATATCTGATGCCACCGCTTCAGGAAATAAAAAACATTATGAGGCCACATTAGAAAGAGTAAGGGATTACTATGGATTAGTAATGAGTATAGAACGCTTTAAAAAAGCGATTAATCATCTGGACGAATGGAGGAAAAGCGAACTAGATTTAAGTCACCTATCAGATGAAACTTGGAATACCTTTCTTGACGAGTTTGAACTACTAGACCCTAGGTCATTTGCTCTCATTAGCTGAGCGTCGACTCCTTAAGCCTTTTACCAGATAATCACTAGTCCACATGTCGACTTTTAATTTGAAGATACTCCAGTATCTAGCGTGCAATATTAAGACTAAATTGCAAATTCATTTTGATGAATCTAACGTCGACTTAATCCAAAAATTGTGCGCTTTGGTGTTGTTCAGAACTCCATTGCTGGATTATTTTAGTCCCTTGCTCTAGCGCTTCTTCATATCCATCTTTTATCAGCTGTAGTATGGTAGTATTTGAGAAATCTAATGTCTTATTTGCTATCGTGTGTTTGTCGTTCTTTCGCTCTATTCTAACTACAAGGTCGACAGACACCATATATTGTACGAGATCCGCGTATGCAAAATGCTTCCCAGTCATAAAATTTCTAGTTAGGGCTTGCTGTTGTAAGACCTTGTCCACTAAGGCCTTGCTAATCTTATTATCCTCGGCCAGCTTAATTAGGTTCTTGATAATGTTAACATAATCCGTTACCATTATTGCCATCCTTTCATCAAACAAAGTTCTGTCATGATACGTCAAATCGTTTTTTCTATCTACTACTCCGTCATAATTAGCCGGTAAATATTCTTGTTTTATGGGGTGTACGTTAATTATGAAAGAGCGTAGAAGAGGCACTTCAGATTTTTTTACATAATGCCAATATTTGCGCTGTTCAAGAATGACTTCCCTAAGTGGAGTATTAGCAATAATCCCGCCATCCCAAAAGTAGCGAACTTTCTTATTAACGGTTTTTCTACTCTCAGATTTTTTCTTATCTTCATTTTCGTTTTTGATTTTGTGTTCGGTACTGTAATTTTCGACCAATAACTTAGTGTAGTCATAGTTAACGGGTACAGAACCACTCGCAATAACAAATTCAACTTCTATTCCATTATTATACCTGATTACGTGTTCAAATCCTTCATCATTACCATTACGATCATGAGCAAATTCCGAACCGTAACGTCCATATTCAGTTTTGCGACTACCATCTTCTTTCTCATAACTATCAAACACAACTGTGCTTCCCTCCTGTACATCTACAGCCACCAAGAGTAGTCTGGGTTCTTTTCTCTCATAGCTGGTCGCTATCGGGAATTTTGCAAATTTCTCTAGACTTTGCTTTAGTGGTTCGTTACTATAAAGATACCACATATTAGAAGGATCTAAAAAAGTCTTATCTGTCAAAGTATGGGAAGGTTTGAATACATTAGGTACTCCTTTAACTATGAACTGCTTTGTGTTGTAATACCTTCTAGCCGATTCGCTGCTGGCTACTACATTATTAAGATAATGCCAATAATCCCACCATTGAGTAAAACCAGGTATTTTATCAACAACTGATTCGGTAGCAATATGTTCCCAGAATTCAATTAATCTTTCCGCAGATCCCGCCCAAGTTTTTCTTTCTTTCACATAACTTACCAGAACAGATGCATTCATAGCACCTATAGAAGTGCCTGCAACAATATCAAATAACGGTTTATCTTTCCTTCCTAGATTTTTGTCTCTTTCAGTAATTAATTCATAAAACGCCTTGTAAGCACCAGCCTCATACGCTCCTAGTGAACCCCCTCCTTGGAATACTAAAGCTCTTTGAAAATCATTTGTAGATGTCAACATTTAGTAAGATAAAAAAAGTGAAATTATAAGTACGTTTTTATTGTTTTGCAGGGTCTGACTGTACTCCGCTTAACAACATTAAGCAATGCCAGTGTTAAGTTATTTAAAATTCTCCATGCTTCCAAATATTGTCCATGCTTCCTTGATTTTGCCATCTTGAAAATGAAGAATCTCGACTCCTTGAGTCTCAAACTTCTCATGACTTGGTTGATGTCCAGCAAATTCCTTTGCAAATGTGCCTTTCAAGGTCCATCTCATTGCAAGTTTATCCTGTTCCCCAAATGAATCTACTATTGTGATATTCATATCAGGAAAAGCCTTCCGATCTTCGGCTATCCACTCTTTGAAATTCTCCAGACCTTTAACTTCTTCCACCCCATGATAGGTTAAATCAGGGGTAACAAAGTTTTTTGCCTCATCTATTTTTCCTTCATTAAATACAGTCTGAACAAATCTTTGAGCAATCGTCTTGTTGTCATCTTGTGCCATACCCTCATTCATATAAAGCTGGCATAAAAGTTTTCCATTCATATATTAAAATAATGAATATCCTACAAAACTGATTCATCGTCTAAATACCGTAAGGTTATATCAAGTAAAAAAATCTTGAGTACAAGAGTTGATATTGGGATTTATAATTTGGCTAATAATTCCATCTTGAGTTTCTGAAACTCTTCTTCCGATAGTATTCCTTGCTTTTTAAGATCCGCTAACTTTTGCAGTTTCTGAGTAACATCTTCCTGACCGGATGATTGTTGAGGCTTTGATTGACTTTGTTTTAACTGATCTATCTCTCTTTGTTGGTCTGCTTTTAACTGATCCATTTCTTGCTGGTGAGCTTGATCTTGTGCTTGCGCTTGGCCGGCAGCACGATTTCTAGCTACCCCTGCACCTATTGCAGCTGATGCCCATCTTCCTCTCATAATCTCAATTAGGATACCCACAATAATAAACTTACCTAACCCAGCTTGAACTTAACTATGATAATAAAAACTATCTCATAACTTTCACTTCCAGTATCTTTTTGTCTCATTCTATAATTATTGATGACCTTTAGCGCTTCTAATCCGTTTCGATTCATCGATAGTTTTCCTTATTTTCCTTAACAATTTCTGTTCTTGAACATCTGAGAATCTGCTTATGGTGATATCGCCTTTCTCAATGTATCAACATGATGATCTGAGACCAATTTTATAAAGACCAGATTGCTAGGAATAGAAATATTTCTGATTGATGCGTGATACTCGTCTACCAATCTAATAATAGGTGATTCTGATGATTCTAATGAATTCATTATAATATTTTTTAAATTAGTAATGTCATATTTTTTTATTATTTTGTAAGGAACATTCTCAATGGCAGCCATAACAAAGATATTAGGCATGTCTCCTTGAATATCTTCCTCTATATCCTGCCAGTCGTCCATTAGATCAAGTAACGCTTGATTATAATGAAGAACTAAGGAGACATTTTCACTAAAGCTTGGTAACTTGGCATCTAAAACTCTCGCATAAATCGTTGATGCATCTGATGATTTAGATTGACTAAAATTCCTTATTTCATTATATGAAAAAGTGTTGCCTTCAAGTATACGACTTTTGACAATCTGCTCAAATCTCCAAAATGGCCAGAATTGTTTTAATGAAAAATCTATTGAATACTTGAGATGATGTTTATAGATTTCGTTCGCAAGGATTTTATTTATTGACCGACGCACTTTTCTGGCAAGTGAAACATATCTATTATTTTTTGTCTCAAAAAATTTATCGTAAAGAAGAACATACCTAGCCAAAAGCCTTATCATTCTATACACCCATAATGCTTGCTCCATATCTTTGGTATCAAAGTATGTAGCTACAAAGTATGTAGGATCTTGTGCCTTTTCATCCACATTTCTAAATGTGGTTGATATATTTAGATCATACATCATCAATAACTTACTTAAAGAGATCATCTGCCCTATGAAATTTATTCTATCATCAGGAAAGCTCAATTCTTTTGCGACTTTAGAAATTTTATCGATAATAGAATTTTCTTCTTTATCTCGCAAGTTGATATTTTTGATTTCCACCACCTGTGATGATCTCCTCCAATTATAAATATTATGGATATTCGGTAGAGATTATTAAACCTGGTTGACATCAGGATTTGTCCTATGAAAATCTCAAATATGCTTTTAATTCTAAAGACGTTTAATGGCAATACCCATACGAAATTATTTTATGTCAATAAAGTTATTTTTTAAAATGAGGCATACAATGAGAATGCAATTTAATTTCTGGAAAACAAATCTTGATAATGGTTGTAGTATAATCTGGATCCTCTCATCAAGAAGAAAGCTACTAACATTAACCAAATACCACCCACAAAAGAATACTTCGAACCTATAGCTACCCCTATTACAAGAATACAAATTGAGATAATCATCCCTATCCTTATGGCAGCTATTGTAGCCTTAAAGTGATCGTGTGTATAGTAGGACAAAAAAGACCTCAATATCCTTCCCCCATCACACGGGAATATGGGTAAGAGATTGAAAAGACCAATGACGAGGTTAATGATTCCACTATAAAAAAAAATCGCGTCAAAAGGAAAATTTTGTGAAATCAACATATGACTTTGAATAAATATGAAATAAAGTAGCAAGGAAAGACCAGAAATAATGAAACTTATTAAAGGACCAGCAAATGCCATACGTATTTCTTTTTTAGGAACAGTTATTTCATTTGGAGTCAAAGCAATTCCTCCCAAGGCAAATAGTATAATCTTTTGAAATTTGATTCCATAGTTGCTTGCTACAATAGAATGCCCAACTTCATGAAGCAAAATGGAAACTAGTGAAATTAATGCACATACTATTCCTATTATTATATAGGTCGATTGTACTAGACCTGGATAATTGTTTGGTAAAATCGTACTAGATAACGTCCATGCAATAAGAATAAAAATAAACGCAGAACTGAAATTAATATAAACAGGTACTCCATCTATTCTTCCGACGAATAACGAATATCTGGATATCCAACTCTCTTCGTTAATGTCAGAACGTAATTTTTCATTCCTGTTATCATTCATTAAATTCAGCCTAACTATGAGAGCAATTATATTAATTCATTATTCCAATATTAACTTACCTGATCCTATATCTTTGTAAATGTTTAAATGATATGTCAAGCATAAACTCGTTACCAATTCTACGTTCGATATGTGATCTTGGTATATTGTATTTTTCACCGGAGGGCGAAGTGACCAAGATGAAACTGTCAGATTTAGCTTCTATAGCGCCTACTAATGTTTTTTTTGCTCTGACTTTCTTATCCAGTATATTGTCTAGATTCAAGTTTTCTTGCGACATCTTTAATAAGACCTTCAAAAAAGTAGGATATATATCCTGATTAACATTGTTATCTTATCATCTTCTGAACTACCTATATGCCTTGTTTCTCAGTAGCTGTTGAGGGAGTTATAACACCCTGTGAAGGAGTTATAATACCCTGAATTTCCCCGTTCTCATGAGCTTGAGTGCGAACAACAACGTATGCTGAATTATTCTTCATTAGAGTTATTAAATCAGCAACGTTCTTGCCACTCAGTGGACCACTAAGATCATTAGCTGTAATAACCCCTTTAGATAATTGACCATTCACTTCACCAGTTGGAATCTCCGACTTTCCATTAATCTCCACATAAGGATTAAATACTTGCGCTAGATCGGTTCCGTTCTGAAGACTAATATGAGCCCCTATGATACCTTTAATATTTTTACCATCTATCTCATAAGCTATATTTCCATTAGGACCCAGATTAAATTTCGCTATTCCTGTAGCGGCGGTACTTACTGGCGGTGATAGAGTTTTGCCCGACAAGCTTGCTACAAAATTGGTTTGTTGTGCAAATACTGGCATTGATATTAACGATACCACCAGAACACAGAGTGATATCATTGGAGCAAACCTACCAATAGGAAAGTTTGCCAATCGTTTCGTTTTTAGAGACATTTTAGTTTAATATATGGCCCAAATCTATAAGACTCTTACTTAATATTGTTAAGTTATCTTAATTAACTATTTAATGGTAACTATTGAGTAAACTGAATCACATGGGAAAGTAGTGCACTCTACTGAAGATGATAGTTATTGCTGGTACCTTCCGCATATTGAAGAAATTGAATGTAATGAATCTTACTTTTCGTTCCGCGAATTTAGTTAGATAAAGAACTAAAATAAGAACAAAATTCATGCTTATATTGCTAGTTTATTGTCATACGAATATTAGTCATCCATATTTCTGCTATTTTTCCTGACCTGTTGGATGACACGTTTGTTTATTAACTTTTTAATATTGCGTGCATTAGGGGATTTTATATCCACAAACCATTCTTGTCATCCATTTTTACCGAAATATAATCCTGCTTAACCGAACGATGTAAGATACTTGGTTGTTAGAGGATATTGATTCATGATATAAAAATGAAGAAATTAGCAATATTTCATACATAATAATCGGATTTGCCTTATTCATATTAACTTTACATCTGGATTTCAACTTAACATACAAAACCTATTTTAACTTGATCTTAATTAATCCTGTGTTCTCACAGCATATTGCAATACCAAACTATCAAAGTAACGATCAAAGTTACCATTAACCATAATATCATCTGAATATAACCCAAGAGCAATTACTCTTCCCTTTAGATAATTTAGTTCATATGTTGCAACTACTACACTACCTGTTCTATTAGTGCTAGGTGATATCGTTGCATTATAATTTAGTAAAATTATATCTTTCGGATTTGTTATATATTGTTCCTCATGAGGTGAATAACCAAAGGGATTGTTACTGAATTTAGATATATCACTGATATAATTACTTCCAACCCATTGCGCTGTTTCATTTTCCCACCTTTCGTTCACACTTCGCCAAGCAGACTTACCATTGAAGGCCCAGCTATGACCTTTAACAAGTGTTATGGTGTCTGTATTATTATTGTATTTGACTTCTGCATAAAAAACATTACCATCCAAAATAATCATTGTACCTCCAGTTCCTACAAATTGCTTAAAGTTGTCATACTCTCTTTGAGTAACGTATTCTTGATGGCCTAGGATTACAACATCATAAGCATTGCTTCCATTTCCTTGAAATATGGAACCTTCGTCAACATCCTGATCTGTTAGAAAGGCAATGTTCGCTTGTGGACTTACCCATTTTAGATTTCCAAGCAAGTATAGCATGGCAATTCCTGATGCACTTAAAGACGGTTTGTTGGTGACTTTATTAGAAAGCAAATTCAAGTCTGTTGTAATATTTACTCCTTGAGTAACATTAATGTATTTATTGTAAAATACGTAGAACGAATGGTCGTATGCTGCAGCAGTAAATGTAGGCATGACTACAGCAATCCTTACTCCTTTACCAAATTCTTCATTATGAGAGTTGTTACTTGGTGTTGATATCTCACTCTTATTTTTGGAGAATATGTAATTTTTGTTTGGCAAGATCTGTGGCAGTTTCCCTGGGCTAGGTAAAGTTTCATTTGAGTTTCTCATATTGTTTATTATAGATTGAGGAGAGTCGTTCAATGATGATGCATTCATTACTGAAGTATTGCTCCCTGTAACCAAAAGTGACGGCGGGGTATAACTTGAACCTGAATTAGCAATGAGCTGTGGTTGAATACCAGAAACTACAGAGTTTACATACGGCAATGAAAACAAAATGAAGATCATAATAGAGACTATCAAAAATTTTAGAGAGATTATTGGCACTTGTCTTGGCTTGGACATGTCTTCTAATCTTGTTTCTATAGATCTAAAACATTCTATTTATTTTTTCTTTTTTACCTATAAACTTAGTGTAATTGAGGTATAAAGACAGACAGAATTTATCATTTGACAATTAATATCTACACAAGAATACTTCTAAACAATCTTTTATAATTCAAGATATCATCTTGGTAAAAAACTAACACTTTAAGTCAAGTATTAGCAACAGCGTGCTTCAGAATGTCAAAGTACTTAGTTGTCGCCATATCTCCATTTAGGGTTACTGTTATGAGATTGAAATCAGGTGAAGAATCAGGTAAATAACTCCAATTCCAAAAAGCCCATCCCCATACGCCAATGTCTTTGAATTTTTTTGTCATTATGTCTGCGTTTGTCTGGTTCAAATCACTGATCTCTTGATTAATCTCGCTAATTGTCTTTCCTTCAACACTAATACGTTCCTCGCGAGAAACGTCATTCCATTCTCCAATATACAATGGGACTCCAGTCATATTGGTTAATCCTGAAAGTAAGTTTATTTTTTGCTCAGCATAACTTCCTACAGTGGGTATTCCGTATAAGGAAATTTTGAATACTATATTATTCTTGTTTTCTGGTAACAATTTTGCAATGTTTGCTGAAGTCATATTTATTTTCAAGTCGTGAAACACAACAGGGATGGTCATATCGAAGACTAATGTCTTGTTCGTTATTTTTCTGAGTTCGTTAGCCACGAAAGTATTATACATGCCGATTTTTTCCCATTGATCTGCACTTTGGATCTGAGGCTCATTCAGGATCTCGTAACCTAACGTACTTCTATGATTTTCAACAGTCTCTATTACTTTTTTTAAGAATCCGATCTGAAGGATCCACCCATCGATACCTCTATTGTCAGTTAAAGTGTGATTCCACCACTTAGTCCACCATTTAATGGCAGAAGGATATCCTGGTGATCCACCTGAACCAAATGGGTAACTCGTGTTATCGTTAAAAAGTGAAGGTGGAAATCCAGATCCCCTTACGGGATCAAGCCAACTTGAGGTATGAAATTGGTGATTGTCATAAATGACGTGTAATCCCCATTTATCTGCCAGTGAGGCTACTGATTTTAGCTCGTTAATGAAGGATATAGGATCATTCTCATATGCTTGCCAATATAACACATATCTGATATGATTCATCCCTGCACTTGTGATTAACTTGAAGCTATCACTGTAGTAATTATCAGGAAAAGGAATAGAAGACAGATTCTTATGGATGATGCTAGTATACAACCCTTTCATATTTACGCCTATGAATGAAACATTTGTTTGATGTCCTGGTTGTCCATTTACCTTATTCATTAAATCAAAATCAATATTAGGAAAAAAAGATAGAATTATGAGGCAATGAACTATAGCACATAGTACGATTTTAGGGACCATAGATTTGTGCAATGATAAATTTGAATAAATCAAGATTAGAAGTATTTTAGTTGTTCTTTTCGATATAAACGTGTCTGAAATAAGTTGAAATCATAGTTGCAGATCTAGTCAATTAAGTAGAAAATGGATTTATTCAAAAAATAATAGAGATTATAGATACTATAGGACGAATAGTACAGAAGTAAATCAAATCCACCTAGAATTAAATCTATGAATATATTCTCTAATAAGGTAAAAATTCAGAAACTAGTATATAATGATTTGAAAGCTGCAAGTATGGCTGAGTTTAATTATTATGATATTAAAAGTAGGATTGAAAATGGTGAATAGGAATTAGATTATAATGCGACTGTCCAGGGCGGACATTAGTCAAGATAAATCGTCTGATTAAAATCGAGACAGTATTTTACCATTTGACTATATTCTCAGTGAAAGTCAAAAAATTGGTAGGATGAGTCGAAGTGAAGCAAGAGAAACATTAAAGCAAAGATAACTGGTGGGAGGAGCTAATTTGATTATATGAACAAAGACAACCAAATAAACCCACCAGTTTCTTTTGTCCATTAATTTGATGCAGAACATACTATAAAAAAATAGTATAACCAATCAAGGAGGGGGAGTAGTACGGGTTAGTTCCGCCCCGGTTTCATCCAGTATGCATTTTTTATAAAAATGCTAAAAATTAGTGTTAAATGTACGAAATTTTAATAATTGATCATTACTGTTGACATAGGCGCAAACTATAGTTGATAACAACGATATAATATATCTATTAATGCCAACTTGAGATGTGGAAGACTTGTGTAAAATATGTAATAAAAATGAAATAGAAATATATCAACTTGACATTGAGGTATGTTTCGACTGTTGGATGAACCAAACTAATCCCGAAATTTAGCTGATCTAGATTTTAAATTAAAAGTTTACAAACTTTAATTTCCTGTATATTCAGAAATTCCAAAAAAGAATACAAGTTCATTATGTATTGTGTCAAAATATTCGCTAAAAAGAGTTATGTATATATATTAAATAAACTCGCAAGTTTTATTAAGTTAGTCCTTGGTAAGTAACAAAAAGATTGTCTTTATTAGATTTTCATTATTGGCAGGACTAATCGGAATTTTGTCAATTTCCTCATTTGCTGGATTTGGCTTTATACACAGCTTGCTTGCAACATCTATTGGCACAAATAGATATTATGATAAAGTAGTAATCTTAAATTTTGACGATGGTCGGCTCAGTCAATATACAAACGCCATACCAATCCTTGACAAATATGGATTTAAGGCAACATTCTATGTGGTATGCAACTATATAGGAAAGAAAGATGGATACATGGACTGGAATGACATAGAAACATTGCATAAAGAAGGACACGATATAGGTTCTCATAGCATGAATCATGTACGCTTGGAAAAATTGTCAAAGAAAAATGTAGAATATGAAGTAGGCCAGTCAAAGAGATGTCTTCAAAAGCATGGTATTAATGCTACAAGCTTTGCGTATCCTTTCAACGGTGGTTCCGATGACAAAACTGTTGTAGATATAGTCGCAAAGTATTATGAATTTGCCCGAACAGGCAATGATGCGCTTACTTACCTACGGTGCAACAGCCCTAAAGTGCAACCAACTCAACCAGATTGTAAAACATACACTGACAGTAATGATCTGACATATGCCAATAGATACACAGTTAGAGCATGGAGCCAGGACGCAACAAGAATAGAAGATTCGGCCAGCGACAATGTAATGGCGGATAAGTTCATCAAAATTGTCAATAGCCAAACAAAATATAATAATGCCGGAACGATAAAGGCAATTCCTATAATAATTTATCATCGTGTGGGTGATAGCGGAGACAGTTACAATACTGACATAAAACTATTCAACGCTCAGATGAAGTACCTACACGATAATGGTTATAAGGTATTAACGATGGCTGATCTTGCATATGATGATAATAGTAATTATTTGTACCTAAAGGAGCTCAAGCCAGTAACTGAACAGCCATTCACAAATGTTACTGCCCCAACGATAGCACCAACAACAAATGCCACAACAAATGTTACTGCCCCAACGATAGCACCAACCACAAATGCCACAACAAATGTTACTGCCCCAACGATAGCACCAACCACAAATGCCACAACAAATGTTACTGCCCCAACGATAGCACCAGAAGGAAATCCTATTCTTGATGCCCTAAAGAAACTATTTGGGTTAAAGTAATTAAACCAAAAGTGACATCTAAGTTAAATGATAAAGGTAAAAAATTTCAAAATTAATTCCAAACTTTGCAGGTTATTAGATCGCGTTGGACTACAACTAGTGTATTTCATTCTACCAAACGCCAATAGAATTTACTTGCCATTAGTTAAATAGATTTGATTTGCCAGTTTAACTATTTTTTCTGGAATGAGTTAAGTGCATTTTTCAAATTACTTTCCGTTAACGATTAAGTAGATCAAGATTAATCTTTAAGTATATCAACTGGATAATGAAGTGCATGTATACAATTTCATGTCGTGATGTTGGTAGAGATTGTGACTGTGTTATAGAAGGCGAAACAGAAGAAGAGATCATGAAGAATGCATCAGAACATGCAGTCAAAGGCCACGGTTACAAGGAAGAAGACATAATGACTCCCGATATGAAGGAGAAAATAAAATCATATATACGCAAATCTTAGTACTTGTTTTCTAGCACTTTTCAACATTGGCAATCAAATTGTTAGTATAGAAACAGTAAATGTCGACATAAATTCAGTCATGTCAGCATCATAAACTAACGAGAGTGTTATTGTTTAACCCCATTAAAACGGCCTTGTCCAATATTCATATTCCAGATTTCTTCCTCCTTCTAGAGTTCTTCTTGTGGCACAATAAAATACATCATATTCACATGCCCAATTACCTGCAAGAATACCTCTGCCAGTTTTAAAATTTACAATTTTTTCTCGTTCATCAGATTTGATGTCAAAGTCTAAACCTAATGCTTTGATAACCTTATCAACCATTGATTGGGAGTCAAGACGCAAAATTGCCTTGTTACCACACTCAGATAGGACTAATTCATCAAGTTTATCCGCTCTTTGACTGACCAAAATGAGAAACAAACCAAATTTTCTTCCTTCGGCTGCTATAGTACGAAATTGTTCTCTTACTAAGGTTTCATGGCGAGAACGTGGACTTGAGGGTATAAAATTATGTGTTTCATCTAATACTATGAAAGTAGGAACTCTTCGGTCTTCATCACGAGGATGCTTCATGGCTTCCTCCCATTTCTTCACGGCATTTTCCCATTCTTGAGTTAATATTGAATTAAGAACCAATGCTCTAAGCTCATTATTATTTATAGAAGGCAAATCTACCATTTCCAAACGTTTCTGACGTTTAGACGAATGAGGTCCATTAGCAAGAATGCCAAGAGATTGATACCTTTCAATTAAGCCAAAATAGGAGTTTACTGTTTCCCAACTGTAGGACTCAAATACAAACTTAGCTTTTTCGATTGATTCATTCCCCAAGCTTGCCGCTCCCAAGGATATGAGAGAATCAAATAGGGAACCTGACTTGATTGCATTTCTTAACATTTTGCTCATTTTAGTCCTCGTGGTGTCATTCGTAATTGTTTTCAATCTTTCGTCCATTTTTTCTCTCCCCATTCTCAATTTTTCTATCATCTTCACTCTTTCTTCATTAGGCATCTCCTGCAATGTTTTGAAAATATTCTTGACCTTACTTATGATATCTTCCCCATTGGTATCATCAGAGAGTTGGGCAAATTGATTGAACAGTTCCTTTGCCCAGTTATGACAGTGAAACATTTCAGTACTCCTCGGATGATCACTTTGTATGAGAAATTCAAGCGATATTGTTGGCCACCATATTTTTAGCTCCTCATCCTTGGGTTCCTTTGGTACTCTATTTGTCTTGATGACAAATTCGTCTATTACAGGTCTCCATTTTTTTGCAAATTCGTCTTTGGTCTCGAGCGTGAGCTTGCCCATGCCCGTTTTAATATCGTATTTTTGTGTTAGAACCTGATCAGATCTCCAGAGCTCTTCATCAATTTCATTGATCCTCCTAAAATCGCCATTAGGATCCAAAATCAGACATCTTGCTTTTGATTTTAACATAATTTCTTCAATGAGTCTACCAAGGAAGAATGACTTTCCTGAACCGGATTGAGCAATTATTACCGTATGTTTGTCCATCTTCTTAGTTGGAATACGTACCATATCCGAATAGTCAGGTCTATCCTTGGACTGGATACAAAACATTGGATGAAACCGGGAGTCCACAATCCAGCCCAGATCAAGAAATGTATCTACATCTTCTTGCAACGAATCTGAAAATATACTTGCGACTCTATTTACTTTTACCCCGTTTCAAAACTTTTCAAAAGTAATACAATTAGTTCTTGTTAATTCAATTTATATTTGAGGTTAGACCGCTATGGATTACCGGATATATAGTTCGCTAAGTGAAACTGAGACCGATAAAGCTAGCTTATCAGACAGCCCGATGTTTTTATCCTTAATAATTCTCAATTTGTGTTTTCGACATATTAAGGAATCTAGTCTTACAGTATCCCACTCACAGACCAAAAAATGTTAAATAGTACTGGGGCTTTTCTTTGCTAATGATATTAAGAAATTTTCGCGTAGTACAAGCTTCAGTGATTTCGGCATTATTGTTAGTGTCAGCAATTTACATTATTCAATGGAGCAACGCACAGGTTAAAGTTACAGGTACATTTTCTGCAGTTCTTATGCCTAGCAACGGTTCAAAAGCAACAGGAAAGGCTGCACTAGAACTCCAAGACAATGGAAAGAAGGTAAAGTATGACGTTAACGCCAGCGGATTAGGCAATGTAAGCGGCGTAACTATTTCTCAGGAGACCGGAACCGGTAGAGCTCCTGATGTTGTAGCACTTAAGCAAGCCTCTCAAAGTGGTCTCGGGGGAGCTAAAGGAAGTTTGAGTGGTACTTTTACGAAGTCTGACTTGATAGGGCCACTAAAGGACAAAGACATTTCAGATTTTGTGAAAGCCATAAATGATGGAAAGATTATTTTCCGCGTATCAACAACCGCTTTCCCATTAGGTGAAATTGCCGGCAATATGATTGCGGGTGGCGGTCCTGGTGGCAATATGACTGCAGGTGGCAATGCGACTGCTGGTGGAAATATGACTGCAGGTGGCGGTGCTGGTGGAAATATGACTGCAGGCGGCGGTGCTGGTGGAAATATGACTGCTGGTGGAAATATGACTGCTGGTGGAAATATGACTGCCGGCTAATCCATAATTTTTTTACAATTCAGTTATTATCACTTCTATCTAAACTACACGTATGTAATCGG
>Ga0210378_10000224_pt1 | contig 27440 bp, 24 predicted proteins | sample PLM1_60_b1redo_FD_155465 | JGI IMG/M metagenome (GOLD analysis project Ga0210378, IMG submission 155465) | Groundwater sediment microbial communities from an aquifer in East River, Colorado, USA - PLM1_60_b1 redo | ecosystem: Environmental > Terrestrial > Soil > Riparian zone | place: USA: East... | reverse complement strand
CGGTTGACCTCTTCACAAACAGAACGTAGGGTACAGATACTGGCAGCCGATGCGGATCTGTCTGTCATGCCTGCGGCCCGTCACCGTGGAAGCCCGATCCTGCCCCGCCTGCGGCGCGTCTCTTGATGCTCCCTCGGCCCTGCCTACGATGAGCAAGCCCACCGCACCGAAGAGCACACCGGGTTCCGATGTGTCCGCTCGCATGCCCTTCCTTCCCGGCTCCGTCTTGCAAGGGCGCTATCGGATCATCAATCTGCTGGGGCGTGGCGGCATGGGCGAGGTCTATCGGGCCGACGACTTGAAGCTGGGCCAACCTATTGCCCTCAAGTTCTTGCGGCTTCCGCTGAGTGCTGACGCTGAGCGACTGAGACGCGAACGGCTGCTTACGGAGGTGAGACTCGCCCGTCGGGTGACGCATCCCTATGTCTGTCGCGTGTATGACCTCGGCGAGGTCGATGGACTGCCCTTCGTCACGATGGAGTACGTCGACGGCGAAGACCTCGCCTCCCTGCTCCGCCGTATCGGCCGGGTGCCCGAGGACAAGGCCGTGCAGGTGGCGCTCCAGCTCTGCGCCGCTCTCGCCGCAGCCCACGATCAGGGGATCCTGCACCGCGATCTCAAGCCCGCGAACGTGATGATCGACGGCCGTGGCCGCGCGCGCATCACTGATTTCGGTCTTGCCGCTCTCGCCGACGAGATCCGGATCGGGGACGCGCGGGCCGGTACGCCCGCCTACATGGCACCGGAGCAGCTCGGCGGATTCGCGGCCTCGATTCGGAGCGACCTCTACGCCCTCGGTTTAGTGCTTCACGAGCTTTTCACCGGCCGCTCCCCCGTCTCCCGCCAGATCGCCGGGGCGGGCACGCCCTCTGAATCGTCGCCCCTCAGCCCTGCGGGCCTCTTCGAGGGCCTGGATCCTGATGTGGAACGCGTGGTCATGCGCTGCCTCGAGACTGATCCGGATGACCGGCCTGCGAGCGCTCATGCGGTCGCCGCGGCTCTTCCGGGCGGCGATCCCCTCGCAGCTGCGCTGGCGCGAGGCGAGACGCCTTCACCTCAGATGGTTGCGGCGCGGGGCGGAGTGGGTGGCTTGTCGCGCGCCGCGGCGGCAGCGAGCCTCGCCGTGCTCGTGGTTGGTCTCGGGGCTGCCCTGTCCCTGTCCGATCGTGGTCGGGTGCTCCTCCACGCCGCTGTCCAAAAGCCGCCCGCTGTTCTCCGGGACCGTACAGAGGAGATGCTGGCCGAACTGGGCCAGACCGACGTGGCTCGCGACTCAGAACATGGTCTGGACTACGACCTTGGAGCTCTGGAGTACCTGACGAAGGTACCGAGCGTCGCCACGGAGGCCGACTATCCCGCGGCTGTCTACTACTGGTACCGGCGTAGCCCGGAACCGCTGATGGCCGACATGGTGCCCAAGGCCCCCAGCTTCACGAACCCAGCCGGCGTCGTTCCTGGAATGACGAGCGTTCGGCTCGTTCCCGACGGGAGGCTCCTGGAGCTGATCGTGATAGGGCGCCACGACCAACCGGCTTCCGCGGTGCCGATGGACTGGCGGGTTCCCTTCGCGCGGGCGAGGCTCGACCCCGCGGAGTTCGAGTCCGCTGATTCGTTGTTCATTCCTCCTATCCCTGTCGACGAGCACCAGTCCTGGACCCGATCGCCAACCCACGGCCGAGTGCCGCTACACGTCGAGGCTGCGGGCTTCCGTGGTCGGCTTGTGTACTTCAAGGTGACGGGGCCATGGAGTCGGCCCGTCGGCACCGCAGGCCCGACCGTCAGGTGGTGGTTCGTGTACGGGTTTCTCCTGATCTTTGCGGGTGCGACTCTCCTCGCACGCCGAAACCTGCGCCTGGGAAGGGCTGACGTCAAGGGCGCCTCGCTGCTGCTGATGGTTCTTTTCTTCACACGACTCATGGCCGATACGCTGCCGGTCGGAATGCGCTTGCTTCGAGCTCCAGTGAACGTCTTTATCCTCGTCGCCGTTGCTTTCACGGTCTCAGCTCTCGCCGCGCTGTGCTATCTCGCGCTCGAGCCATTTGTCCGGCGGCATTGGCCAGACGCACTCACGGCCTGGGCGCGAGTCGTGAATGGACGTTCTCGCGACCCTCTCGTTGGAAGGGACCTCCTTCTCGGCTCGGTGGGCGGAGTGCTCCTCGCGGGCCTGGAGTTGTGTGAAACGATCTTCGGCGGAGGGCTGCCGCGCCAGGACCTCAACGTGCTGCTGGGCGGACGGCACGTGGTGGCCAACGTCATGGCGGCCGCGGTGACCGCGGGCGTGGGCCCCACCACGGTGCTGCTCCTCTTCGTGCTCCTTCATGTGCTCCTGCGTCGGCCGTGGGCCGCCGCCGCCGTGACGACGGTTATTGGCACTGCTCTTCGCATCGGCGCCGCCCCAACCTCGGTACGGGCGTTAGAGCTGCTCTCGGTGGCTGTGCTGTTGGGCATGGTCCTCCGCCTTGGACTGTTCGCGGGTATGGTCGCGTACTGGGTGCATAGCCTTCTCTCGCATTCATTGGTGACTGCCCATCTGGGAGCCTGGTACGCCGACATGACGATCGCCTCGCTAGCGGCGATCCTCTGCGTGGCCCTTTACGGTTTCTCCACTTCGAGCATGGGAAGATACAGACTGACGTCTGTCGTCTCGTGACTACGAACAGCGGCCTGGACGGGCGCAAACAGCATCGCATTCCGATAGGCCTCTTCGCTCTGACGTCGGTCGCGGAGCTCCTCGGGTGTTACCTACCCTATCTGCGGCGCGATCAGTCGGGCTGGCTTCTGCCTCCCGGGGCGTTCAGCCTGGCGGCGTTCGCATGGCTGCTGACCTCCATCCATCTGCGGCCGGCCGGGTCTATGCCGCAGATGGCGGCGCCTACGTGGCCGTTGCGTTGCTGTGGCTCTGGCTGGTGGACGGTGTCTCCCCGGACATGTGGGATCTCATCGGCGTGGCAGTTGTCGCTCACCGGCATGGCGATCATCGCCTTCGCGCCGCGGGGTTGAGGGGCGCAGTCCCAGAACGGGACGGTACCTGACGCCGGAGCGAAGCGGAGGAAAACTCGTAGGGCCTAGCTGTGCCCGCTGGAGGAGCGAGCGCACGTACTTCGCCATTGCCGCCGAGCGTAGCGCGGCTTCGGCTTCCTGACACGTTTCGGCCGCCTCATGACTTCGGCTGCCGACAGTTCCACGTCTAGCCGGGCTCGGGTCTTGTGCGCACGTCCGCTCCGGCCGGGTTCTCACGGTTGAGAGCGGTGGGCTGCGATTCTCAGAGTTGAAGCTACGCCGCCTTGGAGAGCTCCCAAAGATCAACGGGTTAGACCGGCGTCATCTCTGGCCCCGCCATTGCTACTAGACCGCGGGTCCGTTCTGTCCTTTATTCCACGCAGGCATCCGCAGCACCGGAGTGGGGGAGGTGGAAGTGAAGCGAGGACCGATGTCCCAGGAGGAGAAGGCTCGCCGCGCCCACGCACGGGAGGCGAGCGCCGCACGCCGCGCAGAGCGGAAGGCCCAGCGTCGCGCCGAGGCATTGAGGACGGGTGTAGGCAACCTGCGGGCAGCAGACGTCGCCGCTCTGCTCTCCGTCCACGCGACTACGTTGTGGCGCTGGTCCCAGCAGGGCAGGTTCCCCGAGCCCACGCGGTACGCGAGCGGCGTGGCCGGCTGGCCCGCCGCGAAGGTTGCGGAATGGCTGGCGAGCCGCGAAAGCGCGTCGGGTCCGCGCTGAGGTCAACGGGGCGCTACGTCAGAGCCTCTTGCAGCTGATTGCATCGAATCGCGCGACTGCCGTAGCCCAGACGTAGCCCCGACCCTCAAGAGACGATCGCGTCTCTTTCGGATGAGCCATCTAAGCTATTGATTTGATTTGGTCGGGGCGCCCGGATTTGAACCGGGGGCCTCTTGGTCCCGAACCAAGCGCTCTAGCCAGGCTGAGCCACGCCCCGACGGCAGACGAACAGACAGCGCTACTCTATCACGCTCCGCGACGTGGCGGCCACCGTGGCATCACTCCCCGCGCCGGCGTGGTCCCGCGGGAACGGCATGGCCGTTGCCGAGGGCCGGCTCCCACGCGCGGAACGCGGTGAGGACCGCGTGGTGCGTCGTGTCGGTATGCAACGGCGTGATGGAGATGAAGCCGCGCCGCACGGCGTTGATGTCAGAGAGCTCGTCGATCAGCCACTTGTCGTGACCTTCTTCGATCCAGTAGTACGTCCGCCGGCGGGGGTCCAGTCCCTCGAGGATCGTGCCTTCGTGCTCGCGCCGGCCCTGGACCGTGATGACCGCGCCCATCGGCGCACCTGGGGGCACGTTGACGTTCAGCAGCGTGCGCTCGGGCAGACCCTTCTCGAGCACAAGGCCGGCCAGCCGTACCGCGAACTCCGCCGCCGGCGCGAAGTCGGCCTCCGCGCGGGCGGCGAGCGAGATCGCGATCGACGGCACGCCGAAGAACGTCCCTTCGCGGGCGCCGCCCACCGTTCCGGAATAGAAGACGTCCTCCCCCAGGTTCGCGCCGCGGTTGATTCCCGAGACCACGAGGTCCGGGCGCCGCGGCAGGAGCTTCACCAGGGCCAGGTTCACGCAGTCCGCCGGCGTCCCGTCCACGGCGTGGATGCGCTCCTCGACCCGCTCCGCGCGCAGCGGATGCTTGAGCGTCAGCGACTGAGCGCAGGCGCTGACTTCGCGGTCGGGGGCCACGACGTGCACCTCGCCCCGCTGGGCCAGCGCCTCGCGCAGGGCCTTGATGCCGGGCGCATGCACGCCGTCGTCGTTGGTCACGAGGATGAGTGGCTGTGCCATAGACAGGAACGCCCCAGATCGAGGTGACACTCGTCCGGGGCGGAGGATGACCGGGAAGAGTCTGGTCGGGATGGGCGGATTTGAACCGCCGGCCACCTGCACCCCAAGCAGGTGCGCTACCAGGCTGCGCTACATCCCGATCCGCCGACGATCAGACTTGTTTTCTATCATTCCTGTCCAGGAGAGTCAATATTTCCCGAAGCTGATCGCGGATCTCGTGTATCGCCTGCCTGGTCGCGTCGCCTTTTCCGTCGCCGCCGTTCCCTCCCGGAGGCGCGGAGCTCGGGGTCGGCTGGCGTCCGGCCATCTCCATCTCGAGTCGCTTCTTCGCTCCCGCGATCGTGAAGCCCTCCTCGTAAAGGAGCTGCTTGATGCGGAGCACGGTCTCGATGTCGCGCCGGCGGTAGATGCGCTGGCCCGACGTGTTCTTGGCGGGAGCGAGGGCGGGGAACTCAGACTCCCAATACCGGAGGACGTACGGCTGGGTGTCGGTGATCTCGCAGACCTCTCCAATCTTGAAGAAGAGCTTGTTCGGGATCTTCCGTTCCATGCTGGACCGACGGGCCGGCTAATCTGCAGCCGTGCCGAAGAGCTTCGAGGGCCGGAAGACGACCGATCTGCGTGGCTTGATGAGCATCTCCTCTCCAGTCTGGGGATTGCGCCCGCGACGTTCCCGTTTCTGGCGGATCACGAACGTGCCGAACCCGGTGATCTGGACCTTTTCGCCATCGCCGAGCCGGTTCTTGATCGAATCGAAGATGATCTCCACCAGCCGCGCAGCCTCACGGTTCGAGAGGCCCCCATGCCGCTCATAGACGATGCGCGCTATGTCCGCCTTCGTCATGGGGCCACAGCACCCCTCTGTGGCGACACAAAAAACTAGTGTTTACAACCACTTAGGCTTAAAAATTTCGAGCATTATATGAGTCCGGTCCATCCATGTCAAGCGAAACCGTAACGTACGTCAGTGGCGTCGGCCGCGCACCTTCAGGACGATGGGCGTGCCGCGGAATCCGAACTCCTCTCGCAACTGGTTCTCCAGATAGCGCTTGTACGAGAAATGGAGGTCCACGGGATGGTTGATGGAAAGGATGAAGGTAGGGGGCGCCACCCCGATCTGCGTGGCGAAAAGCAGCTTTACCGCGTAGCTGCCCTTGGCCGCCTTGGGGGCATGCGCCTCGGTCGCTCGTCCGAGGAGGCGGTTGAGGGGGCCGGTCGCCACGCGGGTACGGCTTGCCTCGTGGGCGCGAGCGGCCGCGGAAAGCATGGCCCCAAGGCCCTTCCCCGTCTTCGCGGACACGAACAGGACGGGCGCCCAGGGGAGGAACTTCAGGCGGTCGCGCACCGCCTGCTCGAACGCCCGCTGCTTCAGCTCGCGCTCCCCCGCCATGTCCCACTTGTTCACGACCAGGACCACCGGCCGGCCCGCCTCCTGGACGTAGCCGGCGATGGTCGCGTCCATGTCGCGCAGGCCCTCGCCGGCGTCGAGGATCACGAGCGCCACGTCCGCGCGCTCGAGCGAGCGGCGGGCCTGCACGACGCTCACGTGGTCCACGTTCTCGTCGAGATGCCGCACCTTGCGGATCCCCGCGGTGTCCACGAAGAGGTAACGCTTGCCGCCACGCTCGAGCAGGCTGTCGACCGCGTCCCGCGTGGTGCCGGGGATGGGCGACACGACCGAGCGCTCCGCCCCCAGTAACCGGTTCAGCAGGGACGACTTGCCCACGTTGGGCCGGCCCACGATGGCGATGCGCAAAGGCGCGTCGGCCTCGTCCGGCACGTCCACCCTCGGCAGCTCGGCGAGGGCCGCGTCGAGCAGGTCCCCCACGCCCTGGCCGTGCTCGGCGGAGACCGCGAGCACGCGCTCGAAGCCGAGTCGGGCGAACTCGCCCAGCGCGTCCTCGGGCCCCTCGATCTTGTTCACCGCCACCACGACCTTCTTGCCGCCCCGGCGCAGGCGGGCGGCGATGGCCTGGTCGTCGGGCAAAAGGCCGGCCCGGCCGTCCAACACCAGCAACACGAGGTCGGCCTCGTCGATGGCGCGCTCCGCCTGATGGGCGGCGGGCCCCAGGAGCGGGTCGTTCGTCTGGAGCAGCAGCCCCCCGGTGTCGATCAGCTCGAAGGCCGCCCCCTGCCAGGACGTCTGGGCGTAGTTACGGTCCCGGGTGGAGCCCGGCTTGCGGTCGGTGATAGCCTTCCGCTGGCCGGTGATCCGGTTGAACAGCGTGGACTTGCCGACGTTGGGCCGGCCCACCAGCGCGATTTTGGGGATGGGGATCATCGTCTATAATACGTACCACTGGGAAGGAGCATCCCCGGCATGATCAAGGTCGACATCATCAACGAAGTTTCCAAGGCCGCCGACATTACCAAGGTCAAGGCGGAGACGGCGGTCGAGGCCGTCCTCGAGGCCATGAAGGACTCGATGATGCGGGGCGAGCGCATCGAGCTGCGTGGGTTCGGCGTCTTCCAGGTCAAGCCGCGCAAGCGGGGCATCGGCCGCAACCCCCGGACGGGCAAGGAGGTCAAGATCCCTCCGGGCCGCACGATCCGGTTCAAGCCCGGCAAGGACCTCCAGAACCTCAGCCAGTAGCCTCTCGCTTCCCGGCAGGTGAGCCTCCCGCAGCCGTCGCCGTGGAAGGGCGCGACCCGCAACGTCGTCCTGTTCCTGCTCACGGTCGTCTCCGTCTACATGACCGGCGGCCCGCGCCTCGTCCTCGGTCTGCTGAGCATCCTCATGGCCCACGAGATGGGCCACTACCTCATGTGCCGGCATTACGGTGTCGATGCCACTCTCCCGTACTTCCTTCCTTTTCCCGGCCTCAGCCTCGCGGGCACGTTGGGTGCGTTCATCCGGATCCGCGGCCCGATCCCCCACCGCCGCGCTCTCTTCGACATCGGCATCGCGGGCCCGCTCGCCGGCTTCGTCCTCTGCCTGCCGGTGCTGGTGCTGGGCATTCGGGAGGCCAACGTGCTCCCGCTGGCTCCCGAGGCGGGAGGCATCTTCCTCGGCGAGCCGCTCTTCTTCAGGGGCGCGGTCTGGCTCCTGAAGGGCGCGACGCCCGACGACATGACGCTGACCCTCGGTCCACTGGGGCTGGCGGCGTGGTTCGGGCTCTTCGTGACCGCCCTCAACCTCATCCCCATTGGCCAGCTCGACGGGGGCCACGTGACCTACGCTCTCTTCCGCGAGCAGGCCGCGAGCCTCTCGCGCATCGGGAGCTGGGTCTGCATCGCGCTCATCTACTTCGGCCCCAACTGGATCATCTGGTCGCTGCTCCTGCGGCTGCTCGGCCGGCGTCATCCCCCCACCCTCGACGACGCCGCGCCCCTGGGCCGCTCGCGTGTGTGGATCGGCGCTATCGGCCTCTTCGTATTCATCGGTTGCTTCGTTCCCAATCCGATCATCTGGTCGTGGCGCGACTTCTTCGAGGCGATCGGCCTCACATCACGCTGACCGGGTCCACGTCGACAGCGACCCCCGGCCACCGCGTTTCCCCGTAACGCTCCACCAGCGCGCGCCGCACCGCCTCGCGCATCGACGTACGGTCGCCCTTGAGCAGGATCTGGAAGCGGTGCTCCTGCTTCAGCCGGGCCAGCGGCGCGCGGGCAGGACCCAGCACCCGGTAGCGGCCGGCCGCTCCTTCGCGCAGGCGCCGGGCGACCTGATCGGCGTTGGCTGCGGCGGCCGCGGGGTCGCGCGAGCGGAGAACGAGGTTGACCAGCGCGGCCGCAGGAGGGTAGCCCATCGTCCGCCGGAACTCCATCTCGCGCTCGAAGAAGGCCTCGTAGTCTTGCGCGCAGGCCAGGCGCAGCGCGTAGTGGTCCGGCCAGTGGCTCTGGAGGATTACCTCGCCCGCGAGATCGGCGCGTCCCGCCCGCCCCGCGACCTGCGTGAGGAGCTGGAACGTTCGCTCGGCGGACCGGAAGTCGGGCAGTCCCAGCCCCACGTCCGCATCCACCACTCCCACGAGAGTGACCCTGGGAAAGTCGTGGCTCTTGGCGATCATCTGCGTGCCCACGAGCACGTCGGTGCGGCCGGCCTCGAAGTCCGCGAGCACCTTCTCCACCGCGCCCCGACGCGAGGCCAGGTCACGGTCGAGGCGATCGACGCGGGCTTTCGGCAGCGCCGCGCTCACCGCTTCCACCACCTTCTCCGTGCCGTAACCCGTCAGGCGCAGGTATTCCCCGCGGCAGAACGCGCACGCCGCGGGCGCCGGCACCTGGTAGCCGCAGTAGTGGCACATCGCCTGGCGGCCGCCGCGGTGCAGCGTCAGGAACACCGAGCAGTTGGGGCAGCTCGCCTGTTGGCCACACTCGCGGCAAAGCAGGCTCGTGGCATAGCCGCGGCGGTTCAGGAGCAGCAGCGACTGCTCCTTTCGCGCCAGCCGCGCTTCCAGCGCTTCGCGCAGGGGCGGGGTGAGGATGGGATCGCCGCCGGACCGCATCACTTCCCGGCGATCGATCACCTCCACCCGCGGCAGGCCGCGGGGCCCTATCCGCTGCGGCAGCGTCAGCCGACGGTATTTCCCCTTGAGGGCATTGGCGTGCGACTCGAGCGACGGCGTCGCCGAGCCCAGCACCACGGGGGCGGACTCCAGCTTCGCGCGCATCACCGCGACGTCGCGCGCGTGGTAGCGCGGGCTGTCCTCCTGCTTGTAGGCCGCCTCGTGCTCCTCGTCCACGACGATGAGCCCCAGGTCCGGCACCGGCGCGAACACGGCCGACCGCGCCCCGATGACCACGCGGGACTCGCCCTCGCGGATCCGCCACCATTGGTCGTGCCGCTCGCCCGCCGACAGCTCGCTGTGGAGTACGGCCACGGTAGCGCCGAAGCGCGCGACCGCCGCCCGCACCAGCAGCGGCGTCAAGGCGATCTCGGGCAGGAGAAGGATGACGCCGCGGTCCGCGACCAGCGCGGTTTCCGCCGCGCGGAAGTAGACCTCCGTCTTTCCGCTCCCGGTCACGCCGTGGAGGAGGAACGGCTCGTAGCCGCCGCGGGCGACCGCCTCGTCCAGCGCGCGCAAGCACCCCGCCTGGTCGGCCGTGGGTTCGGGGCGGCCGGCCACCTCTCCGGCCATCACTCCCGGCATCCTCGCGTCGCGCTCCTCCTCGATTCCCAGCACGCCCAGCTCGGCCAGACGGTCCACGGCGCCCCGCAGCGACGGCCGGTCCCGCACCAGCTCGGCGACCTGCGCCCGGCCGCCGGCCGCACGCAGGCGGTCGATCACCTCGGTTTGCGCCTTCCCGCGGGGCACGAACGGCGCGCCCGTCAGCGTCGCCACCTGGACATGACGGAAGCCGCGCGAAGCGAGGTCCTGCTCGACCGCGACCACGCCCTCGCGCCGCAGGCGGGCCAGACGAGAGGCCGGGTCGCCTCCCAGCCGGCGCGACAGCGTGGAGACGCGCAGGGGGCCGCCGCGCAGCGCGTCCACGACCGCATTCCCTGCCGGGACGTCGCTGCGCAACAGACGCGCCACCGCGCGGCTCGCCCGCACGCCGTCGGGCGGCATGACGAGCCGGTAGCACTCCCCCGGCGGCGCCAGGTAGTGGTCGGCCATCCAGGCCGCCAGGTCGAGCAGCGGCGTCGGGACCAGCGGGCTCTCGTCGAGCACGTCCAGGACGTCCTTCAGCTCGCGACCCTCGGGATCCTTCGCGGGACCGGTGACGACTCCGATCACCCGCCGCGGACCGAAGGGCGCGACCACGCGTGCACCCCGCTCCGGGACGGCCATTTCGGCGGGAACGCGGTACGCGAACGTGGACTGGACGGGGAGCGGAAGCGCGACGTCTACGGCGCGGGCCGACACGGGGCCAGTGTAGTCGTGGGCCGAGCCCCGGCAGGTCAGGTCGTCATTCAGCGAGCAACGACAGGACTACTTTCATGTCCTCCCAGACTTCCTTCTTGGCGCTGGGGGTGCGCAGCAGGAAGGCCGGGTGGTACGTCGGCACGACCTTGATGCCCTTGTAGTCGCCCACGCGCCCGCGCAAGCGCGAGATCGGCTCGGCCGTCTTCAGCAGCCATTGGGCGCCGAACTTTCCGAGGCCGACCAGCACCTTCGGCCGAATCAGGTCGATCTTCTGCTCGAGGAAGGGCTGGCAGGCGATGATCTCGTCCGGCTCCGGGTTGCGGTTCTCGGGAGGGCGGCACATCAAGACGTTGGCGATGAAGACGTCCTTGCGCGGGATCTTCAGGCCCTTTTCGATGATGTCGGTCAGCAGTTGCCCGGCGCGACCGACGAAAGCGAGTCCCTGGACGTCTTCTTCCCCGCCCGGCGCCTCGCCCACGAACATCAGGCGCGCGTTGGGATTGCCCTGGCCGAAGACGATGTTGCGCCGGCCGCCGGCGAGCTTGCACCGTTGGCAGTCACCGACATCCTCGCGCACGGCTTTCAGCCCCGCGCCCGCGTCCGAGCGCACGGACGGCACCGTCTCTTCCGGTACCGCCGCCGCCGCGCGCGGCGGCAGCCCCAGGTCGGTGAGCGTCGCGTAATAGCGGGCGCGCTCGCGAAGGTCGGCGACGAGCTCCGAGAGATCGCTCACGCGCGCGGGCGCAGCTCCGCCACGCGGTCCCAGATCCGCTCGGCCAGCTCGCGCTTGCTCATGAGGGGCAGCTCCGTCTCCCCCTTCGCGTCGATGAGCACGGCCGCGTTCTTCTCGGAGGCGAAGCCGGAGCCGTTGCGGCTGACGTCGTTGGCCACCATCAGGTCGATGCGCTTCTCCGCCCGCTTCTTGCGCGCGCTCTCCAGGAGCTTCTCGGTCTCGGCCGCGAAGCCGATGAGGAAGCGCCGGCCTTTCGCCTCGGCCAGCGACTTCAGGATGTCCTCCGTGCGCACCAGCTCCAGGCGCTGGCCCCCGTCCTGCTTCTTGATCTTGTTCGGGGCCTTCTCGGCCGGGCGGTAATCGGACACGGCCGCCGCCATGGCCACGATCTCGGCGGCCGCCGCCTTGTCGAGCACCGCCCGGGCCATCTCCTCCGCCGACCGGACGGAGACGACCTCGACCCCCCGCGGCGCCGCCAGCGCGGTAGGACCGGTCACGAGGACCACGCTCGCCCCACGATCGCGCGCGGCTTCGGCCAATCGGTACCCCATGCGGCCGGTCGAGCGGTTGGAGATGAAGCGGACCGGATCGATATCCTCGACCGTCGGGCCCGCGCTGACGACGACGGTTTCACCTTCCAGGCTCCGCCGCCGGCCGAGGGCCGCCATCGCCGCCTCGACGATCTCGGGCACCTCGGCCAGCCGGCCTTCGCCGAGCCAGCCGCAGGCCAGGTAACCGGTGCCGGGCTCGATCACGCCCACGCCTCGCGCGCGCAGCATCTCGAGGTTCTCGACCACCGCCGGGTGACGGAACATGTTGACGTTCATGGCCGGCGCCACGAGCACCGGGGCGGTGTTGGCAAGGAACAGTGTGCTCAGGGCGTCGTCGGCGATCCCGCGCGCGAACTTGCCCAGCGTGTTGGCCGTGGCGGGGGCGACGAGCAGCAGATCGGCGGCGTCGGCGAGGCTGATGTGCCGGATGTCGCCCTCGGCGCCCACGGCGAACTGGTTGACGAAGACGGGGTGGCGCGAGAGCGCCTCGAACGTCATCGGCCCCACGAACCGGCGGGCGTTCGCCGTCATCACGACGTGAACGTCCACGCCGCGTTTCTGCAGCTCACGCAGCACCTCGCAGGCCTTGTAGGCCCCGATGCACCCCGTGACGCCGAGAACGACGGTCGGCATTGCGCTTCCGACCTTACTTCTCCGGGACCTCGGCGGGAACTTTCTCGTCCTTCACTTCCCACGAGACCGCGTTCGCCAGGACTTCCTGCATCGCGATGCGGGTGGGCTTCCGGCTCCGCGCCTCCACGCGCGCCTTGGCCCCGTTCTGGAGCTGCTTGGCACGCTGGGCGGCCACGGTGATGAACCGGAACTTGCTGTCCACTTCCTTGGGCAGGATCAGATGCGTCACTTAATCTCCTTCTCGCCGGAGTCGAACGTGCTCAGTATCTTGCGGGCCGCCGGCTCGACCCGGCTCGTGCGGGACCGGGCGGCCCGAATGATGGCCTTCAGGCTCTCGACGCTCTCGTCGAGGTCATCATTGATGATCGCATAGTCGTACTCCGGAAACATCCGGAGCTCCTCCGCCGCCACCTGGAGCCGACGGGCATACGTGGCCTCGTCGGCCGGTCCCCGGCTGCGCAGCCGCCGCTCGAGGTGCTCGTAGGACGGCGGCAGGATGAAGATCGCCACCGCGTCGGGGAACGTCTTGCGCACCGACTGCGCGCCCTGGACGTCCAGGTCGAGCAGGAGGTCCACGCCCTCCTCGGCGGCGCGGTCATACTCGGAGCGCGCCGTGCCGTAGCACTGGCCGTGCACCTCCGCCCACTCGAGGAACTTCTCGCCGGTCGCCAGGCGCTGGAACTCGTCTCGCGACACGTAGTGATAATCGCTGCCCTCGCGCTCCCCTGGCCGCGGCGGACGCGTCGTGTGGGAGACCGAGAAGAGCAAGCGCGGGACCTCGAGCAGCACCCGCTGCAGGATGGTGGACTTGCCCGCCCCCGACGGGCCGGACACCACGATCACGAGGGGAACGTAGTCACTCAACGTTCTGGACCTGCTCGCGGAGCCGCTCGATATCGCCCTTGAGGTCCACGACCTCCCGCGCCATCGCGGATGAGGCCGACTTGCTGCCCACGGTGTTGGCCTCGCGGGCCAGCTCCTGGGCGAGGAAGTCCAGCCGCTTGCCGCAGGGCCCGCCGCCGCGCAGCACGTCGCGGGCCTGCCCCACGTGGCTGCGCAGGCGCTGAAGTTCCTCCGCCACGTCTTGACGGTCGACGAGGCGCACCACCTCCTGGTAGAGCCGCGCCTCCTCGAGCCCCAGCTCGTCCCGCAGAGTGCGCGCCCGCTCGAGGAGGGCCTCGCGGCGCGTATCGCGCTCGCTGCGGGAGGCGGCCTCCAGCCGCGTCGCCGCGGCCTCGATCGCGGCCAGCGCCTGGAGGAGGTCGCGCTCGAGGGTTTCCCCCTCGGCGAGCCGCATCCGATCGAGGGCCTCCAGCGCCGACTCCACCAATCCGAGAACAGCGCGGCGGCGCTCGTCGCCCGGGTTGCCATCGGTCTCCACGACCTCCAGCGCTCCCGGGAAGCGGATGACGTCGGAGAGCCGCACCTTGCCGGCCAGCTCGTACTGGCTCTGGATCTGCCGCAACGCGTTCACCACCCCCGCCACGACGGGGGTGGAGACGACCACCGCCGTGGCTTCCCCATCGCGCGTTGCCGTCTGCAGGGACACCTCGAGGCGGCCGCGCTGGACGCGGGACTGCACGAGCCGGCGCACCTCGGGCTCCAGGTCCTGCCAACGCCGGGGCAGGTGGACGGCGAGATCCAGGAAGCGGTGGTTGAGGGCGCGCACGGCCACGGAAGCCCGGCCCGCCTCGCTGTCCGCCGAGGCGCCGCCGTAACCCGTCATCGATCGGATCATACGGCGGGGTCTTCCGGCCGGAACTGCAGCTCGTGGAGGCGGCTGTAGAGACCACGCGGGCGGCGCAGCAGCTCCTCGTGGGTCCCGATCTCCTTGATCTCGCCCCCGTCGAGCACCACGATGCGATCGGCGCCCCTCACGGTGGCCAGGCGGTGGGCGATCACCAGGGTCGTGCGGCCCTCCATGAGGTTGGACAGCGCCTGCTGCACGAGGCGCTCCGACTCGGCATCGAGCGCCGAGGTGGCCTCGTCGAGGATCAGGATCGGCGGGTCCTTGAGGATGGCGCGGGCGATCGCGATGCGCTGGCGCTGGCCTCCGGACAGCCGGCTCCCGCGCTCGCCGATGACCGTGTCGTAGCGCCGGGGCAGGTCCAGGATGAAGTCGTGGGCGAAGGCGGCCCGGGCCGCCGTCTCGATCCGCGCCTCGTCCACGTCGTCGAGGCCATAGGCGATGTTGGCGCGCACCGTGTCGTTGAACAGCACCGTCTCCTGCGTCACGAGGCCGATCTGCTCGCGGAGGCTCTTCAGGCTGGCCTGCCGGACGTCGACTCCGTCGACGAGGATCGACCCCTCCGTCACGTCGTAGAAGCGCGGCAGGAGGTTCATGAGCGTCGTCTTGCCCGCTCCGCTCGTGCCCACGACGGCCACGATCTCCCCCGAGCGGGCGCTGAAGCTCACTCGACGGAGCACCGGGCCATCCCCGTCCGCGTACCGGAACCCGACGTCCCGGTACTCGACCTCCCGCGTCATCCGCGGCAGCTCGATGGCCTGGGGTACCTCCCGGACCTCCAGGTGCGTGTCGAGGACCTCGAAGATGCGGCCCCCCGCCGCGAGCGCCCCTTGCAGCGTCGCGTTCACGCGCGACAGCCGCTTGATGGGCGTGTACATCGCGAACAGGGCGGCCACGAACGACGTGAACGCGCCCGTCGTGAGCTTGCCGCTGCGAATCGCGGAGCTGCCGTAGAACAGCGCAGCGATGATCGCCAGCCCCCCGACACCCTCCATCAGCGGGGGGAGGATGGCGGTGGTGCGCGTGATCCGCATGTTGACGGTGAAGAGGCGCCAGGAGGCGCGGCGGAAGCGGGCGATCTCGAAGCCCTCCATCCCGAAGGCTTTCACCACGCGGAACCCGGAGATCGTCTCCTGGAGGATCTCGGAGATGTCGCGCCAGCGCCGCAAAGAGGTCTCGCTCGAGGCGCGCAGGTGCCGTCCGAGGCGAACGAGGGGATAGAACGCCAGCGGCATCCCCACCAGCGAAAGGAGGGCGAGCCTCCAGTCCTTGATGAACAGGACCGCGACCAGCCCCAGCACGGTCAGGCCTTCCTTGAGCAGGTCGCCCGCCATCTCGGAAACGGCGTTCTGGATCTTCTCGACGTCGGTGGTCACGTGGCTCATGAGCGAGCCGGTGCTGTGGCGGCTGAGGAACGTGAACGACTGGTTGAGGACGTGCCGGTAGAGGTCGTTGCGGAGGTCGGTGACCGCGCGCTGGCCCGCGGCGGCGACGAGCGTCGTCGAGAGGAAGGAGCAGAGGCCCTTGATGACGTACAGGGCCATAAGCGTGAGGGCCACCGGGCCGACGTTGACGCTCTTGATCAGGACGTCGTCGAAGATCGGCTCCACCATGTGGATGATGCCGGCCCCCGCCCCGGCGTAGCCGGCGGTGGCCAGCCACGACGCGACCAGCATCACGCGGTAGGGCCGGCTGTAGCGGAAGAGGCGCCGGAACTGCCGAATCTCCGTCCGCACGACCGCCCACGCCGTGGAGAGGTGCCCGCGCCAGCTCGGCGGCCGCCGGCCCGCCAAGGCGGACCTCAGGGGCGCGACGGGCGGCGTGGCCGGAACGGCGATGGCTTCATCTCCTTGCATTAGCGCGTGTTAACGCGCCGCAGCGGATCGGGAAGTATACGCGATTCCTGCCCTCCCCGACAACCGACCCTGCGCGAGCTTGGAACTCCGCGGTCCTCGAGCAGCGCATCGACCGGATCTACCGATCCCAGCGACATCCGCCGGCTGACGTAGCTTCAGGGCTCGCGGGCAGGCCGCGATTCGCCCCAAAGCGACAGGAGGTCCAGCTCGATGGCGTCGAAGGGTTCGGCCCGCACGATCGTCTCGCCATCATGCGTGCCGACGAGCAGCCAGCCCTCTCCGGAACGACGGTAGATCTCGAGGGTCCGGGCCTCGGGATTGACGAGCCAGGCCTGTCGTACGTTCTCCCGGGCGTAGATGGGAAGCTTTCGCGCGCGGTCGATGCGCTCGGTCGAAGGGGAGACCACCTCGCACACCCAGTCCGGCGCGAGCGAGAGAAAGGCCGCGGCCGGAAGCTTGGGGAGCCGTTCTCTCCGCCAGCCCGCGAGGTCGGGGACCAGGACGTCCTCGCCGAAGTGCAGCTCGGGCTCATGGAGGATCCACCAGCCACCCGGGCCTCCGCGACCGTGGTGGAAAGGCCCGCCGATCTCGACCCCCAGCGCGGACGCGGCCAGCGAGTGCGGCACCGCCGGGCGCGGGCTCGCGTACAGGTCGCCGTCCAGGATCTCCGCCACGAAGGGCTCGGGCACCTGCACAAGATCAGCGTAGGTCGCTCGACGCTTGATCGCGCGAGACGCCGCCATCCCGACAGCGTAGCACACCGCCGCGAGCGGCCAACTCTGGCTGGCCGGGGCTCACGATCGCTGTTCGTACACGCACATGGCCATCCCTCTCCCCCTCGGGGAGAGGGGATAGCGGCGCTACCTCAGTCCACGAACCGATACTTGACGAGCGTCCACAGGGCGGGAAAGCCGTCGCGCCACGTGATCTTCTTGCCCTCGGAGTAATCACGCCCTTCGTACGTAATGGGCACCTCGTACACCCTCGCCCCGCGCTTGAAGAGCTTGGCCGTGATCTCGGGCTCGATGCCGAAGCGGTCGCTCCGCAGCGTGATCGACTTGAGCACGTCCGAGCGCACCGCCTTGAAGCACGTCTCCATGTCCGTCATGGTCGTGTTGTAGAGGACGTTGGTGACGAGGTTGAGGAAGAGGTTGGCGAGATAGTGCGTGAACAAGAAGCACCGGTGCCGGCCGATGAAGCGGCTGCCGAAGACCGCGTCCGCCTTCCCCTTCACGATGAGGTCCAGCAGCTCCGGATATTCCTCGGGGCTGTACTCGAGATCGGCGTCCTGGACGAGGATCACGTCGCCCCCGGCCTCGGCGATGCCGCGGCGCACCGCCGCCCCCTTGCCCTGGTTCTTCTCCTGGCGCAACAACTTGAAGCCGTGCTTGCGGGACAGCTCCTCGAGCAGGTCGCGGCTGCCGTCGCTCGAAGCGTCGTCGACGGCGATCAGCTCGACGCGGACGGGCACCGCGAGCACCCGCTCCACGATCTCCCGCACGGTGGCGGCCTCGTTGTAGACGGGCATCACGACGGTGAGCAGCGGATCCTTGAGCGGTGTCGACCGGCCGCGCATCACGACGCGCTTCCGTAGCCCTGCGGGTGGTCGCGCCGCCAGCGGACGGCGCTCTCCACGATGGGCTCCAGACCGGTGTGCTCGGCCGTGAAGCCCAGGTCGCGGCGAGCGCGCTCGACCGCGGCCACCAGGCGGGGCGGGTCCCCCGCCCGGCGCGGCCCCACGCGGGCCGGCACCGGCTTGCGAGTCACCCGCTCGACGGACAGGATCACCTCCCGCACCGAGCGTCCGGTGCCGGTGCCCAGGTTGAACGCGTTGAAGCCCTCCTTCTCGAGAACGTCCAACGCGAGCACGTGGGCCCGAGCCAGGTCCTGGACGTGGATGTAATCGCGTATGCACGTGCCGTCGGGCGTGTCGTAGTCGTCGCCATGGATGACGAGCGCGTCCGCCCGGCCCAACGCGGCGTCGATGGCGCGCGGAATGATGTGCTCCTCCGGCCGATGATCTTCCCCCAGGCTTCCGTCGGGATGGCAGCCGGCCGCGTTGAAGTAGCGCAGGGCCACGGCGCGCAGCCGGCCCGTCCGGGCGAGGTCGCTCAAGGCACGCTCGAAGGCGAGCTTGGTCGCGCCGTAGGGGTTGATGGGCTCACGCGGGTGCTCCTCGTCCATCGGGACGCGCACGGGCATGCCGTAGACGGCGCAGGTGGAGCTGAAGACGAGCTTCCGCACGCCCGCCGCGTACATGGCCTCGAGCAGCGCCACGCCCTTGACGACGTTGGTCCGGTAGTAGGAGACCGGGTCCGCCACCGAGTCCGCCACGCTGAGCAGGCCCGCGAAGTGGAGGACGGCGTCCACGCCGTCGAGCGCGCGGGCGAGGCTGCCCGCGTCGCCGAGGTCGCCCCGCACGAGCGGGACCTCGGGCGGCACCGATCCGCGATGGCCGCGGGAAAGGTCGTCGAGCACGGCGACGTCGTGGCCGGCGTCCTTCAGCTCCCGAACGGCGTGGCTGCCGATGTAGCCCGCGCCGCCGGTAACGAGTACCTTCACCGCCGGCCGACGCCCTCGTAGTGGAACCCCATCTCGCGCAGGTGGCGCGGGTTGTAGATGTTGCGGCCGTCGAAGATCGCCGGGTGGCGCATGAGCGTTCGCACGCGCTCGAAGTCGGGCTCGCGAAACTCGTTCCACTCGGTCGCGAGCACGAGCGCATCGGCCCCTTCCACGGCCTCGTAGCTGCGCTGGCAGAACGTCACCCGGTCGCCGAGAATCCGGCGCGCGGCGGCGACCGCCTTCGGGTCGTACACGCGCACCGTCGCGCCCTTGGCGAGCAGGGCCTGGATGACGGCGAGCGCCGGAGCTTCCCGCAGATCGTCGGTGCGAGGCTTGAACGCCAGGCCCCACACGGCGATGACCTTGCCCTGGAGCCCGCCGAGGTGCGCCTCGATGCGCGGCACCAGCACCACGCGCTGAGAGTCGTTCACGCGGTCGACCGCCGCCACCACGTGGAGGGGCGCGCCCGCGTCCTCACCCAGCAGCCGCAGGGCCTTGACGTCTTTGGGAAAGCAGGAGCCGCCGTAGCCGATGCCGGGGAACAGGAACGACGAGCCGATGCGCGAGTCGGTGCCGATGCCCTTGCGGACCTCTCCCACGTCGGCCCCGACCTTGTCGCACAGGTTGGCGATCTCGTTCATGAAGGAGATGCGGCTGGCGAGCATGGCGTTGGCCGCGTACTTGGTCAGCTCGGCGGAGGCGAGGTCCATGACCAGGATGGGGTTGCCCGTGCGGACGAACGGTGCGTACAGCTCGCGCATGACGGCCTCCGCCCGCGGGTCGTCGGTGCCGATCACGACGCGGTCGGGCTTGAGGAAGTCGTCAACCGCCGCCCCCTCCTTGAGGAACTCGGGGTTGGAGACGACCGCGAAGGGATGCGACGTCAGCTTGGAGACGACCTCACGCACCCGCTTGGCGGTGCCGACGGGCACGGTGGACTTGTTGACCAGGATCTTGTGGCCGTTCATGGTCCGCCCGATCTCCTCCGCCACCTTCAGCACGTGCGTCATGTCCGCCGAGCCGTCCTCGCCCTGCGGCGTGCCTACGGCGATGAACACGATGTCGCTCGACCGCACGGCGGCGGGAAGGTCGGTGGCGAAGGAGAGGCGCTCCTCGGCGACGTTCCGGGAGATCATCTCGTCCAGCCCCGGCTCGTAGATCGGGACCTCGCCTCGGCGCAGCGCGGCGACCTTGGCCTGGTCGTTGTCGACGCACACCACGGTGTTGCCGTTCTCGGCCAGGCACGTGCCCACCACCAGGCCGACGTATCCGCTCCCCACCACCGCGATGTGCAAACAATCCCTCCACAGCCACGCTCTACAGCCGCGCCCGCTGCCGCCAAAACGAAGGGAGGGTATATCATTCTTCGTCCCGCATGAACATCGGCCTCGACGTCAGACCCTCGCTCGTCCGGCCGACGGGCGTCGGCTCTTACGTCCTCGCGCTCGCGCAGCGCCTCCCCGCGCTGGCTCCGGAACTGCGGTTCTTCTACTTCTCGGCCTCCCTCCGCGACCGCTACCCGCTCCGGGCCTGGCCGTCGAACGTGACGCTCATCGACCGCCGTCTGCCCGTGCGGGCCCTCAACTACGCCTGGAACCGGCTCGGCTGGCCCCCGCTCGACATGCTGGCCCGCGCGCATCTCGACCTCGTCCATTCGCCGCAGCCGCTGCTCGTGCCTGCGCGCAAGGCGAAGCACATTGTGACGATCCACGACCTCTTCTTCTTGAAGCACCCCGAGATGACCGAGGCGGAGATACGGCGGGACTACGCGCCCCTCGTGCCGAAGCACGTGCGCCGCGCCGACGGCGTGATCTGCGTCTCGGAGCACACCGCTTCGGAGGCGCGCCTGCTCCTCGACGTGCCGCCGGCGAAGATCGCCGTCATCCCCAACGGCGTCGACCCCGCGTACCGCTCCCCCATCGCCCCCGAAGCCGTGGACGCGGTCCTGGCGCGGCGGCGCCTCCCCCGCGGGGCCATCCTCTATATCGGCAGCGAGGAGAAACGGAAGAACCTCGTCAACCTCGCGATGGCCTACATGGGCCTCGCCCGCAGGCGAAGGAAGCCCACGCCGCCGCTGGTGCTGGTGGGGCCGGGATCGTGGTGGGCGCAGGGAGGGACCGACGTCGGGCCCCAGATCCGCGCCGTGGGCTACCTGGAGACGAGCGAGATCCGCGCCCTCATGGCCGCCTCCGCGCTGCTCGTGCTTCCTTCCCTCGAGGAGGGCTTCGGCCTGCCGGTGGCGGAAGCGATGGCGGCGGGCCTGCCCGTCGTCTGCTCCCGCGGCTCCGCGCTCGAGGAGGTGGCGGGCGGAGCGGCCACGCTGGTGAACCCGCTCGACACGAAGTCGATCGCCGATGGGATCGAGCGTGTGCTCGACGACCCCGTCCTGGCCCGGGCGCAGAGGCAGAGCGGCTACGAGCAGAGCCGCAAGTTCGATTGGGACGCGACCGCCGCTCGCACGTTGGAGTTCTACCGGCGCGTCCTCGGGAGGAGTCCGTCCCAGTAAGCGGAGACGGACTCCTAAAGGGACTAACGTGGGTAGCTTTGTTTGGTTTCTCATTTTAGGAGCGTGTCCTCCGTCGTTTGCCGGGACACGCTCCTGAACGTCGGCATCGACGCGCGGGAGCTTCAGGGGATGCCCACCGGCGTCGGCCGCTACCTGCGCAACCTCCTCCGGAACTGGACGCGCTCCGCCAACGACCGGCTCTATCTGTACTTCAACGGCGCGGCACCGCCGGATCCCGTCCTCGACCAGCCGACGATCGTGTCGCGCCCGCTGGGCCCCGGCCAAGTCCGCGGCCTGTGGTGGCAGGAGAGGCTCGTGCCTCCGGCGGCGCGGGCCGACGGCGTCGACGTGTTCTTCTCCCCCGCCTATGTGTGCCCGCTGCGGCTGCGCCTGCCGCGGGTGACGACGGTCCACGACCTGTCGTTCTTCGCCCTGCCGCGGGACTTCACGCTCCTCGACGGCTTCCGGCGCCGGACGCTGGTCGCCGCCAGCGTGCGGGCTTCCCGGGCGGTGCTGGCGGTGTCGGACTTCACGGGCCGGGAGATCCGCGCGCAGTTCCCGGAGGCGGAGGGCAAGACCGTCTGCGTCCCTCTCGGCGCCGACGACGACTTTTCTACTCCGCCGTCGCGGGAAGAGGCACGAGGCCGGCTGGGGGTGACCGGGCCGCTCCTGCTGGCGGTGGGCGCGATCTTCAACCGGCGGTGCCTGCCCGACCTGCTGAGGGCGGCGGCGCGTCTGCTCAACCGCTGGCCGAACGTGGCGGTCGAGATCGTGGGCGAGAACCGCACGCACCCGGCCCTCGACATCCGCGGCCTCGTGCGCGGTCTCGGCCTGGAGAGGCACGTGCGCCTGTCCGGCTTCGTGGGCGACGCGGCCCTCGCCATCCGCTACGCCGCGGCGGACGTCGCGGTGGTCCTCTCCGAATACGAGGGGTTCGGCCTGCCGGCGCTCGAGGCCATGAACCGGGGCGTGCCCGTCGTGACCAGCATCCGTCCCTCCCTCGGGGAGCTGTTCGGCGATGCGGCGCTGCTCGTCGACCCCCACGACGTGCCCGGCATCGCAGGGGCCGTGGACCGGGTGCTGAGCGAGCCGGGTCTGCGCGAACGGCTCGCCGCGCAAGGAAGGACGCTCGCGTCGCGGTACTCGTGGGCGGAGACGTCTCGCCGCACGCGCGAGGTCCTTGCGATGGCGACGCGGCGGTGAGGGTCACCGCGGTCGTCGTCTCCTACAACACCCGGGACGAGCTGCGCCGCTGTCTCGATTCCCTGCGCACGCACGCGGGCATGCCCTGCCAGGTCGTGGTCGTGGACAACGCCAGCACCGACGGATCCGCGGACATGGTGGAGAAGGAGTTCTCCGAGGCGCGCCTCATCCGCAATCGTGAAAACGTCGGCTTCTCCCGCGGGAACAACCAGGCGCTCAGGGAAGCGAAGGGCGCCTACGTGCTCATCCTCAACAGCGACGCCGAGCTGACGCCGGGCGCCCTGCCGGCGCTCGCGGGCCTGCTGGACACGAGGCCGCGGCTCGGGGCGGTGGGCCCCCGCACCGTGAGCGCGGACGGCACCGTCCAGGTCTCGTTCGGCCCCGCGCTGCGGCCGCTGGCCGAGTGGCGCCAGCGGCGGCTCGTGCGGGGTGTCAAGCGCCGGGACCCGGCCGCGGTGAAGGAAGCCACGGAGCGAGCGGCCGTGGAGCACGCGCCGGAGTGGGTATCGGCCTCGTGCCTGCTCGCGCGCAAGGAGGCACTCGACGCGGTGGGTGGCTTCGACGAGGGCTTCTTCCTCTACGAGGAGGACGTGGACCTGTGCCTGCGGCTGCGCCGCGCGGGCTGGGGCGTCGTCTTCACGCCGGCGGCGCGGGTGATCCACCATCTCGGCCGCAGCATGCAGAGCGATCCTGGCCGCGCGGGGCTCGAGTACCACCGCTCCCACGTGCGCTTCTACCGTAAGCACAACGGTGCCCTGCTCACGGCGGGCCTGCGTGCCTTCCTGGGTACGAAGGCGGCGCTGGGCTGGCTGCTCTCGCTGGGGCCGGGACCCGAGCGGCGTCGCCGCCGCCGTCAAGAGCGGGACGTCCTCCGCGTCGCGCTGGCCCCGGATCAGGATCCGGGGAGCACCCGCAGGAGCGAGTAGGAGGAGCTTGGGCCACAAGCCGAAAAAGGGAACGCCGGCGGTGGCCCCCGGAAGGGCGCGGGCGGTGCGGGCTGGCTTCGTCCTCCTCGCTCTCGTCCTGCTGGGGGCGGTCGGGATCGCGCTCGGACGGCGTCCCCGTGCGGTCACGCTACAGCGCGACCCGGGCCTCAGCGTGCTGCTCGTCACCATCGACACGCTGCGGGCCGACGCCCTCGGCTCCTATGGACGGACCGGAGCGGGGACGCCGACGCTCGACCGTCTCGCCGCCGAGGGCGTGCGTTTCGAGCGATGCCACGCCCAGAACGTCGTGACGCTGCCTTCCCACGCCAACATCCTCTCCGGCCGCTACCCCCTCGAGCACGGCGTCCGCGACAACGCCGGCTTCCGCTTCCCTGCCGGCGCCGACACCCTGGCCACGCTGCTCAAGGCCCACGGCTTCCGCACCGGCGCTTTCGTGAGCGCCTTTCCGCTCGACTCGCGCTTCGGCCTGGACCGCGGCTTCGATGCCTACGACGACCGCTTCGGCGATCGGGGCTCCCACACCGCTTTCCTCATGGAGGAGCGGCCGGGCGCGGAGACGGTCGCCGCCGCCCGCCGGTGGCTCGCGGACCAAGGCTCCGCGCGCACGTTCACCTGGGTCCACGTCTACGAGCCCCACTTCCCCTACAAGCCTCCCGAGCCCTTCGCCTCCCGCTACCGTGACGACCCCTACCAGGGCGAGGTGGCGACGGTGGACGCGATCCTGAAGCCGTTGCTCGAGCCGATCCTCGATGCCGGCCGGGCCGGACGTACTCTCGTCGTCCTGACCTCGGACCACGGCGAAGGGCGCGGGGAGCACGGAGAGATGACCCACGGCATCTTCGCCTACGAAGGGACGCTGCGTGTGCCCCTGGTACTGCATCAGCCCTCGCTCCTCGCCCCTCGCACGGTGCCGACCCCCACGCGACACGTCGACCTGATGCCTACGATCCTCGACGCCCTCGGTCTGGAGCCTCCGACCGGCCTGGCCGGGCGTAGCCTCCTCGCGCTGGCCGAAGGAGGCGAGGCCGGCGCGGCCGAGAGCTACTTCGAGTCGCTCTCGTCGTCGATCAACCGCGGCTGGGCTCCGTTGCAGGGGGTCGTCCGCGACGGCTTCAAGTACATCGACCTCCCGCTGCCCGAGCTCTACGACCTTGGCCGCGACCCGCACGAGCAGACGAACCTGGTGGCCTCGCGTCCGGACCTGATGGAGAAGATGCGTCAGGAGCTCACGCGCTTCCGGGCCGCGGACCGCGGCCAGCAGCGAAGCGAGGAGAGCGCGGAGACGCGGGAGCGGCTGCGGAGCCTCGGCTACCTCAGCGCCGCCGCGCCGCCCGTCCGGAAGAGGTATACCGCCGACGACGACCCCAAGCGGCTCATCGCGCTCGACGCCCAGGTCCAGGAGGTGGTCGGGCGATACGCGGAGGGCGATGTCGCCGGCGCGCTCGCCCTCTGCCGCGAGATCGTGCGGCGGCGGCCGGACATGCCGCTGTCCCTCGTCCATCTCGCCTTCCTCGAGCGCGAAACGGGTGACCTCGGCGAGGCCGTGAAGGCCGCCCGCCAGGCCCTCGCATTGAATCCCGACGACACCGACGTGGTCGGGCTCCTGGCCGCGTACCTCAACGAGGCGGGCCAGCCCCGGGAGACGTTGCGGCTCCTCGAGCCCTATGCTCGGCAGCAGGATCCCGATCTCGACGTGCTCGTCGCCCAGGGCGTGGCCCTGGCCGCGACGGCTCGGCCGCGGGAGGCGCTGGCGGCGTTCGAGCGGGTGCGGCAGATCGACCCCACGAACGTCATGGCCCTCGTCAACATCGGCACCGTCCACCTCATGGTGGGCGACCTGGACCGCGCGCAACAGGCCTTCGAGGCGAGTCTCGACCTGGACCCGGGCACGGCCCGGGCCCACAACAGCCTGGGAGTGGTGGCCGCCCGGCGCGGGAGGATGGACGAGGCTGCCGCGCGCTGGCGCAGAGCGGTGGAGCTGGATCCGCGGGATTATCAGACGCTTTTCAACCTCGGCACGCTGCTCCTGCGCCAGGGTCACATCGATGAGGCGCGCAACTGCTTCGAGCGCTACGTCAAGGAAGCGCCCATCGCTCTGGAGGCGCGTGACATCGCCCGCGTCAAGGCGTGGCTCGCGCGGCCCTCGGGCCGAGGCCTGCCCCCCTAGCAACGCTGGCGCCGGATCAGGAACCGGGGCGCACGCGCAGCAGCGAGTAGGAGACGAGGCGCTCGCCGCCCTCGACCACGCTGATGCGCAACGTGTAGTCGCCTTTCGCCAGCGCCTCCGGCGTGTACCCGAGCAGGTAGGTGCGGCGTCCGTTCTCCTCCCGCTCCACGCGATCGATCTTGATGAAGCCGGCGGGGACCGTACGCCCCTGCTGGTCCACGAGTGAGGAGCGAATCTCGAGGCTCGCGGCGGGATCCCCCGGGCGCAGGGGCTCGTACGCGATGAGAACCAGCTTCTCGGGAGAGCCGCCGCTCACCTCGAGGCTGGCCCGGGGCAGGAACGGCTTACCCCCGACCTGGAAAGGGAACGGGGCGCCCGGCCCGGCCCGGCCTCGCGCCATCTCTACCTTCAGCCAGCGCTCGTTGTCCTCCATCACGACGGGAGGCAGCAGGAAGCCCGCGCGCGGGTCGTAGGGAGGGACGGTGACGTCCACGAACTGGACGCCCTCGCCGCCTCCCTCGCGCTCCGCCACGAGGAGGCGTACGGTGTGCTTGCCGGGGGGCACGCTCAGAGTTCCGAAGAACGAGACACCCCGTGCGGTGCCGTCACGATCGGCCTGGGCAGGATCGATGCGCACGAGCTGGGCGAGATGATCCTGGACGGTGCCGTCCTCGGCGACCGCGTAGGCGTAGAGCTCCAGCGATAGCGGCTTCCCTGAACTCCACGTCAGCTCGTCCTTCGGGACCTGAAGCACAATCCCGAGGGTCTGGCGCTCGCCGGCCACGGGGAACGGCAGGCACAGGCTCGAGAAGTGCAGGTCGTTGGGTCCCGCTCCCGTCACCACGAGCTGGGCAACCTCGAACTGCCGCTGGAGCACCGTCCGGGACGCCAGCGGCGTGCGCTCGTAGTAGCCGGCTCGGTGCGAGAGCTTGACGCCCTTGCGCGCGACCTTCACCTTGATCTTGTGGAAGGCGCCCTCCCCCTTCTCCTTGACGGGCTGGAAGCCGAGCACGTAGTAGCGGCTCGTCATCTCCGCCATTTCTTGCAGCACCGACTCCAGGTTGTTGGTGTCCTTGAAGAAGCGTCCTCCGGTTTCCGCCGCGAGGTAGTTGAGAGCCTCCCGGCCCGAGGTGTCGCGCGGGGCGTCGACGGTCACATTCATCTGGGTCAGGGAGCGGTCGGAGCCGAGACCGGTGACGTCGATCGTGTGGACCACGGCGTCGGCGCTGGCGAGGCTCCGCGTCATCCCTCCGAGAAGGCCGCGCACCCGCGCGTCCCCGTAGCGTGCGTTGCCGTCCACTTCCCAGAGGGCGCCCCGAGCGATGGATTCGGACGCGTTCTGCTGCTCCGAGCCGGTCTGACCGACGAGGAGGCGTGAGTCGAATCCCGCCGAGAAATAGAGGATCTGCTTCCGGCCTTCCACGCGCCGCAGCGCCCGAGCGAGCTCCTGGAAGCCGGTCATGAGGGTCAGGATGTTGGCGCGATACGACTCCTCCTCGGCCGCCCGCATGCGGCGCACGAGGACGGCCAGCACGTCGCCGAGGACAGCCTGGGGGTCCCCCCGGATGATGTTGCTCTCGGGGCGGGCGATGTCCGTCGCCAGGAGATCGGCGGCCAGGCCCAGAGGATCGCTGATCCGCGTCAGGCTTGGGATGCCCAGGGTCTCCACGGCGTGGACCAGCAGGGCCCGGTCCTCTGTGAAGTTCGCCACGAGCCGGATGCCGCGATGGATGTCGAAGGTGGCCACGGCCGCGAGGTCCGATTCGGCCAGGCGTTGGCGGACGAAGTCGGCCGCCGCCCGCTGCGCTCGGTTGAGCCCGGCGGGGTCGGTGAAGGACTTGTCGAAGAGGAGCAGGAAGCGCCGCCGCGCGGCCGAGGCCTGCCGGAGGGTTGCTTGGTCCTCCGAGGACGTCGTGTCCACGTATCGGAAGGAG
>Ga0210378_10000223_pt1 | contig 27511 bp, 27 predicted proteins | sample PLM1_60_b1redo_FD_155465 | JGI IMG/M metagenome (GOLD analysis project Ga0210378, IMG submission 155465) | Groundwater sediment microbial communities from an aquifer in East River, Colorado, USA - PLM1_60_b1 redo | ecosystem: Environmental > Terrestrial > Soil > Riparian zone | place: USA: East... | reverse complement strand
TCTTCGACCCGGCCGGCAACCGCAACGAGGTCTTCGCCGGCCTTGGCTACCGCACCTTCCCCGACTTCCCCACCGTCAACTGGACCGAGGACCAACTCGCCAAAGGCATCTTCTACATCCAACGCGAACTCAACGACACCTTCCTCACCGTATGGACGTAAGGCCCGGAACCGCCCTTCGCGGGCGATGCACAGGCGTCAGAAAATCAGCGCGCCACGTATTCAATCATCTTGAAGAGGAACTCAGATTATGACCTTGGTAGACACCCCGCGGATAGGCCACGTGATCGGTGGCGAGATGATGGCCCCCGAGGGGGTACGTGACGTAGTTGATCCCGGTCGCCTCGACGACGTCGTCGCTCAGGTCGCTGTCGGCACGGCGGACGACGTGGACCGTGCGGTCCAGCAGGCACACGCCGCGTTCGCCGTCTGGCGGCGCGTTTCTCCCGGGGAGCGAGCGCAGAAGTTGCTCGCCGCCGCCGACATCCTGTCCGGCAGCGCCGAGGAACTCGCCCCGCTGCTCGTCCGGGAGCATGGCGGCGTCATGTGGGAGGCGCAGACCGATTTCGCGCTCGGAACCGGCGTCCTGCAGCACACGGCGAGTCTCATCGAGGACTTCAGTCGCCCGGTTCAGTTCGACGATGAGCAGAGCCTGATCATTGTGGAGCGGGTGCCGCGCGGTGTCGCTGCGGCGATCGTCCCGTGGAACATGCCGATCGTCCTGGCGATGATGAAGTTGGCTCCGGCGTTGGCCACGGGCAACACGATGGTGCTCAAGCCGTCGCCGTTCGCTCCCGCCGCGCTGACCATTGCCCTGCAGCGGATGTCCGAGGTCTTTCCGGCTGGAGTGATCAACGTCGTCCACGGGGACGTCGAGGTTGGTGAGGCGCTCACCACTCACCCGCTCGTCCGCAAGATTGGATTCACCGGCGGCACGGAGACCGCGCGTCATGTGATGTCCGCTGCGGCCGGGACCATCAAGAACATCACGCTGGAGCTTGGTGGCAACGACCCGGCAATCGTGCTCGACGACGTCGACATCGAGTCCGCGCTGGATCGGAAGCTCCAGGGAATCGTCACCCGTACTGGACAGATCTGCTTTGCTGTGAAGCGGATCTACGTTCCACGCAATATTTACGACGAATTCGTCGACGCTCTGGCTGACCGACTTTCCAACATTACTGTTGGGCACGGACTCGACCCGCGATCTGGTTTCGGACCCTTGAACAACAAGAAGCAGTACGACAGCGTCAGCAATCTGATCGAACGGACGAAGAACTCTTCCGCCAAAGTTCTCGAACTCGGCAGAAAGCTTGATCCAGATAGTTGGGATAATGGTTACTACCTTCTGCCACACGTCGTTCGAGATGTGGACCATGAGGCACCTGTCTCCCGCTACGAGCAGTTCGGTCCGATCATTCCGGTGATCGCGTATGACGACGAGGACCAGGCAGTGCGGTGGGCCAACGACAGCGAGTACGGTCTCGGCTCGTCCGTGTGGACAAATGACTATGATCGCGGTCTAGCCATCGCCCGGCAGATCGAGGCTGGCAGCACCTTCATCAATACCCACTCATTCGAGTCGCTTGATCTGCGTATGCCCTTCGGCGGAGTAAAAGAAAGCGGCATCGGCCGCGAGTTCGGCGAGGCCGGCATGCGTGAGTATGCCGAAGAGCACGCGATCCGCATCCTGAAGTAGCTGAAGGCGCGGCACCGGGACGACACAACGGAGGAGAACAGAACGATATGGACGGGCACGAGAGGCTCGATCGGCTCGAGCGTGCGCTGATCGCCGGCCGCATCGACCGCAGGACCTTCGTCGTCGGGGCCATGGCCACCGGCCTCCTGGCCATTGGCGCGGTCCAGGCGCTCGCGGACGAGCTGGACGACATGCGCGAGGCCCAGGCCCGGCAGGCCGCGTCGCTCAAGCGGTCCTACGACTACGTCGTGGTCGGCGCGGGCAGCGCGGGCTGCGCGCTGGTAGGCACGCTGGCCAAGAAATCCTCCGCTCGCATCCTCCTGATCGAGGCGGGCGGCTGGGATACGGCCCCGGCCGTCGAAGACCCGCGCTTGTGGTTCACCAACCTCGGCACCGAGCGGGACTGGGGCGACGTCGCGATCCCCAGCGCCGGCGTCAACGACCGTGCGATCCCCGAGCACACCGGCCGCGTTGTCGGCGGCGGCAGTAGCATCAACGCCACCATCTGGTCCCGCCCGTTCAAGGCCGACCTCGACCACTGGGCGGCGGAAAGCGGAGATCCCAAGTGGGGCTACGAGCACGGGCGCGAGCTCCTCAAGAGCGTCGAGGACTGGCAGGGCACCCCTAACGCCACCTACCGCGGGACGGGCGGCCCAGTCTGGGTCCAGCCCGCTGCCGATCCGCTGCCGCTGGCGACCGCCGCGCTCGAGGGTTGCCGCGAGATCGGCCTGCCCGTGGTCGATGACCTGAACACCGAGCGCGAGATCACCGGCAACGGCTTCGGCTACATGAACCAGATCATCAAGAACGGCCGTCGCCACAGCATGGCGCGCGCCTTTCTTTACCCTGTCCTCACGCGGAAGAACGTCACGGTCCTAGTCAATACCCAGGTCAATCGCGTGGTCCTGAAGGGCGACCGCGCCGTGGGCGTAGAGTGCGTTCGGGACGGCCAGACCCTTTCCTTTGGCGCTCACCGCGATGTCATCCTTTCGACGGGCGGTTTCAATACGCCCAAGATCCTCATGCTGAGCGGTATCGGCCACGAGGCGGAGCTGCGCGCGCTCAATATTCCCGTGCGGGTGCACTCGCCTGAGGTCGGTAAGAACGTGCAGGATCACATCCTGCACGGCGGCTGCCTTTTCGAGGCGCCGGAGCCCTTCGTGTACCGCAACAGCGCCGCCAATGTGTCGGGCTACCTCAAGACCGACCCCGGGCTCGAGCTACCCGACGTGAGCCTGGTGCAGATCGAGCTGCCGTACGCGAGCGACGTCATCGCTGAGCAGTACAACCCGCCGCCCACCTCGTGGGCCCTCTGCGCCGGCCTGGTAGCGCCGAAGAGCCGCGGCACGGTGAGGCTACGATCCGCCAATCCGGCCGATCGGCCGATCGTGGACATGCAGTTCTTGAGCCATCCCGACGACGTGGCCGCACTGGAGCGGAGCATCGAGATCGCCCGCTCGGTTGCGGCGACGGCGGCTATGAGGCCCTTCGTAGTGCGCGAGGTCGCGCCCGGCCGGACGCTCGAGGGCGAGGAGCTCGCGAACTTCGTCCGCAACGGTGCAACGACCTACTTCCACTCGTCCGGGGCCTGCCGGATGGGCAAGGACGACGCGGCTGTGGTGGACTCCCAACTGCGCGTCAACGGCGTGCGCAACCTCCGCATCGCCGACAGCACCATCATGCCGCGCATCGTGGCCGTGCCGACGATGCCGGCGTGCGTGCTCATCGGCCTGCGCCTGGCCGAGATGCTGACGCCTCATGCCGCCAGTCGAGCACGGGAGCAGCCCGTCGTGACACCCGAGGAGAGCTCTCGACGGCGATCACCGCGGCGTTGAGCCTGGGAAGACTCGAGCTCGGCCACGAAGGCACCGGCATAGTCCGCTCGACCTAGGTACCTGGTCAGTGGTACTAGACCAACACCTGGGGCGAAGGTCTCCACGAGATATTAGGTTCGTCACATGGCTGCAACAGACTTGCGTGTGGCGATCATCGGTGCCGGGATCGGGGGATTGTCCCTCGCTCTGGCGCTTCGGGAGCGAGGCCTGACCGCGGACGTGTACGAGCAGGCCCCCGAGCTGACCGAGATAGGCGCCGCGATCGCGCTGTCGGCTAATTCCACACGCGAATATGCCCGGCTCGGCTTGCTCGATGAGCTCACTGCGGCATCAACGATCCCCACCGAGCTGATCTACCGGCACTGGCGGGACGGCAGCCGGATCGCCGCCCATCCGGTGCACAACGACAACACCTATGTGAGCCGGTTTGGTGCGCCATACCTGGGCATCCACCGCGCCGATCTGCAGAAGGCCCTCAGCGGCGCATTCGGCGTGAAGTACGTCCACCTCGGATGCCGGCTCGTGAACATCATCGAGGACAACAACGCGGTCGTGGTCGAGTTCGCCAACGGCCGGGTCGAGCACGCCGACATCGTCGTCGGCGCCGACGGAGTCCGCTCCACTGTCCGGCGCTGGGTCACCGGCGCCGACGACGCGGTCTACTCCGGCACCAGCGCGTTCCGCGGCATCGTTCCCACGGACAACCTTCCCTCGCTGCCCGACCCGCACGCCATCCAGTTCTGGATGGGACCCGATGCGCACCTCCTGCACTACGCGATCGGCGGCAACGGTGAGCTGGTCAACTTCTTCGCCGTAGTGGAGACACCTCGGATGTGGCTGCAGGACAGCACGGTCGCTGACGTCCACGAAGATGTCCCCATCGCATCATTCCGCGGTTGGCACCGAGCTGTCACCGAAATGATCAGGGCGGCCGAAAGCCCCATCCGTTGGGGCCTGTTCACGGTACGTCCGCTGCTCCGCTGGTATCGCGATCGAGTCGTCATCCTCGGCGACGCCGCTCACGGGATGCTTCCGCACCACGGTCAGGGCGCGAACACCTCCATCGAGGATGCGTTCGCCCTGGCGGCGTTCCTCACCGAGTCCCGAAGTGACGATTTGGACACCGCGTTCGTCCGGTACCAGACCATGCGCCGTGCCCGCACCCGAAAGATCCAGCGAAGCTCATGGGTGACCAGCTCGCTGTTGCACCTACCCGACGGACCTGCGGCCTCGGTGCGCAATGAGAAGGTAGCCAGAGTCCCCCAGGATTTCGGGTGGATCCACGACTACGACGTCCAGCGGGCTCTGGCCGCGCTCACACCTCCCGTCGCCGCGCGTCCGAGTGATTAGGCAATTTCAACTGGAGGCAACGCTATGTCGCACGATGAAACGCTTGCCGGTATCACCGAAGTACTTGCGGCGGTCGCTTCGGTCGATGCCTCCGATGTGGCGCCGGAGAAGACCCTGGCCGAGCTCGGGCTCGACTCGATGACCGCCCTCGAGGTCGTCGTTGCGGCCGAGGATCGCTTTGGTCTGCTCATACCTGACGACGAGGCGGCCCGCTTCAGGACTGTAGGCGATCTCGTCGGCTACCTCGAACGGGCTGCTGTTCCCGCTCGTTAATTGAGTCTGGAAAGGCACTATCTTGGTTCGGATAGCTGGGCGTTCTCCAGGATTTCGGAAAGCCGGGAGGCGAGCTGAACCCGCGATCGTACTCCGAGCTTTGAATAGACGTTGCCGATGTGGAATTGAACGGTCTTGACGCTGATCACCATCTCTGACGCGATCTCCCGGTTACTCATTCCCGCGGCGGCTCGTCGGGCAACGGCAAGCTCCCGAGCGGTCAGCCGAACAGGATCGAAGCTTTGCTTCGTCGGCCGGGCGAGCCCGGACCCGGTCATTTCCATGTTGCAGCGCGCCAGATGAGGGCGGGCGTCGAGCGCGGCGAAGCGGCCGCGCGCCGCCTCCAAATGGCTCGCGGCGGCGCGGCGATGGCCTCGGCGTCGCAGCAACTGTCCGTACGCGAGTTCGAGTAGGGCCCGGTCGAAGGGCAGCGACAGGTCGCTCAGCTGATCGAGGCCATATCGAAAAGCGCCGTCGGCCGCGTCGGTCCGCCCGGCCGCGGCTTCCAGTTGTCCACGTACCCGGGCCAGGCGAGCAATGCTCGAGCGGCGCTGCCGAGCATTGGCCAGCTCTTCGTGCGGACTGAGGAACTTGTCGGCCTCATCGAGGCGTCCAGCGTTGACCATCGCCTCGGCGTAGAGGTGCTGCCATGGCCAGAAGCCAGGCTCGTCGACGCCGTCTCTGGGCTCGATCTCGCGGACGGGCTCGAGCGCACGCAGCACCGCCTCATGGTCGGCAACTGCTGATGCGTATTCAGCCTTCGCCAAGGCGGCCGCCACAATCATCAGCTCGTACTCGCCACGACTGGCAGAAGCATGCCGCGCGTGTTCCTCGGCGGCCGACGAATCTCCACGGTTGGCGGGGACACCGACCGCAACCCACCGTGCTGCTGGCCGAAGCCACTCATGGCCTGTTTCCTCGAGCAGCGACACGGCGCGTTCGGCGGCTATCGCCGCTTCATCCCACTCCCCTAGGAGGTAATTGGCCCGGGAGAGCCACACGTAACACCAGACGGCGATTCGAACCGACCCGCCCTGAAGCTGACTGCGGGCGGTTTCGGCAAGCGTTCGGGGAACTCCTTCGAGTTCATCGTTGACAACCTGTAACCAACCTCTCGCCATCCGCGCACGCTCGGCGATCGAACCCTCGTACCCGGTCATCCCGGTGAGCACCGAAGCGTAGGCCCGCAACCCGTCCGGTACGCGGCCCATCAGACCGAGGCCCAACCCGCGAAACGCCTCTGCCTCCAGCCGAACCGCTTCGTCCCCGGGCACAAGCGCTATCGATTTTGAAGTCCAGTCAACGATGTCCGCACCGCGCAGCCGTCCCAACGAATGAAGTACCCAACGCAGTGCGATAACCGCAGCAAGAGCAGGATTCGACGTGGGGTCACAGCGGTCCCAGGCGGCCTGTAGCAACGTCTCAGCTTCAGCTGCCCGGCCCTGCAGGACGGCGAGGTAACCGAGTGCCGAGTCTCGCAGCGGACCGGACTCGAATTGTGCTGCGTCTCTGGCGAAGGCAGAGCCCTGAACGAGATCACCGGCACTGACAATAGCGTCGATGGCCCACAGCAGTCGTTGCTCACGCTGATGTCGGCTCGCACTCAGTCGGCTGGCCTCCAAAGAGGCGGCCGCCGCACTCGCCCAGGCCCCCCGCTTACTCTCGCGTTGGGCAAAGGCATCAAGGTCCGCGGCGAGACCCTCGTCCGGCGGCTCGGTGGCTGCCACCCGGTGTCGCAGCGCCGCCCCGTCGTCCTCTACCAGGCTGGCCGCGCCTCGATGCAGACGCAGCCGCGCTGAGGGACCGACGTGCTCGTACACCGCAGCCTGCACGAGCGGGTGCGGGAACATCACCTCCCAGATCGTTTCCTCATCGCGGCTCCTGAGTAGCCCGGCGGCGACTGCCTCCTCCAACGCGCCCGTAGCGTCACCGACATCGCCCAACGCTGCCGCAATGGGAAGTGCGGACCGCACACCCAGCACCGATGCGGCCCCGACGAGGGACCGCGTCGGCGGGCTACACGCGGACAGCCGGTCCAGAATTTGTGCGGCGAACGCGCGGGGTGCGGGCAAGATCGGGTGCCAGCTGCGCCAACGGTCCGCCGGAACTTCCGTGAGTAGCGCTCGGGCGTACAGCGGGTTACCTCCAGTGTGCTCAGCCAGCCGCTCAGCTGTCCGCGCCGAGAATTCCACTACTCCGAGTGCCTGCCCGAGCTTGTGCACGTCAGCGGCACCGAGCGGCTGCAGAGATATGGACTGACCGGTCGGCCCGCTCGCCAGCCGTCGGAGACCGTCGAGCAGTCGCGCAGCATCCTCGTCGCGCACCGTCAACAGCGCCAACACTCGTTCGCTAACCAGCCTGCGCAGGGCGAACAACAACGAGCGCAGAGAGTCCACATCCGCCCAATGGGCGTCGTCGACGACCAGGACAACCGGTGCCTTGTCCTCGATCTTCTCGAGCGTCTCGAGCAGCACCGCTCCAACGCTGATGGGCTCTTCCGGCGGCAACGCCCGTGCCCTGCCGGCCAACACCGAGACTCGGCCTACCTTGGCCGCTCGCATGAGCTGATCGATCACGCCGAACGGGACTAACGCTTCCCATTGCTCTCCGCTCGCGCGGAGCACGCAAAGATCATCCTCGGTTAGGAGGAACCGCTCGACGAGAGATGTCTTACCGATCCCCGCCGGCCCGTGGATCAAGACGGTCTGAGGCGTGCCCGAACATGCCTTCGAGAGGAGCGCCCGAAGAGTTGACAGCTCATCGCTTCGCCCGACGAGCGGATCAAGCTCCTGTGACTCCACCGCCACTCCTACCGGCTCCTCGTTGAGCGTCCGTCACCTCACATCGGCAGCGTACTCCCAGGTCAGGCCGCCGAACCTCGATCGCGCGGGTCCGCACAGCGGCCCGCGGGCTGTCGTCCCCGGCCCATCGCCGGCCAGGTGGTCGCATCGACACTGCTCCGCGCATCGGAAGACATGTTTCATTCTTTTGACGTCAGGGGCAAAGCTTGGCACATGTTGTGCCGTGACACGGAGTCGTCGGCGACTACCTGCGTTATGTGGACGCCGAGATCAGGCTGAGCCAGCTCACGACCTTGCTGGATGCCTTCGACGTCACGGCGCCGACGGTCCGGATGACGATGTCACGGCTGCACCGAGAGGGCTGGTTCGTCACCGAGCGTGTCGGCCGGGAGACTGTCTATCGCCTCACTCCGGCGATGCTCGACGTCCTCGAGGAGGGTCGGGAGCGGATCTTCGCCTAGCCGGTCACCGAGTCGGAGCGGCAGGAACGCAACCAGCTGCGCAAGACGCCTGCCTGGCACGGATTCGGCCCGCTGACGAACTCCACGTGGCTCGCGCCCGGGGACCGCCGCAAGGAGGCCCGCGCCTTCGTCGACGCTCTGACTGACGAGCAGGTCGACATCCTGTCCTGCGAATCGGAGAGTTTTGAGCACGACCGAGACCTGGCTCGTCGCTGCTGGGACCTGGACGGGGCTGTCTGCTGCCTATCGCGACTTCATCCGCTCGCATCAGCGATTGTTTCGCAATCCGGCCCGGTTGACCGGCGCGAAGGCCCTCGTGGCCCGGACGGAGCTGATCTGGGCCCACCGGCACTTTCCCTTTCGCGACTCCCGGCTGCCCGTGGAGCTTCGACCCGAGCCCTGGCCTGGCGTCAGGGCCTACGAGCTGTTCCGGACCGTGCACGCAGCGCTCGGGCCAGCCGCCCGTGCCTTCGTCGGCGGCGTGGTGGGACGCGAGCTGCCGGATCCGGACCGGGCGACAGCGTAGCGGCCTCTGGTCACTTGCCGGTCAGAGCCATCGACGGAGCGCTGGTGGCCGGTCCGCCCGGCCCCGAGAGCCATGCGGCCAGTGCCGGGCCCCCCCGAGCTCGCGCGCTGTCGCACGACATCGACGAGAAGGGCCGCAACGTTTCGTGCTTGGTCCAGCGGCCGAAGAATGCGTAACCCGTGTACCGGGGATTCTCCAAGATCGAGCGAACCGTGCTGCCCTGCCAGCCATCCGCCAGCCGATGCCGGTTCTGGTCCGGCCGCCGAGCCGAGGGACACGGGATGCCGTCCCGGTTCAGTCCGTTGGCAATCGCGCGGTCTCCATTGCCGTCGAGATACTGGGCGAAGATCCGGCGCACGACCTCGGCCGTGGGTTCGTCGACTGCGAGCACCCGCAGCCGGTAGCCCTCCGCTGCCTTGCGTGGGTTCGGGTGCGGCCCGCCGTCCCAGGTAGCCGTAGGGTGCTCGGCCGCCCTGGTGACGTCCCTCGTTGAGCACCTGGGCATCCATGGCCGCCCGCACCCTGGCCTGCACATGCTGACGCTCCGACTCGCTCATGCCGCCCAGCACGCTCATCAGCATCTTGTGCGAGGGGTTGCGGGCGTCGAACCTTCCGCCCAGCTCGGGTACCCACAGATCGACGCCATAGGCGGCGAACTTCGGTGCTACCAATGAGAACTGGTTACCCAGCCAGCATAGGGTGCCCTCCCCCACGACCAGGGCGTTCCAGCCGCGATCCCGGTCCTTCAATGCCGCCAGCAGCCGTCCCGCCGCGTCGCGGCGCTCCCATGGCACCGAGCGGGACTGCCCGATGTCGAAGAACTCGGCCACCACACTGGCGCCGAGCGGCTCCACGAACTTCCGGGCGTTGCCCAACTGCCAGGCACGCGACGTCTCGGGGTCCTGGTTGTCCTCTGTCGAGCACCGTCCGTAGAACCCGACCGGCCCTATTCCGTCGTCCACAAGCCAGAGGGCATCCCGACCCGTCCCCTTCGGCGTGTCGCGCTTCCAACTCCTGGGGGACGGGTGGGCGGCGTCGCTCCACGCCGGATCGGCCAGCCGGGCCTCCCACCACGTCGCGTCGCCCACAGCCTCGTTCACGCACGACTCGGCCAGCAGCACCGGCAGGGCCCGTGCCCAGTCCATCTGCCCGTCGACCTCGAACAGGCCCCGCGCGGCCTCCCAACGCACCGCGCCCAGCGACTGCAGCACCACGTTCGCATAGCAGGCCAGGGCCGCTACTGAGCGCCCTGCAACTGCTGGCGCACCTGACCAGCCGTCTCCTCATCGTCGCGGCCGACCGCGGCGGTGAGCGCGGCCATGAGCGTGCTGAGCTCCTTAAGCACTGGCGCTGGATCCTCGACCGGCAGCGGCACCATGACCCGCTTGCGATGTCGCGCCGACGACCACGCAGGACATGCCGGCTGGAAGCCGTGAGCACGCTGGCGGCGGCCGACCAGGCCCCTAAACGCGTCCGGCCTGATGCGCTCGGCCTGCTCGGCGTACCTGATACACGAGAAACGGGTCATTGGTCACTCCGAGTTCTCCGGCCGGCGCCCAGTCGTCATCATGAGCTGGGCAGCTCCGACCCCGATGAGTGCGGCGGTTCCGAGCGCGGCGAGTGGCCAGCCGATGATCCTTCGCTGGCTCAAGGCCGCGGCGCAGTCCTGCTCGGCGTGCGGGGTAGACGTCCGCCCCAACATGGCGTCAGCGATACGTGTGGCGGCGTCGCGTATCGATGCATCGTCCGACGGCGCCAGGGCGCTGCCGCAGCTGATGCGGTGACCGGATACGTCGGTCGATGACGGAATGATCAGGAAGGCCAGTCCGATCACCAGCAGGGCTGCTGCGGTGATCAGCACGGGCTCGGATGGCGACTTCAGCGGGCTGAAGGGGTTGCTGCGGCCGGTCTTGGCTGGCGCCTGGTGCCGACCATGGTCCTGCCGTCCGCGCATCGGCGCTGGGATCTGGAGGACATCCGCCGGCGGCTCCGCGAGCACGAGAGTTGATCTTGCCGTGCAACCGGTTGCCAACGGACCCTGCACCACCGCCGCGTACGGCGCCGATGGCGTGGGAGTGCCAGGCGGTACGGGCGGAGGGCGTGAAGCGGACCGCGCTCATACGAACGCGCGAGGGCTCTTTACCCTTGGCGATGCCGTCGATCCAGACGTCACCAGTGAACCCCTCGGCCGGACCCTTCGCGGACGGCTGCTTGGGCTGGATTTCCACACGTCTCTCCTTGCTGATGGGTGGGTGCCTGAAGGTGCGGCGCGCCGGGCTCACGCGTCGTAGTCGGCGGTGGCGGCGCGCGCTTGGTCTTCGCCCGACGAAAGCAAGTAACGATAGAGCGGGAACAGCCCTCCGGGATAACGCTTGACGTTATTAACGTGTCACGTTATCCTGGCCGAGGTGCTGAGGTCGTTCGCGGACAAGGACACCGAACGGGTATGGCGGCGAGAGCGGTCCAAGAGACTGGATCAGAACGCTCAACGTGCCGCGCTACGGAAGCTGCTGATCCTCGACGCGGCCGAGATCCTCGACGATCTCAAGGTGCCACCGGGCAACCGGTTGGAGAAGCTGCACGGCGACCGGGCTGGACAACACACCGTCCGAGTCAACCAGCAATGGCGCATCTGCTTCCGCTGGACCACCGCCGGCCCGGAAGAGGTCGAGATCGTCGACTACCACTGAACGGAGGACGCCATGCCAGCGCCAGCGTCGATGTCGCCCATCCACCCCGGCGAGGTCCTTGCCGAGGAGTACCTCGCACAGCTGGGGATCACTCAGCACAAGCTGGCAGTCGACATCGGGGTGCCGCCGCGCCGGATCAACGAGATCGTGCACGGCAAGCGGCGGATCAGTGCCGACACCGCGCTCCGGCTGGCCCGCTACTTCGGCACGTCCGAGCGGTTCTGGCTGAACCTGCAAGGTCGTTACGACCTCGAGATCGAACGTGATCGCCTCGGGTCCACGCTTGACCACATCCGGCCCCTCAGGAGTGCTTGACGGGTCAGGTCATCCGCTGGGTTTGCCCAGGGCCAGCGTCGGTTTACTCCCCAGCCGTAGGCGTGTGGTTAGTGCGCAAGTCCCCCCTCGGACACGCGTACTACCCCTACCGGTCGGCCGGATGGTCACGCCTACGGATCTGGCCTCAGCATCATAGATCAACTCCAGTCGGAGCGCCTCGTACAGCTGTTGCAGGCTGGCGGGGTCGGCGCTGTTGAGCGCGCGGCCAACGTCACCGATCGAATCGATCATGGCGTAGACCTCCGCGTCGGTCACCGCGTTCGGTGCGGGTGTGGCATCAAGCTCCGCGCGAGCAGCAGCACGCTGTGCCTGAGCCTGATTGATCGCCTCGACCAGAGCGGCTGGATCTACGCCGGAAGCGATGGCCGCTTGGAACCGACGTAGCCGTGCCTCCGCATCCACAAGTCGCTTCTTCGCCGTCTCATGGGCACGTGGTCGAGTGCCGGGCGTGTCCTGGGAGGCGACCAGCGCTGCAACTGTCCGATCCCTGTTCGTCCTGTCGAACGCCCCTATCCAGGCGTTGATCGGCTCCAACACGGCAGCTTGCGGCAGATACACATTCTTCGGATGGCCCTGCATCGCGGGAGAGCCGGGCACCAGGCTGCGCGCGGCGCACCGGTAGTAGGTACGGCCGGCCCGAGGTGTTGAACCGTACTGCCCTGCCAACCATCCGCCAGCCGGTGCCGGTTCTGGTCCGGCCGCCGGGCCGACGGGCACGGAATGCCATCCCGGTTCAGCCCATTGGCAATCGCCCGATCCCCATTGCCGTCGAGATAGTCGGCGAACATCCGGCGCACTACGTCGGCCGTCGGTTCGTCCACGGCGAGCACCCCGCAGCCGGTAGCCCTCGGCCGCCTTCCGCGGGTTTGGGGTGCGGCCCGCCGTCCGTGACCAGGTAGCCATAGGGTGCTCGGCCGCCCTGGTGGCGTCCCTCGTTGAGCACCTGGGCGTCCATGGCGGCCCGCACCCTGGCCCGTACGTGCTGACGCTCCGACTCGCTCATGCCGCCCAGCACGCTCATGAGCATTTTGTGCGAGGGGTTGCGGGCGTCGAACCGGCCGCCCAGCTCGGGCACCCAGAGATCGACCGGCAAATCTCCCTGTTCGGGCTGGAGGGCCAGGACCGCATCAAGTCCGTCCGGGTCGGCCTCGTCGGCCTGGGTGGGCTCGGCAGCCACCTCGCCCAGCAGTTGGCCTACCTCGGCGTGACCCGGTACGCGCTCGTCGACGGCGACCAAACCAGCTCGCACAGCCTCAACCGCCTGGTCATCGCGTACTCCGACGACATCAACGAGTACAAGACCGACCTCGCAGAACGTCTGAACCGAGCGATCAAGCCCGACGCCGAGGTGACCAACGTCCCGTACCACCTGCCGCACCCGGAGGCGCAGGCCGCACTTGCCCAGGTCGATCTCATCCTTGGCGGCCTCGACAATGATGCGCCGCGACCGCAGCTCACCGACCTGGCCTCCGCGCACCGGATCGTCTACGTCGACGCCGCTACGGACGTCCACGCGTCCGACGGGCCACTGGTCTACGGCGGCTGGGTGGTCGCCGCCGGCATCAGCCCCGGCTGCCTGTTCTGCCTCGACCTCCTCGACCAGCGACAGATCCGCCACGCCACCATGACCCCCGAAGAGCTCGCAGCCGAGGCGGCCATCTACGGCGTACCTCACCGGACTGCGCTCACCAGCCAAGCAACTGACCTACCGCGCAGACCAGGGCGGCGTCTGGATCAACCTTGACCTACCCACCGCGCTTGGGTGCCCGTACTGCGCGCGCTGGCACAGCGGCTGATCGGAACAACAGGCGCGGCCCCAGAGGTGGCCGGGCCGCTGTTGCCCTGCTACGCCATAGAGTAGGTGAGAGGTCATCACCGGGTCCCGGTGATCCGCCGCACCGGGACAATGCCGGACGGGTGGGATCGCGGCGGCGGGTGAATGGGAATGCGGCGGAACCGGGGTTCGCGCGCCGTTTGACAGTACCCGAGCTGGCCTGGTACCGAGGGGGGAAGGTGCCGGGTCTGGGTGACCGGCGCCAGGGGTGTCGGGCGTGGATATCAGGGCGGCCCTGTGACGGTGGCTCCAGCAGCTCTCCGGCTGATCGACCGGGATGAGCTCATCGCTGCCCTGGATCGCGCCGCGGCGCGGAAGGTGACGGTCATCTCGGCTCCGGCCGGCAGCGGGAAGACGTCGTTGCTGCGGGCGTGGGCCGACCGTCCGGGTCTGCGGTACCGGCTCGCCGTTATGCAGGTGCAACGCGCCCAGCACGACGCCCAGCAGTTCTGGCTTGCCCTACTCGACGCGATCCGTCACGCTTTGGCCGCTGCGGGCCGTGCGGAACCGCCGGCAGCGACACCCGACTTCAACGGGTGGGCGATGGTCGACCGGGTGCTATCTGAGCTCGCCGATGCTCGCGACGGCATCACGGTGGTTATTGATGATCTCCACGAGCTGAATTCGCCCGAGGCCCTCGCTCAGCTGACCCGGCTGCTGACTAATCTTCCCCCGCAGGTGCACGCGATACTGACCACGCGCCACGATGTGCGGCTGCGGCTGCATCAGCTGCGCCTGGCCGGCGAGCTGGCCGAAATCCGCGCGGCCGACCTGCGCTTCACCGAGCGCGAAACCCGCGAGCTTCTCAACGCCTCGGGCATCGCGCTGTCCGACTCCGGGGCGGCGCTGCTGCACCAGCGGGCCGAAGGGTGGGCCGCAGGCCTGCGGCTCGCGGCGCTCTCCCTGGCCGGTCACCCCGACCCGGAGCGTTTCGTCGCGGAGTTCTCCGGCAGCGACCGCATGGTCGCCGAGTACCTGCTCGCCGAGATGCTCGAACGCCAGCCGCCCGACGTCCAGGATCTGCTCCTGCGCACCTCCCTGCTCGACCGGGTCAACGGCGAACTGGCGGACCTGCTGACCCGCCGCCCGGGCTCGGAACGCATCTTGCTGGAACTGGAAGACGCAAACGCGTTCGTCGAATCGCTTGACCCCGAGCGGACGTGGTTCCGCTACCACCACCTGTTCGCCGATCTCCTGCGCCTGGAGCTGCGCCGGGCAATGCCCGGGGAAGTACCCGAACTGCACCGGCGCGCCGCCGACTGGCTCATCCGGCATGGCCAAATGGTGGACGCCATCCGGCACACCCAGGCGGCGGGCGACTGGCAGAGCGCGGCTCGGCTGCTCGCCGACCACTCGTTCAGCCTGACCCTCGACGGGCAGGCGCAGTCCATGCTGGCGCTGGTGCGGGCTTTCCCGCCGGGCGCGGATCACCCCGAGCTGGCCGTGGTGCGCGCGATGGGTGACCTCGCCCAGGGACGCCTGGACGAGGCGGCCGCCCACCTGGCGGTCGCCGAGGCGCACGTCCGGACGACGACGCCGGAGCGCCAGCGCCGCCTCCGGGTGGCGATCGCGTCGCTGCAGCTGTCGCTGGCCCGGCGGCGCGGTCACCTGCCCGGTGTCGTCGAGCAGGCCAGATTCCTTGACTCCCCGGTATCCGGGCAGTCCGACGAGGACATCGCCCTGGGCAGCGATCTGCGCGCGGCGGCGCTGATGAACCTGGGGACCGTCGAGGCGTGGTCCCTGGGGCTGCCAGACGCCGAACGCCACCTCCGGGAGGGCGCCGTCCTGGCCCGGGAGATCGGCCGGCCGTACCTGGAAGTCGGCTGCCTGGCGCAGCTCGGTTTCGCGTATATCTTCCATGGTGCTGCCATGCCGAAGATGGATTCGTTCGCCACGACCCAGCGGCGCTGCCGCGAGGCGATAACGCTCGCCGAACGGTACGGCTGGGGCACGGAACCGGTGATCGCACCCGCGCTGATGACGCTCGCCGGCACGATGGTGTGGCTGGGTGAGTTCGACGAGGGCGAGCGGTGGCTGCAACGAACCAGACAGGCCCTGCAAACAGACACCGGGCCAGACATCTGGCTGCTGCTGCACCAGACGGCCGGGATACTGCACGCCGGTCGCGGCCGCCACCACGAGGCGCTCGAGGAGTTCAGCGCGGCCGAAGACCTGGCACCGCAGCTGGCGGGATCGCAGGCGCTGGCGAGCCAGATGACCGGCTGGCTGCTCGCCACGCAAGCCCGCCTCGGGCTGCCCGGCGAAGCCCGCGCCGCCCTCGCGGCGCTTGATGACGAGCGGGCCAGCTCCGGTGAGATCCGTAACGCCCGCGCGGTGATCTGCCTCGCGGAAGGCGATCCGGCCGGAGCCCTGGGCGCGTTGCACGATGTTCTCGATGGCACGGCACCGGTCCTTGGTTACGTCACGGTCGTTGAGGCGCACCTGCTGGCCGGGCTCGCCCACCGTGAGCTCGGTGACCAGCGCGCGGCGAACCAGGCCGCTGAACACGCACTGGCCCTGGCGGAGTCTGACCGGCTGGTCCTGCCGTTCGCGATGACCGGCTCAGCCGAGCTGCTCGAGGCGCTGCCGCGGCATGAGACAACGCACGCCGCGCTGCTCGCCGACATCCTCGACGTCCTGCACGGCTCATCCCCGGCGGCCAAAAAGCCGTCCTCATCGCCGCCGACGGAGGAGCTCAGCCCGGGCGAGCTCAAGGTGCTGCGATACCTCCCGACAAACCTGTCCCGGCCCGAGATCGCCAGCGAACTGTCCGTCTCGCTGAACACCGTCAGCACGCACATCCGCAGCATCTACGCCAAGCTCCAGGTCCGTGACCGCTCCTCGGCGGTGCAGCGAGCGCGGGAACTGCGGTTGCTGGCGGCCAGCCGCACGCGCTAGCCCGGCGGTCACCGGATCCCGGTGAGGCGGGTTCACCTGCCAGCCCCTGACCATGGCCTCATGGACCCCACGCCCGCCCGGTATGCGATCCGGATCCACGGCCACCTCGGCGCCACCCTGCTGTCCGCGTTCCCGGCGCTGGAGCCGCGGCGGCACGGCGCCGACACCGTGCTCACCGGTCTGCTGGACCGGTCGGCGCTGTACGGCGTCCTGGCGGAGATCGAGGCGCTCGGCCTCGACCTGGTCGAGGTCCGGCAGCTCACCCCAGACCGCAAATCAGCACAATCACGTGACAGCCGCCCACCGTGATGGCCACGCTACCGTCGGGCGCACCGAACCCCGCTACCAGAAGCTGGCGCTCCCCAGACCAGTGCCCACGTGCGCGACCCGCTAGCCGACCATCTCCTCACACCGCAGAACGCAGCGCTCCTGCCCATCGACTACCAGCCCTCGCCGCTGGCCGCGGTGCGCAGAACGGCCCGCAACGCCTCCGCTAACGCTCGGCGAGAGGCCAGCGGGCGGCAACACGAAGCCTCCGCGCGGGACGCAGCAAATACAGAGAAAGAGATGGTGAATGTGATGCCTGATGCCATCTCCATCAACAGCACCCGGGACCGGCGCTGGCTCATCCTGGGCGTGATCGGCCTCGCGCAGCTGATGGTGGTGCTGGACATCACGGTGATGAACATCGCGCTGCCGTCCGCGGAGCGGGCACTGCACTTCACCACCGCGGAACGGCAGTGGGTGGTCACCGCGTACACGCTGGCGTTCGGCAGCCTGCTGCTGCTCGGCGGCCGGCTGGCCGACCTGCTGGGCCGCAAGGTCACGTTCCTGGCGGGCCTGGCCGGCTTCGCCGGCGTCTCGGCCATCGGCGGCGCCTCGGTCAGCTTCGCCATGCTGGTCATCGCGCGGGCCTGCCAGGGTGCGTTCGCCGCCCTGCTAGTGCCGTCAGCGCTGTCGCTGCTGACCACCACGTTCACCGAGCAAAAGGACCGCGGCAAGGCGTTCGGCATCTACGGGGCGATCGCCGGGGCCGGCGGGGCGGTCGGCCTGCTGCTCGGCGGGGTGCTGACCGAATACCTGTCCTGGCGGTGGACGCTGTATGTGAACCTGTTCTTGGCGGGGGTGGCGTTCATCGGCGGCGCGCTGCTGCTGCAGCGGCAGCCGTCCCGGATTCGGCCCAGGCTCGATGTCCCCGGCGCTGTGCTGGTCTCCGGCGCGGTGTTCTGCCTGGTGTACGGCTTCTCCAACGCGGCCACGCACAGCTGGCACGCGCCGTCCACCTACGGGTTCCTCGCCGCCGGCGTGGCGCTTGGCGTGGCGTTCGCGGCGTGGCAGGGCCGGGCGGCCCACCCGCTGCTGCCGCCCCGGGTGGTGCTCGACCGCAACCGGGGCGGCGCCTATCTGTCGATGCTCATCGGCACGGCCGGGATGTTCGGGACCCTCTTGTTCCTGACCTATTACCTGCAGCAGACGCTGGGCTACTCGCCGCTCGTTACCGGCTTCGCGTTCCTGCCGATGAGCGGCGGCCTCATTGTCGCGGCCAATCTGTCCACGGTCGTGCTGATGCCCAGGTTCGGGCCCAAGCCGCTGGTCGTGTTCGGGATGCTGGCTGCCTCGGGCGGGACGGCCTGGCTGGCCCAGCTGGGCCAGCACACCGGCTATACGACTGGCGTGCTCGGCCCGCTCATCCTGGCCGGAGTCGGCCTGGGCATGGTGATCGCGACGGCGATCAACACCGGCACCTTCGGCGTGGCCCCGCAGGACGCGGGCGTCGCAGCCGCGACCGTCACCGTCGGCCAGATGCTCGGCGGCTCGGTCGGCACGTCACTGCTGAACACCATCTTCGCCAGCGCCATCGCCTCATACCTCACCGCGCACCTCGCCTCGGCCCGGCTCATCGGCCGCCAGGCCCTGAGCGGGCTGGCGCTGGCACACGGCTACGACACCGCGTTCTGGTGGATCGCCGGCACCTTCGCCGCCGGCGCCGTCATCGGCGGTACTCTGCTCCGCCGCGGGCCACTGGTCCAACAGAGCGCACAAACCGCAGCGAATGCTACTCATCCGGTGTAATCCGGGCTCAGACCAACACCCAAATCGCCGGAACCAGGTGACAGCGCTCAGTTTGATGGCCACCAACGTCGGCCGCAACCGGTGTCGGAGTCGAAAGAGAGAACACTGTTATGGCCAAGCCAGCATCCATCTCTCAATCGCCGGGCTTACTCGTCACGACGGCGGCGGGCACACTGGCCGGGGGAACGGAGTGGGCTCGGGTGAGCGAGGATTCCAGCCGTGCTGCGTGGCTGCAGCAGGCGCGCTCCTACCTGCGCAACGCCGACCCGGTGCTGGCCCGGCTGATTGACGACCGGCCGGCCTTCGACCCGCGGGCGTGGCTGGCCCAGCTGCCGCCGATGGAACCTGTACGGCGCGCTGCTGTTCCAGGTGACCGGCCAGCAGCTGTCCGTCCCGGCCACCCGCCGCACCCTGGCCCGCATCCAGGCCCTGTTCGGCCGGTATCTCCCCGCGCCCGCCGAACTGCTGGGAGTAGATCCCGGCCAGCTCCGCCAGGCCGGCCTGTCCTGGCGGAAGATCAGCACGCTGCGCGACTTGGCCGAGCGGATATCGGACGGCCGGCTGAACCCGGACGTGCTGAGCACCCTGCCGGGCGATCTGGCGCTGCGCAAGGCCGTCCAGGCTGTCTTTCAGCTGGACCACCTCCCCAGCCAGCAGGAGGTTCTGGCGATCGCCGAGAAGTGGCGGCCCTACCGCAGCCTGGCGACCAGTTACCTGTTCTCCGCCTTCGAGCCGGCAGAGGTACCACCGGTCGCCCGACTCGGGAGCGCTTGACATGAACGGCGGCTGCACGCATCTTGACCGGATCCACGATGTCACGCCGTCGTCCTGGGGTTGCGAGGACTGCCTGGCCCAGGGACGCCGAGACTGGGTGCACCTGCGGGTCTGCCAGGAATGCGCTCACGTCGGATGCTGTGACAACTCTCCGGGCAGACACGCCACCGCGCACTTCCGCGCGGCCGGGCATCCGGTGATCCGGTCGTACGAGCCGGGCGAGGACTGGTACTGGTGCTACGTCGACCATGTCGGGTTCGAGCTCGAGGGTGCACCGCCGGCGCCCTCGCACCCATGAGCGATCGGATCACGCCGATGTCGATGTTCGACTACGACGCCCGCCCGGTCACGCCGGGCGTGGTCCTGGTGGGCACGCGGGCGTCCCGCGGCGCGTACGCGATCCGCGACTTCCTCACCCGCAACGGTTACCCGTTCGAGTGGGTCGACGTCGAACGGCCGGACGCGGTGGCCGCGGCGCTGGGAACGGCTGAAGTGGAGCCGTCGGCTCTGCCGCTGTGCATCCTGCCGGACGGGTCACGGCTGACCAGTGCGACCGTGGAACAGGTCGCCGCCGGCCTGGGCATGATCGCTGTCCCGTCGCTGCCGGAATACGACCTGGTGATCGTGGGGGCGGGACCGGCCGGGCTGGCCGCCGCCGTGAACGCGGCATCGGAGGGCCTGCGCAGCCTGGTCGTGGAAGCTGTGGCGCCGGGCGGGCAGGCGGGCACGACCTCGATGATCGAGAACCTGCTGGGTTTTCCCGATGGCATCAGCGGCAGCGAACTGGCGACCCGCGCGACGGCACAGGCGCGCCGGTTCGGTGCAGAACTGCTGCTGGCCAGGCCCCTGGTCGACGTCTCCGCCGATGGGCCGGGCTACCTCGCCGAGCTGTCCGACGGCACGCTGATACGCGGGCGGGCGGTGCTGTTCGCCAGCGGAGTCGAGTGGCGCCGGCTGGACGTGCCCGGCGTCGATGACCTGCTCGGCGCGGGGGTGTACTACGGGGCCGGGCCGAGCGAGGCGCTGGCATGCACAGGCTCCCGTGTTGTCGTGGTGGGCGGCGGCAACTCTGCGGGCCAGGCGGTCGTCCGGTTCTCCCGGTACGCCCAGCGGGTCACGTTGCTGGTCCGCGGCCATAATCTCGGCGCGTCGATGTCGCAGTACCTCATCGACCAGGTGACGGCGATCCCGAATGTTGAGGTGCGGGTGCGCACGCAGGTGGTGGGTGTGGAGGCCGATGACCGCCTCCCGGGGGACAGCACCGAACCGGTGCGGTTGGCGGCGGATGCCTTGTTCATCTGCATCGGCGGCGCTCCCCGCACCGACGGCGCCGCGGGGATCGGGTTGGTCACCAACACTGCCGGGTACCTGGTGACCGGCGGTGATGCCGCGCGCGAGCCAGGCAGCGACTGGCCGCTGCCTAGGGAGCCGCTGCCGCTGGAGACCAATCTGCCCGGTGTGTTCGCCGCGGGTGACGTGCGCTGCGGGTCGGTCAAACGTTGCGCAGCGGCCATCGGTGAGGGATCGATGGCCGTGGCGCTCGTCCACTGGCGGCTGGCGGAGGTAGGCGGTGACTGACCGGCAGGTGGTAGCACATCGGGACGCTGCGGTGTCCGCTGAGTTCACCGAACTCGCCTCCGACGAGCGGATCGCCAAAGCCGCGGCGGCGCTCGAACGCAACGGCGTCCGGCCGCTGCTCGCCGCCACGGGCGCCGATGCGAGGGGTCTGGTCGGCTCCCTGCTCACCGACGGCGCCGAGGTGTACAACAACACATCCCAGACTCTGGAAGCCATCGGCGTCGCCGACGACATCGAACGGTCCGGCCGCTACCAGCCGCTCCGGCTGCGGCTGTACCGGATGGACCGGGAAATGCAGCGCCGCGAGATGCGCATCCTGGCCGCGTCGCCCGACTATGTCGTCGGCAGCGTGCACGCGCTGACCGAAGGCGGATCGCTGCTCATCGCGTCCGCCAGCGGCAGCCAGCTGGGCCCGCTCGTGTCCGGGGCGGGGCAGGTGATCCTCGTCATCGGAGCCCAGAAGATCGTCGGCGACCTCGCCACCGGGATGCGGCGCATCTATGAGTACTGCTACCCGCTCGAGGATGCCCGGGCCCGGCAAGCGTACGGAGTGCCCAGCGGGGTGAACAACATCCTCGTCATCAACAAGGTAATGACTCCCGGCCGGGTCACCGCGATCATCGTCAAGGAGCGCCTCGGCTTCTGATCACCTTCGGCTGGATCGCTGCGAGCAGGGCGGCCTATGGGGCCAGCGCGGCCAGCAGGGCGAGTGGGTCGTATCCGCCGCGGTGGACGACGCCGTCGATGAACAGGGTTGGCGTGCCCAGCACCTGGCCCGAGGCCAGGCCGCTGTCCACATCCCGGCGGATCCGTTCCGCCACGGCGGTGCTGGCCCGGTCACGGTCGAACGCCGCCACGTCCAAGCCGAGCTGGGCGGCGTATCCGAGCAGGTCGCTGTCCTCGAGCGCCTTTTGCCGGTGGAACAGCAGCTCGTGCATGTCCCAGAACCGGCCCTGCAGCGCACCGGCCTCGGCCGCGGCCGCTGCGGCGAGGGCGTGCGGGTGAATGCTGGTCAGCGGAAAATGCCGGAACGCGAACCGCATGTTCCCGCCGAGCTGGCGTTCGACGTGCTGAATCGCGTGGAAGGCCTGCCGCGAGTATGGGCACTCGTAGTCGCCGTACTCGATGATCAGATGGCCGGCGGGCGAGCCGCGAACGTGATCGACTTTCTCGTCCAGCGGAGCCAGGGCCAGCTGGCCGTCGTCCGGCGTTGCGCGGAGAGTCATAGGGCCATCTCCTGGTGGCGGGGCGTATCCGGCTGGTTCTGTGGTTCAGTAGCCGACCTGCTGGCGGACGAGGACGACGTGGATGCGGCCGGGCAGTTCCTGGTGGATCTCGAGGATCTTCCCGACCTGGCTGTGCTGCTCGTAGGCGGCCTGCGCGCGGGCGTCTTCCAGCGGCAGGCTGTGCTGATAGATCCGCTCGTGCGCCGCTGCCAGCGTGGGCACGAGCTTCTGCGCGCCGACCACAAAGATCACATTGGCCGCACCCCAGGCGTAGGAGGCAAGCTGACTGCCCGACGCCGAAGCGATCACCAGGGTGCCGTCGCGGGTGACCGCGTGCACGCTGCCCAGCGCGTAGTCGGGCTGGCCGCCGATCGCCTTCATCTGCTGCGCCTGCGTGGCGAAGTCGAGCGCGAACATCTTGTTCCGCGCCGACTCCCACCGGCCGCCGCCGTCGTTGATCGCGTCCGCGATCCCGGTCTCGGCCAGCGTCACCGAGGTATTGGTCATCACCGACGAGCCCTCCGGGATGCGGGCCAGCACCGCCTGGCGCGCGGCATCGAGATCACCGACGACCTCGACGCTGAACCCGTGCTCCTCCAGCGCCACGACAGTCGCCCGCAGCGCGTGCTCATCCGGCAGCATGGTGAAGCGGTCCGGGATGGCAATCGTGCTCACCGCTGTTCCTCCTTGATGCAGATCGCGCCTGGCAACCCCGGGGGTTCCTGGCAGCTAACTCGCTAATCGACCTCGCCCGAAGCTACTGGCCATCGAGGTGAGCGGCTGGTCACCTGATTCCGGTGATTGTGCGAGCCAGTAGCCGTGGCCACCTTCTTGCTCTACTTTCAGTTGAAGGGCTTGGCGATGAAGTTGTAGTGACCCTCGAACGCCTTCAGCCGGGCCACGACGTCGGCCAAGTCAAGGAAGTCGTTGGTTGTCAACACCTTGCGCTGCACGATCGAAAAGCAAATCTCGACCTGGCTCAGCCAGGACGCGTGTACGGGCAGGTGGATGAAGGTGGCGGTGGGCCAGGCCTTGGCCATCCGGTCGACCGAGGCGTGGCCGCGGTGTGAGGCGCCGTTGTCGACGATCCAGCACACTCGTCGGGCCCAGGCGTACGGTTCGCGGGTCATGACCTTCGTGACCAGGTCGGCGAACGGGGTTATGCCGGTGGTCGGCACGCACCGGCCGATCAGTGTGTCGCGGTGCACGTCGAGGGCGGCGGCCAGGTAGACGATGGCGCCGCTTTCGCGGGTTATGATGTTCTCGTCAGATTTCCTGAACGATTCGTTATCGCTCGATGTCGTGAATGATGCTGATGTGGTTGAGGCACGGCGGGCCGGTGCCGCGTAGCGCCTGGTGATGAGTGAGAGTGCCGGGTATCCGAGTGATCTGTCCGACCGGCAGTGGGCGTTGATCGAGCCGTTCCTGCGGCCACCGGCGTAGTCATGGTCGCCTGGCAGAAGATCGCGCTCGGCCGGGTCCACGCCGGCAAGACCGTCACCATCCACGTCAAGTCAACGACAGGCACCTGACCGTCAAGCGTCAGGTGGGACTCGACAATCATGGTTCGCCACCCATGACACCCACCTATGTCCAGCGGCCGACATTTCGGGGCCGGCGGGACTCGACAATCACCGGAATCCGGTGACCACCTCTCACCGTCCCGGCGGTGAACCTGGACACGCCCTGATCGATGCCCGGATGGGAGATCACAATGACAACCGACACCGAAGCGCTCGTGCGCCGCGCGTACCACGCGGCGGAGGGTGATGTCCTGGAACGCCCAGGGGTTCATCGATCTGTTCGCTGAGGACGGTGTGCTCAACGGCATCGGCGGTGTGTCCGGCCAGGATAGCGGCCGGGTGAGCACCTGGGCGATGTAATCGTCTGGATGGGCAAGTTCCTTCCCGACGTTCACCGGAAGCTGAAGCAGATCACCGTGCACGGGGACGTCGTCGCGATCGAGTTGTCGATCCGGGGCACCTTCCTCGGGCCGTTCGAGACGCCCGCCGGCGTGATCCAGCCGACGGGGGCCAAAGCTCGACATCCCGACCGCCGACTTCTGTTAAGTGCGAGACGGCAGTTAACGACACCCGGCGAGAGACCCGTTGCGACGTATCTCAGATTCTGAAAACCACAGGAGGGCATGAACATGAAGGTTCATCGCCGGAAGACGATCACCGCCTTGGCCGCGGCCGCGAGCCTGGCTCTTGCTATCGGCGCCGCTCCGTCGCAGGCTGCGACTCTCGTCGAGAGCACGAAGGTCAGCGCGGGCTTGAGCGCGAGCGAGCTGTCCAAGCTGCCGCTCACCGACCGCCACCTGACCAAGCGTGAGAAGGCCAACCTCGCGGTCGTCCTGCGCGCGTACCACGTGGCGGAGGGTGATGTCCTGGACGCCCAGGGGTTCATCGATCTGTTCGCTGAGGACGGTGTGCTCAACGGCATCGGCGGTGTGGACGGCCCTGTGAGCTTGCGGGGTAAGCAACTGGGCGATTTGATCGTCTGGATGGGCAAGTTCCTTCCCGACGTTCACCGGGAGCTGAAGCAGATCACCGTGGACGGCGACGTGGTCAGCATCGAGCTGTCGATCCAAGGCACCTTCCTCGGGCCGTTCGAGACGCCCGCCGGCGTGCTCCAGCCGACGAGGGCCAAGATCGACATCCCGACCGCCGACTTCTGGTACCTGCGCAACGGCAAGGTCGAGACGTTCAACTGCCACATCGGTTTTGCCACCATGTTCGCGCAGCTGGGCATACTGCCGGACTACGCGTCCGCAGTCGCGGCGTCCACGCCCGAACGATAAGGCCGACCGACAAGGGTGCGCCGCTGCTCAGCAGCCGCGCACTTCAGGCCCGGTTACGCACGGGTTATGCAGGGGTCGGATGGCCTGCTGTCTTCGTGCGACCCGCTGGACCTCGACCGGGTCGAGGCCGAGCATCTCCCCGTGCGCCAGCACGCCTTACAGCGCTGATCGGTCCGGGAAACCCGCGGTCGGAGGGATCGGGCGAACCTGCTCAGGCGGAGTTGGCTCGGATGCCAGCTGTCGACGGACTTCCCGCTCGATGAACACTGAGCCATTTCATCCTGACGGGATGCGGCTGCGGGTCTGTTGGTCGGCCTGACTGGACGTCTGTTTCAGGCCCGAACTCCGCACGCGGCGAGCAGGAGTCGCGATGCACCGCCCTCTTGAACCGGTCGGCAAAGCCTGAGATCGAACGCATCGAACACGCCGGACGGCAAATCACCGGAATTAGGTGACCGCCGCTCACCGCGCCGGCCGCTATAACGATCCCAACCGAAAGGAGGAGATCCTCCGTGAGCACGCAACAGCGAGAGCCTCGAAGCGCTCACGAGCACCTCCGCAGCGCCGACGCCGCCGACAGCGGTCGGGAAAGATCCGTGACCGGCCGGTGGCGCCACAACAGGGCAACGCCGGCCGCACCCGCCAGACCGGCCCGTTGCCGGTCAGGCGCCGCTCCGCGACACCGAGCGGTTCCCCGTCGACCACCCGCGCGAAGGCATGCTCCAGCGGCGCCTCGTCGACCAGACCCGGGGCGCAGGTAGCCGGCCAGGAACCGCACGTTCTCCACCAGCACTCGCCGTTTCCTGCGCGCCGGCGGTACGCCCCGACCGGCGTCCTCAAGTCCTGCTACGAGTGAGCCCAGGCTCGGGCCCTTCCGCGGGCCGCCGGTCGCATGTTGCGTTGGCGAACAGATTCACCTGAAGCCGAAGGGACATCCATGACCACCACCAACCCACCCGCCGCCCAGGCCGGCTCGTACCGGGTCGGGGACCTCGAACTCAACCGGATCGGCTACGGCGCGATGCAGCTAGCCGGCCCGGGCGTCTTCGGGCCGCCGCGCGACCGCGCCGCCGCGATCGAGGTGCTGCGGACCGCGGTCGAGCTGGGCGTCAACCACATCGACACGGCCGACGCCTACGGGCCGTACATCACCAACGAGATCATCCGGGAAGCGCTCTTCCCCTACGGCGACCACGTGCACATCGTGACCAAGGTCGGGGTGGTCCGCGACGAGCGGGGCGGCTGGCTGCCCGCCAACTCACCCCAGTCGCTGCGCGAGCAAGTGCACGACAACCTCCGCCGGCTCGGGCTCGACGTGCTCGACCTGGTCTACTTCCGGACCCTCGCCGGGATCGATGACCGCGCGACGGTTTCGGACACGCTCATCCCCCAGTTCGAGGCACTCGCCGAACTGCAACAGCAGGGCCTGATCCGGCACCTGGGCCTGAGCACGGTCAGCCTCGACCAGCTGGCCGAGGCGCAGCGGATCGCTCCGGTGGTGTGCGTAGAGAACTTCTACAACATCGCCAACCGGGCGGACGAGGCGGTACTGGCGGCGACGGCCGAGCAGGGCATCGCGTACGTGCCGTACTTCCCACTCGGCGGCTTCTCGCCGCTGCAGTCGGACGTGCTGGAGTCGGTCGCCAAGCGGCTCGGCGCGACCCCGACGGCGGTCGCCCAGTCCTGGCTGCTGCAGCACTCGCCAAACATCTTGCTGATCCCGGGCACCTCGTCGGTCGATCACCTGCGCGAGAACATCGCCGGCGGCCCTGGCCCTGCCGCCCGACGCCGTCGCCGAACTGGACGCGATCTGAGCAGCGGACGCCCACGGAAAGGTGCCGTAGCCAGCCGGCTTGCTCGCCCCTATCCAGGGCGATGGCAAAGGCTGGCCGGAACCAGCACATTCACGGCTGTCCGTGGTCGACCGGTTCTGCGTGCTCCGGTTGCGCGAATCATCGGGATCCGGTGATGCCTCCTCACCTGCCTGGCGGCAAGCCTGGTAGGGGCGCGCCTGCCGGCAGGAAATTTCAGCAGCGGATTGACATCGGCGAGCCCCCGGGGCGCTGCCACGCTAACCCCAACCGAAGGGAGATCCTCGGTGAGCACCGAACAGCGAGAGAACCTCGACGCAATCTTGCGGCAGTCAGCCTTCCCCGCCGGCAGCGACGTCAACGAGCAACGGCGACAGCTCCGGGAGTTGCTATCGGCGCAGCCGCTGCCCGCCGACGTGACCGTGACCGCAGCCGCACTGGGCGGCGTCCCAACCGCCGAGATCACCGTCGACGGAATCGAACCTCGCCATATTGTCCTGTACTTCCACGGCGGCGTGTACGTGATGGGGGACGCCTTCCTCGC
>Ga0210378_10000222_pt1 | contig 27761 bp, 27 predicted proteins | sample PLM1_60_b1redo_FD_155465 | JGI IMG/M metagenome (GOLD analysis project Ga0210378, IMG submission 155465) | Groundwater sediment microbial communities from an aquifer in East River, Colorado, USA - PLM1_60_b1 redo | ecosystem: Environmental > Terrestrial > Soil > Riparian zone | place: USA: East... | reverse complement strand
GCGTCTCGTCGCATGGCAGCCCCCTCCTCCACGCTATGACGTTGGTGTGTTCGCGCGCTACCGGGCGCTCGTGTCTTCCGCGTCCGACGGCGCCGTTCTCGTCCCGCCCGCGTGAAAGACGTGTGCGGGCGGCCCACTTACTCCCGGCTGTGTGACGTAGACGTTTCCGTCCGGCGCCGCCGTCGTCACGAAGAGCGAGCGCCCGTCGTCGCCGCCGAAGCAGCACGAGGTGACGTTCTCCGCCGGCACTTCGAGCACGGCGTCCAGGCGGCCTCTTTCGTCGTAGCGATGGACGCAGCTACCGCCGTAGAGCGCGACCCAGACGCCGCCCTCGTCGTCGACGGTGAGCCCGTCGGGGATGCCATCACTCTTGTCGATCGAGACGAACGGCCGCCGCTCGTCGAGCCGTCCCGACGCGAGCTCGAAGTCGAAGACGTCGACGCGGTACACGGCCGAGTCGATGTAGTACATGCGGGTGTCGTCACGCGTCCACCCAAGGCCGTTCGAAAGCGTCACCCCGTCAAGCACTCGCTGGAGCCTGCCGTCGTAGCGGTAGAGCGCGCCCGCGCCCGGCGTGAGGTCGAGCCCCATCGTCCCGATCCAGAAGCGACCGGCGGCGTCGCAGGCTCCGTCGTTCGAGCGCAGAGCGGGTCCGTGCGGCAGCCGGACGAGGGTACGCAACGTCTCGTCACCAAGGTCGACGAGCGCAAGGCGATCGGCCAGCGCGACGAGCACCGCCCCGTCGGTCGTGGGCGCCGCCGCGCTCACCATCGCCTCGATGCCAATCGCACGGTCCTCCCGGCTCTCGAGAACGTGCAGTTCGCAACCTTCGATGTCCACCCACAGCAGGCACCGTGCCGCGGCATCCCAACGTGGTCCTTCCGCGAGCTTCGCGTTCGCGCGTACGGCGATCTCCACGGCGGAAGGTTTGCATGATCGAAAGCCGTGTGGGGGAAGGAGACGGGATGACGCGTTTCGCAGGCAAGCGTGCGCTCATCACGGGCGCCGGGTCGGGCATCGGCGCAGCAGTCGCACGCCTGTTCGAGGCCGAGGGCGCGGAGGTCGTCGCCGCGGACCTGACCGGGACCGACGTCCAGCTGGACGTCCGCGACGAGGCGCAGGTTGCTGCTGTCGCGCATGACGTCGACGTGCTCATCAACGTCGCAGGCATTGGCTCGACGACCAACGCGCCGGAGACGCCGCTCGACGTTTGGGAGGACGTCTTCGCCGTGAACGCGCGCGGGACGTTCCTCTGCTGCAAGCACGCGATCCCGACGATGATCGCGCGTGGCGGCGGGTCGATCGTCAACGTGGCGTCCGTCGCAGCGATCGTGGGCCTCCGGAACCGGGCGGCGTATTGCGCGTCGAAGGGGGCGGTGGTGTCGCTTACGCGTGCGCTCGCGGTCGACCATGTGAACGAGGGCATCCGCGTCAACGCCGTCTGCCCGGGAACCGTCGACTCGCCGTGGGTGCGGCGGCTCGTCGAGGAGGCCGGCGAGTCGCTCGACGACCTGCGCGCGCGGCAGCCGCTGGGCCGGCTGGGGACACCTGAGGAGATCGCGGAGGCGGTCGCCTACCTGGCCTCCGATGTAGCGAGCTTCGTGACGGGGAGCGTCTTCGTGATCGACGGCGGACTCACGGCGGCGTAGTGCTGGCGCTCGTCACGCAGCCGGGTCACACGCACACAACACACGTCGAGGACGTTCCGGCCGTGGAGGCTCGCGAGGGCGAAGTGCTCGTCCGCACGCTCGAGGTGGGCGTGTGCGGCACCGACCGCGAGATCTCGGAAGGCCTGTTCGGAATCGCACCTGAGGACGAGCGGCTGCTCGTGCTCGGCCACGAGGCTCTCGCGGTCGTCGAGCGAAATGGCTATGGCTTCACGCGCGGCCAACTCGTCACCGCGACCGTCCGCCGCTCGTGCGGCCATTGCATCGCGTGCGCGGAGGGCTCGCCGGACTCATGTCTGACCGGCGACTACAGCGAGCGCGGGATCACTCGCCTGCACGGCTACGACCGTGAGCTCGTCGCGGAGGATCCGGAGCAACTGATCGTAATTCCGAAATCGCTCGGCCGCCTCGGCGTGCTCGCGGAGCCGACGTCGATCTGCGAGCGCGCGCTGCGACATGCTCGGACGATCGGCGGCCGGCAACCGTGGCGGCTCGAGCGCGCGCTGGTCATCGGCGCAGGCGCGATCGGCCTGCTCACAACGTACCTCCTGCGCCTCGCGGACGTGGAGGTGTGGACGGCGTCGCTCGAGCCTGAGAACGAGCTCGTCGAACAGTCCGGCGCGCGCTACGTCTCGACGCACGCCACTGACCTGTCGGAGCTCGGGAAGTTCGATCTCGTAGTCGAGGCGGCCGGCAACGCTCAGTTGATGGCGCAGACGCTGGGCCTGCTCCGGCGGAGCGGAGTCGCGTGCCTCCTTGGGATCGACCCGCGTGACCAGACGGTCGAGCTCGACGGCCCGGTGCTGGGCGTGGACACGATTCTCGAGAACCGCGTTCTCTTTGGAAGCGTGAACGCGCGCCGCGAGGACTGGCTGGCCGCGGTCGATGATCTCGACCGAGCGCGCGAGCGCTGGCCGGAAGCGCTGGAGCAATTCGTCACGCTACGGGTCCCGCTCGACCGCTTCCCGGAAGCCTTCGAACATCGCGGCGGCAAGGCGACGCTCGTTCTCTCGGACTAGTACCAGATCAGCAGGAAAGGCCTGCGGCCTCGAGTGCCTGCCGCGCGAGCGCTTCGTCGACCTCGCCTGGCAAGCCGCTCACGCCGACGGCACCCACCCGTGTCTCGCCCTCGAACGCGGCGAGCCCGCCGAGGAAGAACGTGAAGAACGGGTCGAAGCTCTCGCGCTCGACAGCGTCTTCGCGCACCTTCTCCGCCAGCTCTCTCGTCGAACGCGCGTCGCTCCGCGCGGCGGTGTACGCCTTCCGCTGCGCGTTCAGACGTGTGTCCGGTGCCGCGCCGTCCATCGTCGCAGCCGCGACGAGCTCGCCGTGCGTGTCCGAGATGAAAACCGAGACCGAGCCGGGCGCCTCTCGCACCACGAAATCCACGATCGCCTGTGCGTCCTCGAGCTTCACAAGGCGATTCTACGGGCCACTCCTCTTCGAGCCAGACGACCAGCCGTCCGCGGAAGTATCCGATCTCCGAGCCCGGCTGGCGGCGCAGAGGCGAAACGTGCTGTAGTTCAACTCTATGCGCGTCGACGTCGCCCGCCTCGCACGGCGAGTCTTGGTCCTGGTGTGTGTCTCGGGCCTCCCCGCCTTGGCTGTCACAGCCCCCTCGGGCTCGCCCTCAGCGGCAAACGTCGCGACTCACGCCTCGAGCTCCGGCTTCGAGGGAATTCGCTTGGAGAACGTCGCCAGTCGCGTCGGTCTCAACTTCCGTCAAGGTGCCTTTCGCTTCGGTGTCTCGCCCGACCCGGCGGCGATGACCGGAGGGGGGCTGTGTGCTCTCGACTACAACAACGATGGCTGGGTCGATCTGTTCGTCGTGAACTCTTACTCGGAGGCAGACTTCGGCCGCTGGCGGAAGCGCGGTGGACTCCCACGAAGCGCGCTGTTCAGGAACACGAAGGGTCGGTTCACGGACGTGAGCCGAGGGTCGAAGGCGGCCCTCGCGACACGCGGCGAAGGCTGCGTAGCCGCCGACCTGAACTCGGACGGCCGCACCGATCTCTACATTTCGACTGCCGGCTACGACAAGCTGCTCTGGAACAACGGCGACGGTACGTTCACGGAAGGCGCCCGCGCGGCGGGAATCCGTAGCTACGGATGGCACGCGGGGGCCGCGGTCGGAGACGTGAACGGCGACGGCCGGCCCGACCTGTACGTCGCGGGCTACGCCGACACCAACGTTCCCGTTCCAGGCTCCGCTGCGGGGTTCCCGAACAACGTCTCCGGCGTCCGCGATCTCCTCTACCTCAATGTCCGGCGCGACCGCCATGGACATTCGAAGTTTCGCGAGGTCGGCGTTCAGGCAGGCCTCGAGGCCGCGCGGTTCGATCACAGCCTCGGTGCAGTCTTCTCCGATTTCGACGCCGATGGGCGGCTCGATCTCTACGTCGCCAACGACGGTGACCCGAACCGGCTGTACCAGAACGTCGCCTGGCCGGGCGGGAGGAAGGCCGATCCGGCGGGGCTCGGCTTCCGCTTCGAGGAGCGCGCAGCCATCGCGGGCGTGGCCGACCCGAATGCGGGGATGGGTGTCGCGGCTGCGGACTTCAACGGTGACGGGCGCACCGACTTATTCATCTCGAACTCGCGCGGCCAGGGCCATGCGGTCTACTCCGCGCGCCAGCCCCTCGCGTCCGGATCGTCGTTCAACGACGTCCGAGCGGCGTTCGCGCCGGCGTTCGGCAGCATATTCACGGGCTGGGGCGCTTCCTGGGTCGACCTCGACCTGGACGGCGATCCCGACCTCGTGCTCACTAACGGCGGAATTCCGGTGACCAATCTCGCTCGGGACGCAGAGCCGATCCAGGTGCTCGAGAACATGGGCGCATCCACGGGGTCTGCACCCCAATTCACGGACGGGACTGCACTCGTCGGCGGCAACGACCTTCCTCGCGTCGTCGGCCGCGGCCTCACGACGGCCGACTTCGACAACGACGGCCGTATGGACATCGCCATCAATACGATCGGGGGAAAACTGGAGCTCTTGCGGCCGACGGGAGCCGTCGGCCACTGGCTCGCGGTGCGGCTTGCCAGGTTCTCGCCCGGAGCGGTCGTGACTGCGGTCCTCCTGGACGGTCGCCGGCTGGTACGCGAGGTGCAGGCCGGGTCGAGCTACCTGTCATCGCAGGACCCTCGGGTGCACTTCGGACTCGGTGCGGCGACGAGCGTGAGCCAGCTCATCGTTCGCTACCCGAGCGGTCACATCGTGCAACAGAACAACGTTCCGGCCGACCGCATCGTCTTCTTCCGCCGCCAAACGCGGAGCGCGACCGCTGCAAGATCGACCGCGCTCGCACGGCCAGGTCGGAGTCAGCGCCTCTCCGAGACTGCGCCGTACCTGATCGACGGGTGTACACGGACCGACCTGCAGGGGCGCTCGGTCACTCGCGTGTGGGACGAGGCCATGCTCGACGCCATCAGGCGGGACCTTCCGGCGCCGACCACCCACGCGCGGAACCTCTTCCACGTCTCGGCCGCGATGTGGGATGCCTGGGCGGCCTACGATCCGACGGCGGACGGCTACTTCGTCACCGAGAAGGACAAGGCTCGCGACGTCGAGGCTGCCCGGGAGACCGCGATCAGCTACGCGGCATACCGCGTCCTGCTCTGGCGCTACGCGTACGGCGCCAATGTGCGGGTGACGTTCAACGAGCTCACCCGGACGATGCGCTCGCTCTGCTACCGGCTGGACTTCACGAGCACGAAGGGTGCCTCACCGGCCGCACTCGGCAATCGCATCGCGGCCGCGGTGATCCGGTATGGAAGGCAGGACGGCTCGCTCGAACGACGCCGCTTTGCCGACGAGAGCTACGTCCCCGTGAACGTGCCGCTGGTCGTGAATCAGCCCAGGACGTCCATGCACGACGCCACCTTCTGGCAGCCGCTCGCGCTCGACCAGACCGTGGCCCAGAACGGCCTCGCCGTCCCCGGCAAGGTGCAGACCTTCATCGGCGCCCAGTGGGGACACGTACGTGGCTTTGCGCTGCCTTCTTCGAGGAAGGGAGTGCCGATCGACCCGGGCCCCCCGCCGATCGGGACGCCAGAGGACGCGGCCTACAAGCAGGCGGCCGTCGACGTCATCCGCAAGAGTGCCGAGCTCGATCCCGCCGACGAGCAGAAGATCGACATCGGGCTCGATGCGCTGGGCGACAACCCGCTCGGGACGAACGACGGCCACGGCTACGCGGTCAACACGGTGACAGAGAAGCCCTACGAGCCGGAGCGCGTCCTCCGAGGCGACTTCTCGCGTGTCCTTGCCGAGTTCTGGGCTGACGGGCCGAGCTCCGAAACCCCGCCCGGACACTGGAACGTGCTTGCAAACGCGGTTTCCGACTCGCCCGAGCTCGCGTCGCGGATCGGGCCCGGCTCCGCCAACCGCCTGAGATGGGACGTGAAGCTCTACTTCGCGCTCAACGGAGCTGTCCACGACGCGGCGATTGCCGCGTGGGGCCTGAAGCGCGAGTATCAGTCTGTCCGCCCGATCTCGATGATTCGCTACCTGGCGGAGCACGGCCAGTCGAGCGATCCGAAGGGACCTTCCTACGACTCGGATGGTTTGCCGCTCGTCCCGGGTTTGATCGAGGTGATCACGAAGGAATCGAGCGCTCCCGGCCAGCGACACGCCGCCCTCGCCGATCACGTGGGTGAGATCGCGATTCGCACCTGGCGAGGCCCCCCGAAGGACCCGAGCCAGGACAGTGGCGTTGGCTGGATTCTGGGCGCGCGCTGGGTGCCTTACCAGAAGGCGACTTTCGTAACCCCGGCCTTCCCGGGCTTCGTCTCCGGGCACAGCACGTTCAGCCGCGCTGCCGCAGAGGTGCTCGCGGCCTACACGGGAAGCCGCTTCTTCCCCGGTGGCCTCTTCACGGCGCGCCAAGTCATGGGGTCACTTGCCACCGAGCGCGGCCCGAGCGCACCCGTCACGCTCCAGTGGGCGACCTACTACGACGCGGCGGACCAGGCGGGCATCTCACGTATTTACGGGGGCATCCACATCGTCGCGGACGACTTTGCCGGCCGCCGGATTGGATCGAGGGTCGGCACGCAGGCGTGGGCGCTCGCCGAGCGCTACTTCGCCGGCACCGTGCGGTAGGAGGCGGCTAGCGGCCCGAGCGCGCCTGAAGCCTGCGCGCGATCGTGTCCAACGTCACCGCGAGCAAGAGGATGACGCCCGTGACGATGTAGATCGTTCCCGTCTTGTAGCCCGCCGTGTTGAGCCCGTTCGAGACCGTCGCGATCACGAGCGCGCCGAGGAGCGCGCTGCGCACCTCGCCGCGACCACCGAACAGGCTCGTGCCGCCGATGACCGCCGCGGCGATCGCGTCGAGCAGTAGCGTGCCGCCGCCGACGTTGAGGTCGACGGAGTTCAACCGTGCGGCCAGGATCACGCCCCCCACCCCGGCCATGGCGCCAGAGATGATGAAAACGATGATGCGGATGCGGGCGACGTTGATGCCGGCGCGACGAGCCGCTTCGGCACTGCCGCCGACCGCGTAGACGTGGCGGCCGAACGGGGTTCGCTTGGCCAGGAAGGTCAAGCCGATGAGGAAGATGACGACGAGGACGCCCGCCAGCGGCAGCCCGTTTGGGACGTTGGCGTGGTTGGAGACAGCCACGGTCCCGAAGGTCGCGACAGCGACCCCCACGACCTTGGCCACCATGAGCAGCGGACTTCGGATCGCCACGCCGGCGCGGCGCTTGCCGACGACGCTGCCGAGGGTCCCGACGGCGTAGACACCGGTGACGACTGCCGCGATGATCCACCCCGCGGTTGACGTGAAGAAGTAGACGGCAGTGTCGTTGATCCACTGGCTTTCGATCACGATCACGCCCTTGACCTCGAGCACCTGGAGGATCACGCCCTGCCAGATCAGAAGGCCCGCGAGCGTGACGACGAACGACGGGACGCCGACCAGAGCCACGACCGCGCCCTGCACACCGCCGATGAACGCACATATGCCCACCGCGATCGCGATCGCGACGAGTGCTGGGTACTCGTGACCGCTACCCGGAAGCTGGAATTCGGCGACCGTCAGGGCCGCTATTCCACTCAGATACCCGATCGAAAGGTCGATCTCGCCAAGCAGGAGGACGAAGACCACACCGAAGGCGAGCATGGTCACGCCGGTCATCTGGACGATGATGTTGTTGAAGTTGTCGGCGGTGAAGAAGTTCGTCGCCTTGAAGCTGAAGAAGACCACGATGAGCACCAGACCGATGGCGATCGGCAGGATGCCGAGGTTCCCCGTCCTCACGTTGTTGTAGGCCCGGAGCCAGAGGCCTGCCTGCGTCTCGCCCTCGTCTCCTTCCGGGAGACCGATTCCCGGTGCGGCGACGTCGACTTCGCTCACGACGCCAGCTCCGGCGCTGTCTGGGGGGTGCCCGCGACCTTGGTGGGAATCCCAGCGGTGATCGCCTGCACGATCTCCTGCTGGGAGGTCTGCTCCCGCTCGTAGACACCCACGTCGCGGCCTAGGCGCAGCACGGTGATGCGCGTCCCCACCTCGAAGACGTCGTACAGGTTGTGCGAGATGAGCACGACGGCCAAGCCCTGCTCGGCGAGGCGCTTGACGAGCTCGAGCACCTGGCGCGTCTGTGCAACGCCGAGCGCGGCGGTGGGCTCGTCGAGAATGACGACCTTGGAGTTCCACTGCACAGCCTTGGCGACGGCCACCGACTGCCGCTGCCCGCCGGACAGCGAAGCCACCGGCTGACGGATTGAGCGGATGGTCGTGACGGACAACGACCTGAGAGTCTCGGCAGTGCGCTGCTCCATGACCGGCTCCTTCAAGCGCCAGAGCCAGTCGCGCTCCTCGCGACCCAGATACATGTTCTGGACCACGTCGAGGTTGTCGCACAGTGCGAGGTCCTGGTAAACGACCTCGATTCCCAGCCTGGACGCGTCCTTCGGGCTGCTGACGTGAACGGGCTTCCCATCGAAGAGGATCTCGCCGCTGTCCGGCGCGTGGATGCCGGCCACGCACTTGACCAGGGTCGACTTGCCCGCGCCGTTGTCGCCGACGAGCGCCATGACCTCTCCGCGGCGGACCTCGAAGTCGACGTCGGTGAGCGCCTGTACCGACCCGAACGCCTTCGAGATACCGCGCAGTTGGAGGATCGGCGTCTCGCTCACGGTGTCGGGTTTTCCTACCACAAAGGCGGTGGAGACGCCCGCCCGGGCGTCTCCACCTGTCGGTCCGGTTTGGCTACTTGCAGAACTTCGCGAACTCGCCAACACAGACGTCGCTCTTCTTCAGGAACTTGTCTTTGAAGAGTCTCGTGTAGTTGGCCTTCGTGATCGAGACGACCGGAATCTGGACGGTCGGCTCCTTCTTCTTGCCGTTCTTGCGGAACCCGTTGACCCCGGGCACCTTCTTGTGCCGGAGCAGCGCGACAGCCGCCGCCGCGGCTGCGTTGGCCTCGAGGGGCACGTACTTGTAGACGGTCATCGTCTGCCAGCCCGAGATGATGTTCTGCACGCCCTGCACGGTCGCATCCTGCCCCGACAACGCGATCGGGTCCAGCTTCTTCGCCTTCAGGGCGGCAATCACAGCGCCGGCGATGCTGTCGTTCGCCGCGATGGCGCCGTCGATCTTGTTGTTCGTCCTGAGCAGCATCTGTTCGAAGATGGGCTGGGCGTTGGTCGCCAGCCACAGCGGCACGAACTGCTGCGGCCCCTTGGCCAGCTTGCCGCTCTTGAAGAGCGGGTTCAGAACAGCGTCGTTTCCGCTCTTGAACCAGAACGCGTTCTGATCCGTCGGGCCGCCCCAGAGTTCCGCGACGACGGGCTTCGACTTGCCTTTCAGAGCATTGACGACACCCTTGGCCTGGGCCGCGCCGACCGCCTTACCGTCGAAGCTGACGTAGACCTTCGCGATACCGCCTACGACTTGGCGGTCGTAGTCGATCGACTGACCGCCTGCCCTTGCGAACTTCTTCTGGATCGCGATCGACGTGCCCTGCGCGATGTCGGTAATGATCGCCACTTTCGCCCCGCGGGACAGACACGAATCGGCCTGCGAGACCATCTTCTGCGGGTCGTTCAGCGCGTTTGTGATCGAGTACGTCACCTTGGCCTTCTTCAGGGCCTTGGCGAAGTACGGCGCGTCGAACTGCACCCAGCGGACGGATGATTTCGTGTCCGGAAGCAGGACGCAGACCTGGATGTTCGCGGAGCTCCTGGCTGTTGCGCCGGTAGCCAAGATCGCGACTGCGACAGCGGCCAGTACTACGGCGAGACCCGCCGCCGTGGTCCTACGAAAGAATGGTTTCACTGCACCCTCCTAGGTGGTGAGATTCAGGTGGTGAGATTCGGAGACTCTAGTACGAATTCGCACACTTTTCAGGTCGACTCCGCCCGCACCTCCTCGGTATCGGGTCTCATTCCGAGCGTGACCATAGCCGACCCTACCAACGCCGATCTCGCGCAGGTTGTTGGGGTCACAGGATCTCCTTCACAACTCGTCTGCCGCACACGCGCGTGATACTAGGCTGGTCACGGACAACAGTGGAGCTCAAATGTCTCAGGAGGGCGCGACATGAAGACCTCGCTCGGAATCTGGGCGTTTGGGCCCATGGTCACACGCTTCGTGCCGGGCGGTTACCAGCCGCAGAGGGTGGGCGAAACGACTGTCGAACGCGTGCGCCGAGCTGTCGAAGGTCTCGGAGACCTGATCGACGGCTACGAGTTCCACTACCCGCAAGAGTTGAACGCGGAGAACCTCGACGAGGTGAGAGGGGGGCTCGACGGGCACGACGTCTACTGCATCGCGACGGGGCTCCATCTCGACCCGCGGTTCGGAAAAGGGGGCCTCGTCTCGCCGGACCCGGCCACGCGCGACGAAGCCGTGAAGCGGACGCTCGACGCTGTCGACTTCTCCGGCGAGCTCGGCGCACATTTCATCATCTGGCCGGGCATCGAGGGCTACAACTACCCGTTCCAGACGCCGTACGCCGAGTCGTGGGCGTGGCTCGTGGACGGGATCGGGCAGGCCGCGCTGCGATGCAGAGACCACGGGATCCTGCTCTTCCTCGAGCACAAGAACTCCGAGCCGGCGATGAAGATCCTGATGCGGAACATCGGGATGACGCTGCACGTGATCCACAAGCTCCGCGGCCAGGGTCTCGACAACGTCAAGGTCAACATGGACTGGCAGCACCTGATCATGAACGGCGAGAACCTGGCGGAATACGCGGCGATGCTGGCGGCGGAGGGCGTGCTCGGGCACCAGCACGCGAACTCGGGCTGGGGCACCTTCGACGACGACAACATGGTCGGCGCGACGGCGTTCATGGAGACGCTCGAGCTCGCGGTGGAGCTGCGTCGCGCGGGGTACGGCGACAACGGTGAGAGGCTCGGCTTCGACCTCTACCCGTACACGGAAGACGCGGTCGCGGCCGTCAAGCGAAGCGTGCTCCAGTGGCGCTTCATCGACTCGGTCGCCGCCAGGATCGACGATGCAGCGCTACGCGAGGCGCAGATGCGCAAAGACGCGGTGCGGGCGTACGAGCTCGTCTATGCGGCGCTCGGCGGGTGACGCGGCTCGTCGGCCTTGACGTCGGCACTACGGGCGTCAAGGCGCTCGCGCTCTCGCCGGAAGGTGAAGTGCTCGGACGGGCCGAGGAGGGATATGACCTCTCGACGCCGCACCCCGGCTGGGCCGAGCAGGATCCGGAAGACTGGTGGCAGGCAGCGGCGCGTGCGCTTGCCGCACTCGGAGGCGAGCCGACCGCAATCGGCCTCTCGGGCCAGATGCACGGGCTGGTCGTGCTCGACGATCAGGAGCGCGTGCTTCGGCCGGCGATCCTCTGGAACGACCAGCGCACGGAAGCGGAATGTGTCGAGATCGAGGAGCGGATCGGGCTCGAGCGGCTCGTTCAGCTGACGGGGAACCGCGCGTTCACCGGCTTTACGGCGCCGAAGCTGCTCTGGCTCCGTCGGCACGAGCCGGACACGTATGCGCGGATCGCGCACGTGCTGCTGCCGAAGGACTATGTTCGCTTGCGCCTCACGGGCGAGAGGGCGATCGACGTCGCGGACGCCTCGGGGACGCTGCTGTTCGATGTCGCGCGCCGGCGCTGGAGCGATGAGATGCTCGAGGCGCTCGAGGTCGACCCGGGCTGGCTGCCGCGCGTGCTCGAGTCGCCTGACGTGTCCGGCGAGACCCAGGCCGGCGTTCCCGTCGCGGCAGGCGCCGGTGACCAGGCCGCTGGCGCCCTTGGCGTCGGCGTCAACCGCCCCGGCCCAATCTCGGTCGTTCTCGGAACCTCGGGCGTCGTCTTTGCCGCGCTGCCCACCTTCGCGGCAGATCCGCAGGCGCGCGTGCACGCGTTCTGCCACGCGGTCCCGGGCGGCTGGCACGCGATGGGAGTGATGCTGTCGGCGGCGGGGTCCTTGCGCTGGCTGCGCGACGCCTTCGGCGGAGCGATTCCGTACGACCAGTTGACCGCCGCGGCCGAGGAGTGGCCTCCGACCGCCGAGCGGCTGACCTTTCTCCCCTACCTGGCGGGCGAGCGGACGCCCCATGCGGATCCGAACGCGCGCGGCGCCTTCGTCGGACTTACGCTTCGCCACGATGGCGGTGCGCTCGTCCGCGCGGTCCTGGAGGGCGTTGCATACGGGCTGCGCGACTCGCTCGAGCTTCTGCGTGAGCTCGGCGTCAGCCCGCAGTCCGGACGCGTCTCGGGTGGCGGGGCGCGCAGCGAGCTCTGGCTCCGCATCCTTGCCTCCGTGCTCGACCTCCCGCTCCAGCGTACGGCGGCCGACGAGGGCTCCGCGTACGGGGCGGCACTGCTCGGCGGCGTCGCCGCAGGAGTGTTCCGGGACGTCCACGAGGCGGTGACCATCTGCGTCCGCGTGCTCGACACTGTCGAGCCGGACCCTCAGTGGCGCGCTGCATACGAGGACGGTTACCGTCGGTTCCGCTTGCTCTACCCGGCTCTTCGACACCTGGAGGACGTATGACGACGCTTGAAGGAAAGGTTGCCCTCGTCACCGGAGCGAGCCGCGGCATCGGAGCTGCCGTCGCACGCCGCCTCGCGGACGAGGGCGTGAAGCTCGGGCTCGCGTCGCGCAGCGGCGCCGACCTCGGGATCGCCGGCGCGGTCGCCCAGCCCTGCGACGTTCGCGACGCGGCTCAAGTGGAGAAGATCGTCTCGGCGACCGTCGATGCCTTCGGGCGACTGGACATCCTCGTCCCAAACGCCGGCGTCGGAGCCTATGGCCCCTTCCTCGACCTCGCACCCGACTTTCTCGAGGAGATGATCGATGTCAACGTGAAGGGGACGCTGTACGCCGTACGCGCCGCCCTTCCGCACCTGCTCGCGCGCGGCGAGGCAGACATCGTCACGCTCGCATCGGAAGCGGGACGCCGCGGTCTTCCTTTCGAGGCGGTCTACTGCGCTTCGAAGTTCGCCCAGGTCGGTTTCACGCGGGCGCTCGATCACGAGCTGCGCGAGCGGGGTGTCCGGTGCACGAACGTGTGCCCGGGTGGCGTCGCCACCGACTTCGCGCTCGAAGAGGGGCGAGGGCGTGCACCGGACGCGCTTGCTGGGATGATGACCGCGGACGACGTCGCCGACGTGGTCCTGTTCGTACTCACGAGACCCCGCAACCACCGCATTCTCGAAACCGCGTTCCGGCCGATGACGGAGGCGTCATGGGGGTAGGTGCACCGGTCAAGTGGGGGATCCTGTCGACGGCCCACATCAACCGGGCCGTCATCCCCGGCGCGCACGCGTCGGACAAGGTCGACCTCATTGCAGTAGCGAGCCGCGACCAGCGGCGGGCCGAGGAATACGCCCGGAAATGGGAGATCGAGCGCGCGTACGGCTCGTACGACGCGCTGCTCGAGGACGCCGATGTCGAGGCCGTCTACATCTCGCTGCCGAACACGCTGCACTGCGAGTGGTCGATCCGCGCAGTCGAAGCGGGAAAGCACGTGCTCTGCGAGAAGCCGATGAGCAGGCATCCCGGCGAGGTCGAGGCAGCATTCGACGCTGCAGAGCGGACGCAGCGAATCCTGATGGAGGCGTTCATGTACCGCCACAACCCTCAGACGAAGCGGCTCTGTCAGCTCATGGACGAGGGCGCGATCGGGGACGTGCGGGTTGTCCGCTCCTGCTTCAGCTATTCGCTGTACGACGCGGACAACATTCGCCTGCGGACGGACGTGGAGGGCGGCAGTCTGATGGATGTCGGCTGCTATTGCGTGAGCGGATCGCGTTTGCTCGCCGGTGAGCCCGAGCAGCTGTACGGCCAGCAGTTCGTCGGCCCGAGCGGCACCGACTGGGTCTTTGCGGGTGCGATGCGCTTCGCTGGCGACGTCTTCGCCCAGTTCGACTGCGGGACGGCCCTCCCCGAACGGGACGAGCTCGAGGCGGTTGGCAGCGAAGGGTCGCTCTTCCTAGACGATCCGTGGCACGCCAAGAAGCCGTTGATCGAGCTGCGGCGCGACGGTGGGACGGAGCAGATCGAGGTGGAGCCCGCAGACTCGTATCGCCTCGAGCTCGAGAACCTCAGCGATGCTGTCCGGGGCACAGCCCAGCCCCTTTTGGGCCGGGAGGATGCCGTCAGTCAGGCGCGCGCCCTCGATGCGCTCTACCGCTCGGCGGCAAGCGGCACAGTGGTCTCCTTGTAGCGCATCAGTGCGGCAAGCGTCACCAGGCAGAGCACCGTGAGGCTCAGGTACGGGACCGCATCGGTGGTCGCGGATGCGACCGCGCCACCGATCGCCGCGCCGCCGGCCTGGCCAGGCGCCCACGCAATGTTGACGAGGGCAAACGCGTACCCGTACTCGAGCCCGCTCTCCTCGGCGGCGTCCGTCACCATCGACAAGGCCGGAGTCCAGAAGCTGCCGAAGGCGAAGCCGGCGCAGATGACGATGCCTGCGAGTAGCCAGGCGTTCGCCGGCCACGGCAGCAGCAGCGCGACGAGCGCCGATGATGCCAGGGCCGCCCGCAGCGGCGGCAGGCGTCCGTGCACGTCGGACAGGCGCCCGAGCACGGGCGCCCAGGCGGCCTCGAGCCCTGCGGAGACGAGATAGACCGCGCCGACCCCGGCCGCGCCCCACCCGAGGTCGGACAGGCGAAGCGGGGCAAGCACAGAGAGCGTTCCGAACAGCAGTGCCGGGAGCAGGGTGAGCCAGACGCCGGTTTGGATCTGGCGGTTGCGACGTAACGCGTCTACGAGCGCCCGCAAGGGTTGGATGCGTTCGGGCGCAGCCGCTGCGGTGGCCGCCGCCATCGCGGCGAGGACGACGGCGAGGCCGGCGACCGCGCCGAACGCGGGGCCGGTGCCGGTGTAGGACGCGACGGCGCCGACCACGGGCCCGAACAGCGCCCCCGCGATCGCCGCCCCGAAGGCCGATCCGATCAACCGCCCCCGTCGCCCGGCAGGTGCAGCTGCCACGAGCCACGCGAGCCCACCGGTCCAGGAGAACGCGCTGGACACTCCCTGCAGGAACCTTGCAAGGTCGAGCGTCCAGACCGAATCTGCGAGGCCGAAGGCGACCGTCGTCAGTGCCAGGAGCGACAGCCCGATCAGCACCGTCGGCTTGACGCCGAAACGGGCGGCCGCCATCCCGCTCGGGATTCCTGCGACGAGCGCCCCCGCTGGGTACATCGCCTGGAGCACGCCCGCCCCCGCCTTGCCGAGCCCGAACTCGTCCACGTAGTGCGGGAGCAGCGGGGTGAGCGCCGCAAAGAACATCGTGTCGACGAAGACGATCGCCCCGACGAGAAGGAGGAGCCTGCGCATATTTCGAGGCTAACGTTCCGGCGGGACCGTTAACGCCAGCCCGGCTCGCGCCGCTCCAGGAACGACCGACTCCGACCAGCTGGCCCGAAGCGGGCCCGGCATGGGACCATTGGCAGATGGGGCCGGCGCCCGCTACCTCCTACAGCCCGTTGCGCATCGAGATCGACGGACGTCGCGCCAACGCGGAACAGTTGTGGTCGACGGTATCCGCCTACGGCCATTTCACGGCGATGCAGGTCCGTGGCGGCCGTACGCGCGGCTTGGCCCTACATCTCGACCGATTGGAGGCTGCGAACAGAGAGCTATTCGACGTCGGTCTCGACCGCGAGCGCGTCCGTGGCCTCATACTGCGCGCGCTCCGAGGCCTCGAGGACGCGTCGGTCCGCGTCTACGTCTTCGAATCCGGCGAGGAGCCGGCGATCATGGTCACGGTCAAGCAGCCCGGCGGAGTCTCCACGCCGCAGCGCCTGCAATCGGTGCGCTACCAGCGACCTGACGCACACCTAAAACACCTCGCAACTGATCAGGGGTACTACTCGCGGCTCGCGCGACGCAAGGGCTTCGACGACGCGCTGCTGACCGGGTGCGACGGGATCGTGTCCGAAGTCGCGATCGCAAACATCGGCTTCTTCGAGGGATCAGGCGTGGTTTGGCCCAACGCGCCGCTCCTGCGCGGGATCACCATGCAGCTGCTCGAGCGGAAGCTGCCGGAGTTTGGCGTGACCTCACGGCACGCGACGGTGCGTCTTGGGGACATCGCCTCGTTCGAGGGGGCGTTTCTCTCGAACGCGCGCGGCGTCGCGGTCGTCAGCCAGGTCGACGACATAACCGTTCCGATGCAGGCGGAGCGCATCAAGACGATTGTCGACGCGTATGCGTCGGTGTCGTGGGACACCATCTAGTCAGACTTTTGAAGTATTGAGAAGCGTTGCGCTGAAGTGCTGCTAACCAGCGTCGCGAGGAGAGCGATAGATTCCCCACTCGCTCCCGTCCGCGTGCCGTGCCGGTCGCCCCTCGAGGAAGGCGCGCAGCCCTTCCTGCCCTTCATCACCTGTGCGCAGCCGTGCTGCGATCCGAGCCGCCTCCGCGCCGTCCGGCGGCTTGCGGATCAGCTTCTTCGCCTCGCGCACGGCTCCGGGAGCCGCGGTGAGCACCTCTGCGACGACGCGATCGACAGCGCCATCGAGATCGTCCGCAACCTCGTGCACGAGCCCGATGCGCAGGGCTGTCTGTGCGTCGAAGCGCTCGCCGGTGAGGAAGTAACGGCGCGCATGGGCTCCGATCTTTGGCAGGACGAACGGTGAGATGACCGCGGGAATGATCCCGAGCTTCACTTCCGAGAAGCCGAACGTCGCGTCAGGCGCGGCGATCGCGACGTCCGCGCATGCCACGAGGCCGGAACCTCCACCGAGTGCGTACCCCTGCACCCGCGCGATCACCGGAGCCGGGCAGTGGTCGATCGCCTGGCACATCTCGTAGAGCCGAAGCGCATCGTCGACGTTCTCCTCGTACGAGAGGTCGATCGCCGAGCGCTGCCAGTCCACGTCCGCACCCGCGCAGAAGCTCTTACCCTCTCCCGCGAGAACGACTGCCCGCGCGTCGCCGACATCGGCGAACGCCTGCGTGAGTTCGCGGATGAGTTCTGCGTCGAAGGCGTTGCGGCGATCCGGCTTCGCCAGGCTGACCCTCAGGAGCGGGCCATCCTGCTCGATCCGCAGCGCACTCACGCTCGGAGCTTAGAGTTCAGGCCATGCTTCGAGGAGCCCTCGCCGCCGCCGTCACTCCGCTGACGGATGCGGGCGAGGCGCTGGATGAGGACGCCTTCGTCCCCTATGTCGAATTCCTCGCAGCGGGCGGGGTGGACGGTTTGCTCGCTCTCGGCACGACCGGAGAAGGGTTCCTCCTCCCGCTCGAGCAGCGCCGGCGCGCCGCCCAGTTGTTCGTCGAAGCGGCCGGAGAACGGCTGCAGGTCGCGATCCATTGCGGGGCGCAGTCGACGTGGGACACGGTCGAGCTTGGCGCCCACGCGGCCGACGTCGGAGCCGACGGCGTCGCGGTGATGGCGCCACCGTACTTCCCGCTCGACCAGCAAGCGTTGCTCGCGCACCTGAGCGCTGCCGCGCGTGCGTGCGCGCCCACGCCGTTCTATGTCTACGAGTTCGCAGCGCGCAGCGGCTATCCCGTGCCGCTTGCGGTGGTCCAGGAACTTCGAGAGGTCGCTCCCAACTTCCGCGGACTCAAGGTCTCCGACACCCCGTGGGAGCGCTTCGAGCCGTACCTGATCGAGGGGCTCGACGTCTTCGTCGGGCCCGAGGCGCTTATCCGGCAGGGATTCGCCGCCGGCGCCGTGGGGGTGGTGTCGGCGCTCGGGTCTGCATTTCCCGAGCTCGTCGCCGCCGCCGTACGCGATCCGGCCGCTGCAGACCTCGGTCCCGTGCGCACGGCCATGGAACGCTTTCCGCTCCAGGCGGCGTTGAAGGTGGTGCTCGCGAGTCGTGGAGTGCCGATCGGCCCGGCCGTGCGGCGGCCGTTGAGAAGTCTCACCGACGAAGAACGCACGGAGCTGGAGGCATGGCTCGAATCGTCGTCGCCGGCGCCGGCGCGATAGGCGCAAGCATCGCGTACCACCTAGCGCTGCTCGGCGCGCGCGACGTCGTGCTCGCAGACCGGGCGGAGATCGCGTCGGGCGCGACCGGGAAGGCGATGGGCGGCTTCCGCCAGCAGTTCTCGACCGAGGCGGAGGTGCGGCTTGCTCAGGAGAGCAGCGCGCTGTTCCGCGAACTCGGGTCACCGCTCTTCGACCCGGTCGGTTACCTCTTCCTTGCGACCACCGCCGAGGGGTGGGAGCGGCTACGCGAGCGGGCGGCGTTGCAGGAGAGCCTCGGTGTGCCGGTCGAGGAGGTGGACGCGTCCAGGGTCGTGGGTCTGCGCACCGACGACGTGCACGGCGCGGTCGCATGCTGGGAAGACGGCGTCGCCGAGCCGGCTGATGTCACGCGGGAGCTCGTCCGCCGTGCGGCCGACCTCGGCGTCGAAGTGCTGGAGCAAACGGACGCGCGTGAACTGGAGCGAGACGTGCTCGTGATTGCCTGCGGCGCTGCCTCGCCGGAGCTGCACGACGCACTGCCGATCCGGCCGCTCTGCCGGCAGCTCGTCGACGTGGGACCGGTTGCGAATCTGCCCGGCGATCTGCCGATGACGGTCGAGGACGAGACGACCTTCCACTTCCGGCGGCGTGACGACACGCTACGCCTGGCGATGACCGAGTCGAGCCCGCGGTGGACGTCGGACCAGGTCGTGGACGACGAGCTCGCCGAAGACTGGCGTGCGCGGCTCGCACATCGCTATCCACCTGCAGCGGGCGCTCCGATCGTGCGCAGCTGGGCCGGCCTCTACGACATGACGCCCGACGCGCATCCGATCATCGGGTGGGTCGAAGACGGCGTCTACGCCGCCTGCGGCTTCTCGGGTCACGGCTTCATGCAATCGCCGGCAGTCGGGAAGTCGGTTGCGCAGGAGCTCCTCCTTGGGGAGTCCGAGCTCGACCTCTCGCCCTATCGGCTTGATCGCTTCGGCGGAGACGCCGTCTTTCCAGAGACGGTCGTGCTCTAGACGCTCAAGCCGGAGGAGGTAGCTTCGCCAGTAGCGCCTTGACTTGCCTCAGCAAGTCGGCTTCCTCGTGACCGAAGTCGTCGAGGTACGAGTGCAGCGCCGCTTGCAGCAGCCGCAGCTCTTCATCGGTCAATTCGATTGTGTGCATGGTTTCTCCTAGCCCCAAGACGGTGGCTCGTAGAGGCGGTCGAGCGGTGCACCGATGGTGACGAACTCGAGCCCTTCGCTCCCGGATAACGGGACACGGGTCGCGGCCGGATCGATGCGAACGAAGCGGCCGGGCCGGAGCTCGACCTCCTCACCGTCGATGCGCATCGTCCCCGAGCCCTTGACGACGAAGTAGACCTCCTCCTCGTTGTCGTACTCGTGATCGTGTTCGTGGCCGACGTGGTCCGGTGGAAACACGAAGTAGTTGAACCCGAACGCCGTTGCCCCGACCGAGCGCCGGACCTTGCGTACGACTCCGCCCGGCCCTTCCCCCTCGAGCTCCGCAACGTCCGCGACGTCGTAGCCGGCCATCACTCCTCCTTCGCTCGCTTGTCAAGCCGCTGCAGAAAGGACTGGCGCATGCGTTCGCCGTCGGCGAGCACCTGGCGGTACTTCGGCCGGCGGGGCGGCAGCTTCACGATCTTCACGTCGCGCGACGGCTCGCCGTAGGCGTGGTGATAGGCCTCGGCCTCGCCGAGCTCGCGCAGCCGCTGCTTCTGCTTCCGGCTGAAAAGCCGCATCACATCCGGAAGACGCCGAATGTCGTGTCGGGAATCGGTGCGTTCAACGCCGTCGAGAGGCCGAGCGCAAGCACGCGGCGCGTATCGAGCGGGTCGATGATCCCGTCGTCCCACAGACGCGCAGTGGAGTAGTACGGGTTCCCTTCGCGCTCGTATTTCGTCCTGATCTCGTCGGCGTCGGCGTCACCGACCATCGTCAGCACGGTCGCGGCCTGCTCGCCGCCCATGACCGAGATGCGGGCGTTCGGCCACATCCAGAGCTGCCGTGGCTCGTACGCGCGCCCGCACATCGCATAGTTGCCGGCGCCGAACGAGCCGCCGACGATCACCGTGAACTTCGGCACCTGCGCGTTCGCCACGGCCATGACGAGCTTTGCGCCGTCGCGTGCGATACCGCCCGCTTCGTACTCCTGCCCGACCATGAAGCCGGTGATGTTCTGCAGGAAGACCAAAGGGATCCGACGCTTGGTCGCGAGTTCGATGAAATGCGCGCCCTTTTGCGCCGACTCGGCGAAGAGGACGCCGTTGTTCGCCAGGATGGCCACGGGAAAGCCCTCGATGCGGGCGAAGCCGGTGACCAGGGTCTCACCGTAGAGCGCCTTGAACTCGTCGAAGCGGGAGCCGTCGACGATGCGCGCGATGAGCTCCCGCGCATCAGCCTGGTGGCGGAAGTCTTCCGGGATGAGTCCGTACAGCTCGGCCGGATCGGCGGCGGGCGGCACAGGCTCGGCGATCTCCCAGGGCGGTTCCGGCCTTCGCCCGTGCAGATTGCGGACGATCTGCCTCGCGAGTGCGAGCGCATGCTCGTCCGAGGTGGCGTAGTGATCGGCGACGCCGGACTTCCGCGTGTGGACGTCTGCGCCGCCTAGCTCCTCCGCGCTCACGTCCTGCCCGGTCGCGGCCTTCACGAGCGGTGGCCCGCCGATGAAGATCGTCCCGGTCCCGCGGACGATGACCGTCTCGTCCGACATCGCCGGCACGTAGGCGCCGCCTGCGGTGCTCGAGCCCATGACGACGGCGATCTGCGGAATCCCCTTCGCGGACATCTGCGCCTGGTTGAAGAAGATCCGCCCGAAATGATCGCGGTCTGGAAAGACCTCGTCTTGCAGTGGAAGGAAGGCGCCGCCCGAGTCCACGAGGTAGAGACAGGGAAGACGATTCTGCTCGGCGATCTCCTGGGCGCGCAGGTGCTTCTTGACCGTGAGCGGGAAGTAGGACCCACCCTTGACCGTCGCGTCGTTCGCGACGATCACGCACTCGCGGCCCTCGACCACGCCGATGCCTGTGACGATGCCGGCCGCCGGGGCTTCGCCTTCGTACATCTCCCAGGCGGCCAGTGCATTGAGCTCGAGGAACGCGCCGGCAGGGTCGACGAGCCGGTCGATCCGCTCGCGTGCGGTCAGCTTTCCGCGCGCGCGGTGGCGTTCGGTCGCCTTCTCGCTGCCACCCCGCGCGATCTGAGCTGTCCGCTCGCCGAGCTCGGCGACCAGCCCCTCCATGCGCTGGCGCCGGCGGTCGAACACCTCGTCTCGCTGGACGGCTGACTCGAGGACTGCCATCAGGCGGAGCCTACAATCGCCCGGCGCGAGGGTGGGCGGGGCCGGGCCGGCGCCGGGGCTCGCTCCGAGACGGCGACTACGCTCCCTTGATGATCGTCGCGCACCTCGACCTCGACGCGTTCTTCGCCGCGGTCGAGGAGCTCGAGAATCCCGAGCTCAGGCAGAAGCCGCTCGTGGTCGGCGGGGATCCGCACGGCCGGGGGGTCGTTGCGACCGCGAACTATGAGGCGCGGAAGTTCGGGATCCACTCCGCGATGAGCTGCGCGGAGGCGCTCAGGCGCTGTCCGCACGCGATCTTCATCCGTTCGAACCACTCGCTCTACCGCGAGTACTCGCAATCGGTGTGGGCCACGGTGCGTGGCGTCGTCCCCACGGTCGAGCGAACCGGCCTGGACGAGGGCTATCTCGACATCGGTGAGGTCGCAGCCAGCTTTCTCGCCGCGCGCAAGGTTGCCGAGGCCGTGCAGACGGCGGTGCGGGCTGGGACCAGCCTCACCTGCTCCATCGGCGTCTCCACGTCGAAGGTGGTTGCGAAGATCGCGAGCGACCATCGCAAGCCCGCCGGTCTGACGGTCGTGCCGTCGGGGAGCGAGGCGGCGTTCCTCGCGCCGTTTCCGGTGCGCCGGCTCCCCGGTGTCGGACCGAAAGCCGAGGAGCGTCTCGTCGCGGCTGGTGTCGAGACGATCGGCGCTCTCGCGCTGCTGGACGACACCACCCTGCGGCACGTCATGCCCGGGAGCATCGGCCGGGTGATTCGCGACCGCGCGCGGGGAATCGACGCGCGTGGTCTGGAGCTGCAGACCGAGCGGATCTCCATCAGCGTCGAGAACACCTTCGAACGCGACTTGACCGACAGAGAGCAGCTGCACGCGGAGCTGCGCAGGATGGCCGATCGCGTCTCCGAGCATTTGCAGAACACGGGCCGCACAGCGCGCACCGTGTCCACGAAGCTGCGCTACACGGACTTCTCGATCCGGAGCCGCTCGACATCTTTGCGGGTCGGGATCGACGATGGGCGGCAGATCGGAGAGCTTGCCTGCGGCCTGCTCGACCGCGCCCTCGTGGATCGGCCCGGCGCTCTCCGACTCGTCGGGGTCGGTGTCTCCGGCCTGGCGAGCCATCGCCAGCTCGCGCTCGTCTGATTCATCCCCACTTTGCGGGGAAGGCTGCGGGGGTCCCCCGTTGGAGGGATGCATGCGTGGAGAAACGGTTTAGACTCGCGCGCCGAGGCGTCCACGATTTGCTGCGGTCCTAGCCCTCAGGGCGGGGGCGCCTCATATGGGCAAACACAACAAGGAGTGGAAGCAACGTTGCCGCGTCAGGACGCCGGCGGGTCGCAGCCTGACCAGGAACGGGAGGAGCAGAATGCTCCTCCTGGACAGTTCGTGTCGGATGAGCACGAGGCCGATTGCTCGCGCTTCCTCGAGGAGGTCAAGGAGTTCGTTCGGCGTCGGAACGAAGCCGGCCTGAGGCCCTGGCGGCAAGCGCGCTAGCCCAGATCTCCGTCGCGAGCAGCGGTGTCAGAGCTGCCCCTCCAAGCACGATCGCCGCGATCACGCGCTCCTTGGTCGAATCGAGGTACGAGCTGTATTCGAATTGCGAGATCACGTAGATCCAGCTCAAGCCGACCCACGGCACGATCGTGAGGACGAGCGCGAAGAGCGGTAACGCGCGCAGGCCCGTCACCAGTCCGGCGATCACGAGCAAGACCATGAGCGGAGCGACGAATCCCCACTTCAGCGGATCGACCATCTCGCCCCCGAGCGTGTGAAACGCGATCCGCAGGACGCCCAGCCGTCCGCTGATCCGGTCGACGTCGAAGCTGTCGGCGAGGCTGTAGTTGATGCTCTCGATGTCGTGGATGCGGACGTAGACCTTCCACGGCAGCAGCAGTCCGACGTCGACGGCAACGGCAAGTGCGAGCGGTCGCCACCGTTCTCGTGCGGCGGCGAAGAGCCCAAGGAGGGCCGCCAAGACGAACAGCGAGCCCTCGTTCTTCGTCAGGAGTGCGCCGGCGAAGCAGAGCGCTGCCACGGTGAGTGACCAGCGCTCGTTCGTGATCAGCCAGCGCCCGGCGGCCGCGACCCCAACGGCGAAGATGAGAGCGAGCGGCAGATCCGCATAGGCGGTGAGCAGTTGATCGAAGACGGCTGGTGCCAGGGCAACAGCGAGCAGCGAAGGCCAGAGCAGGAGCGGGGGGACCCGGTCGCGCAACAACGCGGCGAGCGCGAGCAGCCCCGCCACGAGAAAGAGCAGGAACTGGAGGTGGATGACTCGCGTGTCGAACGCACCCATGGCGCGGAAGTCGACTGCCTCGAGTGCGGGCAGGAGGAGCGGGTAATCGAGGTTGGCGAATCTGTACTCGGCGCCAGCGAACACGGCTGGGTCGGCCCAGCCGAATGCATAGAGCGCATGGCCTTTCAGCGCCCAGATCGCCCAGGCGTCGTAGCGGTTCAATGGCGCGACGGCAAAGGCGCGTCCGAACTCGACGAGCACCGCCGCGAGCACGGCGACGCCGGCCAGGGTGAGCCAAGTGGGACGCCGCCAGGCCGGGCGCTCGGTGCCGCGCAACCGCCACGCGCCGGTGCAGGCCGCAACAACTGCGAGGACGGAGAGCGCGATCCAGCCGAAACTGACGTGGATGAGCGCAAGGTTGGCGGCGAGGATCCCCGTTGCGACGAGGCCGCACACGTAGGAGAGGCCCGACCGTGCGGCGAGCTCGCGCCACGATCTGGCGACGCCGAGCCACGGCAGGAGGCCGAGACCGGCCACAAACATGAGCGCGTTCGCGCCCAGCAGTGCGACGACTCTCACGGGAACCGGTAGTGGAAGACGCGGTCTGCTTCCCGCACCTGGATGGCCGGCAGGAAGAAGAAGGCGCTGTACGCGCGCACGACCTCGCCCCGCGTGATGAACGGCCCCTTGGCGCCGGCCGGCACGTCGACTGCGTAGCGGTCTCGCGCGTGCAGCCCTGCGCGGAACCGGTCGAACGGCGCCGGGTCGAGGCCGAGCCGGTCGCCCGCTGCGTGTCTCCGTTCAGCAGCGGTGAGCTTGGAGTCTCGCGCGATGCCGTCCTCGACGCGAGGTAGCACCTCGACCGCGCCGAGCGCGGCCGATCCGAGCAGGCCCGCGACGACGAGCGTTCCGGCGACGAGCCTCAGCCGAACAGGCGCACCCCGAAGAGGACGCGAATCGCCTTGAAGCCGTCCCGCCACGTGATCTTTTTCCCTTCTGCGTAGGTTCGGCCGTAGTACGCGATCGGAAGCTGGTAGACGCGCAGCTTGCGCTTGCAGACCTTTCCGGTGATCTCGGGCTCGATTGCGAAATCGTCCTGGCGGAGGTCGAGCGAGCGCAGGACCTCGATCCGGAATGCCTTGTATCCCGTTTCCATGTCCGTGATCGTCGTGTTGAACAGGACGTTGGTGAGCAGCGAAAGAAAGCGGTTGCCGACGAGGTGCCAGAAGAGATACGCGCGCTGCGGCCGGCCACCCGAGAGCCGGGAGCCGAAGACGACGTCGGCGGACCCCCGCACGATCGGGTCGATCAGGCCGGGAACGTCCGCGGGGTCGTACTCGAGGTCGGCGTCCTGGATGACGGCGATGTCACCGTCGGCGTGGGGGATGGCAGCCCGCACGGCCGCGCCCTTGCCTCGGTTTTCCTGCCGAACGAGGACCACGCCGGCGCGGCCCGCGGCCCACTTCTCTGCGACCTCGCCCGTCCCGTCGGTGGAGCCGTCGTCCACGATGACGATCTGCTTGTCGAGGTCGAGCGCAGCGACCCGCTCGAGCACGTCGAGGATCGTCGCCGCCTCGTTGTAGGCGGGCACGAGAAAGGAGACGCGCACGCGCGGGAGGGTACTCGGCGGACCCGACGCGAGGGGCTCTTAGCGCACGGCGAAGGTCACGGCCACGACGGCCGTGACGTCTTTGTCACGGCTGGTCGTGTCGTTGATCCCGTAGTCGCTGACATCGGTCGAGTTCCGTGGTGTGACCTGGTACACGCCGAGTGACGCGCTCCGAACCGAGCCGAGGTCGCCGCCGATTCCCTTGACGATCGTCTCCGCGCGGCGTCGCGCATTCTGAATCGCTTTGGTCAGCGCTTGGATGCGAGCTTCGTTCAGCCGCGTCGAGATGTACTCGAGCTCGCCGGCCGAAACCGGGACCCCCTGCGCCAGCAGGTTGGTCACAGCGGCCGAGACGGTCTCGATCTTGTCGATCTCCTCCGAGCTGATCCGGAAGCTCTGCCTCAGCAGAAACGCGGGCACGCGCCTGCCGCCCTCGCGGATGGTCGTCTCCTCCGTGCTGACGGGAGGCTGGATGATCGCCGAATCGGGCACGCCTCCTTCACGCAGGAAGTCGCGTACCGCCTTGACCCTGGTGCGAAGCAGGCGGGTGGCATCTTCGGGCCTGACGTCCTTCGCATCGACTGCGAGGCTCCAGGTGACGAGGTTCGCCGTGATCGGCTGGCGCGCGGAGCCCGTGACCTTGATCGTGTCGCGCGACTGCTTGACGTCGCGGATCGCGTCCGCGACGACGAACCCCGTCACGATGAGCGCGATCCCGATCGCGACCAGCCCGAGCAGAAGCTCGGGAAGGTTCCGGTCACGCCAGGACCTGCTTGCCATCTCCTGGCGCATCCTCTGCGATGGTGCGCCGAAAAGCGAGACGGCGAGGCGAGGAAAGCCCCTCTGACCGACCTCCCCACCTCGCCGCCAATAAGACGCGCAGCGAGGCTGAGCCTTGCGGTGCGCTCAGTTGCCCGGCGCGCCGCGAACCTGCGAGCAGTCCGTGTCCCGCCCGCGCACCTCGGCAATCAATGACTTGAACGCGTCGTACGAGGGCTTGCGGGTGCCGTCCCGCCAGAGGAGGCCAGACTGCCAGCCGCCGAGCCGGTCCTCGTCGATCAGGCCGAAGTTCAGGAAGCCGGAGACGGCCGGCTGGCAGTACGCGAGCAGGATCGCATCGCGCAGCTGGGTCGCCTGGTCGACTGCGCCGAGCCGCGACGACACCGCCGGAATGACGTGCGGGTCGTTCTCGCGGCCCCTGTAGTAACGCCGCTTGTCAGGCGGCGGCGAGGTCTGGAAGCCGTTCTCGACGTACCAGATGGACACGCCTTTCGTTCCCGGCAGGGGCTGGCCGGAGCCCTCGAACGCTGTCTCGATCACATTCATCAGCGTCTCGTAGTCGCCCTCGCCGATCAAGTCCGAGTCGGCGTGCAGCACCCACGGCGGCTCGGCGGAGTTCTCGGGATAGGGGTTGTGCCCGAACGTGTCGAAAAGCGGGCGCTGGCGGCCACGCTGGAAGTAAGCCTCGCCGAGGCCGAAGACGAAACCGGCCGGGTCGTGTCGCGATGCGGTCGAGCTGATGACGTTCACCGGGCCGCGTGCGTGCAGGACGTCGTAACAGCGCGAGAGCAGCGCGGTGTAGGTCACGGCTCCGCCGGCCTGAGGCCAGTACGCCGGCGAGTTCGCCTCGTTCCAAATCTCGACGTCGCGGATCTGCGGAATGCGCCTGACCACGCCGCTGAGGAACGCGCAGTACTGCGCGCGCGCCTGGGGAGTGGTCGGCGCGAACTTCGCGGTGTTGTAGACAGCCAAGACGATCCGCTGGTTCAACTGGATCATGCGCGCGATCCGGTGCAGGTAGATCCCCTGCAGCCTGTTGGGGCGGATCTGACCCGGCTGCCAGGGCAGGGTCAGGCGCACGGCCATCAGTCGCAGGTCCTTGTGGACGCCGACGATCCCCTCCTGTCTGTTCATCCACTTGGCCGTGTCGTCGGTGACCCCGACGATCATCTTCAGGTGCGTCGACTCGACCGGCGCCGGCGAAGCGGACGCGACGGCAAACGCGAGAGCCGCGAGGAAGAAGAGTCGAAGGAGCCGCAAAGGAGGTGGTCGCACTGAACATGAGGCGCCGGACGAAATCCATAGGCCGAACGGCCCATCTTTCGCCGCCGCGCCGGGCTTGCTCGAAGCGGCCTCAACGGCGCGAAATCGAAAGGCGAACGGCGCGAGATCATCATGGCTCGCCGCTTGCTTCCACGTCCGCCAGCGGCTTAAGCTCGTCCATGCCCTCCAGCAGCCGTCGCGTTGCCGCAGTCCTCATGGTGATCGCGGTGGTGCTCGCCAATGTGGCGTTCCTGGGCCTGGGCTCGGTGTTCAACTACCCAGACATCCTTCAGGAGCCCGCAGACGAGATCCTGGCGGAGTTCCGTGCCGACGAGGGGGCGATCATCACTCTCTTCGTCCTGCTCGCACTGTCCGCAGCCCTGCTCGCGCCGATCGCGCTTCTCCTCGGTCGTCTCGCAGCAAACGAGCTTGGACGTTGGTCGATCCGCGTTGGAATCGCCGCCGCGATAGTCCAGGTCATCGGCCTCCTGCGGTGGCCGCTGATTGTCCCGTTCCTCGCCGACCGTGAGGACACGGGCG
>Ga0210378_10000221_pt1 | contig 28000 bp, 25 predicted proteins | sample PLM1_60_b1redo_FD_155465 | JGI IMG/M metagenome (GOLD analysis project Ga0210378, IMG submission 155465) | Groundwater sediment microbial communities from an aquifer in East River, Colorado, USA - PLM1_60_b1 redo | ecosystem: Environmental > Terrestrial > Soil > Riparian zone | place: USA: East... | reverse complement strand
CAAGGACCCTGTCGCAGCGGACTGGAACGTCTACGTCCGGTTCTCGGACGATGGCGGGGCGACGTGGTCTGCCGAGAAGAAGGTGAACGACGATGTGGGGGGCTACCAGTTCTTCCCCGCCATCTCGGTTGCCCCCAACGGCACGGTCGCGGTCTCCTTCTACGACACCCGCGACGACAACGCCCTGGACCACAAGACCAACAGGTACGTCTCGTTCTCGACGGACGGCGGCAACACCTGGTCTCCGAACGAGAAGGTGAGCAGCGCTCAGTCGGACGAGTCGGGGCCGGGAGATGCCAACGACTACGGCGACTACGAGGGAAGCGACGCGAGCAGCACCAACTTCTTCCAGCTCGTATGGACGGACTCGCGCCCTGTCCTCATCGCCGAGGACGTGGTGAATGCAAGCGTCAAGCATTAATCGAATGGCGCTCCGGCACGCCGGAGCCGCATGATGATGAGAGAGGCGGGTCCTTTTCAAGGGCCCGCCTCTTTCGATGTCGGGGGTAGGGTCAGCCCTTGGCCACGCCCGCCAGGACCCTCAGCCGTTTCGCCACCGGCTCTGTGGCGAGAACGATGAGATGGTTGCGTGCCCTCGAGCCGCCCACGTACAGGTACTTGGCCAGATCTCCCCTCTGATCGTCGAGCTCGGCCAGGATGACCACCGGGCGTTCGAGGCCCTTGAAGCCCTGCACGGTGCACACCAGGACTCTCCCGGGCTCGGGATCGTTGGAGAACTGATATCCGTTAACGCTGCCCCGCTGCCGTAGGGGACTCTCGATTACGCGGGTGGGTGTGAGCACGGCGATGTCATCCAGAGGGACGCCTTCCGCCTCAAGGTTCTGGAGGACGCGGGTGAGGAGCCGTGCAAGGTCATCCTCGTCGCGGTAGTCGAGGACCTCGACTTCTCGGCCCGTCGGACCCCTTCCGGACGTGGATCCCTCACCACGGTAGAAGACAGAGACGAACTCATGGATGTGCCTCGTGTTTCTTAGGTTCGCGGGCAATGGCAGGGTCATGTCCACCAGTTCCTTTGGGGGCCCGTCGCTGTACAGGTTCTGGTTGCTGTCGCTGAACAAGAACAGATAGCCGGTCTCGGGCTCGCGATGCAGGCTCAAGAGCTTCGGCCACCAGCCGGGCAGGAAGTCCTGGGCTTCGTCGACGACCATCGCCGCGTACCTCGGCCCGAGACGGGCCGCCGCCTCGGCCATGATATCGGGCAAGACCGTCTCGTAGTAGGAGGAGTGTTCTCCCGGATCAGTCGGTTCGGGTGGGACCCGAATCCCAGCGTCCTCGGCCACCTTCCGGCACAGCCCGTGGAAGTGAAGGATGTCGAGGTTCGGCATGCCCGCGGCGTTCTCCTGCAGATGTTCGGCGAGCCGCCAGTTGAAGCATGTGAGGAGCGTACGGTTACCTCCACTCGACAGGCGCTTCGCAACCTGCAGGGCAAGCGTCGTCTTGCCAGATCCTGCGCCTCCTACGATCGCGGCCCTCCACCGCTTCGTGACATACGAGAGGGCGTACGTTTGATCATCCGTGAGCTCTACGATCTTGCGATCTTCCTCGTGGAATCCGAGCCTGAGTGGCGCACGGATCTCGACCCGCAGACCCAGCGCCTGCTGCAGGGCCTCCATACCTTCGGCCCCGAACCGTCGGCCCGGCCGACGCCAGCGCGTCATGATCTCGGCGACCCGCTCCGCGAGCCTGCCGATATCGTCATGATCGATGACCCAGTCCGCCCGCGCCGCAGGATGTGCGTCCTGCTCGTACAGGCCGTCGGGGAAGGCCACGCCGTAACCGTACGAAGGCCGCCAGCGCATCCACTCGGGCTGATGTTCCAGGATCTCCACCAGGGAGTGCATCTCGTCCCGGGCCTGGTGGAATGGGTCCTCGTCGAGGGCGTGCTTGCCGCTTCGGCCGGCCTGCATCCACTTGCGGGTCGCCGGGTCGTACGTGATCTCGCCCCCTTTCGCCTCCAGTACAAGGAGCCCATCGATCGGGTGAGCGACAAGGAAGTCGCATTCCCCTTCCACCGGCGGGCGACCCGGATCGGGCGAAGCCAGGACCCAGTCAACGCTGTGATAGACGACGTACTCATCGCTTAGCTGTGCAAGGAATCCCTCGTAGAGGCGCCTCTCGGCCGCGCTCTCGGTGGGAAGCATGGGGAAGGGGATCATCCTGGCCATGGCGATCAGAGGTCAGCCGGGGGCATCTCGAGGCTAGGTCAACTCGAACACTACGATCGCTCGGCCTTCCGGGCTGCCCTCAGCAAACCCACGAGGGCAGCACCGACGATCAACAGGGAGGCCGCGTCGGCAGGCCCGATCCAGGCGGGGTTGGGATCCCCCATGTCCACGAGATGGTTGACGAAGTGGAACGCGTACTGAAGAACTGCGAGGAAGAGCACGGGCACGCGCCAGGAGGGCTTGCGTACCGACGCCAGTAGGGCGAGGCCGAGAGCAAGGTAGAGCGTACCGACATCCCTGATGAGGTGATCGTTCTCCACCCCGAACGCCGCGACTCGGCGGAAGAACGTGTCGGGTGAGGCGATCTGCCACGCGCCCAGCGCGATATGGCCCAGCCCAAGTGCCGTCAGAGCGGGGCGGATGCTCGATTCCCTGAGAACCCCTCGCATCAGTGCCCCCAATAAGCAGCTGGGCCGCTGGCCACCTTGTCGGCGAGACTCTATCCGTATCGTCTGGACACGCGCACAGCAGCACGTAGCCTGTACGGGTGCTCCTCGTCATCGGCGCCGTCGTCCTTGGCGTCCTTCTTGGTGTCGCCCTCGGCGGAAGTATCCGAACCCTCTCCGAAACACATTTCCGCTGGTGGCCCCTCGCGCTCTTAGGCTTTGCTCTTCAACTTATCCCGATTCCGTCGCTCGAGGGGAGGCTTGACCACTGGCTCTTGGTGGGGCTGCTGATCGCTTCCTATCTCGTGCTGCTGGTGTTCGTTGCCGCGAACTTCCGCTTGGCGGGGTTCCCACTCGTTGCCGCCGGGTTCGCCCTGAACGTCCTTGTGATTTCGATCAACGGCGGGATGCCCGTAAGCGACCGAGCCCTTCGTTCAGCGAATGGAACCGGTTACGAGGCCTCCCTGAGGGAGCTCCAGCTCCACGGCGGCGCCAAGCATCATCTCCAGCGGCCAGATGACGACCTCATGCCGCTGGCCGACGTGATCCCGATCGGGGCGCCGATCCGCAAGGTCTTCAGCATCGGAGACCTGGTCTCGATGCTCGGGATAACTTGGGTTATCGGTGGGGCGACCAGAGGACCCGGCGGGAAACATCGCGTCGGCGCAGCTGGGGTTAAGCGGGCACGGCTCGGTGCCCCTGAGCGGCAGGAGTCGCCAAGCCTTCCGGCCCCTCCTCCGGCGCCGAACCCTCCTCTGGACCCTCGGCCGTAGCGGCGTCCGTCTTGGAGGCTTCACCCTTCGGTGACTGACCGTTCCAGTCGCCCCTGCCCACCCGGGGTGATTCGGGCACCAGCCTCGGCGGACCGACGGTGGAGCCGACCGGCGGCCTCTGGATGTGGGCGGGCTTGTTCGTGCTGTTCGACTCCGACTGTCTCGACTCGACGAGAGTCGCTTCCTCGACCCAGACCCGCGGGAAGGTCGCAGAGATGACCGTCCCCTCCCCTGGCTGGCTCTCAATCGAGTACTTTCCGCCGGCCACTAGGGCCCGCTCTCGCATCATGACGGACCCAAAGTGCCCCTCGGGCGGAGCGGCTTCGGTGTCGAAGCCCTTGCCATCGTCGCGGATCTGAAGCTCGACGCCGTCGTCGGTCTCGCGGAGGGTGATCAGGATGCTCTCGGCCTCGGCGTGCTTCAGCGAGTTCATCGCGGCCTCGCGGACGATCTGGTAAATGAGGAGCTGGATCGGAGGCGGCAAGGGGACCTCCACGACCTCGGTCGTGATCTTGGTCGGGTGGCCGCGACTGATGTCCTCGGCGAAGTTCTGAATGGCCTCCCCAAGACCCTTGCGCCCTATGGGCGACCGGTGCAGGTCTCGTATCAGGGCACGGACCGCGTCAGAAGTCTCTTGTTTGGCGGCTGTGATCTTGTCCAGATCGCTGCCTACCGATTGGAGCTGGCCTTGACCGAGCCGTTTCTTAGCCATCTCGACCTGAAGTCCCAGGCGGAAGAGGGTCTGAGCGAGGTCGTCGTGGAGGTATGCCGCGATTTGCATTCGCTCGTCCTGGCGTTCCTCGGCCATGCGGTTCGAGAGAGCCCGCAGTACGCGCTCGCGATCCTTTAGCTCTTTGTGCGCCTCTTCCAAAGCCATGTTTCGGAAGAACATCTGTCTGGCAAATACGAGAGGGAGAATGAATGCGGCGACAGACAGGAGACCAACCGCCTCATAGAGTTTTGCGATGATTAACCCCACAAACCCCAGGCCCAGATAGCTGAGGAGAAACTCCGATAGGGCGCCAACTCGAAGCTGTTTGAGCACCTCGCGAAACCGGTTCCTGTACACAAGTCGCATGTATGCAACGACCAGGGTTACGTTTACTACGTAGGTCGCTGCTGTGGCCAACAATATCCCTGCGACGAGCAGATAGAGGGGTGACTTGAGAGCGGCCATTTCGTGAAACAAGGCGCTGCCTGTCATGAATGCCGCCGCGGCTTGACACCGATTGAAGAGTGCGTTGAGCGGAGCGATCTCTCGCCGGATCTCTCTGGAGTCGAACGCTCCGAGGAGAGTTACGAATCCAATGACTAGGGGCGATCGGTACAGTATCGCCACTCCGAGAAGAATGGGGAAGCTCAAACTCAGGCGTAGGACGCTTGACACAGAGACTGGAAGCAATTCAACGGTCGCGACGACGGCGATCCATAGCGCCAGGGCCACACCCGAGTCTCTCTCGCCTCCAGTGAGCTGTGGGCGAAGGATCGCTCCCGGATGAGCTGAGACAGCCCAGGCCAAACCAACCAGGACAGGCAGAATCACCAGCAGTTTGAAGGCGAAGCCGACAGGAGCCCCACCCTTTTTCCTCGTCGCTGAGTCAGTCAATGAGGTCGCACCCTGTTCTCCCGTTATGGGGAGATCGTCGGCATGACAGCCCACGAGAGCAATCGGCCATAGGCCTGATACCGGAGACTACAGCAATTGCCGTAGTTCCCCTGGTCACTTGTCGGTCAGAAGGCTGACCCCCATACTTCCCATTGAAGTCGGTCAACTGGTTGATGGTCTTCCGGCCTAAACCCGGGACGTAGGAAGGGGGTGGGAAGTGAAAACAGCAAGAAGGTTAGCCGCCGCGCTTGGTTCGGTGGTTGGTTTGCTCCTCGCGGGCGGCGCCTACTGGAAGGTCGGGTAGGTTCAGAGAGTCGGCGGGTTGGTGCAGCACCTCCCGTACGGGAGGTGCTTCGCGGCGTGTTCCGAGAAAGAGTCTTTGTGACGCTCGGCGCTTGATGCGGCTCACGAGTTCTCAACATGGCTCGGAACTTGTATGGTCACCACACAGCCCTTTCCAGGGAAACTGTCTAGATAGAGTTCGGCGCCGATACTCCTGGCACGCTCCTTCATGATGGGGATCCCGTAATGTCCTTCCTTGGCAACAGACGTATCGAACCCGGTGCCATCGTCGGTTATCGTGAGTCGCACGAGGTCTGGGTCGCACGCTAATTCGACATAGATGTTGCTCGCCCTCGAGTGCGTTGCCGCATTACTAAGTGCTTCCCGTGCGATCTGATACAAGGCCAGCTCTCTAACCGCGTCGATTTCGACAAGCTGAATGCTTGAATGAATTCGAGATGTGGTTTGCCTGGCAAGGCTATCCATGAAGCTTGAAAGAGCGGGCGCGAGCCCTCCACGGCCTAATGTCGAGCGACGCAGATCTCTGATCAGATCCCGGAGCGTCTGGGACGCGACCTCGGCTGCTCCGAGCAGCTCCGGAAGATCTCTGTCCATCTCAAGAAGACGCCCGCTCTCAAGGTCAGCTTTCAAAACATGAGCCATCAAGCTGACCTTGTACAGGGGCTGAAGGACTTCATCGTGAAGGTCGGCAGCTATCAGCTTTCGCTCGTCAGTTCGTTCTTCTTGGATCTGTCGATCCATGTGAGATAGTGCCATCTGGCCAGAAACATACGCATTGGTGGTATCGGCGAGGTTTTGACTTCGCGACAGGGTGCGTCTTCCTAGCAAAGACAGGCCCAGGAACGCTAGCAACGCGAGCGGCCGAACCTGATCGTATAGAACAGCCAGCATTGCTCCAATCACACCCCAGGCTGCATTGGTGAACACAAAATCGTAGAAACTTCCTACCTGCAGACGTGACAACACTTTGAAGAAAGACATTGAACGCTCGAGCGATACACCCATCCCCACGAGCGAGTAGTTCACGAAGTGCAAGACAGCCAGGGAGAGGAAGGCGATGGCCAAGACGAGGCCTGACGTGTTGGGCGATTTGGAGACCGCGTGCGCCGCAAACCCACCGCAGTAGGCGGCCAGGGCCACCTGGCTCCGGTTGCACAGAGCCTTGCTAACGGTTGTCTCTCCGCGCAACTCTTTCAGATCCAGACAACTGATGAATGCGGAGAAACCTATTTGGAGGGGTGATAGGACGACCATCCCAGCCACAAGAATGGGCGTGTCCGGCGTGAAGTACGCGTATCGCCAGCTAGTAACGGGAAGCAGATTCACGATGCACAGGAGCAGAACCCAGGGTGTGAGGTCGAGCGCGTGCGATGTTAGTTCAGTGGGTTTGGTGACCGACTGCCAAACAAGAAGGACTGTCCAAGTCAGCGAGGTTGCCCAAAAGAACACCCTGGGGTCAGGTGCGAGACTCCTGGCCGGCTGTGCGGCTCCTCCTGCGCATGCTGCTAGGGACAAAATCCACCTCCCCTTTTGTCGCGTGAGGCGGATGATGCCTGCGTCGGTCGCATGCGGTCAATGCTGAATCGGGTTAGGGCTTTCGTATTTTTGGGGCGGTGAATGGGGGATGACCGGCATCCCCTGGATGGCGGCGGGCATAGGGCGGACGGCGCGGAGCCCGGGCTCGTTGCCCGGACTCTGCTGGAAGTGACGTGCTGGGAGAGCTAGACGATCAGCTCGCCGACCATCCCACTGGCCCTGTGGTACTTGCAGAAGAACTCAAGGAAGCCTGACGATGGGAATGTGACGGTCACCGTCTGGTCCTCGCCCGCCTGGATGTCCTGGTCGATGCCCTGGTCTTCCAGCGTGAAGTTGTGGAGTATCGTGCTCTCGTTGTCCAGCTCAATCGTCACCTGTGCCCCTGCAGTCCCCTGAAGCACGGTGGGCTCGAAATAGAAGCTGTCCACCTCGACCTTTATCTCGTCGCCAGACACCGTCTGCATTCCCTTATCGTTGGCGGTGTCCGAGCCAATCGTGATGGTGCCCGTTGTCTCGCCGCTCTCGGAGGTCTCCGTTGGCGTGGTCGCTGCAGGCGTGGTCGCTGCGGGTGTGGTGGGCTGGGTAGTGGTCTTCTTGGATGAGCACGCCGCTCCAATCAGGCCGACCAACAACAAGAGCGCGACGATTCTTCCCAGTCTTGATGGCATAGCTCTCTCCTCCCGAGATTGCTGACAGAACTTGCTATTGCTATTACGCACGAAACGGCCAGGTGGCTTTACACGGCTGGAGCCATGATCGGAGAGCTTAACCCGAGCGTCTCGGGATAACAGAGATGAGTCCGTTCGGCTCGGAGATCGCCAATTTCACTTCATCGAAGCTCTCGAGTCCCTCTCGCCTGATCGCGGAAAGAAGGTCCTGATCGGTCAGCAGCTCCGAGCGGATGGCATCGCGTTGGAGCACGCCGTCGTGGATCAGGATCTTTGGGAGGCCCACCACCACCCGTTCGGCCTTTCGATTTCTGAACGTTGCGAAGGCCACGGAGTAGTTGGCTGACAGGAGCACTATGGCTGCGATCACGCCGCCGCTCATCGAGTCGTCGTGCCCGATCATCCCGTTCTGAAGGATGTTGGAAAGGGTCAACAGAACTATGAGATCGAAGGCCGTCAGCTGCCCTAGCTCTCTGCGTCCGAATACTCTGATGGCGATCAGCAGGAACGCGTATACGAGGATGGCCCGGATCGCCTTCTCCTGCCAGGACACTCCCAAGTGGAAGATGTTGTGCCACACAGCGCGCCTCCTTCGTCATCGCTTCGCGTGCGATCCGAGTGGACCACTGCTTCGGTCAAGGGTTTTGCTTCGACGAACTCAACTCGTGGATCGACTGGGTGAGCTCGAGGACCTGCTTGGAGAGCTTCAGGAGTTCTTCGTTCTGCGTCGTCGCCAGCTTGGACAGTCTGAGCAGCTCTTCGTTTTGCTGTTTTTCCTCCTGGACGAGCTGCCACTCGTGGTCGGCCATGGCCTGGCGCCTCTCGTCGGCCCGGTTCTGGCTGATCAGGACGAACGTGGAAAGGAAGATGGCCTCCAGCGAGACCAGCATCGTGAGCAGGCCAAACGGGAACTTCTCCACTCGCAGGCTGATCCACAGGACGAACCAGACGATGTGGATATAGATGAATGTCATCGAGCCGCTGAACTGCGTGATCCGGTCGGCGATGCGATTCTGCAAGCTCCCGCCGCGTGATTCGGCCTGCCGCAGCAACGCTGGATGGATCGGCGGGGTGCTTCTTCGCCTGCTCACGCACGCCTCCCTGAGTCGGCCCTTCGCGGTGACAGTAGCGCGGACCTCACGTGGTTCAAGCAGGGACGGGCGTGGAAGGCCTGGCGCGACTCAACCTAGGGCTTCCGATTGGGGCGACCAGGAAGATCCAGATGTCCCAGAAGATGTAGCTCATTATCAGCGCGCCCATCGGGAACCCGGCAGCTGCCAGGTTCATTGCCGAGTGCCGGTGAAGAGCGTAGCGATTCCTCCGCTGAGCGGTCGGGCCTGGCAGCCTCCGAACCCCGCCCCGGCAAGCATGGCGGACACCTCGCGCGGCGGCGGGAGATGCGCTAGTGATCGGACCAGATATGAATATGCGTCGCGCCTGCCCACGGCACCGCCGAGGGCAGGGGCTGCGATCCGGAAATAGACATCGAAGAGCCTATGCAGCAGCGGCCCCGGCGGTTCGGTTATGTCCACCAGGGCGACGGTGCCGCCCGCGCGTACCGCCCGCGCGAGCTCGGCGAAGCCGGCCCCCAGATCGTTCAGATTTCGAAGGAGGAAGCCGCTGACGGCAGCATCGAAGCGCGCGTCTGCGAATGGGAGCCGGAACGCGCTTCCCTGAACCAGCAAGAGTGGTGGAGGGAGCGCCCGTCCAACGCGTAGCATGGCGTGGCTGAGGTCCACGCCAACCACCGTCGCCCCGCGGGTCAGCAGTGCGCCGAGCTTGCCGGTGCCGCAGCCCAGATCCAGCACGAGATCCCCGGGTCCGGCCAGGACGGCCTTGGCGGCCGCTCGGCGCCACCAGCGGTCCAGCCCGAAGGACAGCAAATCGTTCAGCAGGTCGTAGCGACGAGCGATCCCGTCGAACATCCGGCGAACCGCCGGTTCAGCAGGCGCTCGAGGCGGGTCCACCCCGCAATCGTCGTCCCGGCGAGTCCTTCCGGCAACCCGTTCTCTAGACTGCGCCCGTGGCCGACGATGCCAGGGAGGGGCCGGTTCGGATCCTCGTCGTTGGGGGCGGTTACATCGGTCTGTACTCGGCTCTGTGGCTCGAGCGGCTGCTCGCGCCAGCGCAAGCCGAGCTCACGCTGGTGACGCCCGAAAGCTTCATGGTCTACCAGCCGTTCCTTCCGGAGGCGGCGTCGGGCAACATCGAGCCCCGTCACGTGGTGGTCCCGCTTCGCACAGTACTCAAACGTGTCCGGCTGATCACGGGGAGACTGGCTTCTTTGGACCACCCGGCCCGCGTCGCGGAGGTCGTGCCCACGGCCGGGGATCCGTATAGGCTGCCATACGATGAGCTGATCATCGGCCTGGGATCCGTTTCCCGGGTCCTCCCGGTGCCGGGCCTCTCAGATCGAGCGGTCGGGTTCAAGACGGTCGCCGAGGCCATCTATCTCCGCAACCAGATCCTCTCGCGGATGGATGCTGCGGAGTCGACGGAGGACCCGCTTGTTCGGAGGCGAGCGCTCACGTTCCTGTTCGTCGGCGGTGGGTACGCGGGCGTCGAGGCCCTAGCCGAGTTGGAGGACCTCGCCCGCGACGCCTGCCGCTACTTCCGGAGTGTTCGGCGAGAGGACATGCGTTGGGTACTGGTTGAAGCCGCCTCGTCGATCCTCCCCGAGATCGGAGGCGAGCTAGGGGCCTACGCCATCATGCGGCTGCGCAAGCGAGGCATCGAGGTCCACCTCGAGACGCGACTCGAGTCCGCCGACGGAGGACAGATGCTCCTGTCGAACGGCGAGACCTTCGAGGCAGATACCCTTGTCTGGACGACCGGTGTTCGTCCTCATCCACTGATCGCGCGAATCGGGTTCCCCACCGATGATCTCGGACGGCTTGTCGCGGACGAATACATGAGGGTGAGTGGGGTCGAGAGCGCGTGGACTGGCGGTGACTGCGCCGCCGTCCCCGACCAGGCCACGGGAGGGACGTGCCCCCCTACCGCCCAACACGCGCTCCGCCAGGCCCGCAGGCTCGCCGAGAACCTCGCCGCGCGGATTCAAGGCGGCGAGCTCACGGCCTTCAGCTATCGGCAACTGGGGGCGCTCGTATCTCTTGGCCGATACAAGGGCGTGGCGAGGGTCCTCGGGATCAGGCTGCGGGGCTTCCCGGCGTGGTTCCTCCACCGCACCTATCACCTGACGCGAATCCCGACCTTCAACCGGAAGGTCCGTGTGATGCTCGACTGGACCGTGGCGCTGTTCTTCCGTAGAGACGTGGTTCAGCTGGGTTCGCTCCAACGGCCGCACGAGCCCTTCGAGTCGGCTGCCGAAGGGGAGGTCTGAGCCGTGCGCCCTTGACCGCAGCCGGGTGCCCAGGTCGCTACCCGGTAGACTGATCCGGTCGCCGAGCAACTCCGAAGGGTGTCGCATGTCACGAGTCATGGTCATTGGCTGGGACGGAGCTGATTGGCGAATCCTGGATCCTTTGTTGGAGCGCGGGGCCCTACCGAACCTGCAAGCCCTGATCGACCGAGGGGGGCGGGCCGTTCTCAAGTCGACCATTCCCACGCACTCGTGGGCCGCGTGGCCGTCATTTCTCACGGGGGTCGATCCGGCTGACCACGGCGTGTACGACATCCTGGAGACGCGGCGAGGATCCACGAAGCAGTATCCCGTGACGTTTCGATCCATCCGGGAACGGACGTTCCTCCACGACCTGACCGCCGCCGGCGTCGAGAGCGTGATCGTGAACGTCCCGTTGACGTCCCCTCCGCCACCGATCAGCGGGAAGCTGGTCGCGGGGGGCGTGCTGCCCAGGGGGCGCCCCTTCACGCACCCAGAATCGCTGGCCGGTGAGCTGGAGCGAGCGGGGTGTCCGTTTCCGATCAACGGCATCTCTTGGACCACCTTCCGTCACCGACCCGAGCGCCTGTTGGAGGAAGCGCGTGCCATCATCCGGGGACGCCAGCGCGCCACCGAGCACCTCCTGGACACCACGGCGTGGCGTGTGGCGGTGGCCGTGTTCGTCGCGCCCGACCGCATCCAGCACTGCCTGAACGAGTACGTATCCAGCGACCACCCCGAGTACGCGACACTGTCGAAGGAGCCGCTCGCCGAGAAGGTGGTCGACGTGTATCGGGAGCTCGACGAGGGTCTCGGTCGGCTGGTGGCAAGGACAACCGAGGAAGACCTCGTCCTGTTCATGAGCGATCACGGGATGCAGTCCGCCACCCGCAGCGTGAACATGGACCGGCTGCTTGCACAGCTCGGACTGCTCGAGTACTCGGCGTCCAACGCGATCTACGGCCCGTTGCAGTGGGGACGGATGCGCGCGCTGGCGCGCAAGCTCTACGACCGGCTCGGCCTCCACGGGAAGGTGTCACTTCCCCAGGCGGTGAACTGGTCGAAAACCCGCGCGTACACGAGCATCCGTTCGACCGGTCAGGGCGTTAACGTGAACCTGGCCGGCAGGGAGTCGGACGGGATCGTCGATCCCGCGCGCTATGAACGGATGCGCGACGCGGTCGCCGAAAAGCTCGTCTCGTTCGTTGATCCGGACACGGGCGTGCTGCCAGTGGCGCGCGCGATCCGGCGCGAGGAAGCGTTCAAGGGAAGGTACGCTGACGATGCGCCCGACCTGATTCTCGAGCCTGCGCCTCTTTACATGTTGACCCACGCGAAGCGCGTTGTGGAGCCGGCTGACTGGAGCTCGGGAGACCATCGGATCGATGGGGTGCTGGTCGCGGCCGGCGCCACGGTCGACAGGGCGACGTTCCCCGACACAGCCCGGCTGGTCGATCTGGCGCCCACGATCCTGGCGGCGGCGGCAGTGCCCGCGTCGGGGCGCCATGCCGGTACCGTACTCGCCGAGGTCGTTGGGGTCCGAGCGTCCGCCGAAGCCGCATCCGCGGCGGGGGATCCTATCGCGGAGGATGTATCGCCACCGGGCCTCGACGACGCGGAGGCGGAGGAGGTCGAGGAGCACCTCCGGGGCCTCGGTTACCTCGAATGACTGCGGCCACACCGGCACGGGCCGACGATCGAGCTTCGTAAAGGCTGTCCCGAGCGCCCTGACGGTCGACGTCGAAGAGTGGTTCCACGGACCTCGCTCGCTCGGGCGGGACCTGCCGACCCGAGCCCCAGCAGATCCTCGAGGCGACGCTGCCGATCCTCGAGTTACTGCGTCGTCACGGGACCCAGGGGCTCGCATCGAGAGGCTCGATCACATCGGCTCCTGGATCCCGGGGTACTACTGGCTCGTACGCCGGGCGGCGTGACGCCGGTCCGTCGTCAGTGGTCGCTCTTGCTGGTGAAGTTGAAGCCGGAGATCTTGAGCGCCGGCACCCGCGAGGCGGCGAAGAAGAACTCGCTCGCGAGCACCGAGTCGCGGCCGATCATCTCCACGTTCGACAGGGCCTCGAGGATCGACTGGGTGAACCTGAAGTTCTTGACCGGGTAAGCGATCACGCCGTTCTCGATAAGCCACGTGCCGTCCCTGGTCATCCCCGTGATCGTTGTCTCGATCGGGTGGACGATGTTCGAATAGTGGAACTTGGAGACCAGCAGCCCGCGTCTGGTTCCGGCGATCATGTCCTCGATCGCCGCGTCGCCTGTCCCGAGGAACAGGTTCAACGGGAACGGCCCCTCCGGATTGGGCGGTGGCAGGGCGTGCCCGGTCGACTCGGTGCCGCTCTGCTTGGCGCTCCTCCGGTCATGAACCCCGGTCAGGAACACCCCATGTTCGATGATCGAAATCCGCCGCTTCGGCGTCCCCTCGAAGTCGAATGGTATCCCCAGGGTCTCCGCCGAGAGAGCATCGTCGAAGATGTCGATCGAGTCATCGCAGACCTTCAAGCCCTGCTTCCCGCTGAACGGCGAGCGACCCTCAGCGATGCCGCGTCCGCCGAAGCCCATGTACGCGAGGAAGCTGACGAGCGTGTCGACGGCCAGGGACTCGAGCACGACTTCGTACCGGCCGGGCTCGAGGTCGCGGGCGCTCTGGCTGTCGCGTGCCTTCTCGAACGCTCGCCGGCCGACGGCCTCGGGGTCGATCTCAGACACGCGGCCGGCTGTCACGTCCGCGGACCCCGCTCCGCCGTCACCCCCTGAGACCACGGTGGTGAGCGTGCTCTGGGTGTACGGCGCATAGCAGTGCTGTCCCTCGCTGTTGGCGATGGCAACCTCGACCGAGGTCGTGTCGAACGCCCCCGCCGCGTGGAACCCATCCTCCAACTGGGCCACGAGCGTCGCCACTCCCTCGGCTCTCTCCTCAGGCGTGGTCCTTGCCGTTGCCTCATCGAAGCGATCGAGATCCTTTACCTCGGCAGCTGGGGCCAGGCCCGCGAAGGCCGGGTCAGGCGCGGCCACGAGCGCGATCTCGAGCGCGCTGGCGGCGGCCCTCCTCGCGCCTTCCTTGGAGAAGTCGTTGGAGGTCGACACGCCGATCCTTCCTCCGGCGATGACCCGGACCTTTACCGCGGTGTCCTCGCGCCATGTGCTCTGGTGGATAGAGGAGTTGGCGAAACGTGTGAGTCCGCCCCACTCGTGCATCAAGAGGACCTCGACGCCGTCCGCCCCCAGGAGATCGAGCGCCTCGTCGGCGATCGCCTTCACGTCGTTGGGTCCGATCGGCCCTGTCAACTCACCTCACCCCCACGCGGACGTTCCGGAAGCGAGCCGGCGAAGTGCCGTGCCCCACGCGGGCGACCTGCCCCGGCTGGCCCTTGCCGCAGTTCGGCGTGCCCCATACCCTCCACTCCTCGGGACCGCCGACGGCGTCGCAGGAACCCCAGAACTCCGTCGTGATCCCCGTGTAGTTCGGGTTCTTGTACAGCTCGGTCCGCCTGCCGTTCTTGATCCGCCACGCGATCTCGCATCCGAACTGGAAGTTGACGCGCTTGTCGTCGATCGACCAGGACTGGTTGGTGGCCATGTAGATCCCATCCGTAGTGTCGCCGAGGATCTCTTCGAGCGTTCCCTCGCCCGGTTCTAGGTTGATGTTCGTCATACGGATCAGTGGCATGTTCTGCCAGCCATCGGCACGCATGGCGCCACTCGATACGGAGCCGGGCCCGAGGACAGAGGCCGTCTCCCGGCTCGAGATGAACCCCTGGAACACGCCGCTCTCGACCAGGATGACTCGTTGCGCAGGGACCCCTTCGTCGTCGAAGCCGAATGTCCCCAGCCCGCCGGAGATGGTCGCATCCGCTGACAGTGTGACAAGGTCGCTCCCGTAGCGAAGCTTCCCCCGGTCGCTCAGCCGGACGAACGAGGTACCCGCGTAGGCCTCCTCCATACCGAGCACACGGTCGAGCTCGAGGGGATGCCCGACGGACTCGTGGACCTGTGACATCATCTGATCGCCGTCCAGGACCAGGGTGGTGATCTCTGATGGACAGTCCTTGGCCGAAAGGAGCTCGACGGCCTGACGCCCAATGCGTTCGGCCTCCGCGGGCAGGCCCAGCGAACGGATGTGCTCGTAACCAGCCGCCCTCAGGTCGCCGCGACCTGAGGTGGGGTAAGACCTGCGCTGGACCTCTCCATCCCGTATCGCGGTGGCCACCAGGCCGCCGCCAGAATTGATCACCGTCTGCTCGATCGCGGCGCCCTCGGAGGACGCGAACGAGGTTTGTCGACGGTAGAAGTCGAGCGACCCTTCTGCGAACGAGACGCCCTCGACCTCCTGCATACGCCGGGAGGCTTCCATGAGGAGCGCCATCTTCTCGTCCAGCGGGACCGCGAAAGGATCCTCATGCACATGTGTCTCCCAGACAGCGTGAACCGGTTCAACCGGAGCCAAGCGCACGGGCTCCATCGGCAAACGCGAGGCCGCCCGCGCGATCGTAGTGGCAAGCACGGCCGTGCGTTCGATCTCCGCCTCCTCCCCGTGGACGGTGGCCGCGAAGCCCCAATAGCCATCGACGAGAGCGCGTATGCCGACACCCTGGGAGAGCGTCCGGTCGATCCCCTCGAGCTCCTGGTTCCTGACCGTAAGCGACTCGGTCTCCTCAGAGACGTGGCGAGCGTCGGCATAGCCGGCCCCAGCCCTTCGGGCCGCATCGACCGCCAATTGCACCCGTTCCAGCATTAGCACGACCTCCTCGATGACGGATCGACGATCTCCTTGCCGCCGGGGTGCGGCGCCCCACTAGACCGCCTGCGATCTAAACCCAGCGTACCGCAGCGGATCTTCGTCTGTGCAAACTGACCGATTGCCGTAAACTCCGTCGGCCCGATTTCAGGTTCCATTTCGCATGACGAAAAGGAGGGAGACCTTTGACTTCAACACACACTCGGCGCCTTCTGAGCGGCGCTCTCGTACTTCCGGGGAGCCTGGTCATGGTCCTGGCCCTGGCCGGGACGGCGCTGGCGGCCGTCCCGCTGAACACGGTCGCGGAGGACCCCTACACGAACACGAACGCGTACCACAAGACGCTGGTGGAGCCCGACACGTACTCCTACGGCAGCACCATCGTCGCCACCTTCCAGGGCGGCGGCAGGTTCACCGATGGGGGCTCAGACAACATCGGGTGGGCCACCTCCACCGACAACGGCGTGACCTGGACAAGCGGCGAGCTGCCCAGCACGACGCAGTACTCCTCCCCACCAGGCCCGTGGAATCGGATCAGCGACCCGTCGGTGGCCTACGACCCGCAGGACGGCGTCTGGATCATCGCCGGCCTCGCCATCGACAACAATGTCGTCGGCAAGGCGGTCCTGGCCAGCCGTTCGTTCGACGGAGGCCTCACCTGGCAGGCGCCGGTGACCATCTCCCAGGGCGGAGGCGGGTCCTTCTACGACAAGAGCTGGATCACCTGCGACACCACCCCCTCGAGCCCTTTCTACGGCAATTGCTACGTGGAGTGGGACGACGTGTTCCAGGGTGACCTGTTCAAGATGAGCCGGTCGACGGACGGGGGGGCCACGTGGAGCGCCTCGACGGTGCCGAACGCCTCGGTCGTCGGCGGCCAGCCCGTGGTGCAGCCCACCGGCAAGGTGGTCGTGCCGATCACGGGGAGCGGCCTAGACTCGTATGTCTCCACAAACGGTGGCGTCAGCTACAGCGGGCCGTTCAACATCGCTTCCATGTCGGTGCACGGCGCCACGAACATGCGGGACGGAGCGGGACTTGCCTCGGCCGAGATCGATGGTGGCGGAACCGTGTACGTGGCGTGGGCGGACTGCCGGTTCAGGGCGAACTGCAAGGCGGACGACATCGTGTTCAGCAGCTCCTCTGATGGGATGACGTGGAGCGCCGTGCAGCGCATCCCGGTCGTCCCGACCACCAGCTCGGCCGAGCTCTTCACGCCGGGGATAGGTGTGGACCATGCGACCCAGGGGAGCACCGCGCACCTGGGCGTGACCTTCTATTTCATGCCTACGAACACCTGCAACACTTCGACATGCAAGGTGATCGCAGCGTTCGTTTCCTCCACCAACGGCGGGCTGACCTGGTCCCGGGCGACCAAGCTGTTCGGGCCCATCAGGCAAACGTGGCTGCCCAATCCCGGCGGCTACTTCCTGGGTGACTACATCTCCACCTCGTACGGCTCCAACGGGAAGGCCTACCCGGTGATCGCGAACGCCACGAGCACCGGAACGACCTGCGCGGTCGGGAACATCACCTCGTGCAGTGAGTTCATGGTGGCGCCGACCAACGGGCTCCTCGCCCAGGGTGGGACGATCCCGGTGGGCCACGACAAGGTGGTGGCCACCGGCCACAACCCGAGGCCAGTCGGGGCGCTCGGGACGGCCTTCTAACAGCGACATCGAAGGAGCAGGGAGGGACGGCGGCGGGAAGGCCCGCCGCCGTCCTTTTTCGTCCGGGTCGCGGCAGCCGAAACGACTACCCTTCTCCTGCGGCTGACTGGAATTGGAGGCGAGAGGATCAAGCTCGGGCTGCACCTTGGCTACTGGGGGGCCGGACCCTCCGACTTCATGCCGCTCGTGCTGGAGGCCGAACGGCTCGGCTTCGATTCGGTCTGGAGCGCCGAGGCGTATGGCTCGGACGCCGTCACGCTGATCACGTGGGCAGCGGCTCGGACGGAGCGGATAGAGGTTGGCACCTCGATAATGCAGATCCCTGCGAGGACGCCGGCAGCCACGGCAATGACGGCGATCACCCTGGATCACCTCACGGGAGGCCGGTTCCGCCTCGGCCTGGGAGTGAGCGGGCCACAGGTCAGCGAGGGATGGCACGGTGTGGCGTTCGACCATCCGCTGGAGCGGTCCCGCGAGTACGTGGACATCGTCCGCGCCATCCTGCGAAGGGATCAGCCCGTCGAGTACCACGGCGAACACTACGATGTGCCGCTTCGCGCTGGGACTGGGCTGGGCAAACCGCTCAAGACCATCGTGCATCCCCTTCGTCCGGACCTGCCCATCTACCTGGCGGCCATCGGGCCGAAGAACGTGGCCCTGGCGGCCGAGATCGCCGACGGATGGCTCCCCACCTTCTTCGCGCCCGGGCACGCGGACGTCTTCACGGCACCGATCGCCGAGGGACTGGCCAAGTCCGGCCGCGCCAGAAGCGCCTTCGATATCGCACCCTTCGTCCCAGTCATCGCCGGAGACGATGTACAGATGTGCCGCGACCTGGTCAAGCCGCAGCTCGCGCTCTACATCGGCGGAATGGGCGCGAGGGGGCGCAACTTCTACAACTCGCTGGTCGCTCGCTACGGCTACGAGGCCGAGGCGGCCCGGGTGCAGGATCTCTATCTCGAAGGGCGCAAAGGGGAGGCCGCCGCCGCGGTGCCGGACGCACTGGTGGACGACGTGGCGTTGGTCGGGCCGAAGGAACGAATAGCCGATCGACTCGAGCAATGGAAGGGGGCCGGGGTGGACACCTTGATAGGCGGAGCGTTCCAGATGGAGGCACTCCAGGCCCTGGCCGAGGCCGCGCTCTAGGAGGTGGTCCATGGGCATCCTGGAAGGGAAGGTAGCGGTGATCACCGGGGCGGGCCGTGGGATAGGCCGGGGCGAGGCGCTTCTGTTCGCCGAGGAGGGCGCCAAGGTCGTGGCCAACGACCTCGGTGGGGAGTGGGACGGGACTGGGGCAGACGCGAGGGCAGCCTCTCAGATTGTCCAGGAGATCAGCGACGCTCGCGGCGAGGCCATACCCCATTTCGAAGACATCTCCGAACCGCGCGGCGCCGACTCGCTGATCCAGCTGGCCCTGGACACGTGGGGACGACTTGACGTCGTCGTGAACAACGCGGGCATCCTCCGCGACCGAATGATCTTCAACATGTCGGCCGAGGAGTGGGATGCGGTGATCAAGGTTCACCTGCGCGGCCATTTCCTGGTCAGCCACGCCGCGTGCGCGCATTGGCGGGACCGGGCCAAGGCCGGGGAGGCGTTCCACGCTGCCGTGATCAACACGTCCTCCACCTCCGGCATCCTGGGCAATGTCGGCCAGTCCAACTACGGTGCCGCTAAAGCCGGCATCGCCGCCTTCAGCTGCATCGTGGCCATGGAGATGCAGCGATACGGCGTGACGGTGAACGCCATCGCCCCGGGCGCTCGCACCCGGATGACCGAGAAGACCTTCGGTGAGCTCCGCACGCCCGAGGGCGAATTCGACTCGCTCGCGCCGGGGAACGTCGCTCCTCTGGTTGCCTACCTCGCGAGCGACTCGGCCTCGCACATCACGGGGCAGCTGTTCTACGTCCAGGGCGGGCTGGTCCAGCTCTACCAGGGCTGGACTCCCGTCGCACAGATCAGCAAGGAAGAACGTTGGACGCCGCAGGAACTATCGAAGCAGATGGTCGGCCTGTTCGGCGACCGCCCCACCGCCTATTCTCCGGAGCGCTCTCTCCTCCGCCGGAGCGCCGGGATAAGCGAAGCCCCTTCCTGACCGCGCGTTTCCGCTGGTGAGGGGCTGTCAGACCCTTCGGCTACGGTTATGAAGATTCTTCTCGAGGGGAGGCAGATGGAGCTGGTCACGGTGATTTTCGTCGGCTTCGCGCTGGTGGCCGCGATCCTCATATGGATAGGCGTTGGAGCTATCCGGCGCGCGGTCAATACTCGGCTGGGCGCCACCGACGCTGAGCTCCGGCGACTCGGCGATGCGAGCGTCTGGCGGGAGCGTGGCTCGGCTGAGATGCGACAGGAGATCGCCGCCTTCCGGGGCGCCTTGGACCAGATGCGCGCCAGGGAGGAGGAAAGGCGCTCTCGCGAAGACGAAGGCTGGGCCACGCTCCATCGGGTGGCCTCCGTGCTTGCCGGTGGTCAGCGTACGGGCCGGGCCGGCGAGAACGTCCTTCGGGAATCCCTCGCGCAGTTGCCTCCCTCGATGATCGTGAGCGATTTCCGTGTGAACGGACGCGTGGTGGAGTTCGGGCTCGTGCTCCCGGACGGGAGAAGGCTGCCCGTCGATTCAAAGTGGCCGGCCGACCGGGAGCTCCGAGCGCTAGCGGAGGCGAAGGACCCGATCGAGCGCGACAGATTGGTTCGAACGATCGAACGGACCGTCACGGACAGGGCAAAGGAGGTCTCCGGGTACCTCGATCCCGCGGTGACGGCGCCGGTGGGGATCGCCGCCATCCCAGACGCGGCCTACGCGGTGCTGCGGCGGGCTCACGCCGATGCATATCGCCAGGGGATCATCGTGATTCCTTACTCCATGGCCCTACCTGTGGTGCTCTTTCTCCACTCACTGGCATCGCGCTTCGGCGGCGTCGAGGACGTGGCGGCGTGCCTGGGCGACCTTGCTTCGGCGCTCGACGCGATTGAGGGAACCATCGAGAACAAGCTGGCAAGGGCCGCGGTGATGCTAGTGAACGGAACCGAAGAGTTGCGGGGGCAGGTCGGGAAGGCGAGGAGCACTCTGTCGCGTGCGCGGGATACCGCGAGCCACCCCACGCCGGCCGACGAGCCGCCCCATCTCGTCGGTGTGTCTCCTTGAAGTTGGCTATCCTGCCTCAAACCAATGGACTTCATCGATTCGCTTCGGCATCACGGGTTCGAGCCTGCCCAGGACCGCCCGTCGCGCGGTGCGAAGACCTACAGGGCCAGCCCAAGTCGCTTCCTCACCTACTGGGTGCACGTTGGCGAGGACGGCTCTGCCCTGTTCTCATGGGAGTTCGCCGTCACCGACTACCTACTCGAAAGAGGCATTCAGCTCGGATCGAGTGAGCGCTTGAACACCTACATGTTCCCGGTGGAGGACATCCGTGGAACGCAGGACGCCGCGTGGCTGGCTCATGCCATCGATCAGACCGAGGCGCGACTTAGGAGCGTCGACTTCACGAGCCCCGAGCGGGCCGACTAGACAGTCACGATCTCGAGGGGTTCGGGCTCCGGCCCAAGGTTGGCGTCATCGCTCAGGGCACCCCCGCGGAAGAGCGGGAGCGTCACGGTGAATGTGCTCCCTGTGCCGACTTCGCTGTCTACCGTGATCTTTCCTCCCAGGCTATCAACTACCTCCTTCACCAGGTTCAGCCCAAGCCCTACGCCGCCGTACTGCCGCGTAGTCGAGGAGTCGACCTGGTAGAAGCGCTCGAAGATCCGCTCGCACGCTTCTGGCCCGATTCCTATCCCGCGGTCTTTGACCCAGAAGGTGAAGGACTCAGACTCGCGGCGCGACCCAAGCTCGCAGGCCTGGCCGTTGCGAGAGAACTTGAGCGCGTTGTCCAGCAGATTGGAGAGGACGAGCTCGATTCGCTGACGGTCGGAGAGTATGAGCCTGGGGTCGGGGTCCAGCTCAAGCTGAGTTCGTGCCGCTCGGGGCCCGAGACCGGCGACCACTTCCTTGGCCAGTTCTGCGAAGCTGAACGACGACACGGACACCCGGCTGTGTTCGTGTTCGAGATTGGATGCTGCAAGCAGGTTCGAGACCAGCCGAAATAGCCTGTCGCCCTGGCGCTCGATTGCTTCTAGGAATTCCTCGCGCGCGATCGGATCATCGGCAAAGGCGGGGCGTCGCAGGGTCTTTGCGTAGCCGATTATCGAGGTTAGGGGCGTCCTCAGCTCGTGCGAAGCCACGGCGACGAACTGATCCTTCACCTTGTTGGCCTCGCGAAGCTGCGTGACTGTTGCCCGCTCGCTCCCGAGCGCAGCTTCAAGCTTCTTCGTCTGGCGAGCGAGAGCTACGTTCTGGCCACCAACAGTGCGGGACACCCGCCGTGCGATGGGCACGAGGAGGAGATATAGGGCTCCGAGCCCGATCAGCAGCGTGAAGATCAGGGTCCGGAAGAGGCTGTTCACTTGCGCCTGGATGCCCGCGTAGTCCTCGTAGATCTCGGCCACCGCCGCGGGCTTCTTGGTATTCGAGCCTAGGTAGAGCGGAACGTAGGTCGCGAACAGCTTCGAGTATTGGTTCGACTCGAACTTATTCTCGTCCGCCTTCAGATCGCTGACCTCGTTGACCGTCGTGCCCTCCAGGACCACCTGCAGCGTGTCCTCCTCGTCGAATTTGCTCCCTACCAGGCGGGGCTCGTCGGAGAACACGATTGTCCCGTCGCGCCGCCAGATCTTCACCCGAACCACGGGATGCTGGAGGATACGGTCGCTCACGATCCCGAGCAGCTTCTGGTACCGGTCGCCCTTTACATCCATCGGAGCGCGGACGTCCTCGGCCCTGAGCGCGTGCTGGAGTATCGACGCGACGACGAACTCGGCATGGAACTTGGCTGCTTCCTCTTGCCGTGCTCGGACCTGCTGGGACACGAGCACTGCAAGGAGACCACCAACGGCCACGAAGGCGATCAGGCTGGTGACCGCGAACCTCGTCACCAGGCCGGTGCCGCTCCACCTCTTCATCTCCCAGGAGATATCGGGAGTCCCGGCGCTGGGGTGGAGTATGGGCTTGACCTGGTCGGCTGGGCTTGTCCGTGAGCTTCGGCTAGTCTGGCTCTATGAAGTTCGAGAGGGCTATGGTTGTGTTCGCGCACCCCGACGATGGAGAGTTCGGCAGCGCCGGAACCGTTGCCGCCTGGACCCGAAGTGGCAAGGAAGTCACGTACGTGTGCGTGACCGACGGGTCTGCCGGCTCCAATGACCCGGGCGTGACCAGGGAGGAGCTCCGCCCGATCAGGGAAGCCGAACAGCGGGCGGCGTGCGAGGTCCTGGGCGTCAAGGAGGTCGTGTTCCTGGGCTATGTCGATGGCATGGTCGAAGTGACCATGGACCTTCGTCGTGCGTTGACCCGCGAGGTTCGGAGGGTGCGGCCTGACGTCCTGGTTGCTCCGGACCCAGTTCGTTTCTGGGACGAATCGAGGACCTACGTCAACCACACGGATCACCGCGCTGTCGGTGTGGCCTGCATGGCGGTCGTGAACCCGGACTCGCCCACCCGGCCGCAATTCCCCGAGCTGTTGGATGAAGGGTTCGAGCCCTTCGAGATTCCCAATCTCTGGATCCCGGCCTATGAGGGCGACGCGGACACGTTCGTCGACATCGCGGGTACGATCGAGGTGAAGATCGAGGCCCTCCGCTGTCATAAGAGCCAGATCCACGACTGGCCGGTGGACGAGTGGATCCGCCGCCGCGCCAAGGAACGCGGTGCCCCGCGAGGGCTGGAATATGCCGAGTCGTTCCGCACGTTCCGTCTCCAGGATCGGGACGAGAACGAAGAAGAAGAAGAGTAGGGACTCGCAAAGGCGGCAGGCGATGCAGGACGACGAACCCCTAGACGAAGGCTCGGACGAAGGCGCCGAAGACCAGGCGGCGCCGAGCGCCCCCCTACCGCCCGATGAGAGAGAGAGCGTTGAGGCAGACCTGGAGGATCTCGAGGCGATGCGGTCTGTGTTTCAGGCACAGGGCGCCAAGGGCGTCGTCATCGCTTGCACAGAGTGCGGGTCCAACCACTATTACGGTTGGGAGCTGCTCCGTGAGAGCCTCGAGCACATGCTCGCGACCGGCGAACCCCGCATGCATGAGCCCGCCTACCAGCCGCGCGAGGACGACTACGTCGTGTGGGACTACGGCAAAGGATACGTGGATGCGCTTGCCGACGCAGGGCTGGAAGACAACTCTCGGGTGGAGGTCACTTCGTGCGCCTGGTGTGAGACGCCGGTCGAGGCGCATTTCGCGTTCTGTCCGGCATGTGGACGGCCCATGGCTGTGGTGCGCCTCTACCGGGAACTCCTCGAACGGGGCTTGGACGAACGCGACGTCCGAATTCTTCTGATCCGTGCCGGCTTCGAGCCCTTCGGGTAGAAGACTTCACGCCTCCTCGAGTACGCAGTCCTCGGGGAGCTTGTCGGGACGCAGCCCCTTGAACGAAGGCGCCCGAAGCTTGCCCGCGGCCGTCATCTGCAGATACTCCACGTTGCAGACGAGTTCCGGCCGGACCCATCGGGCCTCCTTCAGCTTTGCCAGCTCCGGGCCCTCGACCGCGGGACGCGCGGCCTCAATCTCCTTGAGACGCTTCATCATGTCGGCGAGCACCCGATCGGTGAAGCCGGTCCCAACCTGCCCGATCCATCGGAGACGTCCTTCCCGGTAGGCGCCCAGCAGCAGCGCCCCGAAGGTACCGCTTCGGCCACGCTGTCCCGGCGTCCAGCCCAGGATCACGCAGTCCTGCCGCTTGAGGATCTTGATCTTGCGCCAGTCATCGGTCCGCTTGCCCGGCAGATAGCGACTCGTGGCTCGCTTGGCGATGATGCCCTCCAGGCCGAGCTTCACGGCGGCCTGATGGAATCGCCTCCCCTCGTCCGCCACCCAATAGATCATCCTGATCCCTTTGTCCTCCAGGATGAGACTCGAGAGCCGCTCGCGACGTACCGACAGCGGTTTGTCGGTGATGTCCTCGCCGTCGACCCAAAGAAGGTCGAAGACGACGAGCTCCACCGGGATCTTCTTCCGCATCCGCTCGATCTCGGTGGCGGAGGCAAGGTTCATACGTTGCTGCAGCAGCTCGAACGAGGTCTTGCCGGCCTCATCGGTGGCGACTATCTCCCCGTCCAAGACGGCGTTCGTCGCCGAGATCCGCCTGTACAGGCGCCCGAGCTCAGGGTAACTGGCGGTCTGGTCTCGCCCGGTTCGGGACACGAGGCGGACGCTCTCGCCGTCGAGATAAAGAAGCGTGCGGACGCCGTCGAACTTCGGTTCGAACCACCAGCCCTTGCGGTCGAAGGGCTCGTATCCGCCGGTGGCGAGCATCGGAGAGAAGAGGGGAGGCTTGGCCAGGAGGGCCTCCTCCGATGCCTTGGCCATGAAGATCAGCCAGTCCCGCTCGCCGCGAGCGGTCTTGACCAGATGGTATTCGCCGCGATGTCTGTTGCCGTGCAGGCGGAAGCTGACTTTCCTGTCCGTCCATTCGAGCAGGTCGTAGGTGCCGTTGTCCCAGATGCGTACCTCGCCTGCTCCGTAATGTCCCTTTGGTATCGAGCCCTCGAAGGAGCCGTACTCCATCGGGTGGTCTTCGGTCTGTACGGCCAGGTGCTTCACGCCCTTCTCGAACGGCAGGCCTTTGGGCACCGCCCACGACACCAGAACGCCGTCGCGCTCTAGTCGCAGGTCGTAATGGAGACGGGTTGCATCGTGGCGCTGGATCACGAAGCTGCTGCCGCTCGAGGACGGATCGCCGCCGGATGGCTCAGGCGTTGCAACGAAGTCCCGCATTTTCAGGTACTGGGCGAGCTTCGGATCTTTGGAACGTGCGATGGTCTCCTTGCTCCGCGTGCCAAGCCCACCCAGATCGACCCTATGGGACTCAGTGTCCGGCATGGGTTCGGCATTCGTGGCGCCGACCGCGGCGAAAGCCTCGGTCGGATCCTGGGGCGCGTCCAGCACGCCGCGGAATGGATCCGCCCGCCTGCCGAAGCGCTTCCAGACCGTGGCGATCGTGAAGTCGGTGGGCCGTATCTTGCCGGCCTCCACTTCCTTCCAGGTGACGGGCGTCGAAACCGTTGCTCCGGACTCCGGTCTGACCGAGTAGACCGCGGCGATGTTTGCTCCGACCCTGTTCATGTTGTGGTCGACGAAGACTTTCCCGCTCCTCTTCTTGACTTCCCATTCCATCGTCACCCGGCCTGGATCCGCCTGCCGGAGCAGGTGCCCGACCCGTCCAACGAAATCGCGAATCTGGCCGTAGGTGAACCCCTTGACTACCGGGACGTAGATCTGCATCCCGGTGGCACCGGAGATCTTCGGGTAAGACTTCAACCCCAGACGCTCGCAGACCAAGCGCACGAGCCCAGCCACGATGAGCACGTCATCGAAGGTCGCCGGCGGGAACGGGTCCAGATCGAAGAACATGTAGTCAGGAGACTCGATCGAGCCGCATCGTGAATGCAGGGGGTGGAATTCGATGCATCCCAGGTTCGCCATGAACAGCAGCCCTGCGGTGTCCTCCACCATCAGGTAGTTGATGACGTCGTGCTTGACGGCGCCCCACCGGCTCGTGGAGCCTTGGCTCTCCACCGCGCAACGAGGCATCCATTCGGGAGTGTGCGAAGGAGCGTCCTTCTCGTAGAAGTAGGGACCGGCGATGCCATCCGGCATTCGTTTCATGGTCAGTGGGCGGCCGTCCAGGTACGGCAGCATCCGTGGCGCGACGTTGAAGTAGTAGGCGACCAGATCGCCCTTCGTGTAGCCCTCCTCCAGCCAGAACACCTTGTCGAGGTTGGAGAGCCGGAGCTCGCGGCCGTCGATCGTAATCCACCAATGTTCGCCGTCGCGCTCAGCGGGTAGAGGCTTTGGGAAGTCCACGGTGAACGCCGGGCCGGAGCTCCGCTTACGAGGCATCCGGGAATCGTAGCCGGGGGTGTCCGAAGCCGGCGGTAGAATGGGCACTCCCCTGGTCGGGGGCTTGCTTCCCTGGAGGTGTGTGTATGCCAAGGGTTATGTGGAGAGGGGCCATCTCGTTCGGCCTCGTGACGATCCCGGTGGGGCTGTACCCCGCGACGGAAGAGAAGTCCCTGAAGTTCAACCAGCTCCACGACGAGGACTTCGGCAGGATCAAGTACCAGCGGTACTGCTCGAAATGTGGCGAAGAAGTCCCTTTCGAGCACATCGTCAAGGGCTACGAGTACGAGAAGGACAAGTATGTGGTGCTGACCGACGACGACTTCGATGCCGTGCCGGTCGAGTCCAGCCGGGCGATCGACATAGTCCAGTTCGTCGACCGCGAACAGATCGACCCCCTCTATTTCCAGAAGTCCTATTACCTGGTTCCGGAGGAGACGGGGCTGAAGGCATACACCCTGCTCCGCCAGGCCATGGCCGAGGACGGGAGGGTCGCCATAGCCAAGATCGCGTTTCGGGAGAAGGAGCATCTGGCCACTCTCCGTTTCACGGACAACGTGTTCGTCCTCGAGACGATGTACTGGCCGGATGAGATCCGGGCGGCAGAGTTCGAGGTGCTCGACCAGAAGGTATCGATCCGGCCGCAGGAAGTGAAGATGGCCAAGTCCTTGATCGACAACCTCACAGCCGACTTCAAGCCCGAGGTGTTCGCGGACGCTTACCGGGAGGCGCTGCTCGGCATCGTCGACAAGAAGATCGCCGGCGAGGAGATCGAGGTGGTGCCAGAACCCGAGACGACCAAAGTCGTGGACCTAATGGAGGCCCTCAAGGCATCCGTCGAGTCGACGAAGAGGGCCGCCGCTTCTCGCCCTAAGAAGGCGGCGACGCGCAAGAGGGCTGCGGCCGGGTAGGTTCTCGTTGAAGCTCGTCATTGCCGTCATCAAGCCCCACCTGCTGGATGACGTGAAGGAGGCGCTGCTCGAGATCGGCGTGGCCGGGATGACCTCGGTCGAGGCACAGGGCTTCGGCCGCCAGCGCGGCCACATGGAGATCTACCGCGGCGCCGAATATCAGGTCGATTTCGTCCCGAAGGTCCAGATCGAGGTGATGGCCGACGACGACCAGGTGCCGGGTGTCGTGGACGCCATCATGAAGGCGGCTCGCACGGGCAAGATCGGAGACGGGATGATCTGGGTCCTGGCCGCGGAGCAGGTGTATCGGATCCGAACGGGAGAGACCGACCCCGGCACGGCGCAGAGCTAAGGCAAACTCGCCTCGACCAGAACGCCCATCCGTTCGGCGAGGATAGGCCCTGCTCCCTTCTCCTCGTGCTTGAAGTAGCAGAAAACATCGCTTCCTCGATCGATCGCCTCGCCTATTCGCCCCGACCACGTGATGAGCTCCTCGTCCGAGTACTCGAGTTTGCGGAGCCTGAGATAGGCGAACGGCTCCGCGGCGATCCGGCCGTCGCCGAATGGCTGCTCGTCGGTCTCGGCCACGCACCAGGCCGCTCCCTGCGAGGCGAGCAAGTCCTTCGCCTCGATCCAAGAGGGGTGCCGGAACTCGAACGCGTAGCGGAACGTCGGCGGCAAGTACCCGACGAAGTTCTCTATCAAGGATCGGTCGTAGGGGAGGTTTGGCGGGCACTGGAACAGGATCGGCCCGAGCCTGGGGCCGAGCATCTTCGCTCGATCCAGGAAGGTTGCCACCGCCTCGTCCGCGTCGGCGAGCCGCAGCCAGTGGGTGATGCGCTGATGGGCCTTCAGCGTGATCTGGAAACCCTCTGGCGTG
>Ga0210378_10000220_pt1 | contig 28138 bp, 30 predicted proteins | sample PLM1_60_b1redo_FD_155465 | JGI IMG/M metagenome (GOLD analysis project Ga0210378, IMG submission 155465) | Groundwater sediment microbial communities from an aquifer in East River, Colorado, USA - PLM1_60_b1 redo | ecosystem: Environmental > Terrestrial > Soil > Riparian zone | place: USA: East... | reverse complement strand
GGCGTCCTGACGCCCCTTACCACTCACGACCTATCAGGGGGACGGAAGGCTGGTGCGCGACGTGATGAAGGGTCGGTGAATGGTGGCGGGTGGCGCGGCGTACGACGTGGTGGTGGTCGGGTCCGGCGACCGCGGCGTGGCCGCGCCCCTGCGCGGGGCCCGCTGTGGGACCGACCTCTACGCCCCTACCGGCCCGTACCTCGCCCCCGCCGCCGGCGAGGCCGTCGTCCACAGCGTCCCCGACGCCACGGAGCGGGTGACAGGCGGTGGTGTGCCTGCAAGTACCACCATTGCGCCGTAGATGGGCCTTTAACTACAGCCATTACGCAGTGCTAACGCGCCGCGCCGCCCGCCGCCGTACCGGGTCATGATCGCCGGAAGTGTCGACGGGGATTGCGGCGCGTGCAACCGCGGTCGACACAACCGGTGATCATGGTAGGAGCTGGCTGGCCTGCAGCGGCGGCTAGCCGCCGAGGGAGACCAGCGGGTCGGCGTGGGCGAGTGCCGGGTCGTCGGCAGCGAACGTGATCGCCCGGCCGGGGCCAGTGCTGCGCGTCTCGAAACGCACGGTCGCCCGTCCGTGGCCAGCGCCCTGCACCCAGCCGTGCCCGTGTTCGGAATGCGTCACGTCGTCGCCGGGCCGCCACCCAGGAGACTCACGTGCCGCGGTGCTCGTTTCGCCGGCCGGCTCGACGCCGATGGCCGGCGCACCATCGGTGGCCGAGGTGGCCGGCGCCGAGGCTGCCGAGGCTGCCGCGGCGGTCGACCTGTCCTCGGCCAACGCTCGGCCACCTAACGCCGTCGCGGGAGCGGCCACCGCGTCCGACGCGGCGGCGTCGAGGCCGAACAGGGCCTCCTGAGGCTGTCCGCCGAGGCCGGTGTACGCCACGCCGATCAGTCGAACCGCGGTCGGCGGCAGGGCAACCCGCACCAGCCGGCGGGCGATGCCGACCAGCGTCGGTAGGTTCGTCGTCGCCGCCGGCAGGGACTCCGACCTGGATACCACCGAGAAGTCCGCGCCGCGCACCTTCACCGTCACGGTGCGCGCCGCGTGCTCGCCGCCGACCAGGCGCCGGTGCGCCGAGGTGGCCATCGCGGTGACCGCGGCGTCGATCGTCGCCAGATCCGACACGTCCAGGTCGAACGTGCTCTCGGCGCTGACCGAGCGGACGTCGGCGCGCGGCGCCACCGGCCGGTCGTCCACACCGTGGGCGAGCCGGTGCAGGGAGGCGCCGACCGCCTCGCCGAGCAGCTCAACGGTGTCCCGCACGTCCAGCGCGGCCAGCTCGCCGATCGTGGTCACGCCGATGCGGCGCAGTCGCGCCTCGGCAACCGGCCCGATTCCCCATAGCCACCGCACCGGCAGCGGCCAGAGGAGCGCGGTCTCCGTGCCGTGTGGCACCACCAGGTGCCCGTCGGGTTTGGCCAGCTCGGAGGCGATCTTGGCGAGCTGCTTGCCCGAGCCGGCGCCGACCGAGCAGGGCAGCCCAACCGCGTCCCGCACGTCGGCCCGCAGCCGGGCACATGCCGCGGTCACGGCGTCGTCGCGGACGCCGGCCAGCGACGGCGGCTCGATGAAAGCCTCGTCCAGCGACACCTGCTCAACGGCGGGCGAGAGCAGCCGCAGCACCTCGAGCACCCGCTCGCTCACCGTGTGGTAGAGCCCGAACCGCGGCGGCAGCACCACAGCGGAAGGGCACAGCCGCCGCGCCTGCGCCATGGACATGGCGGAGCGCGCGCCGAACTCACGCGCCTGGTAAGACGCCGCCGCGACGACACCACGCGGCCCGAGCCCGCCAACCAGCACCGGACGGTCGCACAGGGTGGGCCGGGTCAACTGCTCGACCGAGGCGTAGAAGGCGTCCATGTCCAGGTGCAGCACCCACCGCACGCCCCGCACGGTACGTCCTCCCACCGACACGGCCTCGGACACCCGGACGCGGTGTCGGACCTGGTCGGTACGCTCCCCGGCGTGGAGTTTGAACTCGACAGGGACGCCTTCGCCGACGCCGTGGCATGGACCGCCCGCGGCCTGCCGTCCCGGCCGGTCGTTCCGGTGACAGCCGGTGTGCTGCTGGAGGTCGCCGACGGCGCGCTGACAGTCACCGGCTTCGATTTCGAGGTGGCCAACCGCATCGAGGTGCAGGTGACGGACAAGGCCGGCGGGCGGGTGCTGGTGTCCGGCCGGCTGCTGGCCGAGATCGCCAAGGCGCTGCCACCCAAGGACGTCCGGGTCGCCGTCGACGGCAACCGGCTGTCGGTGCGCTGCGGCGCGTCCCGGTTCGCGCTGCCGCTCATGCAGGTCGAGGACTACCCGGCCGTGCCGGAGCTGCCGCCACGTTCCGGCACGGTGGCGGCCGACGTGTTCGCCTCCGCCGTCGCCCAGGTCACCACGGCGGCCAGCAAGGACGAGACGCTGCCGATGCTCACCGGCGTGCGGATGCAGATCGACCCGGACCGGCTCGTGCTGGCCGCCACCGACCGCTACCGGCTGGCCGAGCGCATCGTGCCGTGGCAGCCGGCCGGCGAGGTGCCGCCTGGCGCGCTCGTTATCCCGGCGCGGACGCTCGCCGAGGCGGCCAAGTCGCTCGGCGGCGCCACCGAGGTCCAGCTCGCGATGGGCGGCGACACCGGCTTCGTCGGGCTCGACGCCGGTGGCCGCCAGACCATGACCAGGCTGCTCGACGGCGAGTTCCCCAAGTTCGAGTCGCTGTGGCCAACCGAGTCGGGCACCCTCGCCGAGGTCGAGACCGGCGGCCTGATCGAGGCGCTGCGCCGCGTGTCGCTCATCGCGCAGCGGTTCGCGCCCGTGCGGCTGGTCTTCTCCGAGGGCCAGGTGGGCCTGTCCGCGCAGGCCGAGGACGAGTCCAGCGCCGAGGAGGAGCTGCCGGCGCAGGTCACCGGCGACGATCTCACCATCGGTTTCAACGCCGGCTATCTGCTGGACGGGCTGACCGCGATCCACACGCCACGGGCGAGGCTGGCGTTCACCACCAGCACCCGCCCCACTGTGATCACCCCGGTCTACGACGACGGCGGGGCCGCCGGCGGCGAGGAGACGTACCGTTACCTCGTCATGTCCATGCGTCTGCGCGGCTAGATCGGGCCCAGGCGCCGCCTAGCGGCGTTGTCCCTCGCTCGCGTGCCTTGGCACGCGTCGCTCGGTGCCGCCTTGCCAGGCGACGCCTGGATCGACCCGGGCCAGGCGGCTGATCGGGCTAACGGGCACGCCGGCCCTTCCGGTGGCGGTCCGCCAGGGGTTAGCTTCCGGCGATGACCGAGACCTTGCGGCCGAGCGGCGACTACGCCGACGAGTTGACCGCGGCGATGTCCGAGCTGGCGTCGCTGCTGGTCGACGACGACGACCTGGCCGGGATGCTGGACAGGGTGAGCCGGCTGGCCGTGCGTTCGATCCCCGACTGTGACTCGGCCGGTGTCACGCTCCTGGCCGACGGTTCGCCGATGACGGCCGCGGCGAGCGACAACCGCACGCTGGCCGTCGACAAGGCGCAGTACCAGGCCGGCGACGGGCCGTGCCTGGAGGCGTACCGCACCAAGACGGTGCAGCGCGTGGTGGTCGAGGAGGCATTCGCGCGGTACCCGGACTTCGCCATCGCCGCACACGAGGCGAACATCCGCTCGTTCCTTGCCGCGCCGCTGCTGGTGCGCGGGGAGGGCATCGGCGCGCTCAACCTGTACGCGGGCGAGCCACACGGGTTCGCCTCACTCGACGAGGCCGTCGTTGTGCTGTTCGCCGCGCAGGCCGCGGTCGCGGTGGCGAACTCGCGGCTGTACCAGAGCGCGCGGGCGCTGTCGGCCCAGCTCGAGACCGCGATGGCCAGCCGCGCCGTGATCGAGCAGGCCAAGGGCGTGATCATGGCGACGCAGGCCGTCGACGAGGACACCGCGTTCGGCCTGCTGCGCCGCGCCTCGCAGGCCGAGAACCGCAAGCTGCGTCAGATCGCCACCGACGTGGTGAACGCCGCGGTGTCCGGCCAGCCGGTGTTGCTGCGCGGCTGAGGCACCGCGCCGGGCTCCGACGCGGTGCAGACTTGACACCGTGCACGCTGGGAACGCTGGGAACGCTGGGGACGCGGCGCAGGCCGAGGCAGCGCCGGCAGGAGCCGTGCCAGCGGACGACACCACCGTGCAGATCGCGGTCGTCGACTCGGTGGTGGGGCCGCTGTCCGTAGCGGCCGTCGGCGCCGTCATCCGTCGGGTCCGCTTCGGCGCGGCGGACGCCGTGGCCGACGCTGTACCCGGCAGCCTGGCGGCCAGTGCCGCGGCGCAGCTCACCGAGTACTTCGCCGGGACGCGAGAGTCCTTCGACGTGCGGCCGGACTGGTCCCGGCTGGACGGCGAGTCGGCGCACGTGCTGGCCACGCTGGTGCGGGTTGCTCCGTTCGGGACGACCGTCAGCTACGGAGAGTTGGCGGCCGCGGCCGGGTTGCACGATGACCCCCGCCTTGGCCAGGTGGCCTCCCGCGTGGTCGGGCAGGTGCTCAACGCCAACCCGTGGCCGGTGCTGGTGCCGTGCCACCGGGTGGTCATGGCCGACGGATCGCTCGGCGGATTCGGCGGCGGGGTGTGGCGCAAGGAGGCTTTGCTGCGGTTGGAAGGCGTGCTGCCAGCCACCCTCTGGGACTAGCGCGTGTCGCTGACCTGTTGAATCGTCGTCTGGCTCGGCAGGCTGGTGTTGGCCAGTGCGCCGACGTAGCCGAGCAGGGCGATCACGCCGATCAGCGCCAAGACGGTGATCGTGATCAACGGTGTGCTGGCGACCGGCAGCGGGATGAGTCGTTGCCGCTGGACCCGCGCGGCCAGCAGCGTGTCGATGGCCGCCTCGGGCGCGAGGATGTCGATGCCGAGCTCCCGCGCGGCGACCAGGGTCGGATGGTCGAGGGGCACGCTGACATCGGCGACGACCGCCGCGACACCGGGCGTCAGCCGCGACCGGCTCACCACGCCCCGCGCCTCGAGGGAACGTCTCACGGCGGCCAAGTCAGCCGAGCTTCCAAGGTAGTGCACCTGGAACTCGGCGGAGCGCATCTTGTGTGAGGACACAGAACCTCCGCCCTCCCCGATGCGTCCACGTTAGGCCCACCCCCGGGTGCGGCGAGAGTCAAAACGTCAACGACCACCCGGATGTTGGCACTCCGTCTCCAAGCAGTGACCGTCCGTGATCGCCGCAGCTCGCCCGTGGTCGAGCCAACGAGTGAGATCAACAGCCCGTGCCCGACCCATCGCCACCCGTGTCCGCACTTCCATACAGGCGTGTCCGCAGTTTCGGACATATGAAACCGGCGTTTCGACACATCGGCCCCACCGACGCGGCGGGTGTCCAAGGTCCTAACTCAGGTGTACGGATGTGCGGACACGCCGCGGAAGGGGCTAGCTCGTGAGGCGAGTCGCGACCGCTGCGGCGTCGGCCTGCGCCTGGCGGCGATCCACCCGGGTCGGCTCGCCGCCGGCCAGCACGGGCTCGCCGGCCACCCACACGTCGCGCACCGCGCTGGAACCGGCTGCCCACACCAGGTTGGCCAGCAGCTGCCCGTCCGGGGTGTCCGCGCCGGCGACGAACGCCGGACTGTCGGTGGACAGGTGCACCATGTCTGCCCATGAGCCGGATTGCAGCGTGCCGAGGTCGTCGCGGCCGAGCGCCGCCGCGCCGTCGCGGGTGGCCATCAGCAGGGCCTCCCGCGCCGTCATGGCCGCGGCGTCTCCGGTGGACAGCCGGGCCAGCAGCGCCGCGAGCCTGATCTCCTCCCACAGGTCGAGGTCGTCGTTGGACGCCGGGCCGTCGGTGCCGAGCCCGACCGGTATGCCGGCGGCGCGTAGTCCCACGGTGCGTGCAATGCCCGACGCCAGCTTGGCGTTCGAGCCGGGGCAGTGCGCAACCGCCACGCCGCGCCGCGCGAACAGCTCGATGTCGGCATCGGACAGGTGTACGGCGTGCGCCGCGAGGACCCGGCCGCCGAGCACTCCGAGCTTCTCCAGCAGCCGCGGCACCGAGCCGTGCTCGGCGCGCTGCACCGCGTCCTCCGCGAGCGACTCGGCGACGTGGATGTGCAGCAGCGCGCCGTGCGCCCGTGCCGCCGCCCCGACCTCGGCCAGCGCCTCTGGCGGCAGGGTGTACGCGGCGTGCGGTCCATACCCGAGCTCGATCCGTTCTCCTGGCCCGAAGCGCAGCCCGTCGGCGTCGATCCAGCCGCTGACGTCCGCCAGCATCCGCTGCCACGTGCCGAGCCGGTCCCAGCCGGGCACCGAGATGATCCCGGGCGTGATCACCGCGCGGAAGCCGGTGGCCAGCACCGCGTCCGCGATCTGCTCGGAGTAGAAGTACATCTCCACGCTGGTGGTCACCCCGGCGCGCAGCATCTCGACGCAGCCCAGCAGCATTCCCGCCCGCACGTCGGCAGCCCGCAACCGGCCCTCGGCCGGCCAGATCACCTGCTGAAGCCACGCCATCAGTGGCAGGTCGCCGCCCGCGCCGCGCAGCACGGTCATCGGGCTGTGCGCATGCGCGTTGATCAGGCCGGGCATCAGGACGCCGGCCAGCGCCGTGGTGCCGGCCCCGGCCGGCGTCGGCGGCGCGGATGCCGCCGGGCCAACGTAGGTGATCCGGCCGTCCCGCCCCACGTCCACCACGGCGTCGCGCAGAACCGAGCACCACCGGTCACACGGCAGCACGACGGGGGCGGTGAACCGCGCGGCGGTCGTCACGCCGGCGATCTTGCCGGATACGGCGTGGACTCGTCAGCAGGGTTGCCGCGGCCCGGCCACTGCGTCGGCCCGGCCACTGCGTCGGCCACTGGGTCGGCGGGGTGTGTCGAAACTCCGAACTCATGTGTACGGAAGTGCGGACACACCTGTGCGGAAGTGCGGACACGCCGGGGCCGAGGAGCTAGGGGTGGGGGCGGCGGTGGTACCAGCGGGGGGTATGGGGTGGCCGCGAGCGTGCCGGCGGGGTGAACGCCGGCGGGTCACCGGTCAAGGCGCGGGACACCGCGTCCGGGTCGAGGAGGAAGCCGGGCAGGTGGTCACCGTGGTCGTAGTAGCGGTGGAACACCGGGGTCTGCGCGGCGGACATGGGCGGCACGATCCAGGTCCAGTCGGCGGGGCACGGCCGGCCGGCGCGCTGCTCCCTGTGCAGGTGCCGCAGGAAGCGGCGCGACTCTGTGTGATGATCGGTGATGGTGACCCCGGCGACCTCGAAGGAGTGCAGCACGGCGCGGTTGAGCTCGACGAGAGCGCGGTCGCGCCACAGCGTGCGGTCGGAGGAGCAGTCCATGCCCAGCCGGGACGCCACGACGGGCACCAGGTCGTAGCGGTCGGCGTCGGCGAGGTTGCGCGCGCCGATCTCGGTGCCCATGTACCAGCCGCTGAACGGCGCGGCGGCGTAGTCGATGCCGCCGATCCGCAGCCGCATGTTGCTGATCGCGGGCACGGCGTGCCAGCGCAGCCCGAGCTCGGCGAACCACGGCAGCTCCGGGTGGCTCAGCGGCACCTCCACCAGCACGTCGCGCGGCAGGCCGGTGACCACGGGGCCGTCCAGCGCCGTCTCGACCACCAGCGGCAGCACGTCGAACCGGCCGGGTGCCGCCGGCGCGGCCCAGCCGAGGCGGCGCACGGCCGAGGTGAACCCGGCATAGCGCGGGTCGCCGATCACGGCGCCACCGCCCTGCGAGTCACACCGGTAGCCGGCGTAGCGGATGAGCTGCTCGTTCCAGATCCGCGGGCCGGGCTCGCCGACGGCGTCGGGGGCGAACACGCTGATCAACGGCCGGATCCGGCCGCCGTTGGTGGCCAGCCGGAGGTGCTCGACGCACTCGGCGGTGACATCGGCGGCGCGGCGGACGTGCCGTAGGTCGCGCACCTGCAGGCTGCGCCAGTACAGCCGGCCGATGCAGCGCGCGTTGTTGCGCCAAGCGACCCGAGCGCCGAAGGCGAGCTCCAGGGGGGTGTGCCGGTAGCTGCCGGTGGCCGCCACCTCGGCGCGGACCCGCGCCAGCCGCGGGCCGACCGGTCCGCTCGCCGGGTGCTCGTCGTGGTACTGCCGCAGGAACTCCTCGGCCTCGGCGAGGTCCACCCCGCCGGACGCGGCCGGTGCGGCGACGTCCGGGCCAGCCACGAGGTCCGGCGCCGGCACGGCGGAGGCGGTGACGGGACAGGTCGAGATGCCGGCGGCAACGGCGTCACGGAGCAGGGTCTCGTCCAGCACGTCGAGGTGCAGGGCAGTCACGGCGGGTAACCTAGTTCGGACGGTCGGTCACTCATAACCGCCGGATGCGCGACGTGCGGCGGCCGATCGGCAGCCCTCGGTCGGGTGGTGGGGTCGACCGAACGTGTCCGCCTCGGCACCTCGCGGCGGCAGCTTGACCCGCCGTCCGGGTGGACGGTGCGGCCCTCGGTCAACGGCCACCCGGGCGCGTCCGGGCTGGGGTCGGTTCTCAGGCCGTCTCGGCGACCCTCCGGAAGAGGAGGTCACGCACCGCCCGGCCATCGGCGACTGCGCGCTGCTCGAACTTGGTGACCGGCCGCCACGGCGGCCGCGCCGACCAGCCGTCCGGGCCGCCGGCCTCGTTGCGCAGGGTTGGCTCCGCGTCGCACGCGGCGAGCATCTGCTCGGCGTAGTGCTCCCAGTCGGTGGCCAGGTGCAGCACGCCGCCGACGGCCAGCCGCGACGCGGCCAACGCGACGAACCCCGGCTCGACGAGCCGCCGCTTGTGGTGGCGCGCCTTGGGCCACGGGTCGGGGAAGAACACCCGGATGCCCGCGAGCGAGCCGGGCGCCAGGTGTGCCCGCAGCAGCCGCACCGCGTCGCCGCGGACCAGCCGCAGGTTCTCAAGGCCCAGCGCGTCGGCCCGCATGAGCAGCTGCGCGAGGCCAGGCCGGTACACCTCGACGGCGAGGTAGTTGACCTCCGGTGCGGCGGCCGCAAGCTCCGCGGTGGTCTCGCCCATCCCGGTGCCGATCTCCAGCAGCAGCGGCGCCTCGCGGCCGAACCAGGCCGCGGCGTCCAGGCCACCGGCGACGTCCAGGTCGCCGAGCGTGATGCCGAACCCTGGCCAGAGCCGCTCCCACGCGCGTCGCTGCCCGGCCGTCATCCGCTCGCCGCGCCGCGCGTAGCTCACGATGCCGCGCCGCGGGTCGGTCGCGTTGTCGGGCGCCTGCTCGGGCGCGTTCACGAGCCCTGCCTGACGACGTGGTCCACCGCCACACGTTAGCCCGATCACCGTGCGCCCCATTGTGCTCGCGCCGGTCACCTCGACCGGGCATTCTGGGCGCATGGCCGATCAGGTCGCCGAGACCGCGGAGTTCGACGGTGGTGTCGCCGTCGGCGTCGACGGCTCCGAGTCGTCCAGCCACGCGTTGCAGCGCGCCGCCATCGAGGCGTCCTGCCACGGCTGGGTGCTGCACGTGGTGCGGGCATGGAGCGTCCGCACCGTCCCGAGGCCATCCGACTGCCCGCCGGGTGCCGTGCCCACCCTCCAAGAGTTCGAGAAGGAGGCGCAGCGCCGTACCGAGGAGTTCGTCCGCGCCAAGCTGGGCGGCGCGAAGACGCCGTTCACCGTCGAGGTGCACGTGGTGCACGCGCCGCCGGCCCAGGCGCTGATCCATGCCTCCGAACGGGCCGACCTGCTCGTCGTCGGCCATCGCGGCCGCGGCGGTGTCGCCGGCCTGCTGCTCGGCTCGGTGGCCGAGGACTGCGTCCGGCAGGCGCACTGCCCGGTCCTGGTCGTCCGCCCGCACGACCAGGACACCTGAGCTCGGGCCGACGACGGCGTTCAGTTCGCGAACGGATCCCGCACGACAATGCCGTCGAACTTCCTGAAGTCCCGGTCGCGTGTCCAGATCTCACGCACCCCGTGCTGGTGCATGAGGGCCGCGATGTGCGCGTCGGTGACGAGGTTGCCCTTGGCCGCGACCGGCCCGGCGGTCCGCCGAAACGCCTGCCAAAACCCGTCCTGCTCACTGGCCGTACGAACGTGTGGCCGAGCCAGCAGACTATCGACGTTGGACACCGCCTCCTCCGTGGACAGCGGGGGCGACACGATCAAGGGGTTCGTGACTATGCGCACGTAGCCGAGCAGGACCGGCCAGAAGAGGGTGAGCAATCCTGGTCCGGTGCTGAGCCGATCAAGCAGCTCCAATGCCCGCGTATGCCGTTGGCTCTTGGTGCTGGCCGCATAGATCAGAACATTGGTGTCGACCGTGGCCGTCAACGGAGTAGGTCTTCGTCCAGGACGGCGTACAGGGCGTCCTTGTCCTCGATGTCGACGAGGAAGTCCATCGGCTTGCTGATCCACTCCAGCGGGGCTGGACGCTGCGCCGGGACATCGGCCGCCAGTGCCTGCGCCAGCAACTCGGACGCCAGTTGTCCCAGCGTCTTGCCCTCACGCCGCTGCCGCTCCTTGAGCTGTCGCAGCACCACGGGGTCGAGGTCGACGGTCGTCCGAGTCACGCATCAGATGTTATCCGCAGAAGCATCAGATGCGCAACCTGATAACCGGCCGAGCGCGGGCGGCAGTTGGCCGGTGTGCACGACCGCGAGGCGGCGGGTGGTCCTGGTCAGGGCCACGTACAGGTCGCTAGCGCCGCGGGCCGACCCGGCGAGGATCTCGGCGGGCTCGATGATGACCACGCCGTCGAACTCGAGGCCCTTGGCCTGCTCGACGGTGAGGACCAGCACGCGACGCTCGAGGGCGGAGGGGGCCGGGCCGGCCGCCGCGTCGGGTACGGCGTGCACCACCGCCGCACCCAGGACGCCGGCGCGAGCCGCCGGCACGATCACGGCAAGCGTCCCGTCGCCGACCTCGGCCGCCTCAGCGGCGACCACCGCGACCACGCGGTCGGCCAGTTCCCCGGCGGCGACCCCGAGATGCCACGGCGCCACGCCGGACGAGCGGACCGACGCCGGCGGCACGAGCGACGGGTCGACGCCGGCCAGCACGTCCGACGCGACCACCATGACCTCGGCGGGCGTGCGGTAGTTCACGGTCAGCTCGGCCAGCCGCCAGCGGTCCCCGCCGTGGCGGTCCCCGAGGTGGCGGTCCCCGCGGTGGCGGTCCCCGAGGTGGCGGTCGAGGACCGAGGCCCACGAGGTGGCGCCGGCCGGCGAGCCGGTCTGGGCGATGTCGCCGACCACGGTCATCGACCGGGTGGGGCAGCGCCGCATGAGCACCCGCCACGCCATCGCCGACAGTTCCTGCGCCTCGTCGACGATGACGTGCCCGAAGGTCCAGGTACGGTCCGTGGCCGCGCGCTCGGCCGTGGTCAGCGACGACCGCACCTCGTGCCGGGCGGCCAGATGCCTGGCGTCCAGCACGTCGCTGGCCCGCAGCATCTCCCGGGACGCGGTCTCCGGCAGGTCGAGCACGTCCATGACGCCCTCGGCGTATCCCAGCTCGGCCCGCGCCCTGGCGAGCGCCAGCGCCTGCGCCGCGGGGTCGTCGGTGCCGAGCAGCTCGGCGGCCTCGTCGAGCAGCGGCACGTCCGCCGGCGTCCAGGGCGAGCCGAGCGGGCGTTGCAGCAGCGCGCGCTCAGCCGCGGCCGGCACCGCCGCGGCCGGCACCGCCGCGGCCGCCGATGCCAGCAGCGCCGGCGAGGCGTACAGCTCGGCGACCAGCTCGTGCGGGGTGAGCCGCGGCCACAGCGCGTCCAGCGCGGCCTGCACGGCTGGGTCGGTCCGCAGCTCGCCGCGGATCTCGGCCAGGTCGGCCTCGTCGTAGAGCGCGCCGAACTCGTGCTCGTCCTGCGCCAGCGGGATCTCCGCGTACGACGGCACGATCGAGTAGAGCCGCTCGGCGGCCTGCACGGTCAGCGCGGCGACGATCTCCCGCTCGAACACCTCCCGCGCCGCGTTGTGCGGCCGCCGGGAGGCGCGGGCCCGCGCCCGCGCACGTGCACACGTGGCCGCGTCCAGCCGCAGCGTCAGCCGGTCCATCGTCAGCCCGTCAAGGGCCAACTCGAGCACGCCATCCGGCACCCGCTGCCGTTCGCCGACCGCGGCGGCGATCACCTCGGCCATCTCGGGCCGCCCCTTGATCGCGGCCACCTCGGCCGGCTCGTGCCCGGCCGCGACCATCCCCGGGTACAGCTCGCCGACGGTGCGCAGCAGCGCGTCGGTCTCGCCGAGCGACGGCAGCACCTGGTCGACGTAGCGAAGGAACGTGGGGTTCGGCCCGACGATGAGCACGCCGCGCCGGGACAGCGTCTCGCGGTGGGTGTAGAGCAGGTAGCCGGCGCGGTGCAGCGCCACGGCGGTCTTGCCGGTGCCCGGGCCGCCCTGCACCACCAGCACGCCGTCGCTGCCGGCCCTGATCACGGCGTCCTGCTCGGCCTGGATGGTGGCCACGATGTCCCGCATCCGCCCGGTCCGGCTCGCGTCGAGCGCGGCGAGCAGCGCGGCCTCGCCGCCGAGCCCGGCGCGTTCCCCGTCGGTCAGCGATTCGAGGTCGAACACGTCGTCGTCGAACCCGGTGACGACGCGGCCCTTGGTGTAGAGGTGACGACGGCGCGCGACGCCGTCCGGGTTGGCCGCCGTCGCGCAGTAGAACGGCCGCGCGGCCGCGGCCCGCCAGTCGACCAGCAGCGGCTCGTAGCCGTCGTCCTCGTCGAAGATCCCGATCCGGCCGATGTAGAGCCGCTCGCCGCCGACCAGGTCGAGCCGGCCGAAGCACAGCCCACCCTCGACGGCGTTGACCTGCGCCAACCGGTCGGAGTACAGGGTGGCCGACGCGTCCCGCTCCGACCGCGCCTGGTGCGTGCCGCTCGCCCCGGCGCGCCACACCTCGCTCAGCCGCGAGGACGTCTCGCGCCGCATGGCGTCGAGCCGGCCGTACAGCATGGAGACGTACCGTTGTTCCCGGCTCAATTCGTCGACAGAGAGAGTTGACAATACGCCCATCCCCTCGGTACGTTTAGTTATACATCAAGGGTTATTGCTAAGCTACGCCTGTGTCATTGCCGCCAAGGCATCCATTGTAGCTAGCTAGCAAGGGAAATTCCTCATTGGAATTGGTCGAGGCCGAACTTCGCGGCCGTTTCGCCGCGGCCAGGGTCGCACGGCTGGCCACCGTCGGCGAGACCGGCCGGCCGCACCTCGTTCCGATCACGTTTGCCCTGGTGGGTGACGTCGTGGTGACCGCGGTCGATCACAAGCCGAAGACCACGACCGACCTGGTGCGGCTGCGCAATGTCCGGGCGACCGGCCGGGTCTCGATGCTGGTGGACGACTACGACGATGCCGACTGGTCGCGGTTGTGGTGGGTACGGTTGGACGGTTCCGCGCGGGTGATCGAACGTGCCGGCGAATGCGGGAGCGCGCTCGAATGGCTGGCCGCCAAGTACCGCCAATACCGCGATGATCCGCCGACCGGGCCGGTCGTCTGGATCGACGTCGACACGGTTCGCGGCTGGACCCACACCCCGGAGGCCGTCAGGCGTCGCGGCGCTCGGCCACGACCACGGCGATGATCAGCAGTGCCACCGCGATGCCGGCGAAGTACGCCAGCCCGCCCCACGGCCCGTAATGGAACTTCAGCCCTATCCCGCCGCCCTCGCCACCGGCCTCACCGGCCCCTGCGGTGATGAAGCGGTCGGCCGCGGTGAACGGCATCCAGGTCTTGATGTCGTCGCCGGCCCTTGGGATCAGCAGGATCAGGTTCTCCACCAGCAGCGCCCACACCAGCATGATCGACACGGCGGCCGCCGTCGACCGGAGCAGCGTGCCGACCGCGATCCCGAGCACCGCGGAAGCGGCGAAGACCAGCCCAACGCCGGCCACCGTGCGCCACTCCTGCGCCGTGTCGATGGAGATGTCGGCCTTCGGCCGGACCAGCTTCGCGACACCCCACGCCGTGAACGCGGTCACCTCGCCGAGCACCGCGGCCACCAGCGCTACCACCGCCGCCTTGGATACCAGCACGGCCGTGCGGTTGGGGATCGCCATGAACGTCGCCCGGATCGTGCCGAACCGGTACTCGTTGGTGATCGCGATCGCGGCCATCACCAGCACGACCATCATCGCCAGGGCGTAGAACGCCTGCGTGGTGCCGGTGTTCAGGCCGGTCTCGTCGTCCGGGGTCAGCCCGAAGATCAACGCGATCGGGCCGACGCCGAGGACGAACGTCAACACCATGCACCACCACGGCGAGCGGGTGGAGAAGAGCTTGATGCGTTCGACCGCGAGCAAGGTCATCGCGATCACCTCACGGCCGTCGTGCTGGTCGAGGCGAGCGCCGCGCCACCGCCGTCGATCGGGTGCGCGTGGAACTCGACGTCCTCGCTGGTCAGCTGCATGAACGCGGCCTCGAGCGAGCCGCGCTTGGCGGCCAGCTCGTGCAGCACGACGTCGTTCTTGGCGGCCAGCTCGCCCACCTCGTCGGTGGTCACGCCGGACACCATGAGCGCGCCGTCCTCCTCTCGCGGGGTGTGGCCACTCTGGGCGAGTACGGCGTGCAACCGCTCGAGCCCCCGACCGCGGACCCGCACCGAGGACTCGCTGGCGCGCTCGACGAACTCCTGCGTGGTGCACTGGGCGATCAGCCGGCCGCGGCCGATCACCACGAGATGGTCGGCGGTCTGCGCCATCTCGGACAGCAGGTGGCTGGACACGAACACCGTGCGGCCCTCGGCCGCCAGCGCCTGCATGAACTTGCGGATCCAGACGATGCCCTCGGGGTCCAGCCCGTTCACCGGCTCGTCGAACATCAGCACCTCCGGGTCGCCGAGCAGGGCGCCGGCGATGCCGAGCCGCTGCGACATGCCGAGCGAGAACCCGCCGGCCCGCTTGTCGGCCACCACGGTCAGCCCGACCAGGTCGAGCACCTCGTCCACCCGCCCGGCCGGCAGCCCGTTGGATCTGGCCAGCCACCGCAGGTGCGAGCGCGCCGAGCGGTTCGGGTGCACCCACTTGGCGTCCAGCAGCGCGCCGACCTTCCGCAGCGGTTGGTGCAGCTGGCGGTAGCGCTGCCCGTCGATGCGCGCCTCACCGCCGTTGGGCCGGTCCAGCCCGAGAATGATCCGCATCGTCGTCGACTTGCCCGCGCCGTTCGGGCCGAGGAAGCCGGTCACCCGGCCGGCCTCGACGGTGAACGACAGGTTGTCGACCGCGACTGTCTTGCCAAATCTCTTCGTGAGGCCGTTCGCCTCGATCATGGTTTCTCCCCTCCCTTGCGGGCCGTCACCACCCACTCTGCCACTCCGCCGCGCGCACTCAGCCAACGCCACAGGGTGTCCACCGGCGCGACGGCGAGACGGTCCCCGATGCGCTGCGCGTGCGTCCCCGAATTCAGCACGACGCCGGCCACGGACCGTTCCCCGAGCCGGCTACCCGACAACCACCGGCCTCGTTACCCGACAACCATCGGCCCTCTGACCCGACAACCATCGGCCCTCTGACCCGACAACTCACGGGCCGCGCAGCGCCGCCAGGAGGTCGATGACCTGGGTGGTGAGCGGGCGAAGGATGCGCATGCGGGAGAGCCGGACGAGGCGGTCCACCATGGGTACGGTGCGCACTATGAGGTCCTGGGTACGGGCCTGGCCAGGCGAGGTGTCGTGCACCCAGTACAGGACTATGCCCAGGTGGTAGAGCCACAGCAGCTCGGGTAGGTGCTCGGCGAGCTTGGGGTCGGGGCGCACGTCGGCGCCGCGCAGGACGGCGGCGTACACGTCGACGGCGGTCTGCCTCGCGGCCGAGGACTCCGGGCTGAACGGGGACAGCGGGTTGTCCGGCTGGGCCGCGACGGCGAAGAACCGGCCGGCGAACTCGTGGTACGGCTCGGCGATCCGCAGCCACGTCGCCAGCACACCGTGCAGGCGTTCGCCGAAGTCCGCGGTCGCCACCAGCACCGGCCGCACGGCCGCGGCGTGCTCCTCGGCCATGTGGTCGTAGAAGCCCTGGACCAGCTCCTCCTTGGAGCGGAAGTAGTAGTAGGCGTTGCCGGTGGACACGCCGGCCCCGGCGGCGACCTCCCGCATGGTGGTGCCCTGGTAGCCGCGCTCGCGGAACAGCCGCAGGGCGGCGTCCACGATCGCCGCCCTGGTCCGCTGCGACTTGGACTCCTCGGCGGAGGAGCTGGCGGAGACGGCGGAGACAGCGGGGACGGCGGAGACGGGCGCGCTCACGTCGGCTGGACCGCCGGTGCGGCCGCCGGTGCCTGGTCGTTCGGCCATGCGCCCCATAGTTCCTGTGCGCGCCGCCTGGTGCGCAGCCGGCTCAGCCCCAGCATGGTCGCGCCATGCCCGGCGCCGAGCACCAGCAGCACGACGCCGAGCTTGGTGACCACGGTCTGCGCCGCGCCCTGCACCGGCACCTCGATGGTCGAGATGATCGCCAGCACGCCGAGCATGACCAGGTGGAACAGCACGGCGAGCAGCCGGTTGATCGAGTTGGCCAGCCGCAGGTCGTCGAACGCCTGCTCCAGGTACACCTGCCCGCTGCGGACCAGCAGCTGTCCGACGAGGAGGGTGAGGGTGGCGCCGAGTGCGACGAAGACGAGGTAACCGGCCAGGTTGCCGTCCATGACGAAATCCTTTCTGAACACGTTCAAAAGGAGTGTGCACCCGACCGGTGCCGTCACGCCATAGCTTTGTTGAACGCGTTCAAGAATCCGTCTGAGACATCCGTCACTTGACGAGCCTGTCGTCCGTCACTGGACGAGCCTGTCGTCCGTCACTGGACGAGCCTGGCGTCCGTCGGACCCGACGTCGCGGCGCCGTCGCCGTCACCGTTGTCGTTCGGCGCGTAGGCGCCACCGGGCATGGAGGCGGCCATGATGGCCTCCTCTTCCTCCTCCTCATGGCGCCGCGCCCTGATCCGGGACAGCACCAGCATGGTCAACGCGTAGACGATGCCGAGCACCAGCATCACCACGCCGAGCTTGGTGACCACGACCTGCGCGGCCCCTTCCACCGGCACGTTCATGGTCGAGATGATCCCGAGCAGACCCAGTGCGAACAGGTGGAACAGGACAGCCAGCAGCTTGCTCACCGAGCGGGCCACCCGCGCGTCGGGGAACACCTCCTCCAGGTACACCTGCCCCGAGCGGATCAGCAGTTGCCCGACCATGATCACGAGTACCACGCCGAGAACGACGAACATCAGGTAGGTCTCGGTGCTGTTGTCCATGACAACACCAACCCTTCGAGGGGTCTAAGTTGCACGGGGAGTAGCCCGTCGGGGGCGGAGGTAAACAGCGGTGAGCACGGCGCCGAGCACCGTCGAGGCGGTGGGGCCGCTCTCTGCCGCCGTCGCCCAGCTCTGCGAGCGGCTGTTGCCGCAGGTCAGCGAGCAGACAGCGGCCGGGTTCTGCGAGGTGCTGCGCCGGTTGGCCGCGCCACTGCAGGTCGCTGTCGCGGGTCGGATCAAGTCGGGCAAGTCAACGCTGGTCAACGCGCTGATCGGGCGGCGGGTGGCGCCGACCGACGTCGGCGAGTGCACCCGGCTGGTCACCCGCTTCCAATACGGCACGGTCGACCGCGTCGAGGTGGTGTTCACCGAGGGCGCCAGGCAGGCGCTGCCATTCGACGCCATCGGCATGATCCCGGCCGACCTTGGCATCGGCGCAGCGCTCGACCGCGTCTCGCACCTCGAGGCATACCTCACCAACGCCGTGCTGCGGGACCTCACCGTGATCGACACCCCCGGTCTCGGCTCGATGGACGCCGCCGGCGTGGCCCGCACCGAGGCGCTGCTCGATCCGGTGTCCCGGTCGGCGGTGGCCGGCGCCGAGGCGGTGCTCTACGTCCTCACCCAGGCCGTCCGCGCCGACGACAAGCAGGTGCTCGCTGCGTTCACCGCAGCCACCGCGTCCCGCGAGGCCGGCCCGGTGAACGCCGTCGCCGTGCTCAACAAGGCCGACACCATCCCTCCCGAGTCGGTGCAGGGCTCCAACGGCGACGTGTGGACGGCGGCCAGCCTGCTCGCCGCCAGGCAGGCGCAGGTGCTGCGGCCGCGCGTCGCCGCCGTGCTGCCCATGGTCGGACTGCTCGCCGAGACCGCGGAGTCGGGCGCCTTCACCTCGGCCGACGCGGACGCGCTGCGAGCCATGGCGAGCTGCGACGAGGCGACCAGGACGGCCATGCTGCTCTCCGCCGACCTGTTCACCACGCTCGACGCACCGGTCCCCGCCGGCACCAGGACGCGGCTGCTGGAGCGCCTCGACCTGCACGGCGTGCGCGTCGCCCTCGACGCGATCGACGCCGACCCGCACATCACCGCCGGTGCGCTGCGCAGGACGCTGCTGGACGCCTCCGGCCTCGCTGCGCTGCGCACCAGGCTGGACGCGGTGTTCCGGGCCCGCGCGGACGGCATCAAGGCGGCCGCCGCGCTGGCCTCGGTGACCGCGCTCGCCAACACCTCCGGCGACCAGGGCGAGAGACAGCTGGTGCACGACGCGATCGAGGTGCTGTTGCAGAGACCGCAGGCGCACCAGCTCCGGCTACTCGAGGCGCTGACCCTGGTCACCTCGGGCGCGGTTGCCATGCCGGACGACCTCGCCGACGAGGTGGTCAGGGTCGGCGGCTCGTCCGACGTCGCCGAGCAGCTCGGCATGCCGGGCCGCCCGATGGCCGAGCTGGCCGGCTACGCGCTGGAACGGGCCGGCTGGTGGCGCTCGTTCGCGTCGTTCGGGGCCACCCCGGCGCAGAGCAGGGTGGCGCACGTCGTGCACCGGGCCTACTTCCTGATCTGGCAGCGGCTGCGCGAGGAGGTGAGGCGATGACCACCGCGCCGTCGCTGCCGCAGGTGGTCCGCGAGACCAGCGAGCGCCTCACCGCGCTGCTGGGCACGGCGGACCAGGACGCCGTGGCGTGGGTGGAGCGGGTCCGCGCCTCGCGCCGGGACGCGCCGACCGTCGTCGTCGTCGGCGAGACGAAGCGCGGCAAGAGCTCGCTGGTCAACGCCCTGCTCGCGGGCCAGAACCTGTCGCCGGTGGACGCCGACGTCGCCACCGCGACCTACCTCGTGCTGCGGCACGGCGCGGACCGGGCGGCGGTGGCGTGCTACCCCGGCCTGCGCGACCCCGTACCCATCCCGCTGGCCGAGCTCCCGCGGTGGGTCTGCGCGGCGCACGACCTGCCGGACGGCGCCGCGCCCTCGGGCTACGGGCCGTCGGGCTACGGGCCGCCGCGTTACGTCGAGGTGCAGGCCCCCGTCCCGCTGTTGGAGCGGCTGACCATCGTCGACACCCCCGGCGTCGGCGGTCTGGACGCCGCCAACGGCGAGCTGGCCATCGAAGCGGCGGCCGCGGCGACGGCTCTGCTGTTCGTCGTGGACGCCGCCGCGCCGTTCACCCGCGGCGAGCTGGCCTTCCTGCGGCTGCTCGCCGACCACGTCGAGACCGTGGTGTTCGCCCTCACCAAGACCGACCTGCACCGCGGGTGGCGGCAGGTCCTCGAGGCCGACCGAGCCCTGCTCGCCAAGCACGCGCCGCGCTTCGCCGGTGCGCAGTTCCACCCGGTGTCCGCGCGCCTGTTCGAGTCCGCGGCCGCCGCCCCGACCGCCGAGGTGGCCACCCTGCTGCGTGAGCGCTCCGGCGTCGCCGAGCTGCAGACCGCGCTGCAACGGCAGGTCAGCGGCCGGGCCGTGATGCTCGGCGAGGCCAACGTGCTGCGCGCCATCGCCACCGCGCTGGCCGGGGTGATCGCCACCCTTGACGCCCAGCAGCGCCTCCTTGCCGGTGCGGAGGCCGGACAGGAGGCCGCCGAGGCGTCCGCCGGTGTCCTGCGCCGGCGCCGCGACGAGCTCACCGCGCAGCGCCGCGCCGGCGGCCGGAGCTGGCAGCTGCGGTTGCGCGCCGAGGTGCAGCGCGCCCGGCTGGAGTCGCTGCACGACGTCGCCGGCCAGGTCCGCGGCGCGCAGTCGTGGTTCCGCCGCGCCGTCGACGAGGCCGACCGTGCCACCCTGGCCCAGCTCCCGTACCAGCTCGACGCCGCGCTGCAGGTGATGTCCGCGCGGGTCACCGCCGGCCTCGCGCACCGCCTGTCGCGGATCGTGGACACCGCGCTCGCCGAGCTCTTCACACCCGCCGAGCTGGACGCCGTACGAGCCGAGTTCGCCCGCCGCGGTGGCACGCATCCGCCGGTGATCCTCCGCCCGCCCGAAACGCGCCCGGCCGGCGCCGAGGACAAGCTGCTGGTCGCCATGGGTGTCTCCGGCGGTCTTGGCATCGGTCGCATGGCCGCGCAGCCACTCAGCGGTCTGGCACTGGCCGGCCTCGGCGCCGCAGCCGGCGTCGCCGTGCTGCCGGTGACCATCGTGCTCGGCCTCGGCGCCGGCTGGTGGATGGCAAGGGCCCGCAGGCACGCCGCCGACAAGGCGCACCTCAAGCAGTGGCTCGCCGAGGTCCTTGCCGACGCCCGCTCCGCTCTCGACCAGGTGGTGGCCGAGCAGATGATCGACGCCGAGCAGCAGCTCTCGCTCGCGCTGGACACCGCACTCGGCCGCAGGGTCGGCGCCATCGAGGACGAGCTGCGCGAGGTCGACCGCGCGTTGCGGATGGACGCCGCCGACCGCAACCGCGAGCTCGCCGCCGTCCGCAAGACCCTCGCCGAGGCCAGGGCCGGCCGCGAGCGCGCCGAGGAGCTGCTGGGTGACATCCGGTCGCTACGCGACCGGTCATAGGGCAGAGCCGGTCGCTACGCGACCGGTCATAGGGCAGAGCCGGGAGTTGCGCGACCGGTCATAGGGCAGAGCCGGGAGTTGCGCGACCGGGCGTGACCCGGGAACCGCGCCGGCATACCGTGAGTCCTATCTGCCAGAACCCGAAGCGACGCCAGGGAGATCAGGTGTACATCGAGGAGCCCGGCGCCGACCTGACCGTGACGGTCGAGGGCCAGGAGTACCACGCCGAGGCGTCCGCCGACATCGATTCGGACGGTCTCGACGACACCGCTGTCGTGGAGACCGACGACGGCGCCATCGCGTTCACCGACACCGACGCCGACGGCCAGGCCGACCTGATGACCCAGCTCGACGCCGACGGCGATGTCGTCGGCCAGGCCCGCTTCGACGAGGCCACCGGCGACTGGGTGCACCTCGACGACCCTCGCGACCCCGGTGTCCGCGGCGAGGTCGAGGTCGGCGCCCCCACCGACGACACCGACGGCGACGCCGCCTGGACACCGTCGTGGTCGAGGACACCGGCGGCGCCACCCTGATCCTCACCGACGCCGACGAGGACGGCGATGCCGACTACGCCACCGAGATCACCGGCGACGGCCACATCACCGTCTCCGAACACACCGGCGACGGCGACTGGACCGTCATCGAGCGGGGCCACCTCGACGAGCACGGCTCCTACCACCGCGACGCCGAGGAGTCCGGCTGGATCCGCGTCGACCCCCGCACCGGCGACTGGGTCCGCGGCCGAATCGAATAGACCCATCGAAATCGAAAATTGACGGATGAGTCAATGAGTGCCGGATTTCTTGACTCATCCGTCAAATTTGTTTTGGAGAGACCCCCAACCCTCCCCCGCTACGGACGGTAATGCGTGGCCACCGAACTGGACGAACGGCACTATGGAAGCGCGGCGCAGTTGCTCGCCGCGCTGCGTCGCCGGCATCTCCTGACCCTGGACCAGCTTGGCGAGCGCGCCGCCGTCGCGCCGGCGCAGCTCTGCCGGTACGAGAAGGGTGCCACGGAGCCGAGTATCGCCACGTTGCGCCGCATCCTGGCGGCCTTCGGGTGGAACCTGACATTTGGTGTCGAGCCGACCACGGCGGCCGCCGATGAGCGGCTCGACGCCGGCAAGGGTCCGCTCCAGCTGCTGGAGCTCGACGTGATCGCGCTCATCGAGATCGCGGCCTGCGCCGCGGGTGACGGCGCCGCGCTCGTCGTCGGTGGCGAGGTCGCCGCGGTGCTCCAGGGCGTTCCGGTCAGCACCGACGACATGGTGGTGCACGTGCATCCGCAACACGTGAGGACGCTGGCCCGCGCGGCAGCCGCGGCCCATCGCGAAATCGCGGAGGGCCCTGCCGGGCGACTGGAGCTGCGATTCAGGAGATCGATGGCAGTGGTGGTACCTGCCGAGGTGTTGCCGCCAAGCACGCTTGCCTCGCTGGATTTCGCACCGTGGCTCGCTCGCGACGCGCTGCCGGTGGTGCCTCTGGACGAGCTGTGCGCGTCGGGTGCGCTTCGACCCGCCGCGGTGGTGCTTGCCACGCGGATGGCTGAGAGATTGGTCGCTGAATCGATTCCGTGATCGGTCCTGTGAGCCATCCGACAGGCTTTCCAGTCGGCGAAGGGTGCAGACTTTCGCTAACCTTTCTTCATCCCTTGACACCGACGCGCCGCAGTCTCAGGCCAGCGGCGCGCTCTGTCATTGCCTCAGAACAGTCAGGAGAGCTTGCCCATGACAGCAGCAACCATTCCCGGCCTTGATGTGGCCCCGACGAGGCATCGACGGTTGCTCGCCTGGGTTCGTGAGGTGGCCGACCTGACCCAGCCTGACGAGGTCGTCTGGTGCGACGGATCGGACGAGGAGTGGGGCCGGCTGACGCGCAAGCTGGTCGCCGCCGGCACGTTCGTGCCGTTGACGGCGAAGCCGAACTCGTTCTGGTGCGCCTCGGATCCGTCGGATGTGGCGCGGGTGGAGGAGCGGACGTTCATCTGCTCGGTCAACGAGGCCGAGGCCGGCCCGACGAACAACTGGATGGCGCCGGCCGAGATGAAGGCCATCATGACCGAGTTGTACCGCGGGTGCATGCGCGGCCGGACGATGTATGTGATCCCGTTCTGCATGGGTCCGCTGTCGGCGGAGAATCCAATGCTCGGGGTGGAGATCACCGATTCGGAGTACGTGGCGGTGTCGATGCGCGTGATGACCAGAATGGGCAGCGCTGCGCTGGAGAAATTCGGCGACGACGCCGGCTTCGTGCCCTGCCTGCACTCCGTCGGCGCCCCGCTGGCCGAGGGTGCGGCGGACGTGCCGTGGCCGTGTAATGAGACGAAGTACATCACGCAGTTCCCGGCGGAGCGCACGATCTGGTCGTTCGGGTCGGGGTATGGCGGGAATGCGTTGCTCGGCAAGAAATGCTATTCGTTGCGGATCGCTTCGGTGATGGCCCGCGACGAGGGGTGGCTGGCCGAGCACATGCTGATCCTGAAGCTGATCTCCCCGGAGCAGAAGGTCTACTACGTCGCGGCGGCGTTCCCGTCGGCCTGCGGCAAGACCAACCTGGCCATGTTGCAACCCACCATTCCTGGTTGGAAGGTCCAGACCCTCGGCGACGACATCGCCTGGATGCGCTTCGGCGAGGACGGCCGGCTCTACGCAGTGAACCCCGAGTACGGGTTCTTCGGCGTGGCACCTGGCACGAACTGGAAGACCAACCCGAACGCCATGCGCACCATCGACCGCGGCAACTCGGTGTTCACCAACGTGGCGCTGACCGACGACGGCGACATCTGGTGGGAGGGCATGGAGGGCGACCCCCAGCACCTCACCTCGTGGAAGAAGCAGGACTGGACGCCCGCTGACGGTGAGGCCGGTGAGCCCAGCTCGCACCCGAACTCCCGGTACTGCACGCCGATGGCGCAGTGCCCGGTGCTGGCCCCGGAGTGGGACGACCCGAAGGGCGTGCCGATCGCGGCGATCCTGTTCGGTGGGCGCCGTGCCACCACGATCCCGCTGGTCAACGAGTCCCGCGACTGGCAGCACGGTGTCTTCCTCGGCGCCACGCTGTCCAGCGAGAAGACCGCGGCCGCCGCCGGCAGGGTCGGCGACGTCCGGCGCGACCCGATGGCGATGCTGCCGTTCATCGGCTACCACGCCGGTGACTACTTCCAGCACTGGATCGACGTCGGCAAGGGCGCGGACGCGCAGAAGCTGCCCAAGATCTTCTACGTGAACTGGTTCCGTCGCGGCGACGACAAAAGGTTCCTGTGGCCCGGCTTCGGCGAGAACTCGCGGGTGCTCAAGTGGGTCGTCGAGCGGATCGAGGCCAAGGCGGCCGCCGAGGAGACGGCCATCGGCCACGTGCCGCCGATCGACGCGCTTGACCTGTCCGGGTTGGCCGCGCCGACCGAGGACATCGAGGCGGCGTTGGGCGTCGACCTCGACGAATGGCGCGCAGAGCTGCCATTGATCGCCGAGTGGTTCGACAAGATCGGCGACAAGCTGCCGACGTCCATGCGCGACGAGCTGGAGGCGTTGAAGGTTCGCTTGAAGGGCTGAGGCGCGACACCCGATGGTGTGAGTTTGGCGGGTGGGCCTAGCATCCCGGTGTCGCCCGCCCGCCACGCACAGGACAGGACCGGCTACCGATGACGTCCTTGTCACCTCAGCGCATACCACCCCGGCCGCCGCAGCGACCACGGCAGCCGCGGCTGCGGTGGAACGCGTGGAACCTGCTGCTGCTCGTCCCGCTGCTCATCCTGCTGACGCCGCTGTACAACAGGGTGGATCCGAGGCTGTTCGGCATGCCGTTCTTCTACTGGTTCCAGCTCGTGTGCGTCTTGATCGGCGTTGCGTTGACGTCCCTGGTCTACGTGATGACCAAGGAGGACGACTACGTGATCACGGGTCAGCCCGACCGGCTGAACGTCGACTCGCTGGACGAGGGGGCCGGGCGGTGACCGTCAAGCCGACCGAGCTGACCATCTTCGTCGTCCTGTTCGGGGCCGTGACGGTGATGGGCTTCGTGGCGTCCCGCTGGAAGCCGGGACGCTCGCTTGAGCACCTGGACGAGTGGGGGCTCGGCGGGCGCAAGTTCGGCTCGTGGGTGTCGTGGTTCCTAATTGGCGGCGACCTGTACACCGCGTACACGTTCGTGGCCGTGCCCGCGCTGCTGTTCAGCGCCGGCGCGATGGGTTTCTTCGCGATGCCCTACACGATCCTGGTGTACCCGCTGGTGTTCATGCCGCTGCTGCGGATGTGGTCGGTCTCGCGGGTGCACGGCTACGTGACCCACGCCGACTTCGTCAGGGGCCGGTACGGCTCGCCGACGCTCGCGCTGCTCGTCGCGGTGACCGCGATCGTGGCCACCATGCCGTACATCGCCCTGCAGCTCGTCAGCCTCGAAGCGGTGCTGCGCACCATGGGACTGAACCAGGCCGGCTGGGTCGGCCACCTGCCGCTGTTCCTCGCGTTCGTGATCCTGGCGGTGTACACCTACCAGTCCGGGCTGCGCGCGCCGGCGCTGATCGCGTTCGTCAAGGACATCCTGATCTACCTGGTGATCATCGTCGCGGTGCTCTACCTGCCGATCAAGCTCGGCGGCTGGGAGAGCATCTTCGGCGCGGCGGACGCCAAGTTCCAGCAGACCCAGAACACCGCGGACGGGGTGCTGCTGAACGCCGACAACCAGCTGCAGTACGCCACGCTGGCGCTGGGCTCGGCGCTGGCGCTGTTCCTCTACCCGCACGCGATGACCGGGGTGCTCGCCTCGCGCAGCCGCAGCGTGATCAAGCTGAACATGTCGGCGCTGCCGCTGTACTCGCTGCTGCTCGGGTTGATGGCGCTGCTCGGGTACTGCGCCATCGCGGCCGGCGTGCGGCCGCTGCAGAACGCGGCCACCGGCGGCTCGGACAGCAGCACGATCATCCCGGTGCTGTTCGACCAGCAGTTCCCGAACTGGTTCGCCGGCCTGGCGTTCTCCGCGATCGGCATCGGGGCTTTGGTGCCAGCGGCCATCATGTCGATCGCCGCCTCGAACCTGTGGACCCGCAACGTCTACAAGGAGTACCTGCGCCGCGATGCCACGCCAGAGGACGAGGCCAGGCAGGCGAAGATCGCCTCGCTGCTAGTGAAGTTCGGCGCCGTCGTGTTCATCGTCGTGATCAACCCGCAGTACGCGATCGACCTGCAGCTGATCGGCGGCGTGATCATCCTGCAGATCCTGCCGGCCGTCGGCGTCTCGCTGTACACCCGCTGGTTCCACCGGCAGGCGCTGGTCACCGGCTGGATCGCCGGCATGCTGTACGGCCTGTGGATGCTCTACCACGTCCCGAACCCGGCCAGCGGGCGGCAGCACTTCGGCGGCTCGGCGTACCCGCTCGGGGACGTGTCGTTGCTCGGCCTGTGGACCCCGTTCGACGGGTCGACCAGGACGATCTACGCCGGTTTCCTCGCGCTGCTGGTCAACGTCGTCGTCGCGGTCGTGGCCACGCTGGTGCTGCGCCAGCTCAGGGTGTTCAACGGGGCGGACGCCACCGACCCCGCGGACTACTACGCCGAGGAAGGCGACGCCAGGGTCGAGCCGGCGTACGAGCGGGTGGGCCGCTGACGCGGCCCCTGTGAGTGGTAAATGGTGCCATAGCACCATTTACCACTCACGACTTGTCCACAGGTGGTGCGGGAGGGTGGTGCCATGAGCGGCGAGGACAGGGTCAGCCGGTTCGGCGTCGTCGAACCGGCCGACCTGGCGGACGACCTGCACGAGCGGATCTCGGTGATCGCCGGGAAATCGGGGTTCGTGCCCAACGTATTCCGCGCGCTCGCGGTGCGCCCCGACGAGCTGCGGGCCTTCATGGACTACCACGACGCGCTGATGGACAAGTCCGAGGGGCTGTCCAAGGCCGAGCGCGAGCTCGTCGTGGTGGCCACCTCGGGCGCCAACCACTGCACCTACTGCGTGGTGGCGCACGGCGCGATCCTGCGCATCAGGAGCAAGGACCCGCAGCTCGCCGACCAGGTGGCCAGCAACCCGTGGGCGTGCGACCTCGACGAGCGGCGACGCGCGATCGTGGACCTCGCGCTGCTGATGGCAACCGACTCCGCGACCCTCACCGACGCCGACCTGGACGCCGCGCGGGACGCCGGCCTGACCGACGACGAGATCTGGGACATCGGCGCCATCACCGCGTTCTTCGCCATGTCGAACCGGCTGGCGCACCTCATGGCCCTGCGCCCGAACGCCGAGTTCTACGGGATGGGCCGCTGACGCCTGTGAGTGGTAAATGGTGCTATAGCACCATTTACCACTCACGACTTATCCACAGGTGACGAGGGCGGCGGCGCCGATCAGGCCGGCGTCGCCGCCCAGCTCGGCGGGGAGGACCCGAAGGGTGCGCAGGTACTCGAGGCGGGCGTGACGGCCGAGGGCCGCGCGCAGCGGGTCGAAGAGCAGGGGGCCGGCCTTGGCCACACCGCCGCCGATCACGACGAGGTCGAGGTCGCACACCGCGGCCACCGAGGCGATCATGGCGGCGATCGCAGTGGCGCCGCGGAGGAAGGCCCGCTTGGCGACCGGGTTGCCGGCGGTGGCCGCGTCGGCGAGCTCCTTCGCGTCGGCGTCCTTCGGCGCCGGCCAGCCGTGCTCGCGTGCCCAGTGGGCCATCCGCGGGCCGGCGGCCAGGGCCTCGACGCAGCCGTGGCCACCGCACGAGCACGGCGGTCCGGCCGTGTCGACCACCACGTGGCCGACGTGGCCGGAATTGCCGGTACGGCCGTCGTACGGCGCGCCGTCCAGCACGAGGCCGCCGCCGATGCCGGTGGAGACCACCATGCCGAGCAGGAAGGCGGCGCCACGGCCGGCGCCGCGCCACCGCTCGCCGAGGGCCATGCACAGCCCGTCGCCGGCGAGGCGCACCGCCACGCCGGGGACGGTGGCCGTGATCCGCTCGCGCAGTGGAAAGCCGCGCCACTGCGGGATGTTGATCGGGCTGACCGTGCCGGCTGCCAGGTCGATCGGGCCGGCCGACCCGATGCCGACGCCGCGCACCATGCCACCGGCCGCAGTCAGCGCGTCCTGGACGAGGCCGTCGAGCACGGCCCATACCCGCTCGCCGTCCCCGTCGTCCGGCGTCGGCCGGCGGGCGCTGTGCACGAGCCGCCCGTCGGGGTCGACGAGCCCGGCGGCGATTTTGGTGCCACCGACGTCGACGGCGAGCGCATAGTCGGCCATCAGTGCCGGTGGGTGTTGTCGGGCTGCCGCGGGTCGCCGGGGTGCTCGTAGCCGGGTGCGAGCCGGACCAGCTCGGCGCGGCGCCCGTCCAGCCAGGTGACGAACACCCTGCGCCGCGCGGCCGCGCGGAGGTCGGCGGCGATCGCCGCGCGCACGTCGTCGAGATGTGGTGGGCGGCCGGCGGGTGCGTCCCAGCCGGTGCCGGTTGCGGGGGCGGTGGCGGTGTCCCGGCCGGTGTCGGTGTCAGGGGAGGTGTCGGTGCTGGTTGCGGTGGCGGTGT
>Ga0210378_10000219_pt1 | contig 28156 bp, 26 predicted proteins | sample PLM1_60_b1redo_FD_155465 | JGI IMG/M metagenome (GOLD analysis project Ga0210378, IMG submission 155465) | Groundwater sediment microbial communities from an aquifer in East River, Colorado, USA - PLM1_60_b1 redo | ecosystem: Environmental > Terrestrial > Soil > Riparian zone | place: USA: East... | reverse complement strand
GACCTCGCGGTCGGCGTCGTAGGCTCACTGGACGAGGCGGTCGCGCACATCCGGCGCTGGAGCAGCGGCCACACCGAGGCGATCGTGACCGGGTCGCTGCCCGCGGCCCAGCGGTTCGTGTCCCGGATGGACAGTGCCGCGGTGATGGTGAACGCCTCGACCCGGTTCACCGACGGCGGCGAGCTGGGGTTCGGCGCCGAGATCGGCATCTCCACCCAGAAGCTGCATGCCCGCGGCCCGATGGGGCTGCCGGAGCTGACCAGCACCACGTTTGTGATCAGCGGGAACGGGCAGTTGCGGTGACGGCCCGGCGTGCCCGCACCGGCCACGCTTCGCGGTCTCGTACGGTATGCCGGCATGTCCCACGGCGGGCGAGCGGGCACCGCAGCCAACTGAGCCCGGAGCCGGGCCAACGTCACGGGGCAGAGGTGAGGGGAGGGCCGCATGGTGGCCGGCAGCTCCATTGGCGACCCGGCGACCCGGGCCGACTATGACGCGGTCGTCATCGGCGGCTGCGGGCACGTCGGGCTGCCGCTGTCGATCGCGCTCGCCGAGCGTGGCGCCCGGGTGGCGATCCACGACGTGGACGAGGCGGCGGTCGGGTTGGTCAACGGCGGAGGCATGCCGTTCGACGAGCCGGGCGCGCTGGAGCCGCTGGCCGGGGCGCTGGCCGCCGGCCGGCTGCGCGCCTCGACCGACCCGGCGGTAGCCGGGCTGGCCGAGATCGTCGTGGTGGTCATCGGCACGCCGATCGACGAGCATCTCAACCCCGACCCGCACGCGATTCCACGGGCGCTCGGCGCGGCCGCGCCGTACTTCCGGGACGGCCAGCTGCTCATCCTGCGCAGCACCGTCTACCCCGGGGTGACCCGGCTGGTCGAGCAGACCCTGGCCGACCTCGGGCTGGCCGTCGACGTCGCGTTCTGCCCGGAGCGGATCGCCGAGGGCCGGGCGATGACCGAGCTGTTCTCGCTGCCGCAGATCGTCGGCGCGCGCTCGGAGCGGGTGGCCGAGCGGGCGGCGGCGTTCTTCCGCCGGCTGACCGACCGGATCGTGTCGCTGTCGCCGGAGGAGGCCGAGCTGGCGAAGCTGTTCACGAACACGTGGCGGTACGTGAAGTTCGCCGCGACGAACCAGTTCTACATGATCGCGAACAGCCAGGGCCTGGACTACGAGCGGATCCGGGCGGCGCTGGCGCAGGACTACCCGCGGGCCGCGGACCTGCCGCGGGCCGGGTTCACCGCCGGGCCGTGCCTGTTCAAGGACACGATGCAGCTGGCCGCATTCAACGACAACCAGTTCTGGCTCGGGCACGCCGCGATGCTGGTCAACGAGGGCCTGCCGCTGTACGTGGTCAGCCAGCTGGAGCGGCGCTTCGACCTGCTGAGCATGACGGTGGGGATCCTCGGCATGGCGTTCAAGGCCGGGTCGGACGACATCCGGTCGAGCCTGTCGTACAAGCTGCGTCGGATCCTGTCGTTCCGCGCCCGCCGGGTGCTCTGCACCGACCCGTACGCCACCGACGAGCCCGGCCTGCTGCCGCTGGACAAGGTGCTCGCGGAGTCCGACCTGCTGGTGCTGGCCACCCCGCACCCGGAGTACCAAGGTCTCCGGGTCGACAAGCCGGTCGCCGACGTGTGGAACGCCCTGGGCCGCGGGGTGCTGGTGTGAGCCGGCCCGGCGCACAATGCTCGCCCGCGGCGGGCCGGCGAACCGGGGAGCGCGGGCGTCGTACCGCGACCGCGCGGGGAGCACTGTGACACCGCGGATCAGCGTCGTCGTCCCGGCGTACGACGAGGGCGACGAGATCGGCGCGTTTCTCGACCGGCTGTTGCGGGCCCTGCCGGCCGACGCGGAGGTTGCCCTCGTGGTCGACCTGGCCGACGACAGCACGCTGCCGGAGGCGTGGCGGTACGCCGAGCGCGACTCCCGGCTGCGGCCGCTGGTCAGCGACTACGGGCGCGGTCCGGCCCACGCGATCCGGTACGGGGTGGACCACACCACCGGGCGGGTGGTGGTGGTGACGATGGCCGACGGGTCGGACGACCCGACCCAGATCGACGCGCTCGCCCGGCTGGTGGAGGGCGGCGCGGCGGTGGCGGCGGCGTCCCGGTACGCCCCCGGTGGCCGGCAGGTCGGCGCTCGGCTGCTCAAGCGGACCCTGTCACAGACCGCCGGCGTGTCGCTGCACCTGCTCACCCGGGTTGGCACCCGGGACGCGACCAACTCGTACAAGGCGTACGACCGGGCCTTTCTTGACGAGGTCGGCATCGACAGCCGGCACGGCTTCGAGATCGGCCTCGAGCTGACCGCGAAGGCGGCCCGGCTGGGCCGCCGGGTGGCCGAGATCCCCACCGTGTGGACCGAGCGGTCGGCCGGGCAGTCGCACTTCCGGGTCTGGGCGTGGGCCCCTCGCTACCTACGCTGGTACCTGTTGGCGTTCGGCCGGCGCACCGACGCCGACCGGCTCCGTGCGGTCTCCGCGAAGGCGAGGGGCGAGTGAGCATCGCAGCGGAGCGAGGAGCGGAGCGAGCCCCGAGCCGAGCCATGGGTGCCGCGAAGGCGAGGGGCGAGTGAGCATCGCAGCGGAGCGAGGAGCGGAGCGAGCCCCGAGCCGAGCCATGGGTATTGCCCGGGCGGCGAAGGGGTAGCGAGTGGAGCGGGTGCTGGTCAGCGGAGCGGCCGGGTTCATCGGCGGCTACGTGGTCGAGGAGCTGCTGCGGCGTGGGTACGCGGTGGTCGGCGTGGACGACTTCAGCAAGTACGGCCGGGTGCACCGGTCCTACGACGACGACCCCCGGTACACCCTCGTCGAGGGCGACGCCCGGGACGTCGGGCTGATGACGGCGCTGCTGTCGGACTGCGACCACTTCGTCGCCGGTGCGGCGATGATCGGCGGCATCTCGTACTTCCACACCTACGCCTACGACCTGCTGGCCACGAACGAGCGGATCACCGCCGCGTCCTGCGACGCCGCGATCGCCGCGCAGCAGAAAGGTCGGCTGCGCAAGGTCACCTACCTGTCCTCCTCGATGGTCTTCGAGTCGACCACGAGCTGGCCGTCGCACGAGGGCCAGCAGCGGGAGGTGCCGCCGCCGCTGTCGTCGTACGGGTTCCAGAAGCTCGCCGTGGAGTACTTCGCCCGCGCCGCCTGGGACCAGTACCGGCTGCCGTACACGATCGTCCGGCCGTTCAACTGCGTCGGGGTGGGAGAGGGCCGGGCGCTGGGTGACGTCGAGATCACCTCCGGCAACGTCAAGCTCGCGATGAGCCATGTGGTGCCGGACCTGGTGCAGAAGGTGGCCAAGGGACAGGACCCGCTGCACCTGCTCGGCGACGGCACCCAGGTCCGGCATTACACCTACGGCGGCGACCTGGCCCGCGGCATCGTCACCTGCATGACGCACCCGGCCGCCGAGAACGAGGACTTCAACATCTCGACCGCTCGGTCCAGCACGGTGCTGGAGCTGGCCGAGATCATCTGGCGGAAGCTGCGTGGCGACGTGCCGCTCCGGGTGGTGCACGACCCGCCGTTCGAGCACGACGTGGCGCGGCGGGTGCCGTCGGTGGAGAAGGCCCGCCGGCTGCTCGGTGTGCGCTGCGATACGCCGCTGGAGGAGATGCTCGACGAGGTGATCCCCTGGGTCACGAAGGCTGTCGAGGACGGGACGATCTGAGCCTCGCGAGCCGTCCTAGTCGGCGCCTTCGTACATGATCCCCATCCGCCGGGTGAAGAACTCCCAGGCATCGACCGGCTCGTACCCGGGTGCGCCGTCCGGCGGGGGGCAGGCCGGCATGATCACTTTGCCCGGGCCGGGCTGCATGAACACCGGGACCGACATCCGCTCGTCCCGGTCGTGGCAGACCACCCGGTGGTACGCAGACCGGTACCGGCCGCCCGACACCAGGACCAGTTCGTCGCCGGCGTTGACGACGATGCCGCCGGGCACGATCGGCACCGGGACCCACCGGTCGGGACGGTCCAGGTCGATGACCTGCAGGCCACGCTGGCCGGAGTGCATCAGCGCGGTCATGATCCCGAGGTCGGTGTGTGGGCCCAGGCAGCTCGAGTCCGGGCTCGGCGCGAGCTGGCGCGGCGGGTAGTAGTTGGCGGCGAGGTTCGTCAGCGAGCCCGCGCAGAGCCGGGCGAAGTAGTCGGTCGGCAGGCCGAGGTCGGTGGCGTGCAGCGCCAGCAGGGTCAGGATCTGGCTCTCCATGGCCAGTAGGTACGGCAGCGCGGCGCGGAAACCCGGGATGGGCGGGAACCGGTTCGGGTGCGCGAGGCCGGCCCGGATCCGGGGCGCGAGGCCGGCCAGGTCACGCCAGCCGAGCGTCGGGTCATACGGGTTCATCGTCCAGGACTCGGCTGCGTCCGCGTCGGTGTCCAGCCCGATGCCGGCCGCGGCCCGGTACCGGGTGGTCCAGCCGCGCCGGGCGAGGTCGCCCGGCACCGGGCCGAAGGCCTGCTTGGCCGCGGTCTCCTGCCGGAAGAACGTGAGCGCCGCGGCGCAGAAGTCGTCGAACAGCCGCCGCGGCACGTCGTGGTCGACGACGATGTAGAAGCCGCTGCGGCGGAGCGCCGCGCCGAGCTGCCCGGCGACCCGCTCTCGCTGCCGCGGGTCGTCCGCGCCGGCGAGGCTGATCACCGGAACGTAGCCGTGCTCGTCGATGGCGTCGCTGGCGGGAAGCGTGGTCGTCACGGCCCTCCTTCCATCCGGCCGATGTCGAAGCCGAAGAACCGACACACCTTAGCCCTAACGCTCCCGTCCGCGCGATCAAGGAGCCAATGTCGCTTGTCGATCTACAAACGCGGCCATGGCTCCTTGATCGGCGCAACCGGAGCGGCGGCGCCGGGCACGGTGGGCGAGGATGGGCGCATGCACCCCGCGCTGTTCGGCTCGGCCGCCGACGTCGCCGAGCGGCTGGCCGCCGTCGGCTACCTCGCCGACGACGAGACCGCGACGACGGTGTTCCTGGCCGACCGGCTCGGCAAGCCGCTGCTGGTCGAGGGGCCGGCCGGAGTGGGCAAGACCGAGCTGGCCAAGGCGGTCGCCGCCACCGCCGGTGCCACCCTGGTCCGGCTGCAGTGCTACGAGGGCATCGACGAGGCCCGGGCGCTGTACGAGTGGGACTACCGCAAGCAGCTGCTGCGGCTGCAGGTCGACGAGGCGGACTGGGAGTCCGCCCGCGGGGACATCTTCTCCGAGGAGTTCCTGCTGGCCCGCCCGCTGCTCACGGCGATCCGGCAGACCACGCCGACCGTGCTGCTGGTCGACGAGACCGACAAGGCCGACGTCGAGGTGGAGGGCCTGCTGCTGGAGGTGCTCTCCGACTTCCAGGTGACCATCCCCGAGCTGGGCACGGTGGTCGCCGCCCGCCGCCCGTTCGTGCTGCTCACCTCGAACGCGACCCGGGAGCTGTCCGAGGCGCTCAAGCGCCGCTGCCTCTTCCTGCACCTGGACTACCCGGGCCCGGAGCGGGAGCGGGCCATCGTGGTGTCCCGGGTGCCCGAGGTGGGCGAGCGGCTGGCCGAGCAGGTGGTGCGGACGGTCCGGGCGCTGCGGGCGATGGAGCTGAAGAAGGCGCCGTCGATCGCGGAGACCATCGACTGGGCCCGCACCCTGGTGGCGCTCGGCCTGGACACCCTGGACACCGCCGCGGTGCGGCGCACCCTCGGCGTCGTGCTCAAGCACGCCAGCGACGTCGCCCGGGCCAGCACCGAGCTGAAGCTCAGCTGAGTCGCATGGCTGGCGCGACCGGCGGCGGGCTGCTGGGAAACCTGGAGGGGTTCGTCGCGGCCCTGCGCGGGGCCGGCGTGCCGGTCGGGGTCAGCGAGGTGCTCGACGCCACCCGCGCGCTGGGCGGCGTGGACGTCCTGGACCGCCGGCAGCTGCGGGCCGGCTTGGCCGCGACCCTGGTCAAGCGGCCGGTGTACCGGGACAGCTTCGACACGCTGTTCGACCTGTGGTGGCCGCCGGCCGTAGGGGATCCCGTGCCGGCCGGCGAGCCGGCCCCATCAGGCGAGCCGGGGCCGGCCGGCGACCCCGACCGGGCCGGCGACCCGGCGGCGGGTGCCGCGGGCGAGCCGGACGTGCCCGCTCTGCGCGCCGAGCTGCGCGAGTTGCTGCTGGCCGGCGACGACGAGGCGCTGCGCAGGTTCGCCCGGCGGGTGGTGCCGGCGCTCGGCCGGGCCGAGGCGCAGCCGGGCCGCCAGTCCTGGTTCGCCTACCGGGTGCTGCGCGCGCTGAGCCCGGACACGCTGGTCACCGCGCTGCTGGAGGCGCTGCTGGCCGGAGCCGACCGGGGCGGGCTGGCCGAGCAGGTGGCCCGGCAGCTGGTGCGGGAGCGGATCGCGCGGCTGCGTGGCCACGTCGAGGCGGAGGTGCGCCGGCGGGTGGCCGAGGAGCGCGGTATCGACGCGGTGGCCCGCAGCGCGCTGCGGCCGCTCGTCGACGAGGTCGAGTTCCTGCGCGCGCAGCGGGAGGACCTGGCGGCGATGCGGCGCGCCGTACACCCGCTGGCCCGCCGGCTGGCCGCCCGGCTGACCGCCCGCCGGCGGCTGGGCCGGGCCGGCCGGCTGGACGTGCGACGCACCGTTCGGGCCTCGCTCGGCAGCGGCGGCGTTCCACTGTCGACCCGGCACCGGCCGCACCGGCCGCACAAGCCGGAGCTGGCCGTGCTGTGCGACGTCAGCGGGTCGGTCGCCGGATTCGCCCACTTCACGCTGATGCTCACCGCGGCACTGCGCGAGCAGTTCGGCCGGGTGCGGGCGTTCGCGTTCGTGGACACCTGCGACGAGGTGACCCGGCTGTTCGGCCCGGGCGCGGACCTGGCCGCGGCGGTGTCCCGGCTGTCCCGGGAGGCGGACGTGGTCGGCTACGACGGGCACAGCGACTACGGGCGGGCCTTCGAGGCGTTCGCCGAGCGGTGGCCGGACGCGGTCGGCCCGAAGACGTCGCTGCTCGTGCTCGGCGACGCACGAACCAACTTCCGCGACCCGGGGCTGCCGGTGCTGCGCGAGCTGGTCGCGCGCAGCCGGCACGCCTACTGGCTCAACCCGGAGCCGACCCGGCTGTGGGGCAGCGGCGACTCGGTCGCGCCGGCGTACGCCGAGCTGATCGAGATGGTGGAGTGCCGCAACGTGGCGCAGCTGGCGGAGTTCGTCACCCGGCTGCTGCCGGTCTGAGCGGTCTGCGGCGGGCGGTGGATCGGACCCTCGCGGCGGGAGGTGGCCTCGCCGCCGCGCGCCCCACCAGGGTCCGATTCACCTGCCGCGCGGTCGGGGCCGACGGCTGGACGCCGGCCCCGACCCGTGCAGCCGCCCCCTCGATGGCTGCCGTCGATGGGACGGCGCGCGGGCGCAGATATGACGCCGCCGGGCGGGTCCTAATATCCGCGCCGTGGGCACGGTCCGGCTCGGCGTGATGGGCGGCACCTTCGACCCGATCCACCACGGGCACCTGGTGGCCGCGAGCGAGGTGCAGGCCCGGTTCGACCTGCACGAGGTGGCCTTCGTGCCCAGCGGGCAGCCGTGGCAGAAGGCTGGGCGGCAGGTCAGCCCGGCCGAGCACCGCTACCTGATGGCCGTGATCGCGACCGCCTCGAACCCCCGGTTCTGGGCCAGCCGGGTCGACATCGACCGGCCCGGGCCGACCTACACCATCGAGACGCTGCGCGACCTGCGGACACAGCGCCCGGAGGCGGACCTGTTCTTCATCACCGGGGCGGACGCGCTGGAGCAGATCCTGTCCTGGAAGAACGTCGAGGAGCTGTTCGAGCTGGCCAGGTTCATCGGGGTGACCCGACCGGGGTACGCGCTGTCCGCTGCCCACCTGCCCCGGGACTCGGTGCGGCTGGTGGAGGTGCCGGCGATGGCGATCTCCTCCAGCGACTGCCGGGAACGGGTCGCCACCGGCCGACCGGTCTGGTACCTCGTCCCGGATGGTGTCGTGCAGTACATAGCCAAGCACCGGCTGTATCGCACCCCGTGACCGGAAGGGCGTGAGAGGCTGGAACGAGACCCCGCCCCACCGCGTCAGGAGAGACCTCGCACGTGACCGCCTCCGACCGCTCCCGGGAGCTGGCGCTCGTCGCCGCCCAGGCCGCCGCCGACAAGCTCGCCGCCGACATCGTGCTGCTCGACGTCAGCGAGCGCCTCGTCATCACCGATGTGTTCGTCATCGCCTCCGCTCCGAACGAGCGGCAGGTCGAGTCGATCGTCGACGAGGTCGAGGAGAAGCTGCGCCGGATCGGGGCCAAGCCGGTGCGCCGGGAGGGCGAGCGGCAAGGCAGGTGGGTGCTGCTGGACTACGTCGACATCGTCGTCCACGTGCAGCACGCCGAGGAGCGTGCGTACTACGGCCTGGAGCGGCTGTGGAAGGACTGCCCGGCGATCCCGTTCAGCGACGCTGACCGGGCGGCCAGGCCGGGCACCGGCGCCCGAGCGCGGGCATGACGACACGCCGGGTGCTGCTGTGGCGGCACGGCCGTACCGAGTGGAACGTCCAGCGCAGGTTTCAGGGGCAGTCCGACCCGCCCTTGGACGACGTCGGCCGAGCCCAGGCCCGGGAGGCCGCGGCAATGCTCGCAGCGGTCGAGCCGGATGCGGTGTACTCCAGCGACCTGGTCCGGGCGACCGAGACGGCCGCGGCGCTGGCCGCGCTGACCGGGCTGCCGGTCAGGCTGGACGGCCGGCTGCGGGAGCGTGCGCTGGGCCGGTGGGAGGGTCTGAACCGGGCCGAGGTCGCGCGGCTGTACGAGCAGGAGTACGCCGCGTGGCTGGCCGGGCGGGAGGACTGCCAGACCGGCAGCGAGCCGCGCAGCGCGGTCGCCGACCGGGCGCTGGCGGTGCTGGCCGACATCGTCGGCGAGGTGGTCGTGCTGGTCACGCATAGCGCCACCGCGATCGCGTTCACCGGCCGGCTGCTCGGCCTGCCGCAGCCAGCCTGGCGTGGCGTCGGCCCGCTGGCCAACTGCCACTGGACCGAGTTCCTGCACGACGACCACGGCTGGCGGCTGCGTGCGCACAACGTCGGCCCGGCCGGGCCGGTGGTCCCGCGGCCGGTCGCCGACCGGCTGGCCGACGAGGAGTCGCCGGACGCCGAAGCCCTGGACGCCGGACCGCCGGTCGAGGTCACCGCGGAGCGGACCGCGGGGGCCGCCTCGCCGTCGTGACCTCGTGCCGTCGTGACCTCGTGACCTCGGGAGATCGTGACGCGGTGATGGGCCGGCACGTTCTGCTGCTCGCCGACTCGCTGGCGTTCCACGGCCCGGAGCGTGCCGAGCTGCTCACCCACCCTGGCCTCTACCCGAACGCGATGGCCCGGGCGCTCGGCGGCGACGTCTCGGCCATCGTGGCCGGCCGGCTCGGCTGGACCGCCCGGCACGCCTGGGAGGCGCTGACTCGGGACCCGTACGTCTACTCGGTGCTGCTGCCGCGCGCCGACGCGGTGGTGCTGGCTGTCGGCGGGATGGACTACCTGCCCACGATCCTTCCCCTCCACCTGCGCGAGGGCATCCGCTACCTGCGCCCGCCGGCGCTGCGCCGAGCGGCCCGGGCCGCCTTCCAGGCCGCCCAGCCGCGCGGAGCCCGGCTGACCCGAGGCCGGTGGCGCACGCTGCCGCAGCGGCTCACCGATACGCACCTGTCCCGCTGCGTCGCCGGCGTGCGCACCTTCCGCCCGGGCGTCCCGGTGGTCGGCGTACTGCCGCCGCCGCACGCGGCGCCATCGTACGGACACGTCACCGCGGGGCACGCCCCCGCCGTCGCCGCCGCCCGCCGGTGGGGGGACCGGGAGGGGGTGCCGATGGTCGACCTGCCGGCGATCGTGACGCCCTACCTGGGCGCCGGGCGGGTCAACCCGGACGGCATGCACTGGGTCTGGGATTGCCACGCCGAGGTCGGCAAGGCCCTGGCCGAGGCTGTGGACAACTCGCCGGGCTGGCCGCCAAATTCTGTACGCTGACGACCGGCGCCGACGTACAGTCGAGGTATGGAGGTCGGCGTCACCGAGTTCCGAGCGGATCTGAAGAGATACCTCGACCTGGTGCGGTCTGGAGAGGAGATCGTGGTGACGGAGCGCGGTGTGCCGGTGGCTCGCGTCACGCCGGTGGACGAGGCGGCGTGGCTCGAGCGGTTGACCAAGGAAGGGCGGCTGAGCCCGGCGAAGGCACCCAAGCGCCCGCGGACCATGCAGGATCTGATCAAGATTGACGGGTCGGTGACTGACTACATCATCGAGATGCGGCGCGGACGTGACGACGATCTACTTTGACAGCAGCGCATTGATCAAGCTGTTGCTCGAGGAGGACGGCAGCCGGCTGAGCCTGGAACTGTGGGCGGCTGCGGACGCTGCGGCCAGCAGTCGGCTGGCCTATCCAGAGGTACGGGCCGCGTTGGCCGCCGCCCGCCGGGCTCGCCGGATGGATGCGGACACCTATGTCGCCGCGAAAGAGGAGTGGGAGCGACTCTGGTCGGAGATCAGAGTGGTCGAGCCCGCACCCGTCGTGCTCAGCGCCGCTGGCGACCTGGCCGATTCGCAGGCGCTGCGCGGCTACGATGCGGTCCACCTCGCCTCGGCACTCCGGCTGGGGCTGGCCGACGTGATCATGGTGGCCTGGGACGAGCGGCTGCGGTCGGCTGCGATGTGTCTCGGCTTGGGCACCGCGCCGGCACGGAAGCCTGGCGACGGTGAGCGGTGACCCGCGCTATGATGCCGACTGTGAGCACTGTCGCACGCCTGCTCCTTCTCGGGCCGCGCTGACCATCGACACCGTCAGCGCGGCAGCCCTCGCGGGACGCGGGGGCTTTTTCGTGCCCGAGACGACCCCCGACCGCAGACGCGCGACATGAGGAGCGGGAGATGAGCGAGGCGAGCCGGGCGGACCGAGCGGCCGTGCAGCGGTACGACTGGCGGGCGATCCAGGACCGGTGGCTGCCCGTGTGGGAGAAGCTGGACCCGTTCCGGGCCGGCCAGCGCGGCGCCGGCGCCAAGCGTCGGTACCTGCTGGACATGTTCCCGTACCCGTCCGGCGACCTGCACATGGGCCATGGCGAGGCGTTCGCGATCGGCGACATCGTCGCCCGGTACTGGTTCCAGCAAGGCGACGACGTCCTGCATCCGATCGGCTGGGACTCCTTCGGCCTACCCGCCGAGAACGCGGCGATCCAGCGCAACGAGCACCCGGCCGAGTGGACCTACCGCAACATCGACACCCAGGCCGGGTCGTTCCGCCGGTACGCGGTCTCGTTCGACTGGTCGCGCCGGCTGCACACCTCGGACCCGGAGTACTACCGCTGGACCCAGTGGCTGTTCCTGCGCCTGTACGAGCGCGGGCTGGCCTACCGGAAGGCGTCGTCGGTCAACTGGTGCCCCAAGGACCAGACCGTGCTGGCGAACGAGCAGGTCATCAACGGTGCCTGTGAGCGCTGCGGCACGCCGGTCACCAAGCGTCGGCTGACCCAGTGGTATTTCAAGATCACCGACTACGCCGACCGGCTGCTGGCCGACATGGCCGGGCTGGAGCGCCGCTGGCCGGAGCGCGTGCTGACCATGCAGCGCAACTGGATCGGCCGGTCCCAGGGAGCCGAGGTCCGGTTCCCGGTCGAGGGCCGGGACGAGCCGGTCACGGTGTTCACCACCCGGCCGGACACCCTGTTCGGGGCCACGTTCTTCGTCGTCGCGGCCGACTCACCGCTGGCCGAGGAGCTGTGCGCGCCCGAGCGGCGGGCGGAGTTCGACGCGTACCTGACACAGGTCCGGCGGCTGACGGACATCGACCGGCTGTCCGAAGGGCGGGACAAGACCGGCGTCTTTCTGGGCCGGTACGCGACCAACCCGGCCACCGGCGAGCGGATCCCGATCTGGGCCGCCGACTACGTGCTGGCCGACTACGGCACCGGGGCGATCATGGCGGTGCCCGGGCAGGACCAGCGCGACTGGGACTTCGCCCGGACCCATGACCTGCCGATCGTGCGCACGGTGCAGCCGCCCGACGGGTTCGACGGCGAGGCGTACGTCGGCGCCGGCCCGGCGATCAACTCGGGTTTCCTGGACGGGCTGGACATCGCCGCGGCGAAGGCCCGGATGATCGGCTGGCTGGAGCAGCGCGGCGCCGGCGACGCCGCGGTGAACTACCGGCTGCGGGACTGGCTGGTGTCCCGGCAGCGGTTCTGGGGTGCCCCGATCCCGGTCGTGCACTGCCCCCGGTGTGGTGAGGTCCCGGTCCCCGACGACGAGCTGCCGGTGCGGCTGCCCGAGCTGCGCGGGGCCGACCTGGCCCCGAAGGGCGTGTCCCCGCTGGCCGCGGCCACCGACTGGGTCCACACCACCTGTCCGGGCTGCGGCGGACCGGCCAGCCGAGACACCGACACGATGGACACGTTCGTCGACTCGTCGTGGTACTACCTGCGGTACTGCTCCGTGGACCGGGAAGACGTCCCGTTCGACCGGGATGAGGTGCACCGGTGGATGCCGGTGGATCACTACGTCGGCGGCGTCGAGCACGCCATCCTGCACCTGCTGTACTCCCGGTTCGTCACCAAGGTGCTGTACGACATCGGCTGGGTCGAGTTCACCGAGCCGTTCGCCGCAGTGCTGAACCAGGGCCAGGTGATCAACCACGGCAAGGCGATGAGCAAGTCCCTGGGCAACGGGGTGGACCTGACCGAGGAGCTGGAGGCGCATGGCGTCGACGCGATCCGGCTGACCTTGGTGTTCGCCGGCCCGCCGGACGAGGACATCGACTGGGCCGATGTGTCGCCCACCGGGTCGGGCAAGTTCCTGGCCCGGGCGTGGCGGGTCGCGCAGGACACGTCGTCGGCGCCCGGTGTCGATGCCGCCAGCGGCGACGTGGGGCTTCGCACGGTCACCCACCGGACGGTGGCCGAGGTGCGGTCGCTGGTCGAGTCGTTCCGGTTCAACGTGGCGGTGGCCCGGCTGATGGAGCTGGTGAACGCGACCCGGAAGGCGATCGACTCGGGTCCCGGTCCGGCGGACCCGGCGGTCCGGGAGGCGGCCGAGGCCACCGCGGTGATGCTCTCGCTGTTCGCGCCCTACTGCGCCGAGGACATGTGGGCGGTGCTGGGCCACGCACCGACCGTCGCGCTGGCCGGCTGGCCCCCGGTCGACGAGCGGCTGCTGGTCGAGGAGAGCGTGACCTGCGTGGTGCAGGTCGCCGGAAAGGTGCGGGCCCGGCTGGCGGTGCCGCCGGAGATCGGCGAGGACGCGCTGCGGGAGGCCGCGCTGGCCGACCCCGCGGTGCAGCGTGCGCTGGCCGGCCGGCCGCTGCGCACCGTGGTGGTGCGCCCGCCGAGGCTGGTCAACGTGGTGCCGGGCTGACCTCGTCGAGCAGCCGTGCCACCGTCTCCGGGGCGGCCAGCGCGGCGAGGTGGCCCAGGTCGGCGCGGGCCACCGGCCAGCCCAGCGCGGTCGCCCGCTGCGCGTAGCTCGCGTAGTGGATCGAGAGCTGGACGTAGCCGGCGGCGAGGTCGGCCGGCACCGGGGTGGCCGGCAGCGGCTCGGCGAAGAAGTCGGCCCCGCGCGGGCGCACCGCGGCCAGGACCACGTCCGGGTCCGGCACCTCGCCGGCGAGCAGGTCCGCGGTCCAGTCCGGGAAGCGGGCGCCGGCCGCCAACCGCTGGCGAAGGTCGTCGGCTGCGGTCGCACCCTCGCCCGCCAGCAGGTCGAGCCGGGTGGAGCCGGGCGCCGGCAGCCCGGCATCCAGGAAGACGGCCGCCCGGACCTGACGCCCGGCATCCCGCAGCGCGGCCAGCACGGCCGGCAGCAGCGGGCCGGCCCCGCTGTGCGGCACCGCCACGAGCGGGTCGCCGACCCGGCCTGCCAGCGCGCCGACCTGGGCCGCCACGTCGGCGGCGTAGCGCTCGGCGTACGGCGGCCGGTCGTCCGCGGTGATCTCGGGAACCACCGTGTCCGGGCCGAGCAGGGCCGGCAGCCGGCCCCAGGTGCCGGCCGCGGCCAGCAGCGGGGAGTGCAGCAGCAGGTACGGCACGTCCGCGATCATCCCGGATCGGGCTGCCGGCCGCCGCCTGGATCGCCGCGTGCATCCACCAAGACCCGCGAGACACCCCCTAGTGTTTCGGGCATGGGTGGACCGGTCGCGGTGGTCACCGACTCCACGGCGTACTTGCCCGCCGGCGTCGCAGAGCGGCTGGGTGTGACGGTCGTGCCGCTCCGGGTGGTGCTCGGCGGCGTCGCCGGCGCCGAGGGGAGCGAGGTGACCCCGGTCGACGTGGCCGCCGCGCTGGCCCGCTGGGTGCCGGTCAGCACGTCCCGGCCCAACCCGGCGGACTTCGTCGCGGCCTACCGCGCCGCCCTCGACTCCGGCGCATCGGGTGTGGTCTCGCTGCACATCTCCAGCGAGCTGTCCGGCACCTGGGACTCGGCCAGGCTGGCCGCGGGGGAGTGTGGCGGCGAGGACGTGATCCGGGTGGTGGACTCCCGGTCGGCCGCGATGGGCCTCGGCTTCGCCGTGCTCGCCGCGGCCGAGGCGGCCCGGGACGGGGCCGGGCTGGAGGACGCGTACGCGGCTGCGGTGCGCAGCGCGGAGCACACCACGACCTTGTTCTACGTGGACACGCTGGAGCACCTGCGCCGCGGCGGCCGGATCGGCGCGGCGCAGGCGCTGCTCGGCACGGCGCTGTCGGTGAAGCCGATCCTGCACGTCGCCGACGGGCGCATCGTGCCGCTGGAGAAGGTCCGCACGGCGAGCAAGGGAATGGCCCGGCTGGAGGCGCTCGCCGTGCAGGCGGCCGGCGACGGGCCGGTGGACGTCGCCGTCCACCACCTCGCCGCGCCGGAGCGGGCGGCGACGCTCACCGAGCGACTGCGGGCGCGGCTGACCGGCCTGCGCGAGCTCTACACCTCGGAGGTGGGTGCGGTGGTCGGTGCGCACGTCGGGCCGGGGCTGCTCGGGGTCGTGGTCGTCCGGCGATGACACCGGCGCTGACGCCGGCGGTGATCGGCCGGTGAGGCTCGCGCTGCTGCTCGCCGTTGCGGGGCCGGTCGGCTACCTGGTCGGCGCGATCTCACCGGCGACGCTGCTGGCCCGCCGGCGCGGCATCGACCTGGCCGCAGCCGGTTCGGGCAACCCCGGCGCTACGAACGCCGGACGCGTCCTGGGCCGGCGGGCCGGCCTGCTCGTCGGCCTGCTCGACCTCGCGAAGGGCGCGCTGCCGGCCGCCGGGTTCGGGCTCGCGGACGGTCGCGCCGGGCTGCTGGCCGGGTTCGCCGCTGTGATCGGCCATGTCACGTCGCCTTATCTGCGAGGGCGGGGCGGTAAGGGCGTCGCCACCAGCGCGGGCGCCGTGCTCGGGTCACATCCGGTGCTGGTGCCGCCGGTCCTTGCGGTCTGGGTGGCCGTGGCCCTGCTGTCCCGCTGGGTCGCGCTGGCCTCGATGACCGCGGCCGCGTCGCTGCCGGTCGCCGCCTACCTGCTGGGCTTCCGCGGCGTTGACCTGCTGTGGGCGGCCGCGCTGGCGGCCGTGGTGGTGGTCCGGCACCAGGCGAACATCCGAACGAAGCTTCGGCAGGTCCGGCGGTCGCGGCGGGCCGGCCGCGGCTCGGCTTCCGCCGAGACCGACGAACCGTAGCCCGCTGTTCGCGCGCTCCCGCGGTAGGCCGTTCGCATCCTTTCGACCGTCCATCGGGCGCCACGTATCAGGGCCGGCCGGCAGGACTCTTGATAACAGAACCAGCCAACCAGGAGGACGACCGATGGCTTCGGTGCCGCCTACCGGCCCACCGGACGACCGGGCCGCCCAGGACGACCTGGGCGAACCGGCCGGCCGCGGACCGCGGTACGGCGATGATCTCCCCGCCGGTGTAGCCATGGGGCCCGGCGGGGAGATCGTCTTCCGGGCCGGCGCAGCGCCGCCGACGTCGTTGGCAGGTCTGGATGAGCGGGGACGACCGGACAACCCACCCGAGACGAGCGGACGAACGGCGGTGACCCATGGACGACGAGAAGCTCATCGATGAGGAGCTCCTCGCGAGGCTGCGAGCGCTGTTCGCCCAGATTGACCCGATAGACCCGGTGCTGCTCGAGCATGCCCGCTTCGCATTCGGCTGGCGCACGTTGGATGCCGAGCTGGCCGAGCTGTCCTACGACTCGCTGGCCGACCGCGAGGTCATGGCCGCGGTTCGGGACGGTGGCATGGCCGGCAGCGGTCCGCGGCTGCTGGGGTTCGACACCGACGTCACCGGGGACACCGACTCGGCGCTGACCGTCGAGGTGGAGGTCAGCTCCGAACGCGGCAGCGCCTGCCTGGTGGGGCAGCTCATGCCGCCCGCCGCTGCCACGGTGTGCGTCCTGTCCAGCGTCCGGTCGCACCCGGCGGCCACGGTGACCGCGGACGAGCTCGGCCGGTTCCGGGTGGAGCCGGTGCCTAGCGGGCCGGTGCGGCTGCGCGTGCAAGTTCGCGGCCGCACCGTGGACACCAGTTGGGTCTCCTACGCCAGCCTGCCGCGAGCGAGCTGAGCCCCCGCGCTGCGACGAGGCGCAGGCCGTCGTCCACAGGGCGGACCGTCGTCCACAGATTCGGTCGGGGGGCTCGTAGCGAGTCGGCGCGGTTCGTAGCGTCGGCGGCGTGGAGATCATCTCTCGGTTCCGGGTGTCGGCCGACGACGCGGCCCGCGCGCAAGCCCGGCTCGACGCGCTGCTGACCCCACCACCCCCGCCCCCAGCCTCCGGCACGCCACCCCGGGTGCCGGGATGGGTGCCGGGAAACGAGCTCTTTGCCCGGCTGCCGACGCCGGACGGCCACCCCCCACCGGCCGGCCGACCCGCGCCGGCTCCTCCGGTGCTGCCGCCCGAGTCCCCGCCCGCCGCCGAGCCGGTGCCCCCCGAGCCGGTGTCCCCCGGGCCGGTGTCCCCCGAGCCGGCGGTCGTGCCGCCGCCGGGTCCGGCGGCCGCCGCGCCGCTGGCCGCCGGGCCGGTGTCCCCTGAGCCGGCGGTCGTGCCGCCGCCGGGTCCGGCGGCCGCCGCGCCGCTGGCCGCCGGGCCGGTGCGGGCGGCGCCCGGCTTGGCGTCGTTTCCGCCGGCGGTGGGGCCGGGCCCGGCAGCGCCGCCGACGTGGCTGGTCGACGTGGCGCCGCCGGCCCGAGCGGCGGTGCCGGCGGTGGTCGCCGGCCACGAGCCGAGTGGGGTGTCGTGGCCAGCGGCGGTGGAGCCGGGCCTGGCGGCGCCGTCGGCGGTCGAGCCGGTCCCGTTGCCCGCGGCAGCGGCGGCGGGTCAGATCGAGTCGAGGCCGGTCACCGCTCCGTCCGCTGGAGGAGGCCGGTCGGGCCGGGCCGGACCGGACAGTGCACCGGTCGGGGGGACGTGGGCCCGGTGGGCGAGCCGGTGGCTGCCGGAGGCATTGGTCGCCGCGCGGGTTAACCCGGGCCGCCGGGCTGCCGCCTCCCTGCTGGTGGTGGCCCTCGCCGGCGCCGCCCTGGCGGCCGGGTTGGCCTGGCGGGCCCGGCCGGCGGCGGTCCCGGTGACCGCGCCGGCCCTCGCCGGCGGGCCATCGGCGGGGGCGCCGCCCGGTAGAGCAGCCGCGGCGTCGAAGGCGCCGGAGCCGGTGGTCGTCGCCGTGGCCGGCCGGGTCCGCCACCCCGGCGTGGTCAGGCTGCCGGCTGGCGCCAGAGTGCTCGACGCCGTGCGGGCGGCCGGCGGCGTGCTGCCCAGGGTCGACCTCGGTCTGCTGAACCTGGCTCGTCGGCTGTCGGACGGGGAGTTGGTCGTCGTCGGCGTGCCCGGCGCACCGGAGGCCGGGCCGCCGGGCGGATCCCCCTCGCCCGGGGCCGGTCCGGGCACCGCCGGGGCGGGCACGGTCGACCTCAACGCGGCGACCGCGGAGCAGCTTGACGCGCTGCCCGGGGTTGGACCCGTCCTGGCCCAGCGGATCGTCGAATGGCGCGCGGCGCATGGCCGCTTCGACTCGGTGGCCCAACTGCAGGAGGTCGACGGAATCGGTGCGGCCAAGTTCGCCCAGCTTCGCGACCGGGTGACGGTGTGAGATGCCTTCGCCTCTGCAGGAGCAGACCCCGGCGCCGCCCGCCGCCCGGGCAGACTTTCGACTCGCCCTGGGCGCGCTCGCCGCCTGGCTCGCCGCGGCTGGCGCGCTGGGCGCCACCGCCCGGACCGGCTATCTGGTGGGCGGCGTGGCAGTGCTGGCGGCCACCGCTGCGCTCGCTTTGCGGCGTGCCTGGGCGCCGGCCGCCGCCCTGGTCGTCGGCTGCGCCGGCATCGCCGCGCTGGCGACGGCCGTCCGGGTGCAGGCGCGCGACAGCTCGCCCCTCACTCGACTGGCTGCCGTGCACGCTGAGGTGAGCGTCGACCTGGTCGTCCGCGACGACCCGCGGCCGACCCGGTCCGGACCGGCTGCCGGCGGCGACCGGGTGACCGTGCTCGCCCGGGTGCAGCGGGTCGCCTCAGGCGGTCGACAGTGGACGGTCTCGAACGACATCCTCGTGCTCGCGCCCTCGTCCGGCTGGTCCGCCCTGCTGCCCAGCCAGCGCCTGGTGGCCGAGGGGCGGCTGGCGCCGCGGCTGCGGGTCGGCTTGGTCTCCGGCCTGCTGTCCGTGCACGGCCCACCCGAGCGGGTCACCGAGCCCTCCCGGCTGCACCGCATCGCCGGCCGGCTAAGGGCCGGCCTGCAGGATGCGGCGGCGGTGCTGCCGGAGGGCCCGCGCGGGCTGCTGCCTGGCCTGGTACTCGGCGACACCTCCAGGCTGGACCCGTCCCTCGCCGCCGACTTCCAGAGCACCGGCCTCACTCACCTTACGGCGGTGAGCGGGACCAACTGCGTGATCGTCAGTGGCGCCGTCCTGCTGCTGCTCCGCCGGCTGACCGTCGGCCCGCGCGCCTCGGCGCTTGGCGCCGGGCTCGCGTTGGCCGGCTTCGTGGTGCTGGCCAGGCCCTCGCCGAGCGTGCTGCGGGCCGCCGTCATGGGCGGCATCGCTCTGCTCGCGCTCGCCGCCGGGAGGCCGCGGGCCGCCCTCCCGGCGCTTGCTGCCGCTGTGCTCGCGCTGGTGCTCATTGCGCCGGCACTGGCCCGCGAGCCCGGCTTCGCACTGTCGGTGGCCGCCACGGCTGCCCTGCTGCTGGTCGCGCCCGGGTGGGCCGCCCGCCTGCGCCGCCGGGGCGTGCCGCTCGGGGTCGCCGAGGCGTTGAGCGTCTCGGCGGCGGCGCACCTGGTGACCGCGCCGCTCGTCGCCGCCCTGAGCGGGCAGGTCAGCCTCGTCGCCGTCGCCGCGAACCTGCTGGCCGTGCCGGCGGTGGCTCCGGCCACCGTGTGCGGCGTGCTGGCCGCGGCGGTCGCGCCGCTGTCCGCGGCGGCGGCCCGGCTGCTCGTCCGGGTCGCCGGTGTCCCGGTTGGCTGGCTCGTCGCGGTGGCGGAACACGGAGCCGGGATGCCGCTGGCGGCCGTGCCGTGGCCGGCCGGCGCGCCCGGCGCGGCCTGCCTCGCCGCCGTGCTGGCGGTGGTGCTGGGGCTGGCACGGCACCGGGGCGCCCGCCGGGCCGCCGTCGCCGCGCTGGCCGGCGCGGTGGTCGTGGCGGCGCCCACCCGCCTCATGACGCCCGGCTGGCCGCCGCCGCGCTGGCTGCTGGTGGTGTGTGACGTCGGGCAGGGCGACGAGGTGGTCGTGCGGGCCGGCCCAGCAGCGGCGGTCGTGGTCGACACCGGCCCCGACCCGGTCGCCGCCGACAGGTGCCTGCGCCGGCTCGGCGTGACCAGCATCCCGCTGCTCGTGCTGACCCACCTGCACGCCGACCACGTGCGCGGCCTCGACGGCGTCCTGCGCGGTCGCGCGGTGGCCGAGGTCGAGGTAGGGCCACTGCACCAGCCGGCGTGGGCCTGGCAGCTGGTCGAGCAGGCCGCCGGCCGGCGCGGGCTCCCGGTGCGGCAGGCGGCGGTCGGCGAGGTCCGGGAGGTCGCCGGGGTCCGGATCGAGGTGGTCGCGCCGGCCGCGGCGTTCCACGGCACTCGCTCCGACCCGAACAACTCGTCGGTGGTGCTGCGCGTGCACGCCTCCGGCCACACGCTGCTGCTCACCGGAGACGTCGAGGTCGAGGCCCAGGACGCGGTCGCGCGGTCCGGTGCCGACCTGCGGGCAGAGGTGCTGAAGGTCCCGCACCACGGCTCGGCCTGGCAGAGCCAAGCCTTCCTGGCAGCCGTGCACCCCTGGCTGGCCGTCGTCTCGGTCGGCGCGGGCAACGACTACGGCCATCCGTCGCCGGTGCTCCTCACCGAGCTGCACCGTCTCGGCGCCCGCACTCTGCGCACCGACCAGAACGGCGACGTCGCCGTCTGCACGGACGGTCCTGGACTCGTCGTGGCCACCCGCTCCCGTGGACCCCCGCGCGGCGAGTGCTGCGCCAGCGAGGCCCCGGCCATGCGGACGACGACAAGAACGGATCACAGCCGGCCGTGGCACCGGCCGCCCGGGCCCGGCGCCGCCGACCGCATAGTGCGCGGTGACCACCATGCTGGCCGGATGTTGCCGATGGGTCGGTCGCCGAGCACCGGGTACACGTGGCAGCGCAGCAGGCTCTCCACCCGGTCCCGGGTCGACGGCCGGTGCACCGCGTTGAGCCGCCATCCCTCCGCGTACTCGCGGAGCGTGACCCGGCCGGCCTTCGGGTCGCAGCACTGCCCGGTGACCACGCTCGCGGTGACCTCATCCAGCCAGTCCTGCGCGTCGACCTTCCGGGCGAAGTGCCGGGCGTGCTCCTTGCCCGCGGCATCCCGGTACCGGGCCCGCCACTGGCCGTCAGGTCTGCGCTTGATGCTCGCCACCGGTGCTCCCCTCGTTGCTGGCCGGACCGGGGCTGATGAACAACTCGCCGGTGACCTGCGGCGGCCGGTCCCGGTACTCGTCGGGCCACCACCACAGGGCGTCGTCGCGCGTCATCAGGTCGTTCACAGCGTCCTGGACCAGCGAGTCGCTGCCGGCGAGGTCGAGCAGTCGGCCGAGCGCGGCCCGGGTCTCGGCCTGCCGGCGTCGGCCGACCTGACCCGGCGGTACTGCGGCGGCCGGTGCCGGATGACGGCCCTGCGCCGCCGTCGGCTGGAGGCGGAGCTGGCCGACCCGGCGCGGGAGTTCCGGCACGACTGGATCCGGGAGCGGCTGGCGGCCCGGTGGGGTGTGAGCCCGCCCACCCCGGGACCGGGTCAGTGCTCCGGGGCGGGCGGGGGACCGGGCGGCACGTACTCCGGGTGGCCGTCGCGGTGGGTGCGCTGCATGACGGCGACGAGGTGGGACGCGGTTTCCCGGTCGACCGGGCCGGCTGTCCGGAGGATCTGGGCGCACCCCGGGCAGTCCAGAGCGTCAGTGGTCATGGCTGATGTGCCCGGGCCGCTGCGGTCCGGGCACCGGCGGGAACAGCGTGCCCGGGTCGACGCCGAGCACCGCGGCGATGTCGGCGAACTCGGCGGCCGGCAGGTCGTGCTCGCCGCGCTCCACCCGGGTGACCGTGGTGGGCCGCAGGCCGGCGCGGTCCTCCAGGGTCGACTGGGTCAGCCCGGCCGCCTCCCGAGCCTGCCTCACCAGCCTGCCGAACTTGCGTTCCCACGTGTCGGCCGGCTCGTCGGCCATGGCGTGCCTCCTCCGGGCTCGTGCGGCGCCGAGCCGGAACGCGGCCAGCACCGGGAAGTAGAAGCGGACGAACGGGTCCCGGCCTGCCGGGACCGCCCAGTTGTGCCGGCGCACCGCCGGGCTCGGGCGCGCCCGGCCGTCGGCGGAGATCGCCTGCCAGGCCGGGTGACGCTGGCAGGTGGCTGGCAGGTGGCCGTCGGCAGGCTCCCGCGGCCGGGGCACGGCGACAGCCGTGTGCTGCAGCATCGGTCCCTCCCCGGTCGTGGTGGCCGGCTCCCGGGCGGGGCCGACGGAGCGTTCGCTACCAGCCTGCCCACTCGCCTACCGCCGGGTCGGTGCCGGGGGCGGCGGTGTGGATGGCCTCCCGGCCACCGTCCGCTCGGCGGACGCGGTCAGGAAGGCCGGATGGTCGTCGGGGGGTGGGATGGTTGGCATGGTCGTTCCCTTCGGTGAAGTCGAGTGGGGGACGGCAAGGCCCCGGGCTCGGCGCGGGTAAGGTCGCCGGCTCGGGGCCGTCTCGTCGGAGGGGAACGTGCCGTCGCGTGTGGACGGTCTAGGCGATCTTCGGCGGTCCGCAGCCAGTTCGCAGAACGTCCGAGCCGTGCCAACGACAGCCAACGGCGGCAAACGCTCGGAGTGCAGGTCAGAGGCCGTGTCGACGGAAACGCGCAGGTCGGGCCGGACCGGGTGGCAGTTCCAGCGCTACTGCCGGGACTTGCCCGGGCTGTGCGCCGACGCGCTGATGGCTGCCGCCCCGCCGGCCTACAAGCCTGTCCTGAGCCGGGCCTTTACGTCGGGACGGAAGCTCGACCGGCAGAACGCTCACTCGCGGACCGTGGATGACGACTTCGACCGGCTCGGCTTCGGGCTGTGGGAGGCCGTCGGTTCCCTCGGCGCTCGGTTCCCGGCCCGGCGCCGCCGGCTGGACCAGCTCAACGCCTGGCGGAATGCCGTCGCGCACCAGGACTTCCGTCGACTGGCGAGCGACCCGCTGACTGTGGGGACACGAGCCGACCTGTCGACAGTCCGGTGCTGGCGCAGGGCACTCGACCAGCTCGCCGAAGGGATCGACCGGGCTGTGCACCGGACGCTGACGTCCATCGTCGGCTCCACGCCCTGGTAGCGAGCGAGAGAGGCGCAGTACGGTGCCGACTATGGGCAGCGAGCAGATCTTCCACGTGGGGGACTGCGCGCTCTGCCAACTTGTTGGCCAGGAAGTCGAGGTCGAGGTCATCGAGGAGCGCGGGCCCATCGGCGTGAACGGCCGGCACCTTGTCCGCATCCGGATGCCGAGGATCGCGAACGAGCCGATCGAGCTGGAGATCGCGGAGGCCTACCTTCGGCCGGTCACCGGCGCCGCCTGAGGCAACGGCCGGTTCGCGCGGGTGGGACGGGGCCGTGCCAGGATGGCGGGGTGGCCGGTGTCGACGACTCTCCGCTGCGGCTCGTCGTGGGCGACGAGGAGCTGCTCGTCTCCCGCGCGGTGAGCGAGGTCGTGTCCGCCGCCCGGGCAGCCGACCCGCAGTGCGACGTGCGGGACCTGCAGGCCGGTGAGGTCACACCGGGGGACCTGTTCGACCTGCTCAGCCCGTCGCTGTTCGGCGACCGCCGGGTGGTGGTGCTCCGTGCGGTGCACGAGGCGAAGGCGGAGCTGGTGGAGGCGCTGCGGCGCTACGTCGTCGCACCGGCCGCCGATGTGGCGCTCGTCGTCGTGCATCCGGGCGGCGCTCGAGGTAAGGCGGTGCTGGAGGCGTTCCGGGCGGCCGGCGCGATGGTCGTCGAGTGCGCCAGGCTGACCCGAGCGGAGGAGCGGCTGGCGTTCGTCCGCGCCGAGGCTGCCCGCGGCGGCGGGACGATCACCCCGGACGCGGCAGCGGCGTTGCTCGACTCGGTCGGCACCGACCTGCGCGAGTTGGCGACGACCTGCGCGCAGCTGGTCTCCGACACCGGCGGGCGGGTCGATGCGGCGGCGGTCGCCCGCTACCACCGGGGCCGGGCCGAGGTCACCGGGTTCGCGGTCGCGGACCGGGCGGTGGTCGGTGACGTGGCCGGGGCGCTGGAGGCGCTGCGGTGGGCGCTCGCGGTCGGCGTGGCACACGTGCTCGTCGCCGACGCGCTGGCCGACGGTGTCCGCTCGGTCGCCCGGGTCAGCTCGGCCGGACGCGCCAACCCGTACGCGCTGGCGAGCGCGCTCGGGATGCCGCCCTGGAAGGTCAAGCGGGCGCAGTCGCAGTCCCGCGGCTGGACCGAGCGGGGGCTGTCCACGGCGCTGCGCGTGGTCGCCGACCTCAACGCCGGGGTGAAGGGGGTCGCCGCCGACCCGTCCTACGCCCTGGAGGCAGCCATTTGGGACATCGCTGCCGCCCGGGCGGCGCGCTCCTGACCTGACCGCCGCCGTGTCGCTAACCCGTGGTGAACTCAGAGCGCGTTGGCGCGCTGCGCCATCGCCGACTTCTTGTTCGCCGCCTGGTTCGCGTGGATGACCCCCTTACTGGCTGCTTTGTCCAGCTGCCGTGACGCGCGGCGCATCGCCTCGAGGACCTCGTCGCGGTTTCCCGAGTCGGCCGCCTCGCGGAACCGCCGGACGGCAGTCCGCAGCGACGACTTGGCAGACTTGTTGCGCAGGCGCGCCTTCTCGTTGGTCTTGATGCGCTTGATCTGGGACTTGATGTTCGCCACGCGGAAAGCCTCGTTTGGGTCGACGGACTGGGACGCGCAACGACGACGTGGGGCCGGCGCGACACGCCAGGTTACCAGGAGAAAAGGAGTCGCGGTCCGCCGCACCCCGGCCGGGTACGCCGCCGACCGGCGAAGGTGCCGGGCGCCGCCCAGGCCGGGCGGGGCGGGACGCAGCAGCGTCGCGGGCTGACTGGCGGAGGTGCCGGGCGCCGCCGAGGCCGGGCGGGGGGCTGACTGGCGGAGGTGCCGGGCGCCGCCGAGGCCGGGCGGGGCGGGGCGGAGGCAGCGTCGTCGCGGGCTGACCGGCATATGTGCCGGGTGCTGCCGCCCAGGCCCGGCGTGGCTGGACGCAGCGTGGCGGGACGCAGCGTTACGGGCTACCGCGCGGATCCGGCCGTCGTGGGACCATGGGGCGGCCCAGTTCCCGCACGACGAAGTGGACCCTGTGACCCAGCCGCCGACCGGACGCACCGACCCGCGCCAGATCCGCAACTTCTGCATCATCGCCCACATCGACCACGGCAAGTCGACGCTGGCCGACCGGATGCTGGACTTGACCGGGATCATCGAGGCGCGGCGGATGCGCGCGCAGTACCTCGACCGGATGGACATCGAGCGCGAGCGCGGCATCACGATCAAGGCGCAGAACGTGCGGCTGCCGTGGCGGTCCAGTGTGGACGGCCGGGAGTACGTGCTCAACCTCATCGACACCCCCGGGCATGTGGACTTCAGCTACGAGGTGTCCCGGTCGCTCGCCGCGTGCGAGGGCGCGGTGCTGCTGGTCGACGCCGCGCAGGGGATCGAGGCGCAGACCCTGGCCAACCTCTACCTCGCGCTGGAGAACGACCTGCACGTCATCCCGGTGCTCAACAAGATCGACCTGCCGGCCGCGCAGCCGGACCGGTACGCCGCGGAGATCGCGCACATCATCGGCTGCGCCCCGGCCGAGGTGCTGCGGGTGTCGGCGAAGACCGGCGAGGGCGTCACCGAACTGCTCGACGCGATCGTCCGGGACGTGCCGCCGCCGGCCGGCGACCCGGGCGCGCCGGCCCGGGCGCTGATCTTCGACTCGGTGTACGACACCTACCGCGGCGTGGTCACCTACGTCCGGGTCATCGACGGAGCGATCTCGGCCCGGCAGCGGATCCGGATGATGTCCACCGACGCCACCCACGAGCTGCTCGAGGTCGGCGTGATCTCGCCGGACCCCAAGCCGGTCGGCAGCCTCGGCGTCGGCGAGGTCGGCTACCTGATGACCGGGGTGAAGGACATCCGGCACTCCCGGGTCGGCGACACGGTCACCGACGCTGCGCACCCGGCGAGCGAGGCGCTCGGTGGCTACCGGGATCCCAAGCCGATGGTCTACTCCGGGCTCTATCCCATCGACGGCTCGGAGTATCCGCTGCTCCGGGACTCGCTGGACAAGCTGCGGCTCAACGACGCAGCGCTGGTGTACGAGCCGGAGAGCTCGAACGCGCTCGGCTTCGGCTTCCGCTGCGGCTTCCTGGGCCTGCTGCACCTGGAGATCGTGCGGGAACGGCTGGAGCGGGAGTCCGGGCTGGAGCTGATCTCGACCGCGCCGAACGTCGTCTACCGCGTGGTCATGGAGGACGGCGCGGAACACGTCGTCACCAACCCGAGCGACTGGCCCACCGGCAAGATCGCCGGGGTGTACGAGCCGGTGGTCAAGGCGATGATCATCTCACCGAGCGAGTACATCGGCGCCATCATGGAGCTGTGCCAGTCCCGGCGTGGCGCGCTGGGCGGCATCGACTACCTCTCCGAGTCGCGTGTGGAGCTTCGCTACACGCTCCCCCTAGCCGAGATCATCTTCGACTTCTTCGACGCGCTGAAGTCGCGCACCCGTGGCTACGCGTCGCTGGACTACGAGGCCGGCGGCGAGCAGCCAGCCGACCTGGTCAAAGTGGACATCCTCCTGCAGGGCGAGCCGGTCGACGCGTTCAGCGCGATCGTGCACAAGGACAAGGCGTACCCGTACGGCGTCTCGATGGCGCAGCGGCTGCGCGAGCTCATTCCGCGCCAGCAGTTCGAGGTGCCGATCCAGGCGGCGGTCGGCTCCCGGGTCATCGCCCGGGAAAACATCCGCGCGCTGCGCAAGGACGTGCTGGCAAAATGCTACGGCGGCGACATCACCCGCAAGCGCAAGCTGCTGGAGAAGCAGAAGGAAGGCAAGAAGCGGATGAAGATGGTCGGTCGGGTCGAGGTGCCGCAGGAGGCCTTCATCGCGGCGCTGTCCACTTCGGACGAGACTGCCCGGCGGTGAGGCCCGAGCCGGCCGGCCGGATCGTCGCCGTCAACGTCGGGCAGGCCAGGGACGCCGAGTGGGTGCCGCGCCGGGAGCATCGCACCGCCATCGACAAGCGGCCGGTGGATGGCCCGGTCGCGGTGGGTCCACTCGGGCTGGCCGGCGACGAGCACGCGGAGACTGGACACGGCGGGCTGCACCAGGCGCTGTACGCCTACGCCGACGAGGACGCGCATTTCTGGGAGGCCGAGCTCGGCCGGTCGCTGTGGCCCGGCGCGTTCGGGGAGAACCTCACGACCACCGGAGTCGAGGTGTCCAGCGCGGTGTCCGGCGAGCGGTGGCGGGTCGGCCCGGTCCTGGTGGAGGTGACCACGCCGCGCATCCCGTGCGGGACGTTCGCGGGGTTCTGGAGCATGCCGGACCTGGTCAAGCGCTTCGTCGCGGCCGGCCGGCCGGGGGCGTACCTGCGGGTGGTCGAGCCGGGACACGTCCGGGCCGGCGACCCGGTGCGGCTGGTGAGCCGGCCCGAGCACGGCGTCACGGTGGCGGACCTGCTGGCAGCCCGGACCGGGGACCGGTCGCTGCTGCCCCGGGTCCGCGCGCTGCCGCAGCTGCCGCCGAAGTGGCAGGCCTGGCTGGACTCGGCCGCGCCCGTCAAGGCCCCCGGCTGACATTGTGGACAGTCGATCCGGCTGTGGATGACCCACCATCCTTGTCGGTACCCGGCGAGACGCTCTCGGCGTCATCGATCGAAGGAGGGACGATGTTCGCCGAGCTGCTCGACGGGACCGTGTTGCTGACCCCGACCCCCGGCTTCACCCACCAGGACGCGGTGCTCAGCCTCGCGCTGACCCTGCGCCAGGCCTGCCCGCCCGGTCTGCGCGTGCTCGTCGGGCCGTTCGCGGTCCGGCTCGGTGCGCAGACCGAGCTGCGGCCGGACCTGCTGGTGGCCCGGTACGTGGACCTGACCTCCGACCGGCTGACCGAGCCGCCGCTGCTCGCGGTCGAGGTGGCCGGCCCGGGGACCGGGCTGGTCGACCGCAGCCTGAAGAAGACCGCCTACGCCCGGCACCGGGTGCCGTCGTTCTGGCTGGTCGACCCGGACGTGCCGGCGGTGACCGGGTTCGAGCTGGACGAGGAGGGAGAGTACGGCGAGGTCGGCCGCGCGACCGGATCCGGGTGGTTCCAGCCGAGGCGGCCGTTCCCGGTGACGGTGGTGCCGGCCGCGCTGGTCGCCGGCCTGCACCCGGACTGAGAGGATCGGCCACCGTGTCGGTTCCCCGCCCGGCTGCGCGGTGACCACCCGCACCCCGACCCACCCGCCAGCCGGATGACCCACGACGAGCGCCCCTCGACCTGCGGCCCCGATCCGGCCGCTGGCGGTCCAGCCGCGGCTGGCGGTTCGGGCGGCGCTGGCGGTTCGGGCGGCGCTGGCGGTTCGGGCGGCGCTGCCGGTTCGGGCGGCGCTGCCGGTTCGGGCGGCGCTGCCGGTTCGGGCGGCGCTGCCGGTTCGGGCGGCGCTGCCGGTTCGGCCGCCTCCGGCCCTCCGGGGGTTGCCGGCTCGGCTGGCGGCCGGTCACCCGCTGCCGCCGGTACGCCCGGTGGCGGG
>Ga0210378_10000218_pt1 | contig 28218 bp, 25 predicted proteins | sample PLM1_60_b1redo_FD_155465 | JGI IMG/M metagenome (GOLD analysis project Ga0210378, IMG submission 155465) | Groundwater sediment microbial communities from an aquifer in East River, Colorado, USA - PLM1_60_b1 redo | ecosystem: Environmental > Terrestrial > Soil > Riparian zone | place: USA: East... | reverse complement strand
CACGCACCCTTACCCCAATGCGCGCTTTCGCCTTTGCACCTGAGGTGGGAGCCGAGTGCGCTAGTTCCGCCCGCTCGGATCTGTGCGGGGGGCGCCGGGCAACCGGCGTCCCTACCGCTATCCAGTCAGTACTGATGCCGTATTCCCATCGCGTGCCCGGATCCAACACCAGGGGCGCCTTCAGAAATCCATCGCCGCCCGCCATTATGCTGGGGACCTTGCCTTTCGCTACGTATTCGTGCAGTTCCTTGTTCAGGAACTCGTAACCAAAGCCGGAAGTGTGCGTCATTAGCTGTCGCACGGTGATCGGAGTCTTCGGCGCGCGTAGGACTCCGCCTTCCAGGACCTGCACCGTTCCGAGCTCGGGCAGATACGTCACCGCCGGCTCGTCCAGCTTCACCTTCCCGGCTTCCACCAATTGCATCACCGCCACTGTGGTGACCGGCTTGGTCATGGACGCGATCGCGAATATGCCGTCTCTCTTGATGCCGAACGCGCCCTGGTAGGCGACGGCGTCCGCGGTCGCCACGATGGCTACGACTCCCGGCACGCGCCGCTGCTCCACTGCCGTGCGCAGGACGGTGTCCAGATTGGCTGCGCTCCGCTCCGGCGCTTTCGGCGCACAGGCCGCCACCATCAGTAGTGCGCCGAGCAACCCGATCTTCTTCTCCATGCGCTATCTCCTCGTCCGCGATTTGCCCAGCCGATCCGGGTGCACGCGATGGATATGTGGCACGACGACCTACGGATACGTCTGGTGGATGAGGTCCTGCAACCGCGCGCGGTCGGGGGCGAGGAGCGCCTGGATGCCCTCCGCGCTTACGTCCGCCACGATGATCTGCCCGACCTCGTCGTGGACGTCGCTGAACAGGCCGTGCGCCTTCATTTTCTGCGCCTGGTAGCGGTTGTCGTCGGTGGGGCTGACGTAGTGGACGGAAGACGCCTTGTAGCGGTGGACCAGGAACAGGTGGATCAGGGTCATCAGGCGCTTCTTGCGCAGGGCCGTGTCGAAGGTGTTCTGGTCGCGCACGGACAGGATGTTCCGGCCGCGCCGGTCCACGATGGTCGCGAAGATGACGTTGGCCATTTTCTCCCCGTCCGGCGCGAAGAGGCTCAGCTCCAACAGCTCCGAGCCCGCCGTGTGCGGCCGGAGCCCCACCCGCAGGGCAGACGTCAGCCGATGGTGCTTCGTCCACACCGCCAGCCACTCCTCCAGCAGCCTGGTGGGGACCTCCGTCTGCACGAGGTGCTGGTGCTGGGTGGAGCCCTTGCCCATGGCCTTGGTGGCCGCGGTGCCGCCGGAGCACGCCATGAGCCCCGCATCCGCCCGCGGGCCTCCCACCAGCGTCTGCGGCGTCTTGTAGGGCGAGTCCACCAGGCGGAACTTCCGCTGCAGCCGCGCCAGGGACAGCATGCCGTCCTGCTTCAGCGCCGCCGCGAACTCCTCGGCGGCCAGGCCGTCGATCTGGTGCCCGCCGTAGGTGATGAAGTTGAAGACGAAGCCGAGCTTGCCCAGCTCCTCGGGGAACCGCCTCATCGCCTCGTCGCTCAGGCCCGTGGTATCCCAGTTGAAAGAGGGGGAGAGGTTGTAGGCCAGCATCTTTGACGGGAACTCGGCGTGGATCGCCTCCGCGAAGCGCCGGGCATCCACCAGGTCCCCCGTCTTGGTCTCCATCCACAGGATGTCGGCGAAGGGAGCGGCGGCCAGGGACTTGGCGATCGCGTACTCGAGGCCGCCCTGCACCTGGTAGTAGCCCTCGGGCGTCTTGGAGATCTCGCAGTCCCAGATGATGTTGATGCCCATGGAACGGGCCCGCGCCCGGGCGGCATGGAACGACGTGCGGTTGGCGAAGGTCAGCCACTCCGCGGCGGTCATCTCGAAGCGCTCGCCTTCGTTCCCGCGGAACGCGATCACGTCGGCCACCGCCTGGGGGTAGCTCTTGAGGTTGGCCTGGTCCTGCCACGCCTCCAGGTAGGAGGTCTCGATCCTGTCCAGCAGGGGCTCGACCCCCGCCCCCTGGGCCCGCCTCAACGCCTCGATGTTCTCCTCGATCACGCGCATCACGCCCGCTCGGGCCAGCCAGGCGTCGGCCTCCTCGTACTCAGCCTGGGAGACCTTGAACAGCAGGTGCCCTCGCATGTCCTCCACGCCCAGCTCGCGGAGCTTCCTGAGGATGGCCAGGTAACCGGCCTTGTAGGTGGGCAGCTCGACGTTGGTGGCGCCCAGGATGAACGGATGGTCGCGCTCGTCCCCGCGTCCCTCCAGGAACGTGGCCGCCTCGGCGTCGGTCCGGGCCACGATGATCCCGGACACCTTCATGACGTCGAGCTGGAAACGCGCCGCGTTGAGGCGTTTGATCTGCTCGTCCTCCGCCACCAGCACCTTGCCCCCCTGGTGCCCGCACTTCTTGACGCCGGGCTTCTGGTCCTCGATGTGGTAACCGGGCACCCCGGCCTCCACGAAGCGCCGGACCAGGTTCCGTACGTGGGCGTCCCCGCCATGCCCCGTGTCGGCGTCGGCGATGATGAAGGGCCGATAGTCGACCTCGCGGGAGGCCGCACGCTGGGACTCGCTCATGCGCGAGCGCGCGAAGCGCTGGTTGCGGTCCGCCGTCAGCAGGGCGCGTACGATGGGCGCCGCCTCGTCCGGGACCTGGCTCAGCGGATAGCTGGCCAGGTCGGGTCCGGGGTCCTCGGTGACCGATCCCTTGGCCGAGGTCGCCCACCCCCCGAGGTAGATGGCCTCGATGCCCACCCGCTTGAGGGCCACCGCCTGGCCGGGGGAATAGGGACCGAAGGTGGTGATCTGCTTGCGCTGGTTGAAGAGCTCCCGGAGACGATCGTAGAACTGCTCGGCGGCCGTCCGGGCCACGGTGTAGTCGGCCTGGATGGTGCCCCGCTGCTCCACCACCTGGCGCGCGGAGTACAACCGGGTGATCCCCTCGAAGCGCGGGCTGGCCAGCCAGCGCGCAGTCTCTGCGACCTCCGACTCGAACGAGCTCATGGCTGGCTCCTACTCGGCGGTGGATGGCGCCTCGAAATCCAGGTTCCGCGTGATGCGGGTCCCGTCCTTCCCGAAGGCCTCCATGTACTGCCCGATCCGCCCCCGCGCCTTCGCCAGGTCGTGGTTGTCGACGTTCAGGTTGAGCAGGTCGACGTACCAGGGCGCCTTGACCGGGGAGGTGACGTAGGTCTGCACGATCTCGCGGGCGATGGGCAGGGTGGTGGCCTTGGAGTCGTCGTGGACGTCACGGTTCCCCGCGGCCCACAGCTTGGCGTACTCCTCCTCCAGCAGGCGCGCGAAGAGGTCGGCCGTGAATGCGTCCCCCTGCGCGGCGCCGGTCGGTCCGTCGGTTTCCGTGAGCCGGGCGCCCTTGTGCAGCCACTCCCACAGGATGCTCAGGCGGATCTCCCCCGTCGCCATGTCCTCCATCAAGTACAGGACGTCGTCGTTGCCGAAGAAGTCGGCGGGCTTGAGGGCGGCCGCCTGCATCCCCTGGCCGAAGGCGTTGCCGTACTGAAGGGCCACGCTGAGGAGGTCCCGCGCGCCTCGGACGGTGCGCGGTGCCGGCTCGAGCTGGACGAGCCCGTCCGCATCGGCCGCGGTGTAGGTGAGAGGGGGAAACCGCCGGCCGAGCTGGTTATCCTCGCCGGCCTTCTCCCAGACGGGCCGCACGATGTGCACCATCTTCCAGTGGGCGACCCATTTGCCGCTGGCGCCCTCGCGCTGCTCGCGCGCCGCCCCCGCCACCCCCCGCTTCATCCCGCTGGCCACGCCCGCCGCGGAGCCCACCGGGATGTTCGGCTCCATGCCTCCCTGCCACAGGGCGTGGTGGCCCTGCTGATCGGGGGTGTTCACCGCCCGCCGGACGCGGTCTTCGTAGTTCCGCATGTAGCCGTAGGTCATCACGATCGCGTCGATGTTGGGATTGACGAACTCGCGGTCCCACGCCATCGCGTCCGAGACGCTGTTGATGTAGTCCCAGCGGCCGGTGTTGTAGCCGACGAAGTGCCGCCCCAGGGCGGCGCGGATCTCCATGAGCTGGAAGCTGGCCTCGAGCTGCTCCACGAGCACGTAGACCTTGATCGCCCCCACGGGAAGCGACAGGTGCTCCTCCAGGGTCGTCAGCATGCGGTTCCAGAGGGCGGCTTCCTCGGCGGTCTGGATCTTCGGCAGGTAGAGCGCGACCGTGGCGCCGGACCGGCGCAGCCGCACGTGGTTGTTGGCGACGTAGAGCGCCACGTCGACGATGGACGCGGAGAGACCCGTGCCGTCCGCCATGCGGACGTGCCGGTCGTCGAGGTGGAGCCCGCGGGCGCGAAAGATCTTCGTGGTGAACCCAAGCTGCCGCCGCCAGTCGCCGATGATCTCTCGTCCCAGGAAGCCCCGGGCCCACCCGTTCATTTCGGCCGCCACCTGCTCGGCGACCTTCATGAAGACGGGGTCCCCCGCGATGGCCAGCTCGAGGTTGCGCTGGTTGTCGAGGGACATCGTCGAGACCTGGCCCAGGGCGTCCTCCCCGTCGAACATCCAGCCGTCCGCGCCGGAGAGCAGGGCATAGGCCACGTTGCGGATGCCCTTCTCGATGGGGGCGTTCGGCTTCGTGGCCGGGCCCGTGCCCTGGATCCACTGCCGCCGGAGGTCGGTTGGGATCTCGCTGCCGCGGAACCTCCCATCGCGGGCGGCCTGGACGCCGATGTCGGTCCCCGGGATGGTGCTCGCCGGATCCAGGAACGCGATCCGCTGCCCGCCGCGGGCGCGGGCGGCCCGCCGCTGGATGCGGGCCGACATGAGCGCCCTTCGCGGCTCGTTCAGGGGGGCCAGGACCGCGAGCGCCGCCAGGGCCTCCGGTGTGTAGACGTCCGGATAGGAGCCCTCGAGATTCCCTCGGATCTGGAGCGCGTGGTGGCTGGCGCTGGTCATTTTGGACTCTCCCGGCGCGAGCGCGGTCTCAACGGGTGGGTCTGGATGGCGCAGCTCGCATCATACGGCAAGCCACCCGCGGCGCCGCTCCTCCGACTATGCTACCGGGCGTGGCCCATTGCACCACCGGCGTTCGGCGCTCGAAGCGGAGCGTCTCTTCCGCCGCGTCGCGGCGGGTTCACCCCGCGCGACGCGTTTGGTGGACGCCAAGCGCGGAGCGGAGAGCGCCGCATTCCGGACTACGATGAGCGATGTGAGGGTCGGCATCGTCGGCCTGGGATGGGCGGCCGGGGCCCACATCGAGACGTTCAAGCACGTGCAGGGCGCGAGCGTGACGGCCGTGTGCTCCCGTCGCCGGCACGATCCCGCGGCCTTGGAGCAGAAGTTCGGTGTCCCGCTCCAGGTCTACGACGATTTCGACCGCATGCTGGCGGACGAGACGATCGACATCGTGGACATCTGCAGCCCGCCCTGGCTGCACGCCCCGCAGGCGATCGCCGCCGCGAAGGCCGGCAAGCACGTCCTCCTCGAAAAGCCGATCGCCCTCACCTGGGACGATGCCAAGGCCGTGCGCGACGCCCTGAAGAAGGCGAAGGTGCAGGGCTGCGTCTGCTTCGAGCTGCGCTTCAGCAGCCAGTTCCAGATGACGCGGTCGGTGGTGCAACAGGGCCTGCTCGGCGAGCTGCACTACGGCGAGGTGGACTACTACCATGGCATCGGGCCGTGGTACGGGCAGTTCCCGTGGAACGTGAAGAAGGACGGCGGCGGGTCGAGCCTGCTCAGCGCCGGCTGTCATGCCATGGACGCGTTGCTGATGTTGATGGACTCCGAGGTGGAGGAGGTGACGAGCTACGCCACGCGCTCGAAGAACCGCACCTTCGCACCCTACGAGTACCCCACGACCTCGATCACGATCCTCCGGTTCAAGGGCGGCCAGGTGGGCAAGGTGGCCTCGGTGATCGACTGCCTGCAGCCCTACTACTTCCATACGCACCTGGTCGGCAGCGAAGGCAGCCTCCTCGACGACAAGTTCCACTCCGCGAAGCTGGGCACCGACAAATCGCGCTGGAGCTCGCTGGCCACGCACCTGGTGGACTCGGGCGACGTGAAGGACCACCCGTACCAGCCGCAGTTCCAGGCCTTCGTGGACAGCGTCCGGGCCGGCAAGAAGATGCCGCTGACGGACCTCGAGACCGCGCTCGAAACCCACCGCGTGATCTTTGCCGCGGACCGCTCGGCGCAGAAGGGAGAGCCGGTCCGTCTCTCGAAGATCCGCTAGATGAAGCCGAGGCCGCGCGTGCTCGCCGTGATGGCCCACCCGGACGACATCGAGATGACGTGCGCCGGTACCCTCGTGCTCTTGAAGCGGGCGGGATGGGACGTCCACATGGCCTCCATGACCGCAGGCGACCTCGGGTCGGCCACGCGCTCGCGGGCGGAGATCTCCCGCATCCGGCGCAAGGAGGCGGCCGCCTCGGCGAAGCTTCTGGGCGCCGGGTATACCTGCCTGGGCTTCGACGACCTGACCATCGTCTACAACGAGACGACCAAGCGCCGCGTCTCGGCGCTCCTGCGCCTGGTGCGGCCCGACCTCGTCATCGCGCCCTCGCCCGTCGACTACATGGCCGACCACGAGGAGACCCCCCGCATCGTGCGGGAGGCGGCCTTCGCCTCCACGATCCCGAACTGGAAGGCGTCACTCCACGGCCAGAGCCCCCGTCCTTGCGACAAGCTCCCGGCCATCCTCTATGCCGATCCCATCGACAACATCGACCACTTCGGCCGGCGGGTCCGCGTGCGCTACGTCGTCGACATCACGACCAGCGTGGACCTCAAGGAGAAGATGCTGGCGGCCCACGACTCGCAGCGGTCGTGGCTGCGCCAGCAGCACGGCGAGGACGAGTACCTGCGCTGGATGCGCCGCGTCGGGGCCGACCGCGCGCGCGACTTCCGCAACGCCCGGGTCAAGTACGCGGAAGGCTTCCGGCCGCACCTGGGCCACGGCTTCCCGCGGGAGGACTACCTGACGGCATCGCTCGGCAAACGCGTGGTGAAGACCCTGCCCTTGAAGGGGGAGTGATGGCTTTCCGCTACTCGATGTCGAAGTTCATCCCGTTCCGCGACGAGAAGGCCTGCGCCCGCATTCGCGCCATCAGCCGAAAAGACATCACGAAGCATCCGAACAAGGAGTTTCGCATCGAGGTCATCGACGACCGGATCCAGTTCTACAGCCGGTTCGCCATCGACATCGTCGAGCGCATCCGGAAGGCGGGCGAGGCGGGGAAGAAGTGCGTCCTCATCCTGCCCGTGGGGCCCGTGCCGCAGTACGCGATCGCGGCGGAGATGATCAACCGCTCCAATCTGTCCTGCCGGCACCTGGTGACCTTCAACATGGACGAGTACGCCAACGAGGAGGGCGAAACGGCGCCCGCCGATTGGGAGGGCTCCTTCGCGACCTCGATGCGCCAGTCGTTCTTCGCCCGGATCCGGAAGGACCTGCGGCCCCTGGACGAGAACATCCATTTCCCGACCCACCGGAACATCGCCGGCTACCACAAGCAGATCGAGGACGAGGGCGGCGCGGACTGCTGCTACGGCGGGATCGGCTGGTGCGGCCACATCGCGTTCTGGGAATCGCACCTCGGACTCGAGTTCGGCAACGACCTGGAAGCCTACAAGCAGGCCCACGGCCGGATCGTCGAGCTCAACCCCATGACGATCATGCAGAACGCGCTCCACACCTTCTCGAGCGACTGGTCGTGGGTCCCGCCCAAGGCGGCCTCCATCGGCCCGCGGGAGATCCTGGGCGCGCGCGACCGCAGCTTCTGGCTGGACGGCGAGTGCGGCGGGCCGGGGATGTCGTGGCAGCGCTTCATCGCGCGGCTGGTGGCCCACGGCCCCGTGAACACGCTGGTGCCCGGCTCGATCCTCCAGGAGACGAGCTGCGGCTACCACATCCTGGGCGGGGTGGCCGATGATGTAAAGATCGACTTCAGCTGAAAGCGTGACCGGCGCTACTCGTGCCGCAGCGCGACAAGCGGATCCACGCGGGATGCGCGACGGGCCGGCAGCCAGCCGGCGAGAACCGCGGTAACCGCGAGGACCGAGGCGGCGACGACGAACACGCTGGGATCGGTCGGCGTCAGCCCGAACAACATCGTGCGGGCAAGGCCTGTCAACCCGAGAGCGCCGCCGGCGCCGATCGATACGCCAGCGACGACCATCACGACCACTTCGCGCAAAACGAGACCCATCATCGTCCGGCGGCTGGCGCCGAGGGCCATGCGCACGCCAAGCTCGTTCGTGCGCCGCGCGACCTGAACGGCGAGAACGCCGAACATGCCGAGCGCGGCGACGAGAAGCGCAAGCACACCAAAGAAGCCACCGAGCGTCGCCATGGTGCGTTCGGTGACAATGGACTGATCGACGATCGCGGCATAGGTGCGCGCCGTCCTCACGCGCAGTGCCGGATCGGCCGCTCGGACCAGTCGATCGAGGCTCGGCACGAGGCGCATGGGATCGCCTGCGGCGACGCGCACCAGATAGCTGTGGCGCGTCGGCTGCTCACCTTCGCGCTGCATCCAGGGGATGTACATGGTTCTGATGATGCCGTCGCGCAGGTTCTGGTATCTTGCGTCGCGCACCATGCCGACGATTTCGTAGGCGACGTTCACCGAGGTCACGCGTCGTCCGAGCGCCGATTTATCCCCGAAAAAGTAGCGCGCGAAGCTTTCGTTGACGATGGCGACCTTTGGTGACGCGTCGGTGTCGCGATCGCTGAACTCGCGGCCAGCGAGGAGCGGCGTTCCCAGCGTCGCGAAGTAGTCGGGCGCGATCACGTTGAAGCCGACCGTTTCCGATTCAGCCGATCCAAATGCGTAGCCTTCGACTTGAACGGTTCGATCCCAAAGGCCTCCGGCCACCGGTAGGACCTGAACGGCGCTCGCCGATCGAACGCCCGGCACTGTCCTCAGCCGGTCGAGCAGCGCGCCCTGCACAGCCTTCGCACGGGGGGCGGGATACGGCCGGCTGGTCCTGACGCTCACGACGAGGACGCCATCGCTGTCGAATCCTCGATCGACCGCGTACAGCTTGACGAGCGAACCGACGAACAGCGTCGCCCCGACGAGCAGGACCATCGAAATCGCAAGCTGGGCAACGACGAGCGCCTGGCCTAGCCGGCGATGGCCGTGCGCGCGTACCTCCTTGAGCGCAGGGTTCGGGTTGGCGCGAACCGCCTGCAGAGCAGGCACGAGACCGGCGACACAACAGGCTAGCAAGGAGACAGCGCACGTGAAGGCGAGCACGCGCCAGTCAGGGCCCACCGACAGCACGACGTCGCGGCCGCCTACAAACAGCGTGAACAGCCGGGCGCTGGACCAGACGGCCATCGCGAGGCCGACGCCTCCACCGAGCGTGGCGAGGACCAGGCTCTCAGTCAAGAACTGACGCACGAGGCGTCCGCGGCCGGCGCCGATCGCGAGGCGAATCGAGATCTCACGCTGCCTCGCTGCCGCCCGTGCGAGCAGCAGCCCCGACAGGTTCACGCAGGCCAGGACCAGGATGAGCCCGACGATCCCCATCAGGATGAGGAGCGGCTGCGCGATGCTGTCTCGAATCGGGTTGAAGCCGTCCGATGCGGACAATGCCACCGCACGCTGGCGCAGGATGTCGGAACGCTCCTTCTCGGGCGCTCGAGCGGCCTGCGACTGCAGCAACGAGGTGTAGAGCACCTGGACCTCGGCGTTCGCCTGTGCGACGGTCTGGCCAGGCTTGAGCCGGGCCAGCAGGTTCAGCGAGTTGAAGCCCATTTCCCGGCGCTGCACGTCGCTCATCAGCGTGAGGAGCGGGAGCATGAGATCCGGGGCGCGCCCGGGCCTGGCGCTCTGGTAGGACGGCGGCGTCACGCCGACGATCGTGAAGGTGCGGTCGCGGATGGTGAATGACTTGCCGATGGCGGACGGACTGCGGCCGAAGCGCCGCTGCCAGTAGCGGTCGCTGATGACGGCCGCCGGCGACGAAGGCGACAGCACGTCATCGCCGGGCCCCAACAAGCGCCCTGCAGCCGGCTCGATCCCGAGGACGATGAAGTACCCGCCGGAGACGAGGTCCGCCGTCACGAACTCGTCCTCGCCGTCGATGACGATCGCCTGATCGGATGTCCCTTGCGCGAACGCGCTCGAGATGGACTTGACGTTGTCGCGAAAGTGCTCGAACAACGGATAGGACACGAGGCCGGGGCGACCATCCAGGAGGCGGGCGATCTGCACGAGCCGATCCGGCTCCTTTACCGGCAGCGTCCGCAGCATGACCGCGTTGATCACGGTGAAGATGGCGGCGTTCGCGCCAATGCCAAGCGCGAGCGACAGCACGGCCACCGCGGAGAACCCGGGACTCCGCCGGAGCGTTCGGTACGCGTAGCACAGGTCCGTCGCCAGATCTTCCAGCCAGCGCCCGCGCACGTCCCGGCATGCCTCTTCGATCTGCGCCACGTTGCCAAATTCCAGGAAGGCCCGCCGCCCGGCCTCCGTGCGGTCCATCCCCGCGGCCATGTAGTCCTCGATCAGACGGTCTCGATGGAATCGGATCTCGTCGCCAAGACGCGGGTCACGGCGCTTGCTCCACCACATGAATCACTCCGCGGTGCTGAGGATGCCCGAGATCGCCGCGGACAGACGATCCCAGTACGCGCGCTGCTCCTCGAGCTGTATACGACCGAGCCTCGTGAGCGAGTAGAACCGCGCCTCGCGACCGGTGTCGGACGAAGCCCACTCCGCGCGAAGCCAGTGGCGCTTTTCGAGACGATGCAGAGCAGGATAGAGGGAGCCCTGCTGGACCTGGAGCACGGCGCCGGACATCTGCTGCAGACGTTGCGCGATGGCGTAGCCATGGATCGGGCCGAGCGCCACGACCTTCAGGATGAGCATGTCGAGCGTACCCTGCAGCAGGTCAGACTTCTGGCTGTCGGGGGCCATACCAAGACACTCTACACATGCATGTGTAGAACGTCAAGGCATCAACCGCATGCGCCGGAGACCATCAGGGACCCTCCTCGCCTGCATGGCGTTCTTGCACACCGTGACGCGCCGGGCCGCTACTGGAGACCGCTTGACCGGGCCGATACCCGCTTCATACTGCGGCCCTCCGACCTGAACATGGCGACCCCCGACCCGAACCCAATGCCTGCGCCGGTTGGCGCTCATTCGGTCTCCGTTCCCACCCCCGGCACACAGAAGATGCCGCCGTGGGGGCTCGGCGAGCTGCCAGATGCGCCGCACTTCACGTGGCGGAACTGGGCGATGCTGCTCGGGCCCGGCCTGGTCATGGGCGGCGCCGCGATCGGGGGCGGCGAATGGCTGACCGGACCGCGCATCAGCGCCCTCTATGGCGGCGCGCTGCTCTGGCTGGCCACGCTCTCGATCGTGGGCCAGGTCTTCTACAACATGGAGATCAGCCGCTACACGCTCTACACGGGCGAGCCGATCTTCACGGGCAAGTTCCGCCTCCTTCCGGGCCCCGGGTTCTGGCTCTTCGCCTACCTCCTGCTCGACTTCGGGTCGGTGTTCCCCTACCTGGCGGCCAACGCGGCCACACCGGTGGCGGCGGTGATCCTGGGCCGGCTGCCCGACGCGGCCCGCGCCGCGCCCTCGCTCTTCGTGTTCGGACAGGGCGTGACGGACGCCGCTCTGCTGCAGGCACTCGCGTACCTGAGCTTCATCGCGATCCTCGTGCCGCTCGTCGTGGGCGGGAAGGTCTACGACTCACTCAAGGCCGTGATGTCGATCAAGATCGTCGTCGTCCTCGGCTTCCTCGGATTCCTGGCCCTGTTCTACTCGGAGGGCAACACCTGGAAGGAGATCGCGACCGGCTTCTTCAAGATCGGGACCCTCCCGGTGCTCGCGGGCGAGGACCGCAACGGGAACGGCATCCTCGATCCCGGCGAGGACTGGGACCGCGACGGCCGGCTCGACGTGGACGAGTCCCTGCCGCCGACGATCGACACGAACGGTGACGGAAGGCCTGACGCGTGGGCGGACGTCAACGGCGATGGCCGACCCGACCGGTTCATCGACCGCGACGGAGACGGCATCCGCGACGGCACCACCGTGGACAACATCTTCCTGGCGCTGTTCCAGGGGCGGCCGTTCCTGCCGCTCGACCTCGCCATGCTCGGCTATCTGACCGCGATGGCGGCGATCTCGGGCTCCGGCGGCCTGACCAACACGACCATCTCGGGGTACACCCGCGACCAAGGCTGGGGGATGGGGAAGCACGTCGGCGCCATTCCCAGCATGGTGGGCGGTCGGGGCCTGCAGCTCTCGCACGTGGGCATGGTCTTTCCGATCACCGCGGAGTCGGTCCGCCGTTTCCGCCGGTGGTATCGCCACGTCCTGCGCGACCAGCTCGCGGTCTGGACACCCGCGTGCTTCCTCGGCATCGCGCTGCCGAGCATGCTCTCGATCCAGTTCCTCCGGCGAGGCACCGAGGTGGCGGAATCCGGGGTGGCGGCGATGACCGCGAGCGGCGTGGCCGAGGCGGCGGGGCCGACGCTCGGGCCGGTCTTCTGGTACATCACGATCTTTTGCGGCTTCCTCGTCCTCGCGCCCAGCGCGGCCACTACCGCCGACGGCGTGCTCCGCCGCTGGGTGGACGTGTTCTGGACCGGCAGTGCCCGCCTGCGCAAGCTCGATCCCGGCAAGATCCGCCACGTCTACTTCGCCGTGCTGTGCGCGTACGGCGCGTTCGGGCTGGTCGCGCTCTCGCTGGGCCGCCCCGGGAAGCTGCTCCTGTGGGCGACCACGATCTACAACTTTGCCCTGGGTTTCAGCTGCTGGCACGTGCTGGCCGTCAACACGATCCTGCTGCCGAAGGAGATCCGTCCGGGATGGGGCATCCGGATCGCGCTCGTCCTCTCGGGTCTCTTCTTCTTCGCCCTGGGGGTCCTCGTCACGCTCCAGAACTTCGGCTACATATAGAAGTCCTGCTCAGTCGATCGGGACCCCGATCGCGCGCAGCACTCCTCGCTCGACTTCCTCGAGCAGCACGGGGGACACCGGCCCGCCGAGGGCGGATTCGCTCAGCAGCCGCTTGGGAAGCGTCGTAATCTGCTCGCACTTGAGCACTGAATCCTTGCGTACCCCTCCCGTCCCCTTCCTGAGCCGCACGTGGGTCGGCGCCACTCTGAGCGTCGTGCTGGCGGGAATCACGAGCACATCATCCGCCAGACGATTCCGGGCTCCAACCGAAATCACGAGAGCGGGGCGCCGCTTCTCGCCAGGTTCACCTGGAATGACTACCCAGTAAAGACATCCCCGAAGCGGGTTCGGGTTCACATCCAGGTCTCGCCAAGAACTCGAGGCGCAAGGCCGGCCCACTCGGAGTCCTCTACTCGCTCTGCTTTGCTCAGGGAGGAGTAGTAGCGTTCGACTTCGTCTTCCAGGCTCCTCTGGCGCACGTTCCGAAGCCACCCCTTCAGCGCCTGTTCGAACACTTCGCTGCGAGTCGCTCCCCGGGCGACTCGATCACACCGTCGCAGCAGCAAGCTGTCCACCGTCACGGACACTTTTGCCTTGGCCATCTGTCATACCTCTGGTCGCATATACTATCATACCAACGATCGGCGCGGACCGGGGTCTGGTCCCCAGGCCAAAGAGCCTGACGCGGGTCCGTCAGATCATCTACGCGGTCGACCTGGGGGGCCGGCCCGAGCGACCGCTCGTGAGATGATGGCCGGTTCATGTCGGAACCCCTCTCATCTCCTGACCCGCCCCGCTTCGATCCCTCTCGCCGCCGCGCCGTCACCTTCGCGCTCGCGCTGATCAGCGCCACGGCCGCGCTCGAGGCCACGGTGGTGTCCACCGCCATGCCGACGATCGTCGGCGACCTGCAGGGCTTGTCCCTCTACTCCTGGGTCTTCTCGATCTTCCTCCTGACCTCCACGGTCACGATGCCGCTCTACGGCCGGCTCGCCGACATCTACGGCCGGCGCCGCATCCTGCTCCTCGCCACGAGCCTGTTCCTGATCGGCGCCGTCGCGTGCGCGATGGCGCGGTCGATGCCGCAGCTCATCGTGGCCCGCGGGCTCCAGGGCCTGGGCGCGGGCGGCCTGCTGCCCGTGGCCATCGCCGTCGTCGCGGATCTCTACTCGCTTCGCGAGCGTGCGCACATCCAGGGCCTGTTCAGCTCCATCTGGGGCACCGCGAGCCTGATCGGCCCGCTGCTCGGCGCGTTCCTCACCGTGACCTTCGGCTGGCGTTCGATCTTCCTGGTAGTCGTGCCGCTGGGGCTCATCTCCCTCGCCCTCGAGGCCAAGCAGATGCGCGAGTCGCGCGCCGCGCGCCCGGATCCGTTCGACTGGCTCGGCGGCGTGACGCTCACCGTGGGCGTGACCGCGCTGCTGCTCGCTACCCTTCACGGGGCGGGGGGGGGCGGGCACATCCGCGTGCGGCTGCTGCTCCTCGCGGTCGGCGCCGCGCTGCTCGCCGCGTTCGCGCGGCAGCAGGCGCGCCGGAAGCACCCGCTCGTGCCGCTGACACTGCTCACGCACCAGGCGACGGCGTCGCCGTACCTGGCCGGCGCGCTGGTGGGGACGACGATCTTCGGCGTCGACACGTTCGTGCCCCTGTTCGTCCAGGGAGCGCGCGGCGGCACCGCCGCCGCGGCCGGGGCCGTCGTGACCCCGATCATGTTCTTCTGGGCGGCATCGGCCTCGCTCGGCACCCGCGCGCTCGTGCGCTACGGGTTCCGCGCGACCGCGATCGTGGGGACGATCCTGATCGCGGTGGGCTGCGGCGGGCTGCTGGCCGCCGCCCGGGTCGAGGCCGGCGTCGCGTGGATCAGCGCCGCGTGCGCGCTCATCGGGATGGGTCTGGGGCCCCTGGCGACGTCGCAGATGCTGGCCGTCCAACACGCGGCGCCCGAGACGGAGCGCGGTGTCGCCAGCAGCCTCGTTCCGTTCTTCCGCGCGCTTGGCGGCGCGCTGGGCGTGGGGGCGCTGGGGGGACTGCTGTCGGCGGGGCTCAACCGCCACTTGGGGACCGCCGCGGACGCGGCCGGGCGTCTCATCGCGGGTCACGCGGGTGCGCTCCCGCCGGGGGTCACGCCGCTCGCGGTCCGCCACGCGATTGCCGGCTCGCTGCTACCGGTCTTCGGCGTGCTCCTGGTCCTCGCCCTCGTCAACGTGGTGGTGGCCAGCCGCTTTCCGGGCCGGGCCCACGACCCGGCGGAGGAGACCCCGCGTCCAGCCGCTTGAACGCGCGGCCGCCGAACCCCCTTGAAAGAGCAGAACCTTCTTCGTGTCCTCCGCGTTACCGGGACATGGGAGGTTCTCCGATGAACACACACGTCATCACCCTCGTAGCACTCGCCGTTCCGCTCCTGGGCGGCAGCGCCCCCGCCGCATCGTCGAGCGGCGGGACCGCCTGGGTCCACGTCCGCGTCGAGGAGCCGAAGCAGCGGTCGCGCGTGCATGTGAACCTGCCCCTGCCCGCCGTCGAAGCCGCCCTGAAAGCGGCGCCCGAGACGATCGCCTCCGATGGCCGCATCCACCTCGGCGGTCACGGGCGACACCTGGACATCGACGACTTCCGGCAGATCTGGAGCGAGCTGAGGAACGCCGGCGACACCGAGATCGTCTCGGTGGAGGACGGCGACGACCGTGTGAGCGTCAGCCGGAAGGGCGACCTGGTGCTGGTCCGCGTCCAGGAGGACAGCGGGCGCGAGACCGTGCACGTGGACGTGCCGGTGGCGCTCGTCGACGCCCTGTTCTCGGGCCCGGCGACGGAGCTGAACATCCGGGCCGCCCTTGCCGAGCTGCGCAAGCTGCGCGGCGACGTGGTGCGGGTCAACGACCGCGACTCGACGGTCCGCATCTGGATCGACGAGAGCGCCGATTCGCAGGGAGGGAAGTGAGATGCTGCTCAAGATCGGCGCGGTCCTCGCTTCGATCCCGATGGCCCTGGGGGCCGTGGTGGCCGGTACGGGCGTGATGGTCGTGGACGTCAAGGAGGCGGACGGCACGCACATCGTGGTGCCGGTGCCGCTGCTGCTGGCCGAGACCGTAGCGCGCTTCGCGCCGACGCAAGCCGCGGAGGTCGCCGTCGAGCGTCAGCTGGCTCGCGCGCGCCGCTATCTCCCCGTGGCCGAAGAGGTCCTAGCCGCCGTGGCCGAGAGCCCTGACTTCGAGCTGGCTCGCGTCGACGACGGCGACGAGCACGTGCGGGTGAACAAGGTCGGGGACGTCCTGCGAGTGCGGGTCGAAAGCCCGCGGGAGACCGTCAACGTGAACGTGCCGTTCGACTTGGCGCGCCAGGCGCTGCGCCAGGCCCGCGACGGCCGCATCTCGGCGGGCGACCTGGTAGCGGCGCTGAGGCGGGCGCGCCTCACCCGGATCGCCGACGTCCGCGACGGCGGCGATCACGTGACGATCACGATCTGGTAAGCGTCGTCGAGCTGTGAGGTGCTAGCGGCGCGCCTAGGGGGAGTGAATCCCGCTGCGCTCGTAGCCATGCCTTTAACCCGGAAGGCGCCACTTCAGCCCCGGGAACCGCGAGTAGTCGCGGTCCAGGGTCACCCATTCGCATCCCGCCTCGATCGCCATCGCCGCGAACCAGGCGTCGGGCACGAGATTGCCCCTGGCGTCGGCTTCACGACAAAGACGCGTGAAGATTCCCCAATGGGCGTCGCTCGGCTGGACGGGAACGCATTGGGGCTGCTCGAGGAGGAGGTCGGCGAAGCGGAGCACCTCCTCGAGGTCGCTCGGCCGTTTGAAGACCTTCGGGTGCGTGGTGACCCGGAGGACGGCGCTCAGGACCTGAAGCGACATCCCGAACCGGGATTCGCCGTTCACCACACCGTCGAGCCAGGAGCGACACAGGGCATGATCGGAGGCGTCGCTCCGAAAAGCATGCACCAACACGTTGACGTCCGGCAGGATCACGCGTCTTCCATCAACGCTTCGAGGTCGCTCGAGCGGTTGAGGTCCACTCCGGGTAGTACGCCGCCCGAGGCGCGAGATACGGGCAGTTCGACGCGCTCCCGGCGCTTCTGGCGCGGCCTCGCCAGCATGAGCGCGACGCCTTCCTCCACCAGTGACGTGAGTGTGCGATGCTCCTCGGCCGCGCGCCTCTTGGCCCGCTTCAGAAGCTCGTCGCGAAGGCGGATCGTGGTCCTCATGGCATCAAAGCATCTCAGATAGGCATCAATATGTCAAGCGGCGTGGGATGCCGCTGACAGAAGGCGGCAGTCGCAAACCTTTCGCCCCCATCCGCCGTCCCAATCCGTAGCTGGAGGCCTGCCATGCTCGAACAGCTTCGCTACGACGTGAGGCATGCCGTACGCGGTTTGCTTCGCGACCGGGCCTTCACGGCCATCGCCCTCCTCTCGGTCGGACTGGGCGTCGGCGCGAACTCGGCGATCTTTTCGTTGGTGGACCAGGCGCTCTTCCGGCAGCTTCCCGTCCGGGAGCCCGAGCGGCTGGTCCTCCTGAGCTGGAACGGCTCGTTCGTCGGAAGCGGCTGGGGGAGCGGGAACCTGCAGTCCCACCCGATGTTCAAGGACTTGAAGGCCGAGAACCAGGTCTTCGACGGCGTCTTTGCGCGCCATCCGACCCAGGTCCACCTTTCGGTGGACGGCGCCCCCGCGCCGGTGAACGCCGAGATCGTCTCCGGCAACTACTTCGGGGTCCTGGGCGTGCGGCCGGCGCGGGGGCGGCTCTTCGAGGAGTCCGACGACGTGCAGCCGGGCGCGCACCCCGTCGTGGTGCTCTCCTACGACTACTGGAAGAACCATCTCGGCGGGCGCGAGGACCTCGTCGGCCGCAAGGTGCTCGTGAACAGCTTCCCGATGGCGGTCGTCGGCGTGGCCGCGGCGGGCTTCCGCGGCATGGACTGGGGCGAGGTTCCGTCGCTCTGGATCCCCATGATGATGAAGAAGGAGGCCACGCCGGACTTCGACTGGCTCGACGACCGGCGCGGCCGGTGGCTCCACGTCTTCGGGCGGCTGAAGCCGGATCTCTCGGCGGCGCAGGCGCAGGCCGGCCTGCAGCCGTGGTTCAAGGCCATGCTGGAGGCGGACACGCGGCGCGAAGGCTGGCCGCAGGTGACCGACGAGCAGCGGCGCCGCTACATGGCTTCGAGCCTAGAGGTACTGCCCGCCGCGCACGGCCGGTCGGACCTACGGCAGCGATTGGAGAAGCCGCTGTTCGTGCTGCTGAGCGCGACCGGCCTCATCCTGCTGCTCGCGTGCCTGAACGTCGCGAATCTCTGCCTGGCCCGCGCGTTCGGGCGCCGGCGCGAGACGGCGGTGCGGCTGGCCCTCGGCGCGTCACGCGGGCGCATCGTCCGCGAGCTGCTGGTGCAGAGCGCCCTCCTCGCGCTGGCGGGCGCGCTCGTGGGGCTCGTCATGGCCCCCGCCGTCAGCGCGGGGCTGATCTCGTTCCTGCCCGAGGCCGTCGACCTGCAGGCTTCGGTCAACCCGCGCGTCTTCCTCTTCGCGCTCGCGGTGGCGCTCTCCACCGGCCTCCTGTTCGGCCTGGTGCCGGCGCTGCAGGCGAGCCGCGCGCAGCCGGGGTTCACGCTCAAAGAGGAAGCGTCCAGCGTCGCGGGGGGCATGGGGCTGCGCAAGGCCCTCGTCGTCGGGCAGATCGCGCTCGCCCTCGTCCTCCTGATCGGGGCCGGCCTGTTCGTGCGCACCCTGTCGAACCTGCGCGCGCAGGGTCCCGGCTTCGACACGACGAATCTGGTGACGTTCCACGTCGATACAGCCCGAAGCGGCTACCGCCAGCCGCGCGGCGAGCGGCTGCTGCTCGACCTGCTGGCGGCGCTACGAGCGCTGCCCGACGTCGAGCACGCGGCGTCTTCAGGCACGAGGCTGCTCGGAGGAGGGAGCTGGAACACGAGCCTCACCATCCAGTCGGACCGTCGCTTCGTGACGGACCGCGTCGCTCACATCAACGCGGTCAGCCCCGGCTTCTACGCGACGCTGCGGGCGCCGCTGCTGGGGGGCCGCGATTTCGACGAACGCGATGCGCGCACCGGCTCGGAGACGGCCTTTCGTCACGCGATCGTCAACGAGAGCTTCGCCCGGCGCTATTTCGGCGATCGAAGCCCGATCGGAGCCCGACTCGGGTTCGGCAACCGGCCCGACACTCGGACCGAGATGGAGATCGTCGGGGTCGTCAAGACCTTCAGCTATCGTGGACTGCGGGAGGTCGACGATCAGGTCTTCGTGCCGTTCCTGGAAAGGACGAACGGCGGCAGCAACTACTACGTGCGCACCCGCACGCACTCGAAGCAGGCCTTTGCATCGATCCGCGCGGCGGCGGCGGCGCTGGATCCGGCCCTGCCCGTCGACGCGCTGCGCACCCTGGACGACCAGCTCGACCGAGCCCTGTCCAACGAGCGCCTGCTCGCGATCCTCGCCACGGCCTTCGCGGCGCTCGCGGTGATCCTCGCGGTGGTCGGCCTCTACGGTGTCACCTCGTTCGTCGTCACGCGCCGCACCCGCGAGATCGGGATCCGCATGGCGCTGGGGGCGACGCGCGAAGCGGCCCTCTGGCTCGTGATGCGCGACACCGGGATCCTGGTGATCGGGGGCATCGCGATCGCGCTACCGGCCGCGTGGGGCCTGGGGCGCCTGATCGAGAGCCAGCTCTTCGGCGTGGGGGCCCTAGACGGCGCGACGATCGCGGCCTGTGCCGCCCTCGTCGTGCTGGCGGCGCTGGCGGCCGCCGCCGTACCGGCTCGCCGCGCGAGCTGCCTCAACCCGTTGGAGGCCTTGCGCTGCGAGTAGCTCACCTTGCCGACCCGCTGATCAGGCGGCCGGCGTGGCGGGGTCGGAGCGGCGGAGCAGCGGCAAGGCGCCGAGGAAGAGCGCCGCCGCCGGCAGCATGACCCAGTTCAGCAGCGCGCTGACCAGCAGGACCAGGAGCTTCTCGCTCGTGGGGATGTCGAGGCTCAGGACCCTCGCCGCACCAACGGGGAACAGCACCGCCCACGGTGCGAGCACCGGGAAGACCGCGACCAACACACGCTCCAGGCGGGTGCCTCCCTGCCAGCGGCTCCAGGCTGCCCCGGCCGCACCCAGCAGGGGCAGCGCCAGCAGCCACGGCCAAAAGAAGAGGACCGGTGGCTGCGGAGGATGCCACACGACCTCCCCGCCCGCGCCGAGCTCTCCCAGCGCGAGCAGCAGCCCCTGCGCGGTCACGGAAACGGCGAGGCCCGGCAGCCATAGCGTCTTCAATCGATGCGTCACCGAACCCTCCGCGCGCTCGAGCGCCCGGACCACGTCCGGCCAGCGGCCCGCGCCCGCGATGGCAGCACGTCGCGCGGCCCGGGGGCTGTCGCCGAGTCGCAGGCGCTCCGCGTAGAGGTCTTCCAGGAAGCCAGCCATCTCGCGTGCGATCTCGTCCCGTCGCTCGGGCGGGACGTCCAGCCGGTGCAGCCTCCGGCTCACCAGGCGCCGCCAATCAGGCATCGGCCACCCCCGGCAGGCGCCGGAGCGCGTCGAAATAGCGGAGCCACTGCTCGCGCAGCGGCGCGAGCTGCCTGCGCCCACGTGCCGTGAGCCGGTAGTAGCGGCGCTTCCGCCCATTTGGCGCAGTCTTCCACTCGCCCGCGAGGGAGCCGCGCCGCTCGAGCCGGTACAGCAGGGGATAGAGGGAGGCGAGCGTGAATCGCAGCACGCCCTCCGTCCGCTCCCCGATCCGCCGCGCCAGCTCGTAGCCGTGGAGCGGCTGCTCGGCGAGCACGCTCAGCACCGCCAGCTCCGCGCTGCCACGCTTGATGCCCGGGTCGATCATGGCCTTAGCAATCCTATATGTAGGAACCTTATATAGTATCGCTCTGCGCGCCCCCCGACGTCAAGGGGTCCTCAGTCCACCACGCCGCCCACCACGCGGTAGGCCTTGTTCACGTTGCCGTTGATGCTGTCGTCGAAGCGGGAGCCGAAGGCCGGCCCATAGGTGGGCCGCAGCGCGGCCGCCACCTTCTCGCGGGCCTCCGCCAACGTGTCGCCGCGCGCGTAGGCCTCCCCCGCCTCCCGCAGCAGGTCACGGAAGTAGCGGGCCCACAGGCCGAAGCGTTCCTTGCCCCGCATGACGTCGCCGTGGCCGGCGATCACGGCGTCGAAGTCGAGGGCGGCCGCCGCCTCCAGCGTCCGGATCCAGTCGTAGGGGTGGCTGTCGGCCATGTAGGGCATCCAACCGTGGAGGAGGTCGCCGGTGGCGATGACCTTGTCCTGGGGCAGATAGACGACCACGTCGCCGTCCGTGTGGGCCTTGCCCAGCCATAGGAGGTGGACGCTGCGCCCGCCGCGGTACAGCACCAGGCTCTTCTCGAAAGTCAGGCTGGGAAGCGTCACCTGCATCGATCGCAGCTCCGCCAGGTAGGCCTCACGCGCGCGGATCTCGTCGTCCAGGCGCTGCTGATCGGCGGCCGTGGTCGCGCGGGCCCGCTCGGCCCGCAGGCGCTCGAGCTGTGGCGGAATCGTGACGACCTCGTGCTTGACCCGCGGGATGCCTCGGCTCTCGATGGCCTCGCGCGTGGCGTGCGAGGCGATGATCTCCGTGCCCGACGGCCAGGCGCCCACGTAGGCCTGGTTGCCCTGGTAGTGGTCCCAGTGGAAATGGGTATCCACCACCCACTTCACCGGCTTGTCGGTGAGCGCGCGGATCTGGGCCATGAGAGCGCGCGCGGCCGAGGGCCTGGAGTGCGTGTCCACGACCATGACCCCATCCTCCAGCACGATCACGGCCGCGTTGCAGTTGATCACCGGCAGCGGCCGGGCGATGGCCGCCCACACCCCCTCCGTCACCTTCTTCAGCTCGAACAGATCCTCGGACGAGGCCGTTCCCGCTCCCAGCAGGATGGCGAGCGCTCCTACCGACAGAGGTCGCATGTACCCCTCCGGGAGCAAACAGTCACAGCCGCGAGCGGAGCGGGATTCACTCCCGCGCAGCGAGCGGAGGGTCTGGGGGGTGCGCCGCTAGCACCCCCCAGCTCAATTACGGCTGGCACGGAGCGCCGGCCGCGATCCACTGCTCGAACTTGGCGACGACCTCGCCGTGCGGCACCGACACCGGTGCGCGTCCCCCGCCGGGATCCCATCCCCAGAGCACGAGCTTGTCGTCGCGCATGTGGTGAAGAAGAGCGGCGAGGTCCTTGCCGCCGTTCTCCTTCGTGTCCTTGAGGCGTCGGCAGGGCTCGCCGCGCGGCAGGTTGATGAAGACCATCTTGCGTTCCGGCGGCGGCAGGTGCCAGTTGGGCGCGCCGGGGGGCGTGCGCGGCCCGTAGGTTGCGGGCGGATTGGCGGTGGCATGGCACGTCGCGCACGGAAGGCCGGGCGCGCCCTGGCCTTCGGGACCGCGGACGACGCCCATGACGTGCGGCAGCCCGGCGTCGAACTGGAGCGGAGCGTCACCCGGGATGTGGCAGTTCTGGCAGCGCGGGTGCTGAAGCACGGCCCGCACCGTCTCGAAGGCCGCCAGGCCATCCTGCTTCGACACCGGAGCCACGCTGGAGAACGCCGCGGGAAGGAACGCGGCGCCCACCGAGACGACCACGGCGGCCAGGATGGCGGCGCGTCGGAACATGGCGGACCTCATGCCAGCCGGAACGGCAGCCGGCGGAGCCTCTGGCCGGTGGCCGCGAAGACGGCGTTGGCGACGGCGGGGGCGATGGGGGGCACGCCGGGCTCGCCGATCCCGCCGGCCTTCTCGTCGCTCGTGACGATGTGCACCTCGACCTCCGGCATCTCGTTCAGGCGCAGCAGTGGGTAGTCGTGGAAGTTCGACTGCTGCACCCGTCCGCCCTTGAGGGTCAGCTCCCCGTGCAGCGCCGCGGACAGGCCGAACGCCACCGCGCCCTCTAACTGGGCGCGGACGCCGGCGGGGTTCACGCACACGCCGCAGTCCACGGCGCACACGACCCGATGCACGCGAACGCGGCCGTTCGCGACCGACACCTCCGCGATCTGGGCCACCCAGCTCCCGAAGGATTCGTGGGCGGCGAGGCCGCGGAAGCGTCCGCCGGCGAGGGGGCGGCTCCAGCCCGCCTTCTCGGCGGCCAGGTTCAACACGCCGAGGTGGCGCGGGTGCTCGCTCAGGAGCTTGCGCCGGTACTCGAGGGGATCCTGCCCGGCGGCGTGCGCGAGCTCGTCGACGAACGTCTCCATGACGAACGCAGTGTGGCTGTGACCGACCGACCGCCACCAAAGGACGGGGATGGCGTTCTTCGGGGAGTGGAGGTCGACCAGGTGGCTCGGCGTCCCCTTCACGTAGGGCGAATCGGCCACGCCTTCCACCGAGGTGGCGTCGACACCCTCCTTGATCATCATCGCGGCGAACGGCGTGCCTTCGGCGAGCGACTGCCCGACGATCGTATGTCTCCAGGCGGCGGGCTTCCCGTCGGCTCCCAGGCCGGCCCGCACGCGATGGACGAACATGGCCCGGTAGTAGCCGCCGCGGATGTCGTCCTCGCGCGTCCACACGACCTTGACCGGTACGCCGCCGCCGACGGCTTTCGCGACTTGGACGGCCTCGGAGACGAAGTCGCTCGTGCCCGTCGCGCGCCGGCCGAAGCCGCCGCCGAGGAACATCGTGTGGATCTTCACCTGCTCGGGCTTCAGGCCCGCGATCTGTGCCGTGACCGCCTGATCCATCGTCTGTAACTGCGTTCCCGTCCAGACCTCGGCCCCGTCCGGACCGAGCCGGACCGTGCAGTTGAGCGGCTCCATGGGCGCGTGCGCGAGATAGGGGAGGTCGTACTCGGCCTCGACCGTCTTGGCCGCCGACCGCAGGCCGGCCTCGACGTCGCCGGCCGCCGCCGCCTTCATGCCCGGCGTGCCCGCGGCCGTCCGGAACTCCTGGCGCAGGCGCTCCGAGTCGAGCTGCGCGCCGGGACCGAGGTCCCACTCGATGTCGAGCGCGTCGCGGCCGAGCTTCGCCGCCCAGAAGTGCTCGCCCACGACGGCGACGCCGGAAGGGACCTGCACGACGGCCTTCACGCCGGGGACCGCCTTCGCGCGGTCGGCCCGGAAGGTCTTCACCGTCCCGCCGAAAACCGGCGCGCGGGCCACGACGGCCGTCAACATTCCCGGCAGGCGCACGTCGAGGCCGAACTGGGCCTGGCCGGTGACCTTCTCGGGCGAATCGAGCCGCTTGGTGGGATGGCCCACGATCTTCCAGTCCTTGCGGTCCTTCAGCCGGACCGTCGCCGGCGGTGTCTGCTTCTGCGCGGCGGCCGCGAGCTTGCCGAAGGAGAGCCGCTGGCCGCCGCTCACGACGAAGCCCGCCTCGACGCGGCAGGCGGAAGGGTCGACCTTCCATTGCTCCGCGGCGGCCTGGACGAGCATTTCCCTCGCGATCGCGCCGACCTGCCGGTAGCGGTCCAGCTCCGACCACGTCGAGCTGGAGCCGCCCGTGATCTGCATCCCGAACGCCGGGTGCGCGTATACGGGGGCGGCCGGCGCCTCTTCGACGCGCACCTTCCCCCAGTCGCAGCCCAGCTCTTCGGCCACGAGCATCGGCAAGGTCGTCCAGACACCCTGGCCCATCTCGGCGTGCGCCAGGATCACGGTGACGCTCTCGTCCTCGCCGATGCGCAGGAAGGCGTTGGGGTCGGGGAGCTTCGGGGGCGCCGGCGCCTGGAGCGCGGCCATCCCGGCGCGCGGCGCCACGTAGAAGCCGATGACGAGGCCGGCGGAGGTCTTCAGGAAGCGGCGCCGGCCCAGGCCCGCCCGCGCGCTCACGCCGTCCTCTTTCGCTCGCGCGGAATCAATCCGTGCTCGCTATTCGAACCGGGGGGCGCTCCACGCCCCCCAGACCCCCGCGCGAGCTCGGCCGCCCGTCGCACGGCGGCGCGGATGCGGAGGTAGGTGCCGCAACGGCACAGGTTCGCCGACAAGGCGGCGTCGATGTCGGCGTCGGTTGGCTCGGGGCGTGCCGCGAGCAGAGCCACCGCGGACATGATCTGCCCCGGCTGGCAGTAGCCGCACTGGACGACGTCCTCTTCGATCCAGGCCTGCTGCACGGCGTGCAGGCCCTGGGCCGACAAGCCCTCGATCGTCTTCACCGGACGTCCCTGCACGGCCGAGGCCGGCAGCACGCACGAGCGGACCGCCTGGCCGTCCAGGTGCACGGTGCAGGCGCCGCACTGCGCCATGCCGCAGCCGAACTTGGTCCCGGTCAGCCCGAGCACGTCCCGCAGCACCCAGAGCAGGGGCATGTCGTCGGGGGCCGCGACGTCGTGTTCCTTGCCGTTGACGTTGAGCTTCATGATTCCCTCTCGTCATTCCCTCTTGTCACGGATCGGGAAGACAGTCAACAGATTTCGTGACGAAGCCAATGGACGTAACATGGCCGTCCTCGTGCGGATCCTCGTCGCGGCAAACCACGAGCGAATGAGCCGCCGGGCCGCGGCCCGCATCGCGCGCGCGATCCGGCGGAAGCCCGGGCTGCTGCTGGGCGCGGTCACGGGCGAGACTCCGACGCGCACCTACGAGCGGCTGGCCGGCATGAGGGCCGCGGAGCCGGCGCTTTTCCGCGGCCTGCGCGTGCTGAAGCTCGACGAGTGGATGGGCGTTCCCCCGCGCCATCCCGGGAGCTGCGAGGCCTATCTCCGTGAGCATCTGCTGGGCCCTCTGGGCGTGACCCGCGGCCGATACCAGGGGTGGCGCAGCCAGCCGAAGGATCCGGAAGCGGAGTGCGCGCGCGTCGGCGGCTGGCTCGCCGATCACGGGCCCATCGATCTCTGCGTGCTGGGCCTGGGCCGGAACGGCCACCTGCTGATGAACGAGCCGGCCGCGTCACTTCCGCCCGGTCCCCACGCGGCCCGGCTCTCGCCGAGCACCCGCCGCCATTCGATGATCAAGGCGATGAAGCCGCCGCCCCGTTACGGGCTCACCATGGGCCTGGGCGACATCCTGGGCTCGCGGGCCATCCTCCTGCTGGTCTCGGGGCGCCACAAGGCGGCGGCCCTGCGGCGGATGCTCGAAGGCCGCGTGACGATGCGGTCGCCCGCGTCCTTCCTGTGGCTGCACCCCGACGTCACGGTCTTCTGCGATCGCGCGGCGGGCGGTGCGATCGAGGGAACCCGGCCGTGAGCGGCGGCGGGAAGGCGGTCGGGATCGACATCGGCGGCACGAAGATCGAAGTGGCCACCGTAAACGGGACGGGTGACATCGTGCGGGAGGCCTCGATCCCGACCGAGTCCGAGCGGGGCTTCGCGTCGGGGATCTCCCGGATCACCGAAACGATCGTGCGCGTCCTCGAGGAGAGCGGCTGGAGCGCGCCCGAGCTGCAGGGGATCGGCATCGGCTGCGCGGGTCCCGTCGATCCCGTCCGGGGCACGATCCTGAACCCGTACACGCTGCCGGGCTGGATGAACGGCGACATCGTGACGCCGCTCCGGAAGGCGTTCGGCTGTCCGGTCGTGCTCGAGAACGACGCGGACATGGCCCTGCTGGGGGAGTGCCGCGCCGGGGCTGGCCGCGGCTTCGATCCGGTGGTGATGCTCACCTTCGGCACCGGCATCGGGGGCGCGGCCCTCGTCAAGGGCGCGATCCTGCGCGGCGTCGCCGGCGAGCACCCCGAGCTGGGGCACGTGCCCGTCGACCCCCGCGGCCCGCGCTGCTACTGCGGCACGAACGGATGCTTCGAATCATTGGCGTCGGGCTCGGCGTTGGCGGCGCGCGGCAACCTGCCCGAGGCGGTGTCCGCCATGGGCACCGCCACCTGGACGATCGTGCACGCGCTGCTGCCGGAGCGTATCGTCCTGGGCGGGGGCGTGATGGACGGGCACTACGACGCGTTCGCGGCGGCCGCGGCCGAGGCGATCGCGCGGGCGAGCCTCCTCCCCCCCGGACGGGTTACAGTGGCGCGCGCCCAGCTCGGCAACCGCGCCGGGCTGGCCGGCGCGGCGAGCGCGGTCATGAACCGGCAAGCGGAGGAGTAACCATGCCCCCAGTCGGCGTCGGCATCATCGGCTCGCAGTTCATTTCCAGCATCCACGCGGAGGCGCTGCGCGCGTACCCGCACGCGGACATCCGGGCAGTGGCCTCCCCGACCGCGGGACACGCCAAGGCCTTCGCCGAGCGCTTCTCCATCCCGCACCCCCTGACCGATTACAAGAAGATGCTGGCGATGCCCGAGATCGACATGGTCGTCGTGGGCGTCCCGAACGACCTCCACCACCGCATCACGCTCGATGCGGCCGCCGCCGGGAAGCACGTGGTCATGGAGAAGCCTCTCTGCCTGAACCTGGGCGAGGCCGACGAGATGATCGACGCGTGCCGCAAGGCCAAGGTCAAGCTCATGTACGCCGAGGAGCTGTGCTTCGTCCCGAAGTACGTCCGCCTCAAGCAGCTCCTCGACAGCGGCGCCCTCGGCAAGCCCACGCTCATCAAGCAGGCCGAGAAGCACGACGGGCCCCACGCTCCGCACTTCTGGGACGTGGAGCGCTCGGGCGGGGGCGTCACGATGGACATGGGCTGCCACGGCATCGAGTTCTTCCGCTGGATGCTGGGCCGGCCGAAGGTCAAGTCCGTCTACGCGCAGATGAGCACGACCGTGCACGGCAACAAGACCCGCGGGGAGGACAACGCGATCCTGATCCTCGAGTTCGAGAACGGCGTCACCGCGCTCGCCGAGGAGAGCTGGACGAAGCTGGGGGGGATGGACGACCGCGCCGAGGTCCACGGCTCGCAGGGCGTCGCCTACGCCGACCTCCTCCACGGCAACGCCATCGAGACCTACAGCGCGTCCGGCTACGACTACGCGGTCGAGAAGGCGGGCTCGACCAAGGGCTGGAGCTTCACGATCTACGAGGAAGCCTGGAACTACGGCTTCCACGGGGAGATGGCCCACTTCGTGGACTGCGTCCAGAACGACCGTAAGCCGCTCGTCACCGGCGAGGACGGCCGCGCCGTCCTGGAGGTGATCTTCGCCGCGTACGAATCGGCGCGGACGGGGCGCAAGGTGGCGCTGCCCTTCGAGAGCAAGGCCCGGAAGCCCATCGACCACTGGTGGGCGCCGGAGTCGCGGTAAGCCGTCCATGGCCGGTCAAGGGCTCGAGCGGCGCGAGGTCCTGCGCATCCTGGCGCTGGCGGCCGCGGCCAGCGGCTATCCCGGCTTCCATCGCTGGAGCTTCGCCTGCGCGCACGGCGCGCACGGCCTCGTCCAGGTCAAGCGGCCGGCCTACACGCCCCGGTTCTTCTCGGCCGACGAGTACGCGACGGTCGAGCGCCTCGCCGAGCTCATCATCCCGAACGACGGCAGCCCCGGCGCGCGTGAGGCCGGG
>Ga0210378_10000217_pt1 | contig 28233 bp, 22 predicted proteins | sample PLM1_60_b1redo_FD_155465 | JGI IMG/M metagenome (GOLD analysis project Ga0210378, IMG submission 155465) | Groundwater sediment microbial communities from an aquifer in East River, Colorado, USA - PLM1_60_b1 redo | ecosystem: Environmental > Terrestrial > Soil > Riparian zone | place: USA: East... | reverse complement strand
CGCGCGCCGGCCCCCGCCACTGCGGCCAATCGGTCGCGGGGGTGACGGCGGCCCCCAGCGCCGCTACGAAGACCAAGACCGGCAAGACGCTCATGGTGATCTCCTACTCGGAACGAAGCGATTCGACGAGCGGCATCCGCACGACCGTCGCCACCGCCGCGCGGGTGGCGACGAGGCCAGCGAGGGCGACGCCGGCGAGGAGAACCAGGATCCACACGACCGGCACGGCGCCGCCGCGCTCGGCGAGGGCGGGCAGGATGGCCAGCGCCGCCGCCACGCTCCCCGTGCCCAGCCCCAGACCGAGCAGGAGCGCGTTCTCGGCCGAGACCTGCCGCGCCAGGTCGCGCCGTCGGAAGCCGACGGCGCGCAGGAGCGCCAGCTGCTGCCGCTGCTCCACCGCGTTGCGTACGATGACGGTCGCCAGCCCCACGGTGCCGATCACCAGAGCCAGTGCCCCCAGCGTCTGGAACGTGGCGATGTAGGTGTTCTCCACCCGATGGTACGCGGCGAGCCGGGCCCCGACCTCCGTGGCGTCAAAGCCGAAGTCCGCCAGCCGCGCCTCCAGCGCCCCCGCGGCCGCGGCCGCGCTGCCGGGTGGTGTCTCGACGAGGAAGAAGCGATAGCCGGACTCGTTCGGGAACGCCTGCAGGAACTGGCGCTCCCCCATGAGCAGCTCGCCCTGGAAGAGACCCGGAGCCAGCGCGGCCACGAAGCGAACGGTCACCCCGGTGCCCTCCAGCGTCATCGTCTCGCCGAGCTTCTTCTTCAGGACGTACGCGAGGGAATTGGCGTCGGCGATCACCGGGATCGCGCCGCCCTCCGCCTCCTGCTCCAGCAGCCGCCAGGGATTGGCCTTCGCCTCCGGCGTACGCGCGAGCGTGGCCTGAAAGGCGAACCGGCCCTCCCGCACGAACGGCTCGGAGGGCGCGAGGACCGTCGGGCTCTGTGGCTGATAGAGGTTGAGGCAGCTCGCGTCGTCGCCGCTGCGCATGCGGAAGCGTTCGATGCGGAGCCCGGAAGGAAGGCCGGACGACAGGCCGAACGCCTCGCGTCCCTCCTCCGTCGCCGGGTCGTGGTGCAGCGGCACGAGCGATGTCGCCACGAGGGCGTATCCGCCGCCTTCCGAGTGGGGCCCTTCCCCCTGGGCGCCCTCCGGATGGCGAAAGACGCCGACGGCCACGATGAGGAACGTGGCGGCGGCCACGAGCGCCACGGACAGCACGCTCCGGCCGGGGCGGAAAGAGGCGCCTCGCAGGCCGAGGTGGCGCGGCTGCGAGAAGGCCCGCGCCCACGGCGGATGGCCGGCGAGCCCCAAGCGCACGAAGGCGAGCAGCGCGCCCAGCACGAGGGCGCCCGCACCGAAGAACGCGGCCGTGGCGGGCACGCGGCCGGCCGCGGCGCCGGCGAGCAGCGCCAGCGCGAACGCACCCAGAGCGAGACCCACAGCCAGCCCTCCCCGCCCGGCCATTCGACCCGGGATCTCGCGCGCCCCCTTCAGCAGGGCGCGCGGGGAGAGCCGCTGCAGCCCGCGCAGCGTCAGGAGAATCGTCACGAGCGCGGCGGCGACACCTCCCAGCGCGCCGGCGAGGAGCGGCCCGGAGCCGACGTGCAGCGAGACCTCGCGCGTGCCGATGGCCCCGTTCCACACCGTCCTCAGGCCGAGCAGGAGCAGGCTGGCCCAGGCGGCGGCCCCCGCCATGCCGACGAGCGCGCCCAGGACGCTCGGCACGAGGCCCTCGGCCAGCAGCACCCGGCGGAGGCGTCCCGGCGTGAAGCCGAGGGCGCGGAGCAGGCCAATCTCGGCGAGGCGCTGCTCGAGGCCGAGGCGGAAGAAGAGTCCCGCCAGGAGCAGGGCCGAGGCCACCAGGAACACGCTGAAGTACAGGAAGTAGGCGCCGAACTCCGTCGAGCCCCGCGCGGCCGCGATGCCATGCTGCCGCACCGGCTCCAGCGCTACTCCCAACGACGCCGGATCGAGCCGCCCGCGCAGCGCGTCGCGGAACGCCTCTGCGGCGGTCGCGCCATCCACCCCCGCGGCGGGCACCAGCCGCAAGGACGTCAGGCGGCCGAGGCGATGGCCCCACAGCTCCTGCGCCGCGCTCAGGGGCACGAACGCCTTGGGCGTGGTGCGGTATGCGTCCCAATACTTCTCGTCGGCGGGACGGATCCTCGACAGGTCGACGGGAAACGGCGGGTCCCAATCGCCCATGTGGGCCGACTCCGTGATGCCGGGGTACTCCGGCACCAGGTCACGGTCCGCGGCCGCCCCCGCGATCGGCACGACGTTTTGCAGGCGGAAAGCGGCCGTCCGCGATGCCAGCCGACCCTCCTCCAGCCACACGTAGTACTCCACGACGACCTCGTCGCCAGGCCGAGCCTGAAGCGCGCGCGCCGCCCATTCGTTGAGCACGATGGGAGGCGGCTGGCCCGCCGCGCCGAGATCGAGGCTCGGGAAGACCTCCGGCTCGAGCCCCGCGACGATGGAGTACGGCACCGTGCGTTCGCCCACCCGGATCGTGTTGGCCAGGTGGACCAGCACGCCATGAACGGCGAGGCCGGCCTGGGAGGCCGCGGCCCGCGCCGACGCGGCGAGCGCGTCGCCGACGTAGCTGCCTTCCGCTTCGAGCGCGAGACCCGCACCCACCGGGCGGACGCGCACCCCCATGTCCTCCAGATCCACGGCGCGCGCGAGGGCACCCTCGACCTGGGCCGCATCCTCGGGAGAACCGGAAACGAGCACGACGTTCGCTTCCCCGGGCCGGCCCAGCGAGCGCTGCAGGATCGCGAGAGGCACGAAGAGGGCCTTCACCGGTTGCTGCCGGGGCCGCAAGGCGAACTCGCCCAGTTCGTCCGCCGTGAGAACGCGTCCGGCGCTCAGCCGGATCGCCCGCGCGGGATCGTCGCGCCGGCCGAAGAGCGACGCGCCCGAGACGTCCTCGTCCGCCCGCACCCGCAGGAGGATCGCGGCCCCGGGCGACACGCCCAGCTCCTCCGCGAGCGCCGGGGAAAGAAGCGCCTCGCGCCCTGCGAGCGCGGGGACGTCGCGTCCATGGAAGCCCCAGAACCGCTCATCGACGCCCCAGACTTCGACTCCTCCGGCGCGACGGCCGCGGTCGGCCGCGGCGACAACGCCCGAGAGCGCCATCACCGGACACGCGGCGGCGACGCCGTCGGCGCCCGCCAGCCGCGCGGCGAGACCCTCCGGGAAGAAGCCGCGGGCCACGACCGCATGGTCGGTGCGGCCGAGGCGCCGCTCCACCTGCGACCGCAGGCTCGCGCGGAGCGACTCGCCGACGAGGAGCGCACCCGCCAGCACCGCCACCGCCGTCGCCACGCCGAGGACGACCGCGAGGTGCGTCCGCCAGTAGTGACGCAGGCTGCTCAGGACGAGGTTTCGCGTGCGCATTAGGAGCGTGTCCCGGCAATCATGGAGGGCACGCTCCTAAGGAGTCCGTCTCAATCATTACCGGACGGACTCCTCGAGGCGCCCGCTGGCCAGCCGCCGCCGGTCCGAGAAGCGCGCGGCCAGCTCGGCGCTGTGCGTCACGAGGACGAGCACGGTTTGCTCCTGGCGATGCAGGTCGAGCAGCAGGTCCGCGACGCGCACCGCCGACTCCCCGTCGAGGTTGCCCGTCGGCTCGTCGCAGAGCAGCAGCGACGGGCGCAGGACGAGGGCGCGGGCCAGGTCGACGCGCTGCTGCTCGCCGCCGGAGAGCTGCGCGGGGCGATGGTCGAGCCGCTCGCCGAGCCCGACCGCCTCCAGCAGCACGCGCGCCCGTTCCTCGTGCCCGTCGCGGCGCGTGGCCACCAGCGTGGGGGCGAGGACGTTCTCCACCACCGTGCATTGCGGGAGCAGGCAGTGGTCCTGGAATACGAAGCCGATGGCCGCGTTTCGGAAAGCGGCCAGCGCGCGCTCCGGCAGCGTGAAGGGGTCGCGCCCGCCGATGCGGACGGTGCCGCCCGAGGGAGGCTCCAGGGTGCCGATGATGTAGAGCAGCGTGCTCTTGCCGCTGCCCGAAGGGCCCATGATGCAGACCGACTGCCCCGGCGCGAGCGTCAGCTCCACGTCCTGCAGGATGGGCAGCGGCCCGCGCGGCGTCGCGTACTCCTTGCGGAGGCCCCGGACCTCGAGCATCTTTCACTCGCGCGAAATGAATTCGCGCTCGCTCTTCAAGCCGGGGGGGCCTTCCGGCCCCCCCGGACCCCCCTCCGCTTCGGAATTGATATCGGCCGCGCGCAGGACCGATTCGTAGACGGCGATCTGTTGCGCCGCCATGGCGTCCGCGCTGTAGTGGCGCCGAACGCCCGCGGCGCCCCGCTGGCCGATCTCCGCCGCGCGCTTCGGGTCGCGGAGCAGCTCGAGGAGACGGTCGGCGAGGCTCGCGGCGTCGTTCGGCTCGAAGAGGACGCCGCCGCCGGTCTTTTCCAGGATCTCCGGGAAGGCGCCGTGCCGAGGCGCGACCACCGGCGCGCCACTGGCCATCGCCTCTAGGAGGTAGAGCCCTTTCGGCTCCGCGTACGGGCTGGGCACGCAGAAAACGTCCACGTCCTTCAGGAAGGTGATCTTGCCCGTGCGATCGGGAGCGCCGTGGTAGCGGAATTCGCTCGCGAGGCCCCACGCCACCAGGTTCGCCTCGATGCCGCCCAGGTAGCCTCGATGCTCCGGGGCCAGGTATCCCGCCGCCTCGAGGCGGGCCATCGGGAGCCCGCGTTCCTGCCGGAGGATACGGTAGGCCTCCGCGAGCTGATGAAGGCCCTTCTCGGGGGCGATGCGGGCGAAGTAGCCGACGACGGGGACCTCACGCGGCGCGCGCGGTGAGGCCTGGTAGCCCTCGAAGTTGATGCCCAGCGGGACGTGATGGATGCGCTCGCGCGCGATCCCGAGGTAACCGGCCATGAAGTCGGCGTAGTACCCGCTCGTGGCGATGAACGCGTCGACCGCCGGCGCGTGCTGACGGATGAGGGCCAGACACTCCGACCGCCAGGGTTCGCCCAGCCCGTCCAGGAACAGATCGTCCCCCTGCAACGTGCAGCAGATCGGGCGCCCGAGGGTCCGTTTGAGGGACGGCGCGAGGCCGAGGAGCATCGACATCGGGATGACCACGACGTCGAAGGGAGGCTGCGCCTCGAGGTATCCCATGAGCTTGCGCAGCTCCTTGGCCTGATTGCCCTCCTCGCCGCGCAGCGTCGACACCGTCAGCGCACCGAGGTGCCGCGGCTCGACGGTCACGCCGCGCCCCGTGGCGAGGCGAATGACCGCCGGCCGGTCCCAGATCCAGTCCAGGATGGCCGGCGTCGTGCGCAGGAACGGGATGTGCTGCTCGAGATAGACGCTGATCCCGCCGAGGAACACGTGCTCGTCGCTGACGTTGGGCTCGTCGGTGCGCGTCGGCGTGTAGACGGGAAGCAGCGCCACGTCGTGGCCGCGCGCAAGCGTGGCGGCGGCGAGCGTGTTGTCGCGCAAGCAGCTCCCGCAATACATCCCGCCCGCGCCGGCGGTGATCTGCAGGATGCGCATCAGGCGGCGCCGAGGCGCCCCTGCAGCGCCCGGCGCGCGTAGAGGTGATCGAAGAGGTTCCCCTCGTGGGGCTGGTCCCAGCTCACCTGCCACGTCGGGACCGCGTCCAGGTTCAGGCGGTGCAGGTCCGGCGAGGCGATGATGCGGCGGCGGATCGCCGCGTCCTCCGTCAGCGCGGTGACGGCGAGCGTGGGTCCGAGTGCGTCCGGAATCTGATCCGGCGTCAACGGGACCACGCTGGCGAACGGGAACAGGCACTCGCGGTTCGCGAGGGGATGCTCCGGCGACTCGCACAGAACGATCGTGGGCAGCAGATACGTGGCGCCCTCCCAGGTCACGACCCGCGGGCCTTCCCGACGGGAGGCGGTGAGGTCGACGGCGCCGGGCACTTCCAGCTCCCGGTCGATCATGGCCGAGATCGCCTCCGCCACGCGGCGGTTGGCGAACGGCGCGAGCTGCGCCTCCGGGTCGTCCTCCGCCCGCGGCCGGATCGCCGCCAGCCGGTCCGCGAGCGCCTCGGCGATCTCGCGCGCATGGGCGGTCGTCCACACGCCGGACGCATTGACGCAGGAGCGGCCGCCGTTCTCCGCGATCGACGAGACCATTATGTCGAGGTAACGCGGCCACTCGGCCGCCGCGTCGGGGCCGAGGAGGACCTTGCTGTATCCGGGGCCGTGCACCTCCACCCGCCGGTCGGACTGCCACGCGCGCGTCGAGGACACGTCGCCGAAGACGATCCCGCGGCCGCAGCGGCGGAGCACCTCGCCCGCGCCCGCATGGTCGGTCGGGTAGTAGCCGAAGGCGTCGGGCGGGGCGCCCGCCTTGATGAAGGCCTGGATCAGCCGGTAGGGGGTCCACGGCTCCGCGCTCCCCGGCTTCAGGACGAGCGCGACCTTGAGCGCGATCGAGGGCACCCACAGCGCGTGAACGCCGGGCGAGTTGCTGGGAAGGACGACGCCCAGAGCCGATGCCCTCGGCACGAAGCTCAGCGCATGCCCCTGCGACTCCGCGACGCCCGTGTCGAGGATCCCGAGGTCCAGGCCGCGCGTCAGCCCCGCCAGGACCGTCTCGACGCCGTCGAGCACACCGCGGATCTTCTCCATGTTCCGGCGCACGAGGACGTAGGGCATCCCGGTCGTGGCCCCCAGCGCGCGCACGTACTCCTCCGGCGTCTGCGTCTCGTCTCCGACGGGGAGGGTATCGCTCATGAAGGTCCCGGCGGCGCGCCGGCTGATGGCGATCAGCTCGCGCACCGGGAAGCGCTCGAGGGCGGCGCGCATGGCCCGCTGCGGCTCTTCGAGCAGGTCGCGCCGTACCAGTCCTGTATTGGCCTGGCTCACCTCCGCCACCGTCTCCCGCGTCCGGAAATGCGGGATCCTCGCCACCTCGACGCTGCGATACGGTACCCCGCGGCGGAGCACGGGCAGGTGCATCAGTACACCCCTTCCACGACCGTGGTCCCCAGGGCGGAGAACGGACGCACGTTGCGCACTCCGTCCCACGGATAGGCCGCGCACGGCGGCTCCCGCTCCGCCTCGTCGCGCTCGAGGAAGCGGGGCATGAAGAACTCCTTGGTGAGCGTCGTGAGGCGCGCGCGCCCGGTCGCGCCGTACTCGACGACGCGGTCGGGAGCGTCCGGGTCCACGACCTCGATCATGGCCCGGGGGGCCGGCGGGTAGTACACGATGTCCCAGCCGTCGCCCGCCGCCCGCGGGCGGTGCACGGCCAGTCCCATGAGCGTGTTCCCGTAGGTCGGCGCGAAGTAGACGTCCGGCCCCAGCAGCTCCTCGACCGCGAAGCGGTGGAACTGCGGCGTCATCTCCGTGCCCCCGCAGAAGACGCCCGTGATCCCCATCTTGCGGAGCGAGACCTTCTCGGAGAGGGCCTCGAGCAGCTTCGGCGTCGTGAACAGGCAGCGGATGCTGTCGTGGGCGCGCAGGAGGGTGAGGGCCTGGTCCACGACGTGCTGCTTGTAGCGCTCCATCATCGCCATCTCGCCCCATTTGATGAGCTTGATGACCCAGCGCGGATCGAGATCGACCATGAAGCAGATCCCGCTCCGGTGCTGGCAGAGGTGCTCTACCGCGAGCCGTAGCCGTCGTGGGCCGCTCGGCCCGACCTGGAGCCAGTCGGCGCCCATCGGGAAGAACCTCTCCGGCAGCGTCTTGCTGAACATCTCGTAGTCGATGCGGAAGTCGTCGCTGTTGATCCGGGACTTGGGGACGCCGGTCGAGCCGCCCGTCTCGAAGATCGAGACCGGCCGGCCCGCGAGCCCCTTCGGGACCCACCGGCGCACCGGGCCGCCGCGAAGCCATTCGTCCTGGAAGAAGCCGAACCGGGCGAGGTCGTCGTAGCCACGGACCTCGGTTCGGGGGTCCCACCCCGCCTTCGCGGCGAAATCGAGCCAGAAGGGCGTGCCCGTCTTCGGATCGAAATGCCAGGCCACGACCTCGCGCACCCAGGCGTCGAGCCGTTCCCGTCCCCCGCCTCCGCTGGCGCCGGTATCGTCGCGATCCGCCATCAGGATCCCACCGCGATCTCGATCCGGCCCCGGATCTCGAACCCCGACGCCGGGACCGCCGACGCGGCCCCGAACCCTCGGGTCTCGTACTTCGTGCCGGTGAGGTTCTTGAGGTTCACGCTGAACCGAGCCCGTCCGGCGCGGTACGCGGCCGCCGCATCGACGAGCACGTAGCTGTCGGCCTGAAATCGGTTGTCCTCGCCGACGAACTGTTCGGAGACGTAGCGGGCTCCGGCCGCCAGCGTGAGTCGGCGCGAGAACGTCCGCGAAGTCCAAACGTTGGCCAGGTGACGCGGGGCATACGGCGGCCGGTTGCCGGAGCGGTCGAGGACGGCGAAGAACGGGGGCTCCTGCAATTGCACGAGCTCGGCAAAGCGGGTCAGCTCCGCGTCCGTGAACGCGTAGCTTGCGTAGGTCACCCAGCCGGGCGTGGGCTCGATCGACAGATCCAGCTCGAAGCCTCGCGAGCGCTGGTCGCCGCTCTGCAGCGTCAGACCGGTCGAGTCCGGGATCGCGATGTTCTTCCTCTCGAGGTGATAGACGGCGGCCCCGAAGTACCCCTTGCCGTTGGGGAACGTGGCCTTCACGCCGCCCTCGACCTGCCGGCTCGTCTCGGGATCGCGCGGTCCCACCACCGTCGTCGACGGCGGCGCGAAGCCCTTGCCGGCGTTGAAATAGAGCGCGAGGCGGGGGCTGGGCGCGAAGACGATCCCGCCGAGCGGGCTCACCTCGGTGGCGTCACGGTTGGTGCCGGTCGCCTCGTCCTCGTAGTCCAGGCGGTCGAGCCGCGCGCCCGCGAACAGGGAGAACTTGTCCGAGAACCGGACGTGGTCGACGACGTAGGGCGCGACCACCAGGCTGCGGGCGTCGCCCCGCTGCCCGAAGTTGGGATCGATCGGCACCGGCGCCTGCGTGAAGTCCACGGGATCGAGCAGGTCCACCGGCAAGAGGAACGCCGCGTCCTGCCGGAACGTGTCGCGCCAGCGGTACGCCTCGACGCCGGCCAGCAGCGAATGCGACGCGCCGCCGGTCCGGAACGTGAGCGCCGCCTCGAGCTGGTCCCCGAGCAGCTTCTGCCGGTCGTCGAGGAGCGCGAGGAGGCGAGCGACGACGAGCCGGCCTCCGGGCCCCGGGAAGGCGCCCAGGATCAGCGTGCCGTCCGAGTCCCACTTGAAGTCGGTGTAGTAGAGCTTGTTGCGCAGCGTGAGCCGCGAGCCGATCCGGCGTTCGCCGTCGAAGCGGAACCGGTAGATATCCTGGTCCGAGTGGTCGAGCGGAGACTGGTATGACTGCGTCCGCGGGACCGGAGCCAGACCGTCGCTCAGGAAGGGAACGCCCGTGTCGGGCATGGCTTCGGCGCGCACGTACTCGAAGCTGAGGGTGAGCCGCGACTGCTCGTCGGGCCGCCACAGCAGCGACGGGTGGAGCCCGCGCTGAGAGCGCTCCTTGCCGTCCCGATAGCCGTCGGTCTGCTGCCACACGCCGTTCAGGCGGAACGCGAGCGACCCGTCGGCGCGCGCGGCGTTGGCGTCGGCGGCCGCGTCGAAGGTCCCGTAGCGGCCGTAGCCCAGCGAGGCCTCTGCGAAGCGTCCGCGCGCCGGCTGCTTGCGCACGAGGTGCACCGCGGCGGCGAGCGCGTTCCCGCCGTACAGGAAGCCGGAGGGGCCCTTCACGACCTCGACCTGGCGCACGTTGTAGAGAGGATAGAACGTCGACTCCGGCTCGGGGGCGCCATCGACCACCACGAGGCCGCTGGAGAGGGAGTCGAAGCCGCGGACCACGAAGTAGTCGAAGACGCCGAAGGCGGGCGCGACGTTCGTGCCGCTCGCGTTCTTGAGCGCGTCGGAGAGGACGAGCGCGTCCTGCTCGCGGAAGAGGCTGCGGGGCACCACCGAGATCCCGAGCGGCAGCGACTCCACCGGCTCCGGCAGCCGCGTCGCGGCAAACACCGACGGCGGCATGACCAGCAGCTCGGCCTCCACGTCGACCGCCTCCTCGCGGCGGACGCCGGCCGGCGAGGGCGAAGGTGAGGGCTCGGACTGCTGCGCCCACACCGGCGCCGCCGTGAGCAAGAGCGCGGCAAGAAGGCGGAGGGTCATGGCTCGCGGTCCTAGGTTAGCAGGTGCGGATTCTCTCATGGGCCGGACGAGACCGTCGCCCCCGGGGTTTCGAAAAAGAATGCAAAGGAGCGTGTCCGGTGAACGTCGGAGGACACGCTCCTAATAAGAGACTCCTGGGAAGGTACTCAGCTTCCGTACTCCCGCGGGCCGAAGGACCGCTTTAGGAGCCCGTTTTCGGTGTTACCGGGACGGGCTCCTAGCTCCAGCGCCTTGATGCTCGTCCGGTCGCGGAGGTAGACCCGCGTGCCCACGAGCGTCGGCACGGTCCACGACCGGCCCGAGAGCACCTGCGCCTTCGCGCGCACTTGCAAGGCCTGCGGCGTCACCGTGGCGAGGTAGAGCGTGCCCTCTTCGTCCAGGATCACGAGCTGGCCGTCGCCGTAGACCGACGACGCGCGGGCCACGTCCCGCGTCTGCCAGGCGATGTCGCCGGTGCGCACGTTGACGGCGGTGAAGACCGCGGGGCCGAAGTCGCCGCTGGACGCGTAGACGTAGTCTCCGATCCGGATCGCGTCGCCGAAGTGGACCCGCATCCGGTTGCTCGCCCACAGCTCCTTGACGGTGGTCTTCCCCGCCGCCTGCGCGAGCCGGAGGACGCGGCTGCCGCTGCCGTACGCCGACGAGATGAACAGCAGGTTGTCCTCGCCCCAGACCGGGGTCGCGATGTTGAGCCCATGGTTCGTCCGGTGCGCGTGGTTCCACAGCAGCTCCCCGTTGCGCGGATCGAAACCCGCGACGCCGTCCGCGTGGAACAGGGCGATCTGCTCCTGGCCGCTCACGGTGATCAGCAGCGGCGAGGAGGGAGCCGGGTCCAGGTCGCCATTCTTCCACGCCAGGCGGCCGGTCTTCAGGTCGAAGGCGGCGAGCGTCTGGCCCGGTCCGCCCACGGTGACGATCACGTTGCCGCCGTAGGCCAGCGGGCTGCAGGAGTACCCGCGGCCCTGCACCTTGCCGTTCAGCTCCTGCCACAGGTCGTGCGCCCACACGACCCGCCCCGTGCCCTTGTCGAGCGCGTGGAGCTTGCCCGTCGCGCCCGCGGCGTAGACGAGATCGCCCACGAGGAGCGGTGTCGCGTGGGGTCCCGGGCCCTCGCTGAGGTCCATGCCCGACGGCATGGGCGCCTCGTAGACGTGCTCCCACCGCGTTCGGCCCGTAGCGGCATCGAGCCCCGCGACGACCTCCGCGGCCGTGCTCCCTGTCAGCCGGCCGACGATCGTGCCCAGCACGCCCTTGACCGGGCGATACTGCGTGAACAGCGTCGAGCCGTCCGCGGCGATGGCCGAGTACCCTTCGCCGAGGGCGCGGCTCCAGATCTCTCGGGGCCCCGAGGCCGGCCACGGGGCCAGGCGGCCGGCCGGGACTTTGAAGTCCCGGGTCGGCCCGCCCCACTGCGGCCAACCCGCCGGCGACTGCGCCACCGCGGCGGGTCTGGGGGGGCCGGAGAGCCCCCCCAGCTCGATAGCGAGCGCGAATTCATTTCGCGCGAGCATAACGACGGCGGCGAGCATCCCCGCGAGCGTCCATCCAAAATTCTTCATCTGACCGCTCTTCCCGCCCCCGGAGGGATTGTATCAGCGGGGTTCGGGATGGAGCCGGCCGCCCTCGAGGCGCAGCCGCCGGTCGCACGCGGCCGCCATCCTCTCGTTGTGGGTCACCACCACCACCGTGATCCTCTTCTCCTCGTTCAGACGGCGCAGGAGGCGGTGAAGGCGATCGCCGGTCTCCTGGTCCAGGTTCCCGGTCGGCTCATCGGCGAGGAGGATCCGCGGGGACTGGACGAGGGCGCGCGCCACCGCCACCCGCTGCTGCTCGCCGCCCGACAGGGCGCCGGGGCGGTGAGCAATTCTCGGCGTGAGCCCCATCTCTTCGAGCAGCGCCTGGGCCCGCCGGCGGGCTTCGGCGCCCGACAGCCGCGCGATGAGGGCCGGCATCATCACGTTCTCGAGCGCGCTGAACTCGGGCAGCAGGTGGTGGAACTGGAAGACGAACCCGAGGATCCGGTTGCGGAGCTGCCGCAGGCGATCCTCGTCGAGGCCGAGCACCTCTTCGCCCTCCAGCCGGAGGCGGCCGGACTCGGGGCGGTCGAGCGTGCCGAGCACGTGAAGCAGCGTCGACTTGCCGACGCCGGAGGCGCCGGTGATGGCGACCATCTCGCCCGGCGCAACGGCCAGGTCCAGCCCCTCGAGGACGGGCACGTACCCGGCCGGCGTCCGGTAGCCCTTGACGATCCCCTCCGCCGCAATCACCGGGTCGGCGGTCATTCGTAGCGGAGCGCTTCGGCGGGGTCGAGGCGGGAGGCGCCGCGCGCCGGGTGGATCGTGGCCAGGAAGCAGGTCAGCAGCGCCCCCACGACGACGATCGCGGCGTCGCCGGGCAGGAGCGTGAAGGGCACGTAGGAGATCTGGTAGACGTCCACCGGCACCTGGAGGACGCGGTACCGGTCCAGCACCTGGCACGCGCCCCAGCCGAGCACTGCGCCCATCGCCGTGCCCGCCGCGCCGATGATGGTCCCCTGCAGCATGAAGATCCGGGTGACCGCGCCCCGCGAGGCCCCCATGGAGACGAGGATCGCGATGTCCTTGTGCTTCTCCATGACCATCAGGATCAGCGTCGCCACGATGTTGAGCGCGGCCACCATGACGATGAGGCCGATCGTGATGCCGATGGCCATCTTCTCGAGCCACAGGGCCGAGAACAGGCTCTGGTTGAGGTCGATCCAATTGCTGGCCAGGTACCCGTCGCCGAGGGCCTCCTTGATCTCCCGAGCGATGCTGCGCACCGCGTAGATGTCGTCGACGCGCAGCTCGACGAGCGAAGCGCGGTCGTCCTCGATGAAGAGCCGCTGCGCGTCTCCGAGCGACATGTACGCCCAGCCGTTGTCGAACTCGAAGAGGCCGCTCCGCACGAGCCCCACCACCCTGAACTTGGTCATCCGCGGCATGACGCCCATGGGCGACAGGCGTCCCCGCGGCGAGGTGACGTTCACGATGTCGCCCGTCCCCACGCCGAGCTGGTTGGCCAGCTCGCGACCGAGCAGGATGGGCGGCGGGACCGCCCCCGGGGGTCCCGCCAGCGCGTCGAGCGAGCCACCCTCGATCTGCAAAGCGATGTCAGTCACGGTCTTCTCTTCGGCGGGAACGATCCCCTTGAAGGTCGCGAGCGCCTGGCCGGCCGCGCTGGCCACGATGCCCTTGCCGTAGACGGCCGGGGCGGCGCCCAGCACGTGCGGGAGCTGGCGCGCCCGCTGCACGACCTGGCGGTAGTCGTCGAAGCCCTCGCCCCGGCTGCGGAACAGGCTGATGTGGGCGGTCGTACCGAGGATCTTGCTCCGGATCTCCTTCTGCAGGCCGGTCATGAGGCCCAGGGCCACCATGAGGGCCATTACGCCCACCACGACCCCGAGCACCGAGATGGCCGAGATGATCGAGATGAACGCCTGCTTGCGCTTGGCCGTCAGGTACCGCAGCGCGATGAGGAGCTCGTAGGGCAACTAGCGGCCGCCCTCGGGTCGCATGTGGGGGAAGAGGATGACGTCGCGGATCGAGGGCGAGTCGGTCAGGATCATGGCCAGCCGGTCGATGCCCACGCCGCAGCCGCCGGTGGGCGGCAAGCCGTGGCCCAGCGCCCGGACGTAGTCGTCGTCCATGCGGTGCGCCTCGAGGTCCCCGTGCTCACGCTGCTGGAGCTGATCGAGGAAGCGCTGCCGCTGCTCGAGAGGATCGTTGAGCTCCGAGAAGCCGTTGGCGATCTCCATCCCCGCCGCGTACAGCTCGAAGCGCTCGGTCACCGAGGGGTCGTCGGGCCGCGCCTTGGACAGCGGCGACACCTCCACCGGGTAGTCGACGATGAAGGTCGGGTCCCAGAAACCGCCCTCGGCCAGGTCCTCGAAGAGCTGCGCCACCCGCTTGCCGTGCGACAGGTCCGCGTATCGTTCCGGCGCCAGCTCGACGCCCTTGGCGTTGCGCCGGCCCTTCAGTGCGCCGGAGCGCGTCCAGGCCTCGAGGTTCGCGGGATCGTCGAGGAGCCCACGCGGGAGGTCCACACCGGCCTCCCGGGCCGCGGTGGCAATCGCCTCCTTCATGCTCACGCGCGGGAACGGGCGGGCGAACGAGACCTCCCGTCCCTTGTACACGAGCGGGCGGCCCTGCCCGACCCGCTGCGCCGCCGCCGCCACCAGCTCCTCGGTCACCGCCATGACGTCCCCGCAGTCGAAGCAGGCCGTGTAGAACTCCAGCATCGTGAACTCGGGGTTGTGCATCGACGAGACGCCTTCGTTGCGGAAGTTCCGGTTGATCTCGTAGACCTTCTCCATCCCCCCCACGACCAGCCGCTTCAGGTACAGCTCCGGGGCGATGCGCAGGAAGAGGTCGATGTCGAGGGCGTTGTGGTGCGTCACGAAGGGACGGGCCATCGCGCCCCCGGCGATGGGCTGCATCATCGGCGTCTCGACCTCGATGTAGCCGCGGGCGTCGAGGAAGCGCCGGATCTCGGCGATCATCGCGCTGCGCGCGACGAACGTGCGCCGCACCTCGGGGTTGGCCATCAGGTCGAGATAGCGCTGGCGGTAGCGCGCCTCGACGTCGGCCAGGCCGTGCCACTTCTCGGGCGGGGGCAGGAGCGCCTTGGACAGGAACGTCAGCTCCTTTGCCTGGACCGACAGCTCGCCCTTCCGCGTGCGCATGACCCGGCCGGCCACCCCGACGTAGTCGCCGAGGTCCACCAGCTCGTCGAACATGGAGTACGCCTGCTCGCCGAGGTCGTCCTGGCGCAGGTACACCTGCAGCCGGGTCTCGCCGTCGGAGAGCGTGGCGAAAGCGGCCTTGCCATGCGGGCGCTTCAGCACCACCCGGCCGGCGATGCTCACCGTCACCGCCAGCGACTCGAGCTCTTCGAGGGTCTTCTCGCCGTAGCGGGCGACGACCTGCCCGAGGTCGTGGGTCCGCTCGTACCGGCTCGGGTAGGGGTTGACGCCGCGGTCGCGCAGCGCCTTGGCCTTCGCCAGCCGCTGGGCGGACTCCTCCGGCCAGCCCTCGACGGGAGCGTCGGACTCGCTCACCCGCGCACCCTGCGGCGGACCGCGTCCAGGACGCCATTGACGAAGGACGGCGAATCGGCTTCCCCGAACCGCTTGGCGATCTCGATCGCCTCGTCGATGACGACCGAGGGCGGAGTGTCACGCTCCATGTCCAGCTCGTAGGCGGCCACGCGCAAGAGGTTGCGGTCGACGGCGGCGATGCGGTCGAACCGCCAATTGGTGGAGGCCTCCGCGATGAGGCCGTCGAGGCGCGCGGCATGCGCCTGCGCGCCGCGGGCCAGCCGCTCGGCCATGGCCTTCGTCTCCTCGGTGCCGCTGCGGACCCGCCAGAACGAGGCCGCCACCTCGTCCATCGGCGCCCGCGTCAGGTCCCACTGGTAGAGCATCTGGAGCGCGCACTCCCGCGCCTTCGTCCGGGTACCCACTAGCCCCGTCGCTGGCGGCGCCGGTCCGGCTCCAGCCGGCGCAGGACGTGGACCATGGCCACCGCCGCCAGCGCGGCCTCGGCGCCCTTGTTGCCCGGCCCCGGCGCCGAGCGCGCCAGAGCCTGGTCCTCGCTCGCCACCGTGAGCACGCCGAACCCCACCGGCATGCCGGTCTCGCGCCCGACGGCGGCCAGCCCGGCCGCCGCCTCGCGGGCGATGTGCTCATAGTGATCCGTATCGCCGCGGATGACGGCGCCCAAGGCCACCACGGCGTCGAAGCGGTGCGAGGCGGCGGCCGCCCGAGCCGCCACGGGCAGCTCGAACGCCCCGGGCACCTCCTCCACCGTCACCGCCGACTTGGCCACGCCCATCGAGGTCAGGGCCGACCGCGCCCCCGCCAGCAGCCCGTCCACCACGCGGGGGTTGTACGCGGCGCGCAGGACGAGAATCTTGAGGCCCCGGGCGTCGGGAAGATTGGAGGGCGCCTGCTTCACTTGCCTTGGAACTTCGGCGGGCGCTTCTCCAGGAAAGCCTTCGTCCCCTCCTTCATGTCTTCGGTCGTGCAGATGAGGCCGAACAGCGTCGCCTCCAGGTTTTGTCCATCGGCGAAAGGCATCTCCAGACCCGAGTTGACCGCCTCCAGCGTGAATCGGAGGGACACCGGGCCGTTGGCCATCATCTTGCGGACGAGCGCCTCCGACTCCTCGAGCAGCTTCGGCCGCGGCACGACCTTGTTGACGAGCCCGATACGCAAGGCTTCCTGTGCGTCCACCATCTCGCCGGTCAGCAGCAGCTCGAGGGCGCGGCCCTTGCCGACGAGGCGCGACAGGCGCTGCGTGCCGGCGTAGCCACACATGATGCCGAGCTTCACCTCCGGCGTCCCGAGCCTGGCGTTCTCGGAGGCCACGCGCACGTGGCAGGCCATGGCCAGCTCGCACCCGCCGCCGAGGGCGAACCCGCCCACCGCCGCCACCACCGGCTTGCCGAGGTCCTCGATGCGGTCGAGCACCTTCTGCCCGCGGATCGACCGCTCCTTGCCCTCGACGGGGCTCTGGCGCGACAGCTCCCCGATGTCGGCCCCGGCCACGAACGCCTTCTCGCCCGCACCGGTGAGGATCACCCCGCGCACCGCGGCGTCCCCGCCCAGGGCGGCAAAGGCCGCGTCGATCTCTTCCATCGTGCGATCGTCGAGGGCATTGAGCTTGTCGGGCCGGTTCACGGTGACGACGGCAACGCCCTCACGGATCTCGACCAGGATGTTTTGATATCCCATCTGCTTCGTTCTCTGCGATCCTCTGCGTCCTCTGCGTTGATCCGTTAAACCAGTCCGGCCACCGGCTTCGGCGGGTCCTGCGAGTAGTCGTAGAAGCCCTTGCCCGTCTTGCGGCCGTGGAGGCCGGCCTGCACCATCCGCTTCAGCAGCGGCGGCGGCGCGAAGCGCTTCTCGCGGAACTCGTCGAACATGATGTTGGCGATGTAGTACGTCGTGTCCAGGCCGACGAAATCGAGCAGCGTCAGCGGCCCCATCGGATGGCCGCAGCCGAGCCGCATCCCTTCGTCGATGTCCACCACCGAGCCCACGCCCTCCTCCAGCGCGCGGATCGCGTCGAGGATGTACGGGACGAGCAGGCGGTTGACGATGAAGCCGGTGCGGTCGGTGGCGCGGACCGGAGTCTTGCCCAGGCTGCGCGCAAAGGCCACCGCCTCTTCGAAAGCGGCCGGCGAGGTGAGCGGCGAGCGCACCACCTCCACGAGCTTCATGAGGGGCACGGGGTTGAAGAAGTGCAGGCCTACGAACCGGTCGGGACGCTTGGTCACCGCCGCCATCTCGGTGATCGACAGCGACGACGTGTTGGAGGCGAAGATCGTGGCCGGAGGGCAGACGCGGTCCAGGACCCGGTAGACCTCGCGCTTGGCGTCCAGGCTCTCCACCACCGCTTCGATCACGATGTCCGCCCCGGCGAGCTTCTCGAGCGAAGTGGTGCCTTCCAGCCGGCCGAGGATCTCCGCCTTCTTCTGCGGAGTCACCTTCCCCTTCTCGACGCCCTTGGCCAGGAACGAGTCGATCTTCCCCAGGCCCTTCTCGAAGAGGTCGTCGCTCACCTCGCGGACGATGACCTTGTACCCGGCCTCGGCGCAGACCTGCGCGATCCCGGAGCCCATGAGCCCGCAGCCAACGACGCCGACAGTCCTGATTGTCATGGATAGAAACGCGCGTCAGTCCTCGTTGCGAATCACCATGGCGATGCCCTGGCCACCGCCGATGCAGGCAGTGGCGAGCCCGTGCTTCGCCCGCCGCCGGCGCAGCTCGAGCGCCAGCGTCAGGAGCAGCCGCGTCCCGGTCGCGCCCAGGGGATGTCCGAGGGCGATGGCGCCCCCGTTGACGTTGGTTCGATCACGGTCGAGCCCCAGCTCCTTCTCCACCGCCAGGTACTGTCCGGCGAACGCCTCGTTGACCTCGACGAGGTCCATGTCCTTCACGGCCAGGCCGGCGGCCTCGAGGGCCTTGCGGGAGGCCGGCACGGGGCCGATCCCCATGATCTCGGGAGGCACGCCCGCGACGCCCCACGACACGATCGTCGCCAGCGGCTTCAAGCCGCGCCGCCGGGCCTCGTCGGCCCCGGCGACGACGAGGGCCGCCGCGCCGTCCACGATCCCGCTGGCGTTGCCGGCGGTCACGAAGCCGTCCTTGCCGAAGGACGGCTTGAGAGCGGCCAGGCCCTCCAGCGTGGTCTCGGGCCGCAGGTGGTCGTCCTTCTCCACCCGCACCGTGCGCCCCCGCTCCTTGACTTCCACAGGGACGATCTCTTCGGCGAAGACGCCGCGCTCGACCGCCGCGGCCGCGGCCTTCTGGCTCCGCAGCGCGTAGGCGTCCATCGCCTCTCGGCTGATGGCCTGCCGCCGGGCCAGGTTGTCGGAGGTCTGCGCCATGTAGAGGCCGCAGTGCGTGTCGAGCAGCGCGACCATGAGGGTGTCTTCGAGCTTGCCGTCGCCGAGCCGGAACCCGGAGCGCGCGCCCCGGATCACGTGAGGCGCCTGGGTCATGTTCTCCATGCCGCCCGCCAGCGCGGTGCGCGCTTCGCCCAGGCGGATCATCTGCGCGGCGGAGACGACCGACTGGATGCCCGAGCCGCACAGCCGGTTGACGGTGAGCGCGGGCACCTCCACCGGTACTCCCGCCTTGAGTCCGACATGGCGGGCGCCGTAGATCGCGTCGCCCGAGGTCTGGAGGGCATTGCCCATCACGACGTGGTCGATCCAGGCCGGCTGTACGCCGGTGCGATCGAGGGCGGCGCGGGCGGCGTGGGCTCCGAGCTCGAGGGCGGAGACGTCCTTGAACGCGCCGACGTACTCCGCCATCGCGGTGCGGGCCCCGCCGAGGATCACGACGTCCTGCGCCATCCCGAAGACCTCCGAAAGCTCGCGAGCGAAACGGATTATAGCATTCGAGGCTTGACGGGCCGCGCAGCCGGGCATTACGCTGCGCGGTGAACTCATGTCCGCATCCCGCCTGCGATCCGCCCTCGTGGCCGCGGCCCTCTTCGGCGGATGCAACACGACGTACGACAACCCCTTCGCCAACAGCAGCCCCACTCTCGCCCCTCGCCCGGACGCCGTCCTCCTCTATACGAGCAACGGCTACTCGGCCCGCGGCGGCTCCCCGCGCGAGATCTTCGCCGCCGGCGACGCGGGCGCGGGCGTCACGCGGCTCACCTTCTGCAACAACGACACGCGGCGTTGCGACGCCGTCGAGGCCGCCCCCGCACCCGACCGGTCCCGCGTGGCGATCCGCAGGGTGGAGACCGACACCGACCGCGACGGCCGACTCACTCCGAACGACGGCGAGGCGCTGCTCATCGTGGATCTCTCCCGCGGCGTGGAGGGGGGCCTCCTCCAGAGCACCGCCAAGGTCTCGGGCATCGACTGGTCGCCGACCGGGGACGTGCTCGTCTACTCCGCGTCCGGTGAAGGCGGCATCGAGGACCTCTATCGCGCCGATCCCAACGGCCAGAACACGCGGAACCTCACCTCCACTCCCACGGCGCGAGAGCGCCGGCCCCGGATCGACCCGACCGGCTCGGCGGCGGTGTTCGAGCGCATCGAGCCCAACGGGAAGGGGCAGACCTGGCTCTACAGCTCCACGGGGGCCCAGGTGCGGGTCACGTCGGGGGGCGAGGGCACCCAGGCCCTGGCCGGCACGCCCTACGTCGTCGGGTCGGACGCCGATCCCGACTATTCCCCCGACGGGCGTTCGGTGGTCTTCCGCCGCCTGACCGCCACCGGCAACGGCGGGCTGGGAAGCTGGGACATCATGACCGTGCGTCTGGACGGCAGCGCCCTCACGGCGCTCGTCACCGGTCCCGCGTTTCGCGGCGCGCCGGACTGGGGGGCGAAGGGAATCGTCTTTCCGGAGATCGATGCCACCTCGGCGCGGCTCGTGCTCGTTCAGGGCGACGGGTCAGGCCGGCAGGTGCCGGTGACGCTCGGCGCGTCGTTCGACATCAGCCACCCGCGGTGGCTGCAGTAGCTAGTTTTCGTCGCGAAACTCAATGACGGGCGCGACGAAAACTAATGGCGCCCTCAGAACCCACGCTTTTTCGCGGCGCGTAGCGCCGCGCTTAGTTTCTGTCGCGGCCCGTCGTGGTGTCTCGCGACAGAAACTAGCTCAGTACACCACCGCAATCTCCCACGGGCCGGTGTCCCCGGGATAGCTGTTGCGGGTCGCGTCCAGGAACCGGCCGAAGCCTTCGAGCAGGCTCTCGCTCCCCCCCGGGCCGAGAGCGCGCCGCGCCTCCGCCGACACGGGTGTCGGCCGCACCGCGAAGTACCGCTCGTCGGTGGAGAGGCGCGTGGGCAACCACGCGGACAGGCGCAGCGGCTCGCCGGCGCGCACCAGGCTCGCCGGCACCCTCAGCAGGTAGAGCCCCTCCGCCCGGTCCTCACCCAGCCGCTCCGGCACGTAGGAAAGGCGCAGTTGCGCCGACTCCCGCGTAAAGGGTTGACGCGAGGCGAGCGGAAAGCCGATCTCCGGCCCGGCGCGGCCGCCGCCCACACGGAGAAGGCCCTCGCCTCCGCGGCCGCTCTCGGCCCGGAACGCGACCCACGTGTCCCGGCTCTCCGAGGGCATGGCGGTCTCCCATTCGAGGCGTGCGCCCCCGGGCCGCAGCGCGACGAGCCCGATTGCGCAGGTCCTGGGCGAGCGGCCGGGAGCGGCCCTCCTCGATGCGGCCGCTCCGCCGCTCGAGCCCGCCGCGGCCACGCGCGCTCCCCGCCCTTCGCCCTTCGCCATTCCGACAAAGAAGAGGAAGAGCGCTCCCGCTCCTCCAAGGACCGCCGCGTGATGGAGAACCAGCGCGGGCCGGGGCCGCGTCGTGAGGCCGGCCAGCCACCAGAGGAGCGCGCTCGCGGCCGCCGCCGCCAGGGCGAGGAGGACCGCGCGGGGCGGCGGCAACGACCTGGCCAACCACTGCCGTGCATCCCCGCACCAGAGACCGGCTCCGATCAGCAGCGCCGCCATCACCGGCAGGTGGTAGCGCGTCTCGATGTGGCTGACGGCGTAGAGCAACGTCAGCGTGGAGGCGTACGAAACGAGCAGCGCCCACGGCACCCCCGGTCGTCGGGCCCGCAGCAGCCCCGCCAGCCCGACCACCGAAACGAGGCACTGCACCGCCACCTGGAATCCATCGAGCGGCCTCCACCAGCGCCAGATAGAAAGGATACTGGCGCAGGCTGTAGGGACCCATCCACCCGTCGGTGAAGCCAGAAACCGTGCGGATAGACGCGCTGGAAGGCGTGGAAGCTGAAGCTCTCCAGCCGCGCCGGGTCGTCCACCTCCAGGCGCAGCACGGCCCAGATCGCGAGCACCGGCAGCCAACCCGCGAAGAAGGCCAGGGTGCGGCGGCGCCGGGGCTTGGCCAGGAGCCAGGGCGCCGTCAGCGCGGCGAGCACGAGCGAGAGCAGGAAGCAGAGCACGATGAACGGCTCCGGGTAGCCTCGTACGAGGTTCAGCGTGTAACCCGGGAAGATCAGCCAGAGCAACGCGGTGGCCAGGGCGCGAGCCGGCTCCCCGTCCACGAGAGCACCAGCATCCCGGCCAGGACGACGTTCATCGCGTCCACGATGGCCAGGCCCTGGCGCATCCACTGGAAATCGCCGGGCCTGAGCGCGGTCCAGGGGTCGTAGAGGACGCCGGCGGCCCCGAGGTAGGCCAGGCCCTTCATGGCCCGCATCGCCTCGACGAGGTCAGAGGCGCTCCGGCTGGCGGCCAGGTCCCGCATGAGCCCAGGCCGACGTTGTAGTACGCGTCGAAAGGCGCAGCCTGCGGGTAGTGCCGGAGGAAGTACAGCCCCTTCGCGAGGTCCAGCACGCCCACGGCGAGGAGCAGCGCCTGGCTCCCCGCGCGATGCCTGTCCCTCACGGCGGCGGGAGCCCGCTGCGCCAGAAGGGCTGCTCGGTGCGCCGGTTGGCGGCGAGCCGGTCGAGCCTCTCCTTGTTCACGTGGTAGATGTAGATCGAGTAACCGATGCGCTCGTCGGGCGGCTCCACCGTGAGCCAGTCGAGGCAGCCGGCCTCGATGTGACGAGGCCGGTGCACCTCCACCGCCTGCAGCGCGTACGTCCCGCGCCGCGGTGTGCACGACGGCGTGCGGTAGTTGATGCCCCACATCTGCGGCATTCCGCCGTAGTACGTATAGAAGATGCCGGGAATCTGCCGCTCGCGCATCCATTCTCCCAGCCGCCGCTGGTCCTGGCCCCAGTCGTCCCCGACGATGAAGTAGCGGGGCCCGCCCGTCGGGCCGCCCGCCCAGGCGTTGAAGAACATGAGGTGGTGGGGATGGACGCTGAGAGATTCCACCGCACCTGCGAGCAGGCACGCGGCCGCGACACCCAGGCCCGCCTTGCCGAAGGCGCGCCCCAGGTCGCCGACTCCCCGCCCCGCCCACAGCATCACGAAGGGGAACGCCGGCAGCAGGTACCGGATCCCGATCTGCGTCCGTCCCAGGCTCATGGCCACGAAAAGCAGCCCAGGGTAGGCCAGCAGCGCCGCGTCGATGACGAGGTCCTGCCGCGAAGGGGGGCGCTTCAGCCAGCTCACCAGACGGGCGAGGCCGAGAGCCTGCGCGCCGACCGTGGTCTTGAGGGCGAAGGCCGCCACGTAGAACCACCACCAGCCCGTCCGCAACGTCTCCCCGAACAGATATCCACGATGGCCGGCGGCGCCCAGCGTCATCTGCTGGAACAGTCCCTCGATCCAGTTCGGAAACGGGAGCGGGCCCAACACCCGCAGCGGCCGCCAGCCCCGCAGCCAGGGAAACGCGGCGCTCGTCACCCAGCCCACGGTCAGCGCGTAGAGGCCCCACAGAACGAAGAAGGCGGCGCCGGCGAAGACCGCCGCACACACCAGGCCGCGCCGGAGGTACGAGACACCTTCGACGCGGGTCTGTCGCCGCAGCGCCAGCGTCCCTGCCACCAGCAACAGCGGCGCCACGCCCAGGGCGGTGACCTTCGAGGCCACGGCCAGCGCGAAGCACAGGCCGGCCTGGGCCGCGCGCGCCGGCGTGGGTCTCTCCCAGAAGCGCACCGCCGTCCACAGCACCGCGCACAGCATGGAAGTCACCCATGCGTCGAGGGTGGCGAGGGCACCATGGGCGAGGACCGTGGGCGAGAAGCACCAGAGGGCCTGGGTGGCGAGCGCCGCCAGGTCCCCGAAACGACGGCCGGCGTCCCAGAGGAGCAGGCCCCCCAGGACCGTCACGAAGATCGTGGCGCACCGGGCCGCGAACAGGTTCCGGTGCAGGCGGCCGGGACGCCCGGACCACAGCATGTGGATGCCGGCCCGGTACCACTCCTCCGGCGTCGTGCGGATGGCGGGATCGACCGCACGCAGAGCGAGCGCAAAGCCCCACTTCGGCAGCACGGGCGCGCCGTAGTTGAACGAGTAGTCCCGATGGGCCCAGAGCAGAGCGCCGGCGGCGATGTAGGTGGGCTCGTCGGCCGTATCCGACTTGTCCCACGCCGTGCACGCCAGCAGCCCCGCCTGCACCAGGGCCAGGGCGAGCGCCACTGCCGCCGGGATTCGCTCCCGGCGCACTATCGCACCCGGCCGAACCGGTGGCGGCCGAGGAGCTTCAGGGTCTGGAGCACGGTCCGGCGGACGTCCATCTTGCTCTTCCCCGGCTTGCGGTCGTAGCGGAGGATCAGCGGGGCCTCGGTGATGACCGCCCCCAGCCGGTCCAGCTTCAGCAGTATGTCCACCATGCAGGAGAAGCCGGACTCGCTGACGAAGTCGCTCCCCCACCGGGCGAAGGCTTGCCGCAGCAGACCGGCACGGTAGGCGCGGTAGCCGCACGTGTAGTCGCGCACGCCCGTGACGGGATACACGAGCCGGAACAGCGTGCTGGCGCCGCGGCTGAGCAGGCGGCGGTGCCCGGGCACGCCGAGGACGCGGCCGCCGGGAGCGTAACGGGAGGCCACCACCACGTCGTTCCCTTCTTCGATGAGCATCGTCATGCGCGAGATGAGCCCCGGGCCCTGCGTGTCGTCGGCGTCCATGGTCACGATGACGTCGTCGTCCCGGGCCTGCTCCACGGCGGCGAGGAGCCCGGTGCGGATCGCCTCGGCGAGGCCGCGGTTCCTCGGGTGCACGATCACCCGGACCTCGAGCCCTTCTTTAGGGTCGCGCGGGAGTGAATCCCGCACGACCCCTTGAAGCTGGGGGGACTCTTCGGTCCCCCCAGACCCCCCCGCCGAACGCGCGACCTCCGCCGTGCCGTCCGTGCTCCCGTCGTCCACGACGATGACGGACAGCGCGGACTGGAGGTGTCCCAGCGACGCCTTCTTCAGCCGGGAAAGCAGGGGCGGCAGCGCGTCCGCCTCGTTGAAGGCCGGAAGGACCACGAGGATCATCGCGGCTTCTTCTCGGCGACCACCAGGATCGCGGTCGTGAACCGGCGGGAGAGGCGCGAGACGAGGTTCAGGTACACCCGGCCGAGCAGGAAGTAGCGCCACACGCCCGTGTAGCGTCGCACCGTGAAGGACGCCGGGACCTGGCTCAGCCAGAAGTCACGCCCGCGCCGGTGGACGTGCGTCTCGTCCCGGTCCAGGCGGTCCACCAGCCAGCCCAGGGGGCCGTCGTAGACGGGCACGGTAAAGACGAGCAGCCCCCCCGGACGCAGCAGCCGGTCGGCGTTCTCGAAGACGCGCGGCAGGTCGGCGATGTGCTCGATGACGTCGAAGGCCACCAGGACGTCGAAGTCCCGACGTAGCGCCAGGCCGGACAGCGACGCGCAGAAGAGGGGCACCGCCGGGGGCAGGCGCGCCCGGGCCTGGCGCACCGCGTACTCGGAGACGTCGCAGCCGACGCATTCGAAGTGCGTTCCCGCCTCGCGCAGGAAGAGGCCGAAGCCGCATCCCGCCTCGAGCAGCGAGCCCTCCCGCCGGAACCGAAGCACCTCGCGCAGGAAGGCGCGCCACTTGTAGGGCGGGTTGCGGCGTACGTAGTCGCCCCCGTACGCCTGGTCGAAATAGGCGGACGTCATGCGCCGGTCCTGAGCAGGATTTCGGCGATGCGCCGGCCCGCGCGCCCATCGCCGAAGGCCGTCGTCGGCACGGCGCGCCGGGCATGGGCCTTCTCGTCGCCCAGCAGCCGGGCGGCGGCGGTGAAGAGCGCGCCCGCATCCGGCGGCACCATCTCCCCCACCCCGGCCTCCACCGCCTCCAGCCGCTCGCTCGCCCGCCGCGCGCAAAGGAAGGGGATGCCGAGCGCCGAGGCCTCTTCCTGCACGCCGCCGCTGTCGGTGATCACGATGCGGGCGCGCAGCAGCAACTGCACGAAGCGCAGATAGGACAGCGGCGGCGTCAGGTGCACGCCGGGGACGCCGGCGAGGGCGCCGCGCATCACCGAGTCGACGTTGGGATTGAGATGCACGGGGTAGACGATCTCGATGCGACCCGCGAAGGCGCCGGCCAGCCGCCTCAGCGCCTCCGCGACCTGGAGCAGGTCGGCCCCGAAGCTCTCCCGCCGGTGCGCCGTGACGAGCACCAGGGAGCGCGGCGAGCGCAGCAGCGGCTCCGTAGCGGGATCGGGCGGGAGGCTCGGCAGCAGGCGGTCGCGGGCGTGAAAGAGCGCGTCGACGACGGTGTTGCCCACCACGTGCACCTTCTCCGCGGGCACGTCCTCCCTCAGCAGGTTCTCCCGCGCACGGGGTGTGGGCGCAAAGTGCAGGTCCGCCATGCAGGCGACCAGGCGTCGGTTCATTTCCTCCGGAAACGGGTTGCGGCGCTCGCCCGTCCGCAGGCCGGCCTCGACGTGGGCGACGCGCACGTCCTCGTAGAAGGCGGCGAGAGCGCCCATGGCGACCGACGTCGTGTCGCCCTGTACGACCAGCACCCGCGGACGGCGGCGCCGCAACAGTCCCTGGACGGACGCCAGCAGCCGCGCCGACAGGTCGCCGAGGGACTGGTCGCGTTGCATGATGCCGAGGTCCTCCGCCGGCCGCAGCGCGAGGTCGGCGAGGATCGGGGCCAGCAGCTCGCGATGCTGGCCGGTCACGTACAGGGCAGGCGGGGCGCCGGCCTCTTCCAGGGCGCGCACCACCGGGCTCAGCTTGACGGCTTCGGGGCGGGTCCCGATGAGGACCGCGACCTCTCCCGCGCCCTCCCCGCTCAACGGGCCGCGAGCGCTTCGCGGCGCTCGGCGAACATCCCCTGGCGGTAGGCCACGATCTTCCCCTCGACCGCGGAGGCGGCCACGGTCAGCGGCGAGGCGAGGTACAGCTTGCCCGGCCCCGAGCGGTTCTGATAGTTCCGATTGATGGCGGAGACGGTGACCTGCTCGGTGGTCGATGAAACGCCGGGGCCGCAGCCGATGCACGCCCCGCAGCCCGGATGGATGACGCGGACCCCGGTCTTCTCGAAGACGTCGATGTACCCGCGGCGGCGAGCGTATTCCTCCACCGTCTCGGACCCGAACTGGATGATGAAGTCGACCCCGTCCTTGACCTTCAGCCCGGCCTCCATCGCCTCGCGCATGACTCGGGCGTAGAGGTCCAGGTCCACTTCCTTCCCGGCGGTGCAGCTCCCGCCGTACGCGATGTCGATCTTCACCTCGCCGAGGTCGGAGATGAGGGCGCCGTTGGTGGGGTCGGAGGGAATGCCCTGCGCGGCGTCGCCCGGCGTCGCGACCATGGGCGCGATGCGCGACAGGTCGATCGTATGCACGCCGCCGGCGTACGCCGCCCCGGGATCGGGCGCCACCACGCTCTGGCGCAGCGCGTCGAGGCTCACGCCGGGACGGCGAGCCGCGATCCACCGGAGCATCTCGCCGTCGGCCTCCACTATCCCGGCCTTCGCGGAGCACTCGGTGGCCATGTTGGCCAGCGTCGCACGCTCGTCGGGATCGAGCCCCTGCAGGCCCGGCCCGCCGAACTCCATCACCCGGTCGAGCGTCTCCTGCCGTTTGGCGTGGTGGGCCAGGATGTAGAGCATGACGTCCTTGGCCGTGGTCCCCTCCGGCAGGCGTCCCACCAGCTCGAAGCGGATCGCCTCGGGCACCTCGAGGAACGTGAAACCCGACTTGACCAGCGCCGCGTACTCGGTGGCGCCGACGCCGAAGGCCAGCGCGTTGTTCGCGCCTCCCATGCAGGTGTGGCTGTCGGTGGCCTGGATGAAGTCGCCCGGCTCGATGATCCTCTCCCTCGCCACGCTGTGGCAGATGCCCGGCGAGATCCCCTCGCGGGCCGAGTAGTCCTGGACCCCCGTCTTGCGCTGGAACATCCGCTGCATGTCGCGCAGGACCTGGATCTTGGGAGAGAAGGGCGCCATCTTCGCCACCCCATCCGCATAGATGAGGTGGTCTTCGAAGACCGCGAACTTGCGCGGGTTGGCCAGAGCATAGTCGGGGCCGTACTCCTGCTCCAGGAAGTAATGGACCTGGGCGGTCGTGAACTCGTGCGAGTACCCTCCGTCCACCCGCACGCAGACGGCGTCGCCCGGCTGCAGATAGACAGGCTGGGTGGCGCCGACGACGTGGGCGGCGAGGATCTTCTCGGCCATGTTCATCGGCCGCTTCGCGGTGGTGGGCGGCGGCAGCTGGACCTCGCCGCGCGCGTACGCCTTCGTGAAAGGGAAGAGCCCGCCGTGCTCGATGACTTGGCTCGTGATGGCGTCGTACCCCTTCGTGAACTCGGCGAGCGGCACCTGCTCGCCGCGCTGCAGGCGGCGCAAGATCTCGTGGTCCCCCATCAGGACGCCCTGGCTGACGTTGTTCCGCGCGTGGATGGGGGCGAACGACGCCGCGATGGCGATCCGGATCCCGGACAATTTCTCCGCCTGCACCGCGGTCTCGCGCGAGGACCCGACCCCCTTGCGATAGCCGGAGACGATGACCTCGAAGTTGCCGTTCATGAGCGCGCCTTCGGGGAACAACCGCTCCTTGCCGATCGTGATCCCCGCGTAGGCGTTGCGGGCGATGTCCTCGGGGCGATAGTCGAAGCAGGCCCAGGCCGGCGTCATGGCGTCGGTGTTGATGTCGTCCATGAGCTCTTCGACCCGCAGATCTTCCATGCGCAGATCGAGCTCGCCGCGGAGCTGGCGACGGATCAGATCCGGGTCCCT